>Ga0163146_10006297_pt1 | contig 13516 bp, 17 predicted proteins | sample OliLakLV19MP7G1_FD_148648 | JGI IMG/M metagenome (GOLD analysis project Ga0163146, IMG submission 148648) | Freshwater microbial mat bacterial communities from Lake Vanda, McMurdo Dry Valleys, Antarctica - Oligotrophic Lake LV.19.MP7.G1 | ecosystem: Environmental > Aquatic > Freshwater > Lake >... | reverse complement strand
TTCCATAGCTAAATCAATGGTGAGCGGGCGCGGCGGGGTGAGCACCACATTCTCATCTTTGCCGGCAGCTCGAATATTCGTGAGCTTCTTCTCGCGGACCACGTTCACATCCAGGTCATTCGAGCGATTGTGTTCTCCAATGATCATGCCTTCGTAAACGGGGACGCTTGAGGTGATAAACAGCGTGCCACGCGGCTGGAGGTGAAAAAGTGCGTAGGGCGTGGCAACGCCCGCACGATCCGAAACCATCGCACCGTTCGGCCGTCGCAGCATCGGGCCGCCATACGGCTCCCAACCTTCAAACATCGTGTTGAGCAGGCCGGTGCCGCGAGTCTCAGTCAGAAAGGCTGAGCGAAACCCGATCAAGCCGCGCGAGCGAACGCGGAATTCGGCGCGCGTTCTACCAAAGCCCAAGCTGGTGAGCTTGGTCATTTGCCCTTTGCGTTCGCCAAGCCGAGTCGTCACCGCGCCAATGAATTCGTCGGGCACGTCGACCACCACGAGCTCAAGCGGTTCGCACATCTTGCCGTCCACCATTTTGGTGACAATTTCAGGCATGCCCAAGCAGAACTCGTAGCCCTCTCGGCGGATCGTTTCTGCTAGCACGGCCAACATCAGCTCGCCGCGCCCGTAGACGATGAAGGTATCGGGCTCATCGGTGGGTTCGAACCTCAATGCCAGGTTGCGATGCCCCTCGCGTTCGAGTCGCTCGCGCAGGTGGCGAGATGTGACCCACTTGCCAACTTTTCCGGCAAATGGCGAAGTGCTCACCATGAAGCGCACCTTCATCGTGGGCTCTTCAACGGCGATGCGTGGCAGCGCTACGGCGTTCAGCGGGTCAGCCAGAGTGTCTCCGATTTGGACGTCGTCCATGCCGGAAATAGCCACGATATCGCCACCGCGTGCGCTCTCCACTTTGGTGCGTTTGGTGCCGATGTAGCTAAAGATGCTGACAATTCGCTGGCTCGAGTCGCCTTCCGCGCCGAGCAGCTTCACGGTTTGGCCTACCTTCGCGACCCCGCGGTAGACGCGCCCAATCCCGAGACGTCCGACGTACTCATCGTGGTCCACATTGTGAACCAGTACCTGCAACGGCGCTTCGTCATCAGCGGTCGGTGCCTTCACTCGCTCGATAATCGTCTCCAAAAGCGGTGTGAGGTCGGTGCCCGCCTCGGTCAGGGTGCGTTGAGCCACGCCGTTCTTTCCGATCGCGAAGATCGTAGCGAAATCCGCCTGCTCATCGCTAGCTTCGAGCTCACAAAACAAATCGAAGACCTCCGTCATGACATCCTCAGGCCGAGCGTCGTGGCGATCAATCTTGTTGATCACCACAATGATCGGGAGCTTCAGCTCCAAAGCCTTCTGCAACACAAACCGCGTTTGGGGCAGCGGGCCTTCCGCGGCGTCCACCAACAAGAGCGCACCGTCCGCCATTTTCAGCGTCCGCTCCACCTCACCGCCGAAGTCGGCGTGGCCGGGTGTGTCGATGATATTGATCGTGGTTCCCTTATAAATAATGCTGCAGTGCTTGGCTAAAATGGTGATGCCGCGCTCCCGCTCCAGATCCCCACTATCCATGATGCGATCCTTCACCACCTCGTTGACACGGAAGACGCCAGTCTGGCGCAGAAGTGCGTCAACAAGAGTTGTCTTGCCGTGATCGACGTGGGCGATGATCGCGATATTTCTAAGGTCGGAGCGGGAAACGAGTGCCATAAGCCGGCGCATCGCTAGCCCGCAACACGTCTGAGCGCAAGCTTGGGCCGAATATTGGGCGAACACCGGGGCTCAGATTGGAAGAATCACACGAACACCTGATCCAGTCGCCGCGGAAAGAGCACGCAATCGCCCCATCAGCTGCTGGAGCCCGCCACCCTTTTGGACCCAGATTGAGAAACCGAAGCGGGGCGTGAACGGCATCAGCTCTGCTGCAACAAGCCTTGCAGCTGCGCCGGCGTGACACCGTATTCGCGCCCACAATAGTCACAGGTTATCTCTAAGACCTTCCCGTCCGCGGTCAATTCCTCGATCTCTTTCCGATTGAGCGTCGAAAGCGCTGATACCAACCGCACGTGACTGCACCAGCACTCGCTCCTCACCTCGCCCCCGCCTACGACCGTGTTGGGCAGTCCATACAAAATTTCCTCGAGCAGTCGTTCGGGGGTGAAGCCTTCGCCTTCTAGTAGGTGATCAATGGTGCGAAACTCATTGAGACGCTCGGTCATCAACATCAATGGGCCGCGACCCACCTCCGGCAAGAGCTGAACGAGGTAGCCGCCCGCCGCGACCACCTCGCCTTCCTCCACCAAGGTTCCGAGCGCAAGCATGCTGGTAACCTGCTCGGATGTCTCGAGGTACACCATGAACCCATCTGCTACCGTGCCCGCTTCAGGCAGTTGAACCAGCCCTTGGTTAATGCGTCCTGAGGGCAAGCTGCGCATGAGCTGCAAGATCGTGCCATTCTCCAAGACAAACTCAGGGCGGTCCTTGGGGAGCTGCACGAGGCCGCGCGTCTTCCCGGATGGATGAGAATCTGCAACGATAGTCCCCTGACCAGCAGAACCGCGTAAAATGCCCTGAACGCGCATTTCCGGAGCCATCATCTCCCGAAAAAGAATGGTGCCTGTGACCAAATCTCCGAGGGCCCTCAGGGTTCCGCCCACAGCTTCCTGAGCTTGAGTGATGGCCCGGACGGTGTTCGTGGTGCGCGCAGAGATCACGCGAAAAGCGCCATCGTCGGTGATGGAGCGGATGATTGAGTCGCGGTCGGCACCCTGGGTCACGCGGCCAGCCTAGCAGGCGAGGCGGCCAGCGCGCGACCAGCTCTAATTTTCTTTGTAAAGTCGCTCTAATAGACCAGGGTCTTCTTCCAGATCTTCGGGTTCGATGGGGCGAGAAATGACGTAGCGTTCATCAAACCAGTTGCCCAAATCGATCTGTTTACAGCGCATGGAACAGAACGGCCGCGGCTCGAAATCGCTCGCGACATCCTCAAGAATTTTCTGACAGGTGGGGCAGACGATGCGCATATCTTTGGGCTTCCATATTCATGATTGGGGCAGAGCTCAAGCCTCTGCGAGAGCCTCTCGAACGGCTTGAACGGTCGTCTCCAGATCCTGCGCCGTGTGGGCTGCAGAAATGAACGCGGCCTCAAACTGGGAGGGCGGCCAATAGATGCCCCGGGTCAGTAGTCCAGCATGAAAACCAGTAAATCGCTGCTTGTTGCAATTCAGAGCCTCAGCCCAAGAGCGCACTTTCTCGTCCGTAAAGAATAGCGTGAGCATGGATCCGACACGTTGCACGCGCGCCCCGCCGCCGGTTTCGGCGATAGCCGCTGTTAGCCCCGCTTCGAGTTGGGCTCCGTAACTTTCAAGCTTGGCATAGACGCTTGGGCTGAGCTCGGCCAAGGTCGCAAGTCCGGCAGTCACGGCCAGCGGATTGCCGCTCAAGGTTCCTGCCTGATAAACGGGCCCGAGAGGCGCCACCTTTTGCATGATGTCAGTCCGCCCTCCATAGACGGCCAACGGCAGACCGCCGCCCACCACCTTGCCGAGACAGGTCATGTCAGGCCTGAGACCGTAAAGCTCCTGCGCACCACCACGCGCCAAACGAGAACCCGTCATCACCTCATCAAAGATTGAAACCGCGCCATGCGTACGACACAGGTCGATGATGGCCTCCAGGAATCCCGGTTCTGGGGGGACGCAACCCATGTTGCCAGCCACTGGCTCGACAATCACACACGCAATCTGCTGGGGATGGGCCTCAAACGCGGCCCGCAGCATTTCGGCGTCGTTATACGGCAAAACCAGCGTGGAAGCCGCCACCGCGCTCGGCACGCCTGCAGAATCTGGATAACCAAACGTCGCGGCGCCACTGCCAGCCTTCACGAGCAGTGAATCTGCGTGGCCGTGATAAGCACCGTCAAACTTCACAATCACATCGCGTCCAGTGAAGCCGCGGGCTACGCGCAAGGCGCTCATCGTGGCTTCGGTGCCGCTCGAAACACAGCGCAACATTTCAATACTCGGGTAGGAGGCTACGATTGCCTCGGCGAATTCCACTTCGAGCTGTGTGGGTGCACCAAAGGAGAGGCCCCGCGTGGCCGCCGCTTGCACCGCCGCAACGACGGCTGGGTGCGCATGTCCGAGCAGTGCGGGGCCCCAGCTGCCAACGTAGTCGAGGTACTCGCGGCCATCGGCGCCAAAAATCTTAGAGCCCAGCGCCTTATTGATAAACACCGGGCTGCCGCCCACGGCTCGAAAAGCGCGCACGGGTGAGTTGACGCCACCTGGCATCAGCTTTTCAGCGCGTGTCATGAGTTGGAGAGACAGCGTGTCGGTCATACCCCGCGGATTATTGCCGAAGCGGGGGGGTGGGTCGAGGCTAGGCGAGGTCCCTGATCTAGCGGCATAGATGTTGAAGCGTATTTGTAGGAGCCGCTGGAGGTCGATCCGGCGCCGCGCCCGCGCGAGGGGCGCCGGTTTGAGGAGTTAGGACGGGCGCGGAACTCGATTTTCTGAGGCGAGGCGGGACGCATCTTCACGTGCCAAGAGAAGCGCCGGGGCAGTCAGTCGCGGAGCTTCAACTACCGGCGAGTGCTTCGGTCATAAGTTCCACATGCTTCGCATCGAACGTTACGCCCGTCACCGTCCCAGTTCCCGAATGGGTTGGTGCAGAAGGCACTGCTCAATGCGGGGGTGATTGGTCGGCACTCCGGGCAGCGGGAAGCCGTAGTCCCGTGGAATTCAGTGGGATTTGTGACGTAGCTGGCGAGTGAGGGCTCGTTGTAGAACCGAGCGGTGCTAGGCTACCGCTCGCGCCGATGAAACCGAGTGCCTATGTCGAAACCACGATAGTCAGCTATCTGACCGCACGGCCAACTCGCGACCTTGTTCGCGCGGCCGAGCAGGAGATAACAGTGGAATGGTGGGACGCTCGGCAGACTTTCGATCTCTATGTGTCTCAGCTGGTGCTTGATGAGGCTGCCGTAGCGCAGGCTATGATCCCCCGATGTTCTGCACACCCAGGGAGTTGGTGGAGGAACAACATGACCCCTCGTGATTCAATCGTTGAAGAGGTCCGCGCAATCCGCGACGCCATTGCCAAGGAGTTCGACTACGATATCGAGCTACTGGGGCGGGCGCTGCAAGAGCGCCAGGCGAAGGGCGGCCGACCGGTGGTGAGGCTTGCGCCGAAACGGATCCTCCCTGAGAAGAAGGTCGGGTAATCGCCCAGGGGTAACTTTTTGGGCGAAACGTTGGCGCCGCCGAGGGCGTTGTGGGTGAGGAGTTAGTGGTGGAAGAGATCTGGCCGAGCGAGTTGATTTTTCTATGGTTAGCATTTCTCGGCGCACCGCACCTGTGCGCCGGGCTTTTCGGGCTCATCAGGCAACGGCCTCCGATTTGGTCGACGCGTTCGTTCGGAATGCACGGAGCCCTGCTGTGGCCTATTCTGTTGAATGGCTGGGGTGTTTTCTCCCCACCTTTCACAGCAGGAAAGGGGTTCATTGTTGCGCTGATGCTCGGTAGCCTGATCTGGGAGGGTATGAAGCTGTGGGCCCAGAGTTCCTACACAGTCTACGGCACCACCCATGCCGCCGCAGAAGGGGCTTTCTTCGCTGCGCTCGATAAACTCGAACTTAAGGATGAGGCTAGGTCCGGTTCGCGCACCATGTATATCGCTGGTGAGTACTTTAAGATAGTCGCGCGCAAGCCGTATCTAGGGTTCTATTCTATCCGCACGCGCGGAAGAGGTGGCCGGCAGCTCCTCGAGCAGGTCGCTGATGTGATGGCTCAAAGCCTTAGGGCTGGGCAAGTGGGAGTGAGCAAGAAGTTATTGGCTCTCAACGTGGTCTACGGCCTGGGCCTGGGGTCTGTCGGTCTTGGCTTCTGGATTTACTGGGCATCGAGAATCACTCAAATCGCTCGCTGATCGGTGTTGCTCGGCTCGTTGACGCTAGTCAATCCATTCAAGTCGGGTTAGCCCGCATCGGCGTTGCGGCAAGGCTTCGGAAGCGTTCGCGTTCAAGTGAGCCACTCCGAGCGGAGGACTCCAAACCACACCTCGTCGATAGCTTCATTGCGGATGAATCTATTGCATCGAAGCAGAGCGTAAGACAATCGAAGTGGAGAAATGGGGTAGAGGCAATGCCAGGCCACCTAGCCTAGGAAGCTCTGACCCCTGCAAACCCGGACACTGAGGCCTAAAGAGCGCTGAACACGACGAACATCCGACACTCAATCCCCGCCGGGCATCGGTGCAAATAGATCTCCGCCCAGAGCTGCGCGCTTTCAACGAAGAAAACGCCCCGTAAGGGCAACCAGCCTAGCGTCAGCCCCTCAACAGAAGCTCGGCTTCGCCGCTGCCACGGCGCGCGCAGCTCGTGCACGCGTTGTCCCTCAAGCACGAACAGCTCTCGATGCTCTTTTGATCGTCGGACTCAGCGCGCCCGCGTCTGCGTGCTCAACAAATCTGAGCAAGCGGCCGCGGTATCTGGCGAAAGGCCACGAATTTCGAGACCTTCCCGAGCCCGGAACGCGAGCTGACGGACCCCTGCATCGATTGGTACAAATGGAGACCTTCAACCAGGAGTGTGCATGTCGACCGAACAGATTCGATGGCTGATGAAAGTGCTCCAACCCGAAAGTACGTTGGGCTCGATGCCGGGGATCGCCGCGCTCACCGAGGGCACCCGCGCCGCCCTCATCGGGGTGGATCCCGAGACCTACCGCGCGGAGCTGGCGCAGATGCGCGCCGACGCGAAGGACGCCGCTGCCGAGTTGCTCGCCGATCCCGCGGTGGCGGGGATGGTCGATCGCCTGCCGCTGCGGAAGGGAGCGCGGGTCGTCGTCTTCGGCGACAGCCACACGGCTGATCCGCAGTCCTGGGCGAGGATCGTCGCCGAGATGTTGGTCGCACGCCGCCCCGCCGACGAGCTGTCGGTGGCGATTAGCGCGGTCCCCGGCGAGACCACGACGCACGGGCTGGTCCGAGTCGGCGAGGTGCTCGCGCGCCAGCCCGACTGGCTACTCTTCTTCATCGGAGTCAACGACGCGCGGACGCAGGGGCCGAGCCCGACCAAGACGCTGGTCGATCACGGTGAGACCGCGCGGAACCTCGCCGAGCTGTGCAGCCGCGCGTCGAGAGAGACGAAGGCGCGCTGCCTCTGGGTCACCCCCGCAGCGGTGATCGAAGACCGCGTGGCAGCACACTGGGGCCTGTCGCGCTTCGGCGTCCGCTTCCGCAACGAGGACGTCGCGCGCGTCGCGAACGCGGTGCGCGAACTCGGCAGTCCGACGATCGATCTCTTCTCGAGCCTGGGCGCTCCGCCTCCGTCCGAGCTGCTGATGGACGACGGTCTCCACTTCACGCTCGCGGGGCAGAAGCGCATCGCCCTCGAGGTCGTGCGCGGCTGGAGCGATCAATAAGATGAAATGTCTCATCACAGGCGCGACCGGGACCATCGGCTCTCTCGTCACCCAACATCTGATCGACCGCGGCGAACGCCCGTATGTCTTCGTGCGTGACGCCGCCAAGGCGCGGTCCCAGTTCGGTGACGCGGTCGAGATCCGCGTCGGGGATCTGGCGGCCGACCAAGCGTCGCTGTCGGCGGCGTTCGCCGATATCGACTCCCTCTTTCTCCTCAACAGCGGGCCCGACCTCGCCGCGCGCGATCGCGTCGCCGCGCTCGCCGCAAGAGCCGCCGGTGTGCGTCATCTGGTCAAGCTCTCGACGCTCGACGTGCACTCGGGCGTGGGGACGGGGCCGTGGCACGCGCTCGGCGAAACCGCGGTGCGCGAAAGCGGCATCGCCTTCACGCTCATCCAGACCGCGGCCTTCACGCCGGTCCCTCCGGCACCAACGCAGTGATCAGCTGGTGGAGCTCAGGGTCTGCGGCGTGCACGTCCGCGAGCCCCTTTACCAGCGCGCACGCGAAGTCCTGGAGCGACCCCGACGCACGCTCGGCCAGCGCGCGCTCGATCACCTGGTGCACCTCGTCCACGTGACGCTCGTGAAGCGCGCTGTAGATCGCCTGCTTGTCAGGAAAGTACTGATAGAGCGACCCGATGCTTACGCCGGCGGTCTCGGTGATGCGGTTGGTGGTGACCGCGTCGGGGCCATGGCGCTTGAGCACGATGGTGACCGCGTCGAGCACCGCGTCCACGGTCTGCCGGGACCGGTGTTGCCGCGGCTCCCGTCGGGGCTGATGTGTGGGTGCGTTTCTCATGTGATAGGCTTCCCTCGACCATAGCTCATTCGTCCGAGAGTCCCCACGGTTGCGTCGATAGGCCTTGTAAAAGGCTTGCCGTATGTCGGTCACTCCTTAGTATGATTGAGGCCAGTGACACGCCGCTCACGGTGTCGGCGCGAACGCTGTCTTCGGTCGTGAGTCACTCAGGTGTTGGCATCGCGGTGCTTGCCAAACGGTTCATGATGGACCCAGAGCTAATCCAGTATGTGCCTCGCATGCGAGGGATGGCAGGGGCATTGCACTTGCTAGATGAATTCATCCGAACGCGAAGCCTGAACACCCCCTCCGACAGGAGACGTCGCGGCAAACGCTCACCAGCGGAATTGTTGATCTCCACACGTCAGAACCTGGAGCGAGCAGGTTTTCGCCCGCGGGAAATTGCGAACCTTGTCGTTGCCGAGGCAAGTTCGGAACTTGCTGCGGTGAAGAATGTTGAGGTCCAACTGCGGCGTTACAGGAACGTCGACTTTCGCACGCGGCACCACGGAACTCCAGACGCGTGAGTGTAATGGGTGGATGGGACATTTTGGGGGAGAGATGGAACATTTAAGGGGGCGGCATTCAAAGAGGGCTTTGTGCCTTAGAAATCCGACACTCAATCCCCGCCGGGCATCGGTGCAAATAGATTTCCGCCCAGAAGTGCTCACCTCCAACAAAGCAAGCACCCAAAAAGGCAACCAGAGCCCAGCCTCAGCCGCTCAACAGAACCCAAACCTCAGCTGCCCGACCAAAACCCGCGGCGGCGCGGGAGGAGGCTGAGGAGCAAGACCCAGCTTGGCGAGCAGCGAGGCAGCGGCCTGTTCGGTGGTGGCGGCTTCGAGCCAGCGCATGGGCCCGCCGCAGTGCACGCAAGTATCAAGGTCAGCCCGAAAGACATGAGCCAGCAGCCAGGCCCAGCGTTTGCGGGAAGAGCGGACGTCCGTGTGGGCGTTGAGCTTGGGGAACTCGAGCTGGTCACCGGAAGCCGGGGGCGGCCTGAAAGCGGAAGAGTGCTGTGGTGGCGCGGGGACGACCTCTGGGCGAAACTTGGAGTGGCTTGAAAGTACGCCAAAATAGCGGACCAGATGAAAGCGCGGGGGTGGGATAGCGGCGATCAGGCGGATGATGAGGTCGCGGGGGTTGAGGAGGATGGCGCGGGTGCCGTCCTTCCAGATGTTTTTGAGAGTGAGCTCAAGCTTGCCGTCGGGGCGGAGCTCCAGGCGGTCCTGAGCGAGCTCCTGTCACTGATCGCTCTGATCTTGGCGCTCGGCGTGTATCGCCAGAACCCGAGCTAGCAGTGGCCGCGCACTGGCCCGCCTTCCGTGACCGATTCGAAGAATTGGGCGGGTTGCCGAAGGGCCTCGGCGCCGCGTATCAGGAGGCTAGGCATTCCAAACCACGTTGGCCCTTAAGCCGGGCTCGCGAAAGTAGACTGATTGTATTTATGCGAAGTTGATCGGCATTTGGCCGACTGACCGACGCCGTTGAGCTAATCCAAAGTACACCTCCGCCGCGGAAGGGTGCGGTCGGCCTTCGACGTGTGCCATGGGGGCTTAGCCGGTAAGGTCAAAGTCTGGACTGCCTGTGCGACTGGCGGTGCGTCTGCTGGCATGGCGAGGCTCACCAGGATCTGCTGGGCAGTGTCAGGTTCTGTGATGAGCGCGATCATGCGCAGCCGTCCGCCACAGGGGCATGCGAGCGCGTCTACGTCGTACACTCGTCTGAGGAGTTCTGCCCAATCGATCCTTGGAACACAGAGGGGTGCCAAGGGCGTTTCTAGTTTCGACGCCACGTTGAGCGCGCTTGTGCCGTCGCCGGCTATTTTTGAACTACTCCCAATGCCCTCAGCTGGCCCCGTCGATGGGGCCTCGTTGCTTTCAGTATGAATGGCGCGCTGTGGACTGACGGCCGCACGTGCATGGGAATGTGGGGCGAAGACGCCGTGAAATCGTATTAACGGATGCCGGGGCGGCGGGATCAACGGACACAGCCGCGCCAGAAACTGCAGAGGCGTCATGACACGATGGCTTCGCTTCGATCTTGCGGAGGTGCGGATAGCATAGGCTATGCGGCCACCGGGTAACAGCGAGATCCTTTCCAGGCTAAGAGCGGGCGCGCGCAGTAGCGCAGTAGTCGCTCGCCCCCTGGCCGATCATCGCTGGCAATGACAACGCCCGCGTGAAGATTAAAGCCATTCGAGCTGCCGGGGCGTCGGGCTGCTTTCGCTGGGCGCGCCGGGCAATCCTCTGGCAATTGTCATTCGGCCGAACGAACGGAAACCAGCTCCCCCACTCCGAGCGACGCCACAAGGCAAGCGTCGAGCGCCAAGGGCTGCGCCTCAGCATCGTTGCACTCGCTCTCGCTCTCGTTCTGGAGAAATCCTTTGTTTGAGCCACGCACATACACGAGCGTTCACGTTGTGGGTGATCTCGTCGAGGTCCCGTTGTGTCGGTTGAGCGAGTGGATGAAAGTTAGCAGTTGCCGTTTCGTTCCCTGAATTGTTTGCAACCGTGTAAACCCCATCCGGCACGGCGACGTGAAAGTGAACGTTGAGGTTGAGAGAGCCGCCGAACCTCTGCGGAAAAACAATGGCGCCTGTCTTCGGCGCTTTGACGCCGGCTGCACCTGCCCGCTCGCGCTGAAAGCGCGTGATTTGTTCAACGAACAGGCGTGCGACGGCGTTCAGTGCCTCGGGGGACTTGGCGAGCAGCAGACGTAGCTCGTAAGGAACTGAGAGCACCCACTGGCGCAGTGGGATATCTCCGAGCACGTGATCCACCAAGTGCCCCGCCGTCGCGCACCTGCGACGTGCGTTGCAGGAAGGGCACACGCCGCGTCACTTGCACGAGAAAGCTACCAGCAAATCCTTGCCACAATCGGAGCACCGGGCGCGTAAAAATCCATGCGCGAAAACGCCGCATTCCAAATACCTGCGGAGCTCTTTTTGAACGTAACGCGGCAGGGCACTATTCTGTTGCTCCGCTGTGCAAGCCAGGAAGGTTTCGAGGTGCCCGGCAACGATTTGGTAGAGAAGAGTTTGGGTAGGTTGGCGTGGGCGGTACTTTGACGGCTCAGCGGAATGTCGATGGATCGGTGCTTCCACCTACGGCCAAGTGCGAGTGGCGTGCCGTTGGCAAAGTCCGGAGAAATTGCCCTGTGCGACCCCTGTCCGGCGGGCGATGGCTAGCCGACGGACAGTCCGTTCGGATCCCTGTATCGCCAGAATCCGAGCTAGCCGTGGGCGCACACTGGCATCGCAGCCCCTGCCTCCTCGTGGCCCCCGAACCATCCATCCTGGCACCGACGCATCATCCGCTGAGCGAGCGCTGCCTGGGGTTATCTGATGCCTGCTCTCATCCGTTGCCCATCCATTGCCCGACTGGAGTCGATTCACGTGGACTCACGGGGATCAGCGGAGAGGGCCCTATACTCAGTTTAACCCTATTATTTCCGGCCATTGGCTCGCAAAGTCGCGTGCCGATTGAAGGTTTTGCCAACGCCGTTCAGAGGGTTCGAATCCCTCCCTCTCCGCTAGCTCCGCCATCGGACAAGCGTCGCGGCTGGCCACCGACCGGGATCGGTTTGCACGGACCCCATCACGCCCACAGGCACGCCAGCGGCGCCGCACGCAGATGATCCGCGAAGTTTAGTATCTGATCGCCATCATGGAGGATAACCCCCTGCACGAAATGAGCGCCGGATGCCGCCGCCAGGCGTTCCAGTCCGGCGAAGTCACGACGTGTCACGCTTGCCGCGGCTTTCACTTCGACGCCAACCACCTGACCTGCGCCATTCTCCAGAACGAAATCCACTTCGAGCTGGCTCTTGTCGCGGTAGTGATACATGGCAATCTGCTGTCCGGAGCATGCGATGGCTTTCAGCAACTCGGAGAACATCATGCCTTCGAGAATCGGACCAAGAGCCGTACGATCCGATTTCAACCGGGAGGCGGTGTAGCCGCGCATGGCACAGAGCAGGCCTGAATCCACAAAATGCAGCTTTGGTGTTTTGATCAGCCGTGACAGCTCGTTCCTGAACCATGGCTGCACACGCCTTACGATGAACAGTTGTTCGAGCAACTGCAGATAAGTGTCTGCCGTCTTGTGGTCCATGGCGCCCGAGCGCCCGATTTCGGAAAGGTTGACTAGCTGGCCAGCGAATTGAGCCGCGATCTGCATCAGCTTCGGGATCATGCCGGGCCGCATGACAGACGCGACCTCCGGCACATCGCGGTCGATGATGGATTGGATGTAGGCGCGATACCAGTCCTGTCGCCGCGCTTCGGTACGACGCGTGAGCGCCTCCGGATAGCCGCCGCTTGCGGCTATCCGTATCAATGCATCGCCCTTCAGGATCTCGGCAGGTTGCGGTATTTCACCCTTGAAGACGCTTTCGATGAATACCGTGCGCTTGCGTCTCAACAGCTCGCTTCGGGAAAGGGGCAGAAGCGGGATGGTTTCCATTCGCCCCGCCAGCGAATCATGCACGGTAGCGATGGTGGCGAGATTGGCGGAGCCAGTGAGCAGGTAACGCCCCGGACGGCGGTCCTCATCGACGCGACGTTTGATCGCCAGCAGGATTTCCGGCGCGCGCTGCACCTCATCGATTACCGCACGGTCGAGCCCGCGGATGAAGGCGACGGGATCACCCCTTGCAGCGTCAAGCGTACCGCGGTCGTCCAGGGTTACATAGGTTCTGCCGTTGCGCGCAAAGCGTCTCGCAAGCGTGGTCTTACCGGATTGCCGTGGGCCAGTAATGGCCACGACCCGCGTGTCCGCAAGCGCAGTGCGGATGCGGTGTTCAGCATGCCTTGGATAATCGGCCACGAAATCGAGAGTACGGTCCAATTGGGAAAGTCGCAACGTCCAATTGGGAATCCACGGAGGTCCAATTGGGAAACTCAGGAGGCTAGGCATTGAGCATCAGACAATCGACCTGGCAAAATGAGATAGAAGGAAGGCCAGGCCAGCTAGCCGAGGAGGCGCTGCCCCCTGCAAACCCGGACACCGCGGCACAAGATGCGCTGAACACGACGGACAGCGAACGCCGAAAGCCAGGCGGATACCGCAGCAAATAGAGCTCCGCCCAGAGGTGCTCGCTTTTAACGAAGAAAACGCCCCGTAACGGCAACCAGCCTAGCGTCAGCCCCTCAACAGAACCCAAACCGAAGCTGCCCGACCAAAACCCGCGGTGGCGCGGGAGGAGGCTGAGGAGCAAGACCCAGCTTGGCGAGCAGCGAGGCAGCGGCCTGTTCGGTGGTGGCGGCTTCGAGCCAGCGCATGG
>Ga0163146_10006291_pt1 | contig 13529 bp, 9 predicted proteins | sample OliLakLV19MP7G1_FD_148648 | JGI IMG/M metagenome (GOLD analysis project Ga0163146, IMG submission 148648) | Freshwater microbial mat bacterial communities from Lake Vanda, McMurdo Dry Valleys, Antarctica - Oligotrophic Lake LV.19.MP7.G1 | ecosystem: Environmental > Aquatic > Freshwater > Lake >... | reverse complement strand
GGATGAGCGGCGCGGGCCTGGATGGCGCGTGAGCGGTTTTTCGGCGCGTCCGCCGATCCGCTGCCACGCGCTTCTGCGCAATAGAGCTTCTGCGCAATAGAGCTTCTGCGCAGTAAAGCTTCTGCGCAGTAAAAAGGAGCGCCAGCCGTGTCCCCGCTGGCGCTCCCGCGTATCCATCTCCTCGCGGAGATCGCGTTTCCGTCCGAGGCCCCCCCGGGCACGGTGCGGAAACGGGGAGCGCTTGCTCCGCAGGCTTCATAGGCCCTATTGCCGCAGCTCAAGAGGTTGCTCCGGGAATCCGGCCCGCGGTGGGAGCGCTCACCCTCGGTTAGGCTCCCGCCCGTGCAAATCTCCGACTTCGACTACACGCTGCCGAAATCCGCAATCGCCCAGGCGCCGGTCCCGGAACGCGACAGTGCGCGCCTCCTCGTCCACGAACTCAAGCTCGGCCGCACCCGCCACTTGCACGTGCGCGACCTGCCGTTTGTGCTCGCCCCCGGAGACCTGCTCGTCCTTAACGACACCAAAGTGCGCGCGGCGCGGCTTTTTGCGCGGCGCCCGCGCATGGCGGACGGCGGGGGTGGGCGGGTTGAGTTGCTCCTCGTCGAGTCCGTCCAGGGGGAAGAGGGAGCCGCGCCGCGCTGGAGGGCGCTGGTGCGGCCCGCGGGGGGAATTCGCGCTGGGGAAACCCTCGTTTCCGAGCGCGGCGGCCTGCGCATCGTCGCGCGCGAACGTCTTTGCGACGCCGCGGGCGCGCCGGGTCCCGAGTGGGTCGTGGAGTTTGACGGCGAGCGCACAGGTCCCGCGTTCGACGCTGCCCTGGAAGCCGCGGGGGACATGCCGCTGCCGCCCTACGTGCGGCGCGCGGCGGGGGCGGTGGACTCCGAGCGCTACCAGACCGTGTTCGCACGCGAACGCGGCGCCATCGCGGCGCCGACGGCGGGTTTGCACTTCACACCGCGGCTCTTCGAGGACCTCGACGCGCGGGGTGTGACACGTGTCGCGCTGACGCTGCACGTCGGGCTCGGCACCTTCCGACCGGTCACCGCGGACGATCCGCGCGAGCACACGATGCACGCGGAGCCCTTTTGCGTGCCCCCGCCCGTTGCCCAGGCGTGGGGTGCGGCGCGCGAGCGCGGCGCGCGCGTTGTCGCGGTCGGAACGACGGTGGTGCGCGCGCTCGAATCGTCCCTTGACGAACGCGGCCGTGTGCAAACCGCGCAAGGAGAAACACGCGCTTACTTCCTGCCCGGGCACCGCTTCCGCGCGGTGGATGGGTTGCTCACCAACTTCCACTTGCCGCGCAGCACACTGCTGATGCTGGTGTGCGCTTTCGCGGGCCGCGAGCGCACGCTCGAGCTCTATGGCGAAGCGATCGCACAGGGGTACCGCTTCTATTCCTACGGCGACGCGATGCTCCTTCTGCCCTGATGCGGCGGGGAGGTCACGCGGACATCAACGCTGCGCGTAGCGCGGCCACGGCGCCGATCGGATCCTTTGCCGACAGGATCGCGGAGCCCACCGCGATGCGCCCCACGGTCGCGAGCTCGCCCGCATTCGCAACATCGATCCCGCCGATCGCGAACACGGGCAGCGTGCTCGCCTCCGCGGCGATCCATGCCATCTCCGCACCCAGTCCACGCCCGTAACCCTTCGTGCCCGTCGCATGCACGGGCCCAAATCCCAGGTAGTCGACCGGGCGCTCGGACGCCGCCGCGATCGCCGCCAGGCCGTGGGTCGACAATCCGATCAGGGGTCGTTCGCCCAGGAGGGCACGCGCGGCCTCGGGGTCGAGGTCGGCCTCGCCCAGGTGCACGCCGGCCAGCCCCTCCTCAAGCAGGGCGAGCGCGACGTCGACCCGGTCGTCGACGAAGACGAGCGGCGGGCGCCCGAGGCCGCGCGCACTCTGGAGCGCCCGTCGGCACCAGCGCAGGCTATCGCGCGCGTCGCAGGGGCCGGGCGCTCCGCCGAGGGGCTTCACGCGGACCTGGACGCCATCAACGAGGGGCAAAAGCGCGTCGAGCAGGCCCTGTGGGTCCCCTCCACGGACAAGCTCGGGGGTAAAAAGCAAAAGCAGTTTCGTAAATCGGAGTTCGAGGCGCAGGTCGCGGCCGGCAGCGGTGCCCATCGCGCCGAGCCTACGCGGACAGCGCGAAGTTCCGGTGTGCCGAGGCGGTGGGCGAGCCTCCGGACGCGCCCAAAAGAGGCTCTGGGAGCCCCGCAAGGGCTCCTGTTGGCGCATCCGCAGGTGTCCCTTGCCGTGCGCGGACGCCCGGGGGGGGAACCAGCGAGTCGCGCCGTGCGTCTGGCGCGGGTCGGAAGTCGCCTCGACAGGCGTGCTTCCGCGATCCCCCGGGCCGCGTTGCCGACCCCGCCGGGATGGAATACGCTTTTCCGTCGTCGCCCTCCGCGACGGAGGCCACAGGCCCCGCCGCGCCCCCCTCGACACGCCCTGACCCCGAGAATGCCCGCTCCAGCTTGGAGAAGGCCTTTTCGTGGCGCGCGCCGCCAAACCCCGACCTCCAAAGTCCAAACGGAGTCCTTTCGAATGCGCTTCTTGCCCCTCCACCGACGCGCTCTCCTTCGCGTCGGCCCCGCTCTTGCCGTCCTCGCCTTCGCCGGCGCGGCCCAGGCCCAGCAGTTCCAACTGCAGCCCGGACTGATCCCCGGTCCGGCGGTCTGGACCGAAGGCCTTGAGTGCGCCGACGTCGAAAACGACGGCGACCTCGACATCTTCTTCGCCAACGGCGACGGCTTCGCCTCGGCCGGCGCCAAGCGCCAAAACGGCCTGATCATCAACAACTTCCCGATCTTCACCGACCAGAGCGTCGCGCGCCTTGGCGTGTCGGTGTCGAACGCGAAGATGGTGATCACGGGCGACATTCAGAACGACGGGTTCATTGATGCCCTCTTCTGCAACGCGTTCAACAACGACCTGCCGTTCCTGTTCGTCAACCAACCCGGCAACCCGGGTTTCTTCGATCAACAGAGCGTGGCACGGGGCTTCACCACGGTCCTCAGCAGCGCCAGCGGCCAGTTCGGCGACCTCGACAACGACGGCGACCTTGACCTGATCCTCAACCACGCCGGCGCATCGTTCCTCGGCGGCGCGGGCGCGGCGCCCCGCCTGTACCTGAACAACGGACTCGGATTCTTCACCGAGAACCCCGTCAAGATGAACGCGCCCAACAAGGTCGCGCAGATGGACGTCCAGCTCGTCGATATCGACAACGACTTCGACCTCGACTTCTACGGTGCGAACCGTGCGGCGAACGGCGGCCAGACCCACTACCTGATGCTGAACGACGGCAGCGCGTCGTTCACCAACGCGTCGAACCTCATCCCCGCCACCTCCGCCAACGTGTATGAGTCCGAGATGGCGGACCTCGACGGCGACGGCGACCTCGACAATTTCTTCGTCAGCCTTTCGGGCTTCGGCGAAGGTGTGCACCGCAACAACCTGATCCCGAGCGGGACGCTATCCTTCACCGCTGGCGCGCCCTTCGGCACCCATGACGACAACGAGATCGCGCTGCTCGACTTCGACAACGACGGCGACTACGACTCGATCGTCGGTTCCCTCAGCGGCCCGGCCGAGAAGCTCTACCGCAATGACGGCAGCTTGACTTTTGTGCAGGTCGCTGGCGCGTTCACGAACATCGGGGATTCGACCCTCGATACCGCCGTCGCCGACCTCAATAACGACGGCGCCTACGACGTCATCACCGCACAAGGGGAATCGAACCCGGCGCAGTTCGCCAACAAGGTGTACGCCAACGTCGGAGCGCCCGACACCCTCGCGCCGGTCATCGTGCGCGAGGAAACGCTGGTCAGCCCGAGCGCTTCCGGCCCGTGGGTCGTCCGCACGTTGGTGCGCGACCAAGTCATCGACGATGCCCGCAACTGGGTCACGGGTTCCGGCGACTACGTCGTGAACACCGCCCCCGCCAACGCTGGCATCTCGATCACGGGCTTCAGCTTCGTCCCGACCTCGGTCGTGGCGGGCACGACCGTCACCTGGACCAACAACTCCGGCGTGCCGCACAATGTCACCAGCACGACTGACGGTTATGGTTTCGCCTCCGGCAACTTCGGGCCGGGCGGCAGCTACGGCTACACCTTCGTGCGTCCGGGCACCTACACCTACACCTGCACGATCCACCCCGGCATGAACGGGGTGCTCACAGTGACCGGGAGCTCGAGCGCGTCGCAGGTGACGTACTCGTCGGGCAGCGTCTACCGCGCGGCGATGACCGACACCGCGGGCGGCGCGGGCATCGAACTCGTGTACGAAACCCGCTACGTTGACTGGGCCGGCAACTTGACTGTCTCCCCGTCGAAGCGTGTCCCGCTCCCTGTCGCCTGCGGCTTCGCAAGCTACGGCGTGGGAGCCTCCCCGGTGAACGACCTGATCCTCGCCGGGTCGGGCTCGGGCGCGGTCGGCGGCAGCGCGACGCTGACCACCTCGAACCCGCCGGTCACCGGCACGTTCCTTGGTATCTCGCTCGGCTCGAGCTTCCTGCCGCTGTTTGGCGGTGTCGTGTTGATCGACCCGTTCACCGCGCTGACGCCCCTGTTCGTGCCGACGGTTGCCGGTGCCTCGGCCGTGACTCTGCCGATCCCGGCGAACCCGGCGCTCGCGGGCGTTTCGCTGTTCTTCCAATCCTTCGGTTTGGACGGCACGAAGCCCCAAGGCCTCGCGCTCTCGAACGGCGTCGAGCTGACGATCTGCCCGTGAGGTCGATGCCCGTAACGACGGGCTGATCCGCCGCGCACGACGCGGCCCGTGTGAAAGCGCGTCCGTCCGCGAGGACGGGCGCGCTTTTGCCGTTCCTGGCCGCGATTTCCCAACTGGCGGGAAATCCCGAGCGCGCATAGGCTGGCGTCAGCCTTCCTCCCCAACCGCCGTGCACCGCATGAACCGCTTCCCCCTTTTTCGCGCCGCGACATTCCTCCTGATCGCATCCGCCCCCGCGGCGCTCGCGCAGCAGTTTCAACTGCAGCCCGGCCTAATCCCTGGAACACCCCGCTGGAGCGAGGGTGTCGCCGCCGCCGACGTGGAGAACGACGGCGACTACGACCTCTTCTTCGCGGATGGCAACGGCTACGACACGCCGGGGGCGAAGCAGCAGAACGTGCTCGTGATCAACCGCCTGGAGGTCCAACCCGGACTGTTCGCCGACCAGAGTGTCGCGCGCCTGGGTGTGTCCGTCTCGCACGCGAAGATGGTCATCAGCGGCGACATCCAAAACGATGGCCTGGTCGATGCGGTGTTCTGCAACGCCTTCTACACCGACCTGCCGTTCCTGTTCGTGAACCAGCCGGGCAACCCGGGTTTCTTCCAAAAGGAGGGTGTCGCGCGCGGCCTCACGACGAGCCTCAGCTCCGCGAGCGGACAGTTCGGCGACCTCGACAACGACGGCGACCTCGACCTGATGCTGACGGACACCGGGCCCGCGTGGCTCGGCGCACCGGGCGGCCGTCCGCGGCTCTACATCAATAACGGCTTGGGCTTCTTCACCGAAGACGCCCTCAAGATGAACGCCGCGCTCAAGATCGGGCACATGGGTGTGCAGCTCGTCGACATCGACAACGACTTCGACCTCGACTTTTTTGGTGCGAACCGCAACTTCAGCGGGGGCAAGCCCCACTACCTGATGCTCAACGACGGTTCGTCGTCGTTCGCGGACGTGTCGACCTTGCTGCCCAACACGGGTGGCAACGTTTATGAGGCGGACGTCGCCGACCTCGATGGCGATTCCGACCTCGACATCTTCTTCCTCAGCCTGTCCGGCTTCCAGGAGGGTTACTTCCGCAACCGTTTGATCGAAGACAGTGCGCTCGGTTTCACCGCGAGCGCGCCCTTTGGCGCCCACGACGACAATGAAGTGTCGTTCCTCGACTTCGACAACGACGGCGACCTCGACGTGCTACTGGGTTCGCTGCAGGGTCCGGCGGAAAAGCTGTACCGCAACGACGGGAACTTAGCGTTGGTGCAGGTCGCGGGGGCATTCACCGCGCTCGTCGACCCCACGCTGGATGTCGCGGTTGTCGACCTCAACGGGGATGGCGCGTACGACATCGTGACGTCGCAGGGGGAAGGCAACCAGCCCCAGTGGGCGAACAAGGTGTACGCCAACCTTGGCGCGCCGGACACATTGCCGCCGGTGATCGTGCGTGAAGAACAGCTCGGTTCGGCGCCCGCTGCGGGTCCGTGGATCGTGCGTGCACACGTCACCGATCAGGTGTTGGACGACGGGATTTCGTGGGTGCGCGGCGCGGCGGAGTACGTCGTGAACGCGGCTCCCAAAGCGGCCGATCTGACGATCGTCGATGCGGCGCTCGCGGATGCCGTCGTCGATGTCGGTACCAGCGTCGAGTTCACGAACCAAACCGGGCTTGTGATCGAACTCGCGGGCACGAGCCCTGGTTTCGGCCTTGCGTCGGGCCCCCTGGCGCCGGGTGCGTCGTTCACTCGCGCGTTCGTGCGCCCGGGTGTCTACACGTACACGGCCGGCGTTTTTCCGGGCTCAGAGGGCGTGATTACCGTCGTGGGTTCGACCAGCGCGGCGTCGACGACCTACTCCGGCGGTGGCATCCACCGCTTCCGGTTCGCTGACATCGCGTCCGGCGCGGGCGTCGAGCTGGTTTACGAGCTGAGCTTCGCTGACGATCCGGGCAACATCGCCTACAGCACACCGCGCCGTGTTGACCTGACGGGCGCTTGCGGGTTCACGCTTTACGGCCAGGGCGTGTCCCCGGTGAACGACCTCGTGCTCGTGGGTTCCGGTTCCGGCGCGGTGGGGGGCTTGGCCACCTTGTCGGTCGCGACGTCCGCGAGCGGTGGCTTCCTCGCGTTGGCGCTCGCACCCGCGCAGTTGCCGCTGTTCGGTGGCGTGCTCCTCGTCGATCCGTCGACCACGCTGGGTACACCCTTCGTCCCGGCGTTTGCGGGCGTCGCGAGCACGAGCTTCTCGATCCCCGCGGTTCCCGCGTTGGCCGGCGTGAACCTCCGCTTCCAGGCGTTTGCAGAGGACGTGACGAAGCCCTTCGGCATCGCACTGTCGAACGGGGTCCGCCTCGTCGTCTGCCCGTGAAAGTGGGCACCTTCCCTGTCCGGGGAACCCTGCCCGGTGAACCCTGTCCGGTGAACCCTGTCCGGTGAAGCCTGTCCAGGGGGGGCGTTCAGGGTGGCGTCGGGTCCGCCCGGGGGGATCGTGCTCTCGAACGGCCTGACGGCGGTCATCAAGCGCTGACGGCCGCGCCCGGGACGACCCGGGCGCACGATCCGGTTGCACGATCCGGTTGCACGGTAGGGGCGCACAGGCCAGGCGCACAGGCCAGGTGCACAGCTTTGCTGAACCCAGTCGGAGCAATTTTGCGGGCTCCGGGACGGGTAGGCTGGCGTAGGCATGAGGACCCTAGCCAGCCTGCTGATTCCGCTGCTCACGACCGGTGTCCAGGATGCGCCGAAACCGCTGTTTCGCGCCGCTCCGTTCGAGGTCGCTGGCGCCGCGGATGCATCCTTGGAATCCGTCCCGCGCCACGCGGTGCGCACCACGTCGGGTTCACCGGAGAAAAACTGGATCATCGAGGTCAACGGGGGCGGACTGCTGCTGGGCGACTTCGACGGCGAGGGTTCGATCGACCTGTTGCTCGTCGAAGGGTCCACGGTCGAGCGTGTGGCCGAGGATCTGCCAGGTGAGCCCCCGCGGGTGTTCCTCAACGACGGCGCGGGCGAGTTCCGCCTCGCGACCGGTGGATGGGAGATTCCGGCCGGGCGGTGGGGAACCGGTGGCGCTCTCGGCGACGTGAACGGCGATGGCACGCTCGATGCCGTCATTTTGGAGTGGGGTCCCGACCGACTCCTCATCAACGACAGCGGCAAGGGGTTTGTCGAGCGCACGGACGACAGCGGCCTTGGCACAAGCGGGTGGTCGACGAGTGCCGCATTCCTCGACGCAAACGGGGATGGGGTGCTCGACCTGTTTGTCGTTCGCTACCTCGAGTTCGACCCCGCGCTGATCCCGAGCCGCGCCGCGCGCGAATGTGTGTGGAAGGGCCATCCTGTGATGTGCGGCCCCGAGGGCTTGACGCCAACCGCGGATGCGTTTTACCGCGGCAACGGCGATGGGACGTTCACCGACGCGAGCGCGTCCTTTGGCCTGGGTGCGGTCGAGCCCGGGTACGGTCTTGGCGTAGTGACCGTCGACATCGACCGCGATGGCCGCACGGACCTCTACGTGAGCAACGACTCGACACCGAACCACCTGTGGCGCAACCTCGGCGAGGGTAAGTTCGAAGAAGTCGGGCTCGCGTACGGTGTTGCGCTGGACGCCAACGGGCGCGAGCAGGCGGGTATGGGCATCGCAGTGGGGGATGCCGACGGCGACGGCCACGCGGATCTCTTTGTCACCAACTTTTCTGGGGAGCACAACGCGTTTTATCGCTCCAGCAACCGCGGCACGCGCCTGCGTTATTCCGACCGCTCCCACGCGAGCCGGCTGGCGGGGCCGAGCGTTCCGCGGCTCGGGTGGGGCACGCAGATGGCGGACTTCGACCAGGACGGTGAGCTCGACCTCGTCGTGATCAACGGGCACGTGTATCCGCAGGCGGGCGCGCCGGGCACTGACACGATGTACGCACAACCTGCGCAGGTTTTTGCGGGGCGCGGAGCCGGACGCTTTGACGAGCATCCGTCGGCGTTCGGCGCTGCACCGCCGATCGTCGGGCGAGCGTCCGCATTCGCGGATCTGGATGGGGACGGTGACCTCGATGGCTTCGCGATCGAAGTTGACGGCGCGGTTTGGCGCTATGAGAACGTCGGTGCAAGCGGACATGCGCTCCTTGTCGAACTCGGCTCGGTGCGGTCCCTGGGTGCGCGGGTCGAAGTTTGGGTGCAAGAGCGCGCGTGGTGGCGCGAGGTGAGCACCGCGGGTGGCTTCCAGTCCGCGCTGCCCGCGAGCGCGCACTTTGGAATCGGCGCTGCGCAAAAGGTCGACCGCGTGCGGATCCAGTGGCCAAGCGGCGCGGTCAGCGAAGTCCTCGATATTCCCGTGAGGCGTGGGTCTGCGCGCGTGCGCATCGAAGAACCGGCCGTTTCCAAGGAGGAACCCCGATGAGTTCGCGTGTGTTGTCCACGGCGGTGTTGGTCCTTGCGCTGTTATGTCTGCCCACCGAGTTGTCAAACGCAGCACTGCAATCGGGCGCGCGGCCGGGCGGTGTTGCGCCGGAACTTCCGGAGGTGCTTCGTCAGCGGCCCCAGGATTTTCCCAGCGCACAACCTGAGCGCTGGGCGCGTTTTTTCGACCCCGCAGCCCAGGCGGAGATCGGAGCGACCCTCGCGCCCGGCGTGCTCGACGGCATGCGGATCGCCGAGTCCGCGTATGCGCAAGAGCTGTTCCTGGTGGGGTTGGAAGCGCTGCATTCTGTCCTGCTGGTGGAGCCGGATTTCCCCCCGGCCTGGCTCGTCGCGGGTGCGACGTACTGGCGACTGCGCCGTTATGGCGACGCGCTGTACGCCTACGACCGCTTCCTCGCCGTCGCACCCGATCAGATCGCTCGCACACACGGTCGCGGGCACGCGCTCTACACGCTTGGTCGCTACCTGGAAGCCAAAGAGCACTACCTCGCTGTGCTCGAGCACACCGACCAAAGCGCGCAGATCCGCCTGGGGCTCGCGCTCGCCGAACTGCGGCTTGGCGAAAGCGAGGCGGCGCTGAAACATCTGGATCAGGTCCTCGAGGGTGCGCCCGATGACGCGGAGGCGCTCGCGTGGCGCGCTCAAACGCTGTTCGACCTCGGCCATACCGCCGAGGCCCTGGAGGGAGCGCGCCGCGCGGCGCAGCATTCCCCTGGCGACCCGCGGCCGGTGTGGATCGCGATGGAGGCCCTGTTCGAGCTCGGTCGTGACGACGAGGCACAACGGGAGGAAAAACGCTGGCGGGTGTTGGAGCGCTCCGCGGCAGACCGCCGCGCCATCGAAGGGCGCTTGCTGCTGCACCCGCGGCAACCCCACTTGGCGCGTCAACTCGTCGAAAATGCGGTCGCGACGAAGGACGTGGGCCTCATCGGCGCCGCCCTCGGGCGCCTGCGCGCCTCCACGTCGCCCGGGGAATCGGCGCTCTCCGCATGCGTGCTGGCGGTGGAGACCTGGCTCGGACTCGGGGCGCAGGACGAAGCGCGGCGGGCCGCCCTCGACATGGAGCGCCGCTGCGCGTCCGAGCCGGCCGCCTGGCAGCGGCTCGCGGTGTATTGGGCGGCCTTGGGCGACTTGGAACGGGCGGAGCGGGCCCAGCAGCGATACCGCGACCTCGGCCCGCCCTAGTGCGGGGCGAGTCCGACCGGAGATCCCGTCGGATCGGGCGAAGCCGTGTGGCTTCGCCGACCGCCGTTCTTGAGCCCCCCACATCAGGGGCCCAACTCGTCCCACCCACCGCGCCCCAGCGCGCGGGATGCCAAGGAATTGCCATGCTGAGCACGCTGCTTTTGTCTTCCCTGTTCGCCCATGCCGCGTTTGCCGGGGTCGGAATGCCCGTCCCGCTGCCCGTCTCGGGAGCTGCGGCCGCCGCCCTCCTCTCCAACACGGTCGCAGTCGCCCCCTCGATCTCTGCGGCCGCAGTGGCTCCCTTCAGCGTCGTCTCCTCCGCGCAAGCGCGAAACTCCAACTGGTCGGATTCGAGCCCGTTCCGCTACAGCTACGTTGAAATTGGAGCGACCCAGTTCGACACCGACGACATCGACGACGAAGCCGATACCTACTACGGCGAGGTCTCGTTCGAGATCCTGAACCTGATCAACGTGTTTGGCGGGTACGAGAACTTCTCGACCAACTTCGACAACACCGACACGGACATCTGGACCCTCGGCGCGGGCGCGCACTTCAGCGCCCGCCAAGACGTCGACTTGACCGCCGACATCGCCTGGCTGTTCAGCCAGATCGACAGCGATACGCTGGACGAAGATTCAAACGGCGCCCGCGTGCGCGCGGGACTGCGCTGGATGGCGCTCGACGCGGATGCGGTCGACCTCGAGCTCTTCGGCCGCGGCATCTACCTCAACCTGGAGGACTCGATCTACTCCGACGACGACCTGTGGGGCTTCGACGCCGGCCTGCGGGTGCACTTCATCGAGTACCTCAGCGTGGCGGGGACCTACACGAAGCTCGAGGACAACGACTCGATCGGCGTCAGCGCGCGCTTCTCCTTCTGAGACCGCCTCGGTCCGCGGCTTCGACCGCGACCTTTCGCGCCAAGCTGGGCGCGCGCTCAACCCGGGGCGCGCGCCCGGCTTCGTTGGGGGCGGCGCAGGCGGCCCAAACGCAAGCCCTTAAAAAAGGCCGGGGCCCGGGTGTGCCGCCCGGACCCCGGTGGATCGTGAGGTGGGTCCTCCGATCTCCAGTCCAAAAGGGCCCCGCGTGCCTGCGGGACCACCGTTGCGCTCTATCGGGTTCTCCCCAGGGTTTCAGGCGGACTCGGCCTCGCGCTTCTTGCGGGGCCTCCCGCCCTTGGGCCGCTTGTTCGCCATCGCCTCGTTGAAGGCGGTCCAGTCGTTCTCGCTGAAGAGTCGGACCTTCTGCCCGCAGGCCACACAGTAGGAGTGCTCCATGCTCATCAAGTAGCGCACGTACTGGTCGCAGTGGTGGCAGAACTTGAGGTCGTTGTAGAAGTCGAGTTGGTCCATGGTTAGCTCCGGCTGGTGTGCGGCGGTTGGGCTCGCTCCACAGGGAGCAAGTGACGGGCCAACTCGCGCGATGGGACTTCGATCTGGATCTAAGTTGCTGTCCGCAATGGGTTTGTGGCGACTCCAGCGCCGCTAAGGCCGGCGCGGGCCGCGAACGGTGTCGTTCAATCCTGTGGACATCTTGGAACACCCCAACCGCGCGGCCCTGGCACCGGGGGGAAGGGCCCCCGCTCCGAACGGTTGCAGGCGTTTCTGCCCGCGCGCCCAAGCCCTTTTCAAGCAGTGACTTGCGTGCACCGAGCGAACGGGGAGACCGCTTTGCCTCACGTGTCTCTTTTCGTCGACAGCCGGAAAGGGCGTCCAAACGATTGGACAAGCTCCGGTGAATCCCCACGGGGAGCGCTCAAAGCGCGTTCCGGTCGGCACTTAGGGTGTCGCGTGCCGTCCCGGCGGGGGGCGAGCGGGTCAGGCACGCTCGTCGGCGGCGGCGGCGCGGGTCGCTCGCGCGCGCCGGGCCTCTTCGGAGTCGACGGGGCGCGCCACGGCCCGCTCTAGCGCGCGCTGGGCGCTTTTTTCGCCTCCGTGAGCCCGCTCAAGGGCCCACAGCGCAGCGTCGCGCACCCGCTCCTCCGGGTCCTCCAGGGCGTCGATCAGCGCATCCCGTCCGGCGTCGCTAGGGGAATTGCCTAGGGCGACGGCCGCGTTGCGCGCCAGTCCACCCCGCGTGGCACGGGAAAGCGGCGATCCGCGCATGCGCTCCCCGTGGCCCGCGACGGGCGCGCGCAGCCAATCCACCAGCCGGCCCTCGGCGACGGCGGGGTGCGTGCCGAAGCTGTCCGAGCGGTCGGGGGCGCGCTTGCCAAAGGGACAAACTTCACTGCAAACATCGCAACCGAACACCCACGTGCCAAACCGCGCGCGGAGTTCGAGCGGCGCGGGGCCGGAGCTCTCGATCGTGTGGTAGCTGATGCACCGGCCGGCATCGACGACCCCGGGTTCGAGGATCGCCGCGGTGGGGCACGCATCGATGCACGCGCGGCACGTGCCGCAGGACCCGACCGCCGCGGCGCCGCTGGGCTCCAGCTCGAAGTCGACGAGCACACCCGCGAGGAAAAACCACGGGCCGAACCGCGGGTGCAGCAGGTTGGCCGCCTTCGACTCGAAGCCGAGGCCGGCGGCGGCGGCGTGGGAGCGCTCCATCAGCGGTCCCGCGTCCACCACCTGGCGCGAGTCGCCCAGCACACCCCGCTCGCTGAGGCGGCGGCGCAGCTTGCGCAGCTTCTTGCCAAGCACGTTGTGGTAGTCCCGGCCCGCGGCGTAGCGGGCGACGCGGCCCCCGCCCTCGAGGTCCACCGCGGGGCGCGCGTGGACCATGCCAACCATCAGGAGACCCCGTGCCCCGGGCAAAAGCCGGCGCGGGTCGACCAGGCGCGCGCGTTCGCGCTCCATCCAGTCCAGACCCGCGTGCAGGCCCCGCGCGAGCCACCCGTCGAGGCGGTCGGCGGCGGGCGGGGGCGCCACGGGAGCCGCCCCCGCGAGATCGAAGCCGAGATCCGCGGCGAGTTCAAAGACGAGTGCGCGCCGCTCCACCGCGCCCATGCTACGGCACTCCCACGGACCCGCGCTTTGGTACGTTGGAGCGCCCACCCCAAGGCCGAATCCCCATGCGCGCCCTATCGATCGCCATTCCCCCCGTGTTCTTCGCGCTCGCGCTGTCGTCAGTGCTCGCGCTGTCGTCCTTCCCCGCCCCCTCCGGCGCGGGGGTTCAGGACGGCCCGCCGCCGCCCGCGCCACCGCCGCAGCAGGGCCAAGGGCAGGGCCAGGGCAACTCGCAGGTGGTGCCCGTC
>Ga0163146_10006288_pt1 | contig 13532 bp, 13 predicted proteins | sample OliLakLV19MP7G1_FD_148648 | JGI IMG/M metagenome (GOLD analysis project Ga0163146, IMG submission 148648) | Freshwater microbial mat bacterial communities from Lake Vanda, McMurdo Dry Valleys, Antarctica - Oligotrophic Lake LV.19.MP7.G1 | ecosystem: Environmental > Aquatic > Freshwater > Lake >... | reverse complement strand
ATGCATATCGTGACCCAAGGAATACGTGTCATCGAACGGGCTCGACTGGGCTGACTCGATTCGCTTTCACAGCTAGGTTCATTGACACTCATCTGGATTTCTTTACGCTACTCGATGAAGTCTCGGTGCAGAATCGCGGGCGGATTCATAAGTCCGCCCGCAGCCCCTCGGTCCCTAGGAGGCGGACCTCTTCTGCATAGAAATATTGGACCGGTCGGTCACAACGTAACGGAAGCATGGGTTGTCTTCCGTAGGACTGCGAGCATTGCCTGGACTGGGACTCAGGGTGCTGACAGGGACAGCTTTTTCTGGAATCGACTCCGACCAGAAGGCTTCGATACTGTCGCCCAGGATATTCTCAATCGCAGCCGCCGGGGGCACCATCGCGGTGATGTACTGGAAGCCTGGTTTGCCTAGGGCGATCCGAATGTGCCGCAGATGGCTGTCGTGATTCGGATTTGGCTCGGCGAAGGTAGGCTCCTCCGAATGGAACGCCATCTTGAAGGATCCGCCCTCGGCGGTCACCACCTTCCGAAAGCCACCGGGTCCAGTCACGATAACGGACGTGACATCGCTATACGATAAAACATGCGCGGTCGGTAATTTGTCGGGGTTGTTGGGTGAGCCCTTGAAAAAGTCCTTTCCAGACATTTTCTGGCAGAATCGAACACCTGTAATGTGTTGCGGCGGTGGCAACGAGACAACGACGTGGGAGTGTTTAATCGCAGTTTCTTTCGCAAACAACACATTCTCGGCGGCTGAAAACTCTGCCCTCCCGGTGCCTGCGGATGCGACCTCCACCAGATAGTCACCTTTGAGTGTTTCAAAGGCTTCCCAATCGCTGGATGGGTAGAAACGGTAAGCGTGCTCCATTCCGGCACCCACTTCCGCAGGGGTCTCAGGCATCTTGGCAGACACCGCCTCATCTCGATCGTCGAACACCATCATCCCGTGAAAAACGATATGCAGATTCATTTACTTCTCCTTGAATAGACTCAGACAAGTCGATATACCTGGAACGCAGCCCACCAGTAGGGGTGGCTTGTCTTTGGCTGTGTTCCAAACTCTGCGTTCACACCTTGGGTGGCGGCTGAAGGGCTTGCCCCTGCCGCCAGCTTTCGATAGAACGAATTCGTCCAATTGGCGGATGCGGCAGCATCAATGTTCCACAAGGCCGCAACGACAGCACCAGCGCTACGGAGGAGGAATGCTTCCGCGAGGTGTTGAGGTTCACTCGTCTGTGCTTCTTCATAACGAGCGGTTGAACAAGCGGTGAACACCGCGAGGCGCAAGTGTTTCAGCGGAGGACCGTCGGCTGAGGGAAGCCAGATGCCTTCTGGGTACTTGTCCGATGGAGCCAACAGCAAGCCAACTCCGTCGGGTGTGGGATAACCATGCCCCGTGAATTGCAGCAGATGAGTGCTGGTCAGTGCTCGGTCCAAACGCTCTCCCGTTGCATCAAGACCCTCAATCGAGCGCCAGACAACGGATTGAGACCCGACAACGGATAACGAATTCTCAAAAGCATCAAGCGTCCCAAACTGGCGCGTAAAGCGCGGCGCAATCCGATTTGCAGTGACAAGCAATGCCGGTCCTGAAGTGTGCTCGCTGGAAGGAGGGGTTTCTGAAACCCATGGAGTAACACTTACGCTTGAACCGGTCAGCGGAGATAGCATGGTCCACGGGATGCGCGCCATCTCCAGATCCGGTTGCACGAGGATTTCGCGTCCCTGAAATCCTGCGAGCAACTGACTATGCATCCAGCGCAACTCACCCTCTAAGCTTGCGATTGGAGAGTTTCGTTCAGATGCCAAAACAGCGATTTTCCGGGATCTTTGGTAGATCTCGGATGATCGGGACGGAAGCCACTGAAACGCGACTCCTGATGCGTCCACGCGCCATCTCCCCATCTTTCCCCGATAGTCGAAAAACGTGAACATCGAAGTTCCACGACTCATTCCTTTGACACGGATCAATCCTGGGTGGTGAGTCTGTTCCAACCTAGCAGAGGAAATGGCAGTTGCAGGCAAAGACAGAAACCTCTGCCAGATGGCAAGGGCGCGCTCAGGTTCCCTGGCGTCGAGATACGCTGCGACAAGCGTGCGCCAAGCCTGCGCCGTCTCCCTTTGCCATCCAAGGCGGGCGCTTGTGTGCAAGGATGTGGCCGATATGGTGGCGAATCGGACCGCCTCGGTCAGATCTCTCAACGCCTCCGTTGAAAGGCTTCCGGCTTCCAGCAGTAATTCTGCCCGAGTCCGGAAGTATCGGAGGCGCATAAACGGCTCGTCGTGGCGACGCATCTGTTCTAACCAGTTATCCAGCGTGTGCGGATCACGAAGCGCGTCGGCCCGGCTAATTTCGAGCAGCATCCTGTATGTTTGAGTGAAATCGCTAGCAGGCATTCGAGAGATCGCTCGGTCGGCAGCCTCAAAGTGGCGTGCCGCTTGTTGTGCTTCGCCAGACTTTACCAGCCATTCGGCCGCCCTGACTGAACCGGCAGCCATTTGCGGCGCATAGTCTGCTGGAGAGCAGATCTCTACGGCGGTTCTTACGGGAGGGTAGGCGGCGTGGGAGCGGCCGGTTGCCTGCGCGACCCGCATCGAATCGAATAGAAAGTGGTAAGCCCGCATGGCATCCGCCGGCTCGCGCCAGTATTCCGCCATCCCGTGCACAATTGTCTCCATGGCATGCTTGTAGTCACCTCTCCGAATGTAGGCCGATCCGAGAAAATTCAAAGACCGCAAATGCAGGTTTCCAAATCCAGCTCTGCTTGCAAGTCCGACAGCGTGCTCCGTATCGGAGATGTTGGCCGCCTGCTCTCCGAGAAACGCATGATGGCTTGATCGCTCGAGGAGCAACTGAACGGCAAACCAGCGGTACCCCGCGAGTTCAGCCATCCGCACTGCTTCGTTGATCGAAACCGATGGCCAAGGCTTCCCCTCCGTAGCGTGTGTTTGCCAGTAGGCGTATTCAAAGGCGGCCCACACCCGAAGTGTGCGCGGGGCCAATCGGTTTGCAACTAGGTTGGCAACAGGTTCCACTACGGACCAGTTCGGGAATTCGACTCGTTTGCGGCCTTCTGCCATTCTCCGCAGCGCGGGAACTATCGGGTGAGCTGGGACGATTAGATGGTCCCTTAGCCAGCGGTCATCGTGCTCAACTATCAGGAGTTCGGCAAGCCGGGTGTTCGGATCCAAATTGCCTGTCAAGTAGTCCTGTAATCCTGACTCGGCACTCGCTTTGGGTTTGGTTTTCAGCTTGTCCTCTTGTCGCAGCTTGCGCTCGACAGCTTCCTGTTTCCACGCCTCATCGCCTTCGATACGGATCAAACTATTCCAGAACGCGACCGCTTCCAAGGGGTTTTCGAGTTTGCCTTGAACGACTGCTCGATTGAACAATGCTTCTCGATGAGTTGGCATGGCTTGAAGGATTTCACCCAGGAGTTGATCAGCAGCCTGGTAGTCGATTGCACGATGCAGCATATCTCCACGCTGACAGTAGGCGATTGCAAGCGCCAGTTTAATCGGCATCGGATCTGACGCCGATGATGCATCCAACGCTCTCTTCAATTGGGAGATCGCGGCTTCGGGTTGATTTTCAAGGATGAGCGTTTGGCCATAGACAGAGAGCCACTCCGCGGTGGTATCTCCCTTCTCTATCTTTCGTAAGACTGCTTGTTTCGCACCGTAGAAAGATTCTGGTAAATCGGCCCCCGATGCGCCGCTGCCAAGTTCGACGCGCATTGGGCCGTGCTTTGCTCCCAGCCAACGCAGTTCAATACGGCGTTTGCCCGTGTAAGCAGCGGCCAACTGTTTCTCAGGTTCCGTTACCGAAGGGACGAGATATTGCCATGCACCGAACAGCACGACAGCCGCTGCTGCGGCTATTGGCCATTTCGTCCAAATACCTAGCGTTGTACGGGCTGGAGGTTGTAGTCGTTCCGCGATCATTCGTTCAGAATCGCTCAACTCACTCTGGGCTGCTTGGAGAGCTTGAAGCAATTGTCTGGCGCAAGGCTGACATGTGGAAACATGCCCCATCCAGCCCTCTGCCTCGGATTCCGACATCAACCCTGCGGCCTCGCGGCCCATCGCCAGCATCGCGATGACCTCGCCAGGCGCGCAACCGGATTGGAGCGGATTCGCCATCTTTTACGCCAGCTTCTCCCTCAACGCTCGAATCGTCCTGCCCAACAAGCTCTCAATGCCCTCTTCCGACAACCCATGCAGGCCAGTACGCGCGATCATCGGCACCGTAAACTCGGCCTGGCCATATCGCAACCAAAAAATCGCTTTGTCCCGAACCCTCGTCTTTTCAGGCAGTATGTCATCCAGAAAAGCGTCGATGCGCGCGATCATGATGGTCGTTTCCAGTTGATTTTCAGGAGCTTTCAGCGATTCGATTTCAGAGGTCAGTGCCTCAAGCGAGACCGTGCGCGAGTTACCCCCACGCTTGACCCTCGAATGCTTACGGATATGATCAATGACGACACCTGACGCGATGGCCCCAAGATAGGCATAAAAGCTATTCTCATGCATACCGCGCATACCGCGCAGAGCCTTGTAGTTGCCGTCGCACAAACGCACATAGACATCCTGCACGAGGTCCTCAAGCGTTGCTTGATCTGCCGAAAATGAGCGCGCCGATCTCACCACGTTGCTCCTAATATGCCCGTGAAAAAGGTCGCAAAACCGCTCCCAAGCTCCTGTTTTCTTGGCTTGGCAGTCGTTGAGCAGCTTTGCAATTTCTTCGGGAGCCAGAATGGTAATATACCACGCGGTATGAGTGACTCATACCGAAATGTCCGCCGCGCAGGATCCACCTGCATGCATTTCCGGATCAGCCTGCGCCACCGCATAGGGACCTCGCCCCCTTCAAACGGCAGCTTCCCGGTACAAGCCTCAAACAGCACCACACCCAACGAAAACACATCCGATGCCACAGACGCGGAACGACCCGCGAACAGCTCTGGAGCCATATAGGGCAGCGTACCGATGAACTGGCGTGAAGTTGCACAGCACCCGGAGGATACCTGGGCGAGTCCGAAATCCGTCAACACAACCCGCCCCGAAGAAGTCAGAAAAATATTCGCCGGTTTCAAGTCGCGATGCAAGACACCGGCCGCATGCGCCGCCGCAAGGCCCGCGCAAAGCTGGCGCACCAAGTCGTCCATCTCCTCCCCAACCAAAGGACCCCGCGTTGCCAATCGCTGTTCCAACGTCTCGCCTTGCAAAAGCTCCATGATCAAGTGACGCCCATCCACACAATCGAAAACCCTGCAAACATTGGGATGCGTCACCGCGCGCGCCGTGAGAAACTCACGCGAGTCCTCAATTACCTTCAGTGCCACGAGAATTTTCAGATCCGAATCAAAGGCTTCGTAGACGCCGCCGCACATACCGCCTTTGCCGATCAGTCGTTCGATACGGTAACGCCCTGCGACAATCGTGCCCAATTCGAGCGCTGACAACTGAACCGGCGCGGCCATCCCAAAATCCAACGGATCGCTCAAAAACGCGCCCGCTTTCTGATCGAAGCCAATCAGCCGGTGGACCTCATACAGCAACTCGGGATCTGACGAACAACGTCCCATCAGAAACGAAGAACGCTGCGAAACCGGGCGTTCCAACGCCTCGGCGAAGATCGTTTTGACTTGTGCGTTCACTTGCTGAGTTCTCCGAAGAGCCAGGCTTTGGCGAACTTCCAATCGCGTTTCACGGTGCGGGAACAGATGCCGAGAACCTCGGCGATTTCATCTTCTGTCAAGCCGCCGAAGAAGCGCATTTCCACGATTTTCGCGTGACGCGGTTCCACCAGCGCCAAGCGTTCGAGCGCCTCGTGCAAATCGACGAATTGGGATGAGCTGGCGAAGTTGTAAAAAGGCAGTTCGGGCGACGATACAATCGCGTCGCGTTTCTTGGCGATACGGGCGCGTGCGCGATCCACCAGGATCCTGCGCATCGCCTGCGAAGCGATGCTCAGAAAGTGCTGGCGGTCAAAACCCATCGGTGCCGGGCCTAGACCACGCCCCAGTTTCAGGAATGTCTCATGGACCAGCGCTGTTGCCTGCAGAGTGAGGCCGAAACGCTCGGAACGCATGTGGCAGGAAGCGATCCGTTTCAGTTCTTTGTAAACGGCGACGAAGAGGTCCTGCTCAACGCTGCCGCGGGTCCCGCTCGGAGCCAGTTGCCGATGGAGGATTTGCATGGAATGTCCTTCTGTTGTGATTGCTCGCAACGTTTGTATTCCTGTTGCGTTGTCCTGTCACTTGAGACGAGATTCCTGAAGGTTTCCCTTCTGCGCAGCGCGAATTTTCGGGAAAATCTTTTACGGCGTGACGCCGGCGCGTCGGCCAAGTTCCAGCAAATCGGCGGGAGCGTCGACGGAAGGATCACCGAGCTTCGAGCGCACCTCCTCGCGGAACTCCTCCGTCCGCGGATTCGCACCTCGATCGATCAGATACAGAGCGGCATCGAAGCTGCCGGAATTCGTGGCGAACGAAAGAGGCGTCCCGTATTTGGTCGGTTCCTTGAAACGCGCGCCCGCTTCCACAAAGGCTCGAGTTGCCGGTAACGATGAGCCTACGACCATGCCGCCCCCTAAGCATCCCAGAAACGCGCTGCTGCCGTATTGATTGACGAAATTGGGATCCGCACCATGCTCGAACATCAGCCGCAGCAGCGGTTCGGACTTCGTCCAGCAGGCGATCTCCAGCACCTCATTGGGCTTGGCACCGTTTTCCAGCAGAATTTTGACGATCTCGATGTGACGGTCGGTCTGTGCGGGCAGACGGGTTCTGATCTCATCCACCATGCTTTGGATCACGATGCGCAGCGGAGCATCGACGCGGCCTTGATCGATCTCCTTATCCATATTGGGCGCCCATTTGCGGACGGCTTCGACGTCGAGTTTGGAAACCGCGCGTACGGTTTCGCGCATGGCGGGGTTGGCGAATCCGTTGGTTGGATCGTTGACCACGCGAAGGCCAAGCTGCGCGACCCCGACGTACGCGTAAAATGCGCCGGGGACTGCGAGAATGGCGAGGCAGACCCAGCGTATCGCGTTTACTGGGACCAGCCAGAACGCCAGACAGTCTACGGCCAGAATCAGCAGGGGCACGAGCACAAAGAAGAGCAGCCCCATCTCCCGTCCACCGTCGTTGTGGCCTTTCTCGTTGATCCCGAGGACGAGTAGGGTCATTAGCGCGATGCCGTCGAGAGCCGCTAGAATCCAGAATGCGTGAACCATCACTGACCCATGCGCGAATTCCGAAGCGAACCGATCAAGTTGCGGAACATCCGCGCGAACGAATGCGTAGTTTCCAGTGGAGGAACTCTCATGTATTGCACTCGATGCGGAGTTCAGATGGAAGACGCGGTCCGGTTCTGTTCCGCCTGTGGAACGGCAACCCCGGCCGCGGCCGCACAGACAGTTGCGAGCGGCGGCAATGCTGGCTACACACCACTGGTGAGGCTGCGCAATGGACGCTGGATCGCGGGCGTTTGCTCCGGCCTGGCGCGTTATTGGGGCTTGGATCCGGTACTCGTGCGCATCCTGTTTATCGCCCTGGCGTTTTGCCCGGTGCTGCCGGCGATCATCCCCTACATTGTCTGTTGGATCGTGATGCCGCAGGAACCGGAGTTGCAGGCAGCCGGATTTCGGCCGCAACAACCGATGACGGTGAATCAATAGCGGACGGGGGCGGCGGCTCACTGTATTTAGAGAGTCCCCAGTAATGCGAACTGCTATACACCACGACTAGGCGGTTGCTGGGCTCCGGCTGCTCCCGTTCACTGGCGCCGATCTTCTCGACATCGCCGAGTCCAAGTCCAACGCTCGGGCCACCACAAGGCGGCGCTGAAGAATGTGAGTAGCGCCGACGTTGTTTGCCACTCGATGGACCCCGGTTCGCAGCGCGCACGCATGGCGGCCCTGCAGAAGGATCGAGTCGTCTCGTCCAGTGCGCCTTGCTCCCGTGCGATCCAATGTCTTCGAGGAATCGCATGAGAGTTCGCGCGCGTCATCAAGTGCGATCGTTTATCGATCGATGCGTCTCTGGGGGAGGCCTCCATCAGTTCCTCCAGAATACGGTTGGAATCGATACCGAAAGACCCATGTGGAGTGCAGACCTTGTCGTCTTTGAGTATCCCGATGATCTGCGGAGGATGCGACGAACTGAATCGACGGTAAAGTCTCCTTTAGATCTTTGGCAATGCGGAACTATTGCATGATAGCCGTCCATCGGCTCCCGCAAGAAACTGGCGCGCCCCTAACTAAGCATCGAACCGACGGCCGCAAAGCCACAGCGATCCAGTGTAGGTCCCAACGCAGGCGAACAACCACAATCCACCCAACTGTGTCACCAACGCGAACCCAGCCAGCGCCCCGAGCATCTGTCCCAAGCTTGCCGCGAACGGATTGCTCGCCCGGAACCTCCAGCGCGATTGCGGAATCACGCGTCGCACGGCGTGCCACTGCCACCAAGAATAGATAAGCCAACCCTTTGGACAAGAGGATCCGCCAACCTGACAACGGCAGTAAACGATAGCGCGCCAACCCACTCTCGACATCGAGCCCGAACAACGTCAACGCCATCGTCGACATCGTGATGATCAAGACCATCGTCAACGGCGCGTGCGAATCCGCGGGCAATTCGCCGGTCACGAATCGCAGATAGGCGGCCGGTGCAGCGATCAACAGCGCGCAGTAGAGATCCAAGGCCGTCAGCAACTGCCGCAGATCCTCTCTCAATAGCGTCTCAATAGCGGAGGTAGGAAGCGCGGCACCCAAACTGTCGGTGTTCGGAAAGAAGATCCGAGGAAGCCCGCGAGAAAGAATCCGGCCACAAAGGCCCACAATCCCCAAGTCACGCGCCGCCACAGCATCCCGGCGACCATCAACCACGTCATCGGATTCAGCAGTGGCGATACCAGCCGCAGCCCTCGGCGCTCCCACGCGGTGCTACTCGATGGCAGAAACAGCACTAGCACCATCATGATCATAAAGAAGACGAGCGCCGGGACATCCGTCATCGCCGCCAGCGTCAGGCCCGCATAGAACATGTTGTCGCCGCTGACTTGACGCTCCGACTTCGAACCGCGGTTCGCCGCGCGGCCAACTGCCCTTAAGACGACGCGGATCCGAGCCATGGCAACTTTTCCGAGAGAGGCGATTCGACGAGTTCGTTATAGAGATCTTCCAGCCTCTCGGGAGTCACGTCGTAGTAGACGAGCTTGCTCCCCGGATCAGCGCCGTGCGATGCGCCAGCCGTTCCACAATCGAGAGGATGTGCGAGGTGAGAAAAACCGTCACACCCTGTGCCGCGGCATCCCGCAACAGTTCGAACATCATCCGCCCACTCACCGGATCGACCGCTTCGAATGGTTCGTCCAGCAACAGCACGCGAGGATTGTGCAACAGCGCCATCGCGAACGAAGTCTTCTTGCGCATGCCGTGCGAACACTCACGGGCATAGGTCTTGCGGCCCTTGTCGATGCTCAGCACGCGCAAAAGCCGATCGATGCGTTCGCGCGGCGCACCGTAGATGTCGGCTGTCAACTGCAGGTGTTCTTCGATGGTGAGGTCTTCGAAGAGCCCGAGGTTTTCGGGCATGACGCCGATCAGTTGCTTGGCGTCTCGCGGGCGCAACCCGGCCACTTGCGCGGATCCAGAGGTGGGTTCCTGCTAGCCTACGAGGATTTTCAGTGTCGTCGACTTGCCTGCGCCGTTCGGACCTAGCAGCGCGCAAATCTCCCCACGCGCCACTTGCAAGTTAAGTCCGTCAACGGCGCAAAACTCGCCATACCGCATCGTCACAGACTCGCACGAGATCATGAACTCCGAGTGACATGTCTGTGACTCTGTCGCACACTGTGAAAATCTGTTACTCTTCTTCCATCTTCAGGATTCATTCTATGAATTCTTGAACAACTGTCGTTAAAGAACCGATAGATAGGTCTAAGAGTCTTGATTCGGTAGATCAAGATTGTCAAGGGCGGAATGAATGTTCAGAAGCACACTCTCTGTGGCTGTAGCACTGATCGCAGTCCCGTTAAGCGGGCAGGTTCCGATGGCTTCGTCCTCACCGCGGCTGGTGGGATCGGACATGGCCGTGCTTGAATCGGGGGAAAACAGGAAAGATCTCCCCTGTTCCGTCCATCCATCGAAACCGTTATTGGGCTTTGACTTGCGGTTTCATTCCGGCTACGATGTCACGCTGCCGATGCGCGAACTGGCAGGCACTGAGAACTTGCTTTCGATCCTCTTTCGCGTGGCTCCCGCCGACCACAAAGACGACTATATGTATTTTACGCAGCGAATCCGCGTGCCGATGGTTGCGGACGACGCCAAGGGCGATGCGTTTTTGCAGGGCTTTTTCGATCTTGGCGAGGGGAACTACCATGTCGATCTGCTGATGCACGATCGCGCGGAACGGGTTTGCTCATTCTCTTGGGATACCGAGGCCGCGCTGCCGGCCAAAGAGAAGCAGATTCAGATGGAACTCACAGCGGGCAACATCGCCGGCACGGAAGGCGATCAGTTCAAAGCCGATGGCGAGATTCAGCGCGTTGGCGATCCGGTGAATGTCAAAATCCTGATGAACTTCGCGCCGCAGAATCCCAATGCTCGCGCCATGCGTCCCGTGGACACAACCGCTCTGGTTTCGATTCTGCGTCAGATTGACCGGCATCCGAATATCGGCAAGCTTTCGCTCATTGCGTTCAACATGCAGGAACAGCGCATCATCTATCGGCAGGATGGGGCGGCCCGCATCGATTTTCCGGCGCTGGGCAAGGCTGTGAACGATGTCAAATTGGGTACGGTTACGGTCGAACAGTTGGCCAGGAAGAATTCGGAAGCCGAGTTTCTGGTGGATCTGATCAAGGCCGAACTGGCCACCGAACAGAAGCCGGATGCGGCTGTGTTTGCGGGTCCGAAAGTGATGTTGGAAAACAATCCCAGCAAAGAGTCGCTGCAGGAACCGGTCAGCGAAGTGAACTTTCCGATCTTCTATATGAACTACAACCTGTATCCGCAGCAGGTTCCCTGGACGGATGCGATTGGCCGCGCGGTGAAGCTGTTCAAGGGTACCGAGTACACGATTTCGCGACCTCGCGATCTGTGGAATTCGGTCACCGAGATGATCTCACGCATTGTCAAAAACAAGCAAAGCAAGGGTTTATCGGCCTCTGCATTGAGTGTCGGTTCGGGTGTACACTAGGCAAGAGTAGCTTGTGGAAACCTAAATCCGCAAGGCGCAGTCTATAGCTGTAGAGGGTCTGTCTCATGCGTTTTTCTGGTCTTTTCCTTTTGATTGGTCTCGGAACGACTGTAGCGTTCGGCCAAGCGCCCGGCCGCGGGCCAGGATTCAAGCGTAACCCCGATATCTACACCAAGAAACTCGCGCCCTTTGTCGCATCCCCACAACGCATCGTGGATCGCATGCTCGAAATCGCGGCGATCAAGCCCAACGAAACCGTGTTTGACCTAGGATGCGGCGATGGACGCATCCTCTTTCAGGCCGCCCAGAAATATCATGCCAAAGCGGTCGGCATAGAGATCGACGAGAAGCTGGTGCAGACCACCAACCAACAGATCGTCAATCTGGGATTGCAGAATCGCGTGAAAGTGCAGCAGGGCAATCTTCTCGAAGCCGATCTGTCCAACGCCGATGTTGTGACGATCTACTTGCTCACCCAGAGCAACGAACTGCTGCGTCCGCGCCTTGAAAAGATGCTGAAGCCCGGCACGCGGGTGGTTTCTTACGATTACGCCGTGCCCGGTTGGAAGCCCAAAAAGATCGACCGTACGAATGAAAGCAACAACGGCGGACATCTCATTTATCTTTATGAGATGCCTCCTGAAAAGCAGTGATTGGGCTTCTTTTTCTCGCCCTTGCCCTTGATCCGGCAAAGTTGGAGACACTGCATCAGCAACGCGTCGAGTGGATGAAGACGCGCACCTTGCATCCCGCCCATGGCGTCTATCAGGACTTTCGCGCAGCCGATGTACCTCCACTGGTTCTGCCGTTTCGCGTGCAGGAACTCGCACGAAAAGAGAACATCCAGATTCTGCTGACCGATCGGGAACCACGCACGCACAACGGTGTTCTTTGGTTCAAGCGGCCCGTCGACGGCTTTCAGATACCTGCGCTGCCCGATTTGCTCGCCAGCATCCCCAAGCCTCGCGAGATCAAGCAGTTCATCAGGGCTTACAAACAGTATCCGGTCGAATTTGCGGGGCTCACGGGCGGTGCCTTTTCAAAGCTCCGCCTCGACGCATCCGACACACCGCTTTCGCCCATCGTGCAGCATGTTTTGGCGCACGAACTCAAAGACGAGGATGTGCAGAAGAGCTTGGCGGAAAACCGAACGTATATCGCGGAAGAATGGCTCTGCGACACGGCCGGCTTTGGATTCTGGGCCAGCAACAACCAGGGCGTCTTCGAAATTGGCGATCGTTTTCCGCTGCAGAACAACACGCGCATCGAAGCGCGCCTGCCGGTGCGCGGCAAGATGAAGCTGTTTCGCGATGGTTCGTTGGTCTATGAAGCCGATTCGGCGCTGATGCGGTTCAAGGTTCCGGGTGCGGGTGCGTATCATCTCGAAGTGGACCTCGAAGCTGCCGGCGAGGCCAGGCGCTGGATCCGCACGCAGCCCATTTACCTTTTGGATACGCCCAGCCCGGCCTTGCCGAAGATGTCCTATCAAGATCAATCCGTAACTCCAGTGCTCAATCTCGCCTATGTCGACAACGCGGATGCGAAACAAAAGCTCGATCTTTACCTTCCTAAAGATAAAACAAAGTTTCCTCTTTTTGTTTTTATTCATGGAGGCAGTTGGGCCTCAGGCGATCGTGGCTTGTACGGTCCGATTGGGGTGATGCTCGCCAAGCGTGGCATCGGCGTCGCGATTCCGAGCTACCGGTTGATGCCAAAAAATCCGCATCCTTCGCAGGTGGAAGATGTGGCTGCGGCCTTTGCCTGGGTGGTCAAGAATGCCAAGCAATATGGAGCCGACGAAAGCCGGATCTTTCTTGGAGGCCATTCCGCCGGCGGACATCTCTCATCGCTGATCGCGCTCGATCCGAGCCTGTTGGCGAAGCATGGCGTAGATCCTGCGGCGATCAAAGGCGTCGCCGCGCTGAGCGGTGTTTACGATGTGAGTCTGCTCGCGCCGTTCGGATCTCCGGAAGACCGCCGCAAGGCCTCGCCGATGCAGTATGTGCGTCGCGATGCCCCGCCCTTTCTGGTGACTTACTGCCAGTGGGATTATCTCGGTCTTCCACTGCAAGCCAAAGATCTGGCATTGGCTTTGCGGCGGGCGTTCGTGCCCACGCGGCTGGTCTACGTCCCTGGTGAGACGCACATCACGGAAGTGATCGCGATGTTGAAGGACGGAGACCCGACCACGGAAGCGATCGTCGGCATGGTGGAAACGGGCCAACCCTAAAGGGCCTGACCTTGTTTAGCCCGCAAACACGCTTGATAGATAGGGCCTGTTTTCCACAGCCTTATAATACAACTGGAGGGC
>Ga0163146_10006275_pt1 | contig 13553 bp, 6 predicted proteins | sample OliLakLV19MP7G1_FD_148648 | JGI IMG/M metagenome (GOLD analysis project Ga0163146, IMG submission 148648) | Freshwater microbial mat bacterial communities from Lake Vanda, McMurdo Dry Valleys, Antarctica - Oligotrophic Lake LV.19.MP7.G1 | ecosystem: Environmental > Aquatic > Freshwater > Lake >... | reverse complement strand
GACGACGATTCAGTCCGCGTTGGAGCGCGGGTACAAAGCGTCCGACATCCAGAAGACGAAGTTGCTGACGATCTTTGGCGTGGGCAACGTGGTGGTGAAGCGGGCCACGCTCGACCCCAACGACCGGTCGCTGCTGGTCACGTTCACGGGCGACCTCGGGCAGCGCGATATCACGATGAACGCGAACGTCGGCGGGATTGATATCGCCGCGTATCTTGTGAACAACCCCGGGACTCAGAAGCACTCGTTCACCGGGGTGACCGGCGCGCTGTGGGACCGGGCTCTCGTGCTGGGAACAAAGGTGCAAGGCAACACGCGAAGTCTCGACACCGGGTGGTTCAACCTCGACAACCTCGACAAGCCCGACAAGCCCGACATCGGGATCTCGATCGATTCTCTGACCGGAGAGATGGTGATTGGGTACCCGGATAAGAGCATCGGCGAGGTCAGGCTCGGGGTTCCTGAGCGGCTCTCACCCAGGCCGTTCGCGGGTTCGCCGCAGTTCGTGTCAGACTTCTGGATGCGTCGCGCCAGCGAGACGCAGATGCAGGTGGCGATCTTCACTCGTCGGATCGACTCGGGCATCCGCATCCCCAGCGGGAACGATCCCAAGGCTAGGTGGACGGTGTCCAACGTACTGACGGGCGAGGGGAGCAAGTTCCCCGCGTCCGCGAAGCGCGTGCCGGTGGCGGTTGATAGCGAGGGCCGCCCGACGCTGACCGGTGCCGACGAGACCGGCAAGCCCAGATACGCGATGGTGAAGCGAGCCTCGCTGGAGACGATCCGTGTAGCGATCAGTCAGAGTCAGCCGTCGTACTTAGATTTCCCGGCCGACCTTGCCAAGCGCGATCCAGCGGCGCTGCAAGCGTTGCGTCAGCCCGGCCAGAGGCTGGTGGACGCCTTTGGCGGGGTGAACACGGTGGTGAGGCAGGACGAGACGCCCGGGTTGCCAGCCATCCGCCTGATCTTGGAAGCCCCGATCTCTCGTGAACTCTTCGAGGCGATCAAGCGGAGCCCGCAGGGTGGCGGCGGGTCGCCGCAGTTCGTGCTGTACACGCCGCAGGTGCCAGCGGGGGTGCGGCTCGTGACGATCGAGCGGCCCTGAACGATCTCGCGCTGATTCGTCGGTCACTGTTTTTGAGTTGAAGTTTCGCGTGGCCAAACCGCCAAGAGAGCCAGAACGCATGTTTGACGACTTTAAACCAACTTCTTTCGCGTCTCCTTCGTCGGTCCGGGCGCTCTCGGGGGCCGCCGGTGCGTCGCGTGCTCGCGGGTTCACGCTGATCGAGGCGCTGGTGGCGATCGGCGCGATGACGCTGGTGGCAGTGGGCATCGCGCAGATCTTCCAGTCGGTGGGCAAGACCATCTCCGCTGGTCGGCGGCTCAACATCGTCAACACGCAGGCGGCCCTGATCGAGCAGCAACTGCGGCGTGACTTCGCATCGATGACACGCGACGGGTTCCTGCTCATCCGCAACAGCTACGCCGACAGCAACCTCACGACCAAGCTCAATCGGCCTCCCGTGCTCCCGACCCTGCCCGATCCGGGCAGGGGCGACGACACAGTCCGCGTGTCCACGCTGGACACCAAGGCTCGTCTGCGGCGCGTGGACGAGATCATGTTCTTTGTCAACGGCGACTTTGCGTCGGCCCGCGAGCCGCTGGACCCGGCGTATGTGCCGCGCTCGAAAGAAGCCCGCATCTACTACGGGCACGGGCTGCGCATGACCGCGACCCAGCCGACCGTCTCCAATGGGAGCGCCGCACCGTACCTCTCGCCCGACGTCTCCGACGGCATCACCAATCCGAAGAATCGCCTCGGAAGCACGGGCCCGAACCAGTACGCCAAGGACTGGACGCTGCTTCGGCAGCCCACGCTGCTGGTCAAGCCCGAGTCGGCCAAGCAGTCACTCCCGCCGGGCACGGTCTTCGGATGGAACCCCACGAACAACAGCCAGGCGCAAGTCCTCCTCGACAAGCCGGGGCAGATCGGGCTGCAGCCCGCGGCGACGAGCATCTTCCGCTCGCTCAACACCTATCGGCCCCCCGACCAGACGAACTTCGTGCGCAGCTCGATGCGGACCATCTCTACCTTGCGCCCGCAGTTTGAGTCGGGGCTGGTAGACATCGCGACCGAGGACCTGGGGGCGATCCGATCGATCGTCATGTCGCCCAAGCCGCTGCTCGCCAGCAACGAGGTTCCGCCGGACAGCCCGGGCAAGTATCGCTACCCGCCCGACGGCGTGTTCGAGCTGATGCCCTTCGTCAACCCGATCGTCTCGCCGGTGGTCACGCACCGGTGGATGGACGACGCTTGGCCAGCACCGTCAGACCCGAGCGTGCAGGTGCGCGACAGTTCGGGCGCGAACGTGCCCGGTGGTTTGCGGATCCGTTACGAGGCCGGGCCCGTAAATTATGTGGGGGCGCTGACCGCCACCCCGACCAGCACGCCAGCGGCGGCCGAGCTGGCGTGGCTGCGTTCGGACCAGTTGATGATGTCGGCGTCCAACTTCCTACCTGGGTGTACGGAGTTCATCGTCGAGTACTCCTTCGGTGTCATCGACCCGACCACCCAGCAGCTGGTGTGGCACGGGATGAAGCGCGACGCGGACCTGGGCGATGGTGCGATCCCTAGGGCGATCGTGCTTCCTTACCCAGACTTTCAGCCGCCCGTCGGCATCCAGAGGACCGCCTCGTTCACGCTGACGTACATGAACCTCGACGGCAACGAGGTTTCGGATCTGACGTACAAAAACACGAGCGACAACCTCGTGGTCAGGCCGACGCCCGTGTCGCGAGAGTTGATTTACAGCAAACCTCTGGCCGACGAGGATCTTTCGCAGACCGCTCACTTTGGGTATCTGGACCCGATCCAGTACTTAGACGCGACGCTGATCAAGGACTGGCCGGTTGGTCGGCCTTTGCCGCCGGACGGCCGACCCTGGGCCTGGCCGACGGTGGTGCGTGTGACGCTGAGCCTCACGGACCCCAACAACCCGTCAGGGTCGGAAGAAACGTTCCAGTTCGTGTTCCCGACCGCGGGGAACCCGCGGTAACCGCGAGGCGTGCCCCAGATCCAAAGCTGGCGAGGCGCGAATGAGATTGAAGCGCACACTGGGCTTGTGCGCTCGATTGAAAACGTTTGGTGCTGGCGCAGAAGTTGGTTGAATGAAAATCCTCGAGCATCGATCCCAGATCGAAGGCCCGGGCTGGTAGATGACGGTTTCAGGAGAATCGCTATGAGTTTTTCTCGCTTGATGAGTTCGCGTGTGCTGGGTGTGGGCGCAGGCCGATCGGCTGGCTCGTTGCTTCGCGCCATCGCGGGCTGCCCGGCCGGTCTTCGTGAGACGCGGCGCGGATCGTTCCTGGTGCTGGTGGTCGGCACGCTGGCGCTGATGTCGGTCTTCGCGGTGGTGTACATCGCGATCGGGCGCGCGGACATCGGGACAAGCGTGGGCGTGAAGCGCAACGCCGAACGCGACGACGTGCCCGACCAAGTCGCCAAGTACATCGTCGCCAAGTACATCGCCCAGGAGATCATCGCCAAGGACGTGTTCTCGACATTCGTCGACGGCAAGGACATCGGCGGCAACCCGATCTTCCGGCGCGAGGCGACAGACTTCCCCGGCACGCCTTGGGACGTCACGTCGATCCTGAACAGCAACGCCAACCGCACGCTGGACTTCCGCCCCACCGGCACAGCGCTGGGGAGCGACTTTGCGGCCTATCTGCCGCTCACCGACGCGCAGCTCGCGGCGACCGACCGCAACACGCCCTCGGACCCTTGGCTCGCGTCGCTCACGCCGACGTGGCTGAACTACGACGGGAACCCGCCGACCGTTCCCGACGAGCAGTACCGGGATTACAAGGACTGGGCTCAGATCAGCAACATCGCGCCCGACGGGGCGTTTGTGAACCTCGTGAACCTGCGCGAGAGCTTCACAGCCTCGGCGACGGCGATGCGAGCTGGCCTTGACCAAGGCCTGCTCACCGCGAACGGCACCTCTACGAACACGACCGACTTTGGTCGCACGATTGTCACGACCAACGTGAACCTTCTCGGCAAATCTTCCAAGGTCGTCGTTCGCCCCGCCGACCTGACCATGCGACAGCGCGGCGCGTTCCGGCTGGCGACGGACGTCAACTTGTCGCCCAGCAACGTGAACTACCCGATGAATCAGTGGGCCGACGCCGACGGCGACGGGTTCCTTGATTCGCGCTGGTTCGAGCTGGTCGACGCACGCAACCCGATCCAGCCCAAGAGCCTGCTGCGGACCAACGGCAAGTATCGTTACGTCTTCGCGGCTCGCATCGTGGACCTCTCGGGGCTCGTGAACGTCAGCACCGCGACCGACATCGTCGGCACGCCGACCGCCGACGCGCCGATCGGCACAACCCCGGCCGACGTGGACCTGCGGCGCTTGCTGACCATGCAAGATTTCCGCGATCAGTTCAACACCGTTGCGTACAGCGCGATCCCCAGGCCGAACGTGCTGAATGGGTCTGATGATTACTTCCAATACGACACGAACGCCAAGCTCGTCGGGGCGGCCGCCTACAAGGCTCTGTACAGCACGGGCGATTTCGTCGCGGGAGCCACCGCTCGGCCCCCCGCCGACCGCGGCGCGGCTCTCACCGGGATCATCCCGCCTAAGCCCGCGGCGGTCGGGCTGGGCGTGAACGAGTTTTTCTTTGGCAGCGCGAAGTATTGGAGCTTCGGCGACCCCTACCGCGTCACGGCGCTCTCGAGCGCCGTCAAGGACCGCGCCACGCTTTATCAGCGCCTGGCTGGCAATAGCGCGAGCGTCAGCCAGTACGACGTCATCGACACCGGCACGAACGTCGTCAGCACCGGCAACAACCTGCTGGTGTCGATCGTCGGCACCACCGACTTGCAGGACCTGCTGACCTATCGAGCGCTCAACAACCCCGAGATCACCTCGAACCTAGAGCTCATCCTCGGCGGGCGGCTGGTCCGCATGGGCACTGACCGCTACGACCCGCTCCGCAGCAACCGCGGGCTAGATGTCGAGCGCGACCGCTTGGACTCTGGCAGCGGCAGGGCTAGCCCGGCGGCGCTGGCGCTCATGGCCACCAGCGTGCGGCAGTACCTGACCACCCTCAGCGGCGCGCGCCCGATCATCTCCACGCGCCTGCCGATACTGAACCAGACGGGCACCGGCAACACCGTCAACGTGGCGCTGAACGCCAAGGCCACGGATTCGCTGAAGACCTCGGAACTCAAGACCAAGATCACCGCCGACCCTCAAGCGCTGTACAAGGCCTATGCCCAAGCGCTCATCCCCGACGCCCGGCCCAAGCTCAACGGGCTCGAAGACACTTGGCCCGTCACCGCTGGCGGCGATGCGGCGTACAACAAAATCAGGCACCTCAACTATGGCGGGACCACGCCCGAGCTGGGCGCGATCATGTCGGCCCACCTCGCCGTGAACATGGCGGCGGCGCTCTTAAGCCAGAACCAGAGCCTGGACTCCAAGGGTGCCACGGTCACGAATCAGAAGCCGCCGATGGCCTACACCGTGCTGCTGGCCGAGGATCAGCGGGCGACCAAGGACTGGGCGTTCCCCGGCAAGACCTTGGACCTTGGAAAGGAAAGGCTGGCCAAGACGGGAACGCAGGTGCTCAGCCCGGCGATCAACGTCTACGCGATCGTGCCCGAGCCGGTGATCACGGCGGTGGGCGTCTACCACATTTACATGGAGCCAGGGACCAAGCCTGTCAGCATGGACGGCGAAGTTTCGGCATCGAACGACGACTTCATCGGGCAGGTGCTCGCGTTCCATCTGACCAACCCGTTCAACGAGCCGATCGGTCGCGCTCCCGGGGCCGCGACGACGCAGCACTACATCGAGTATGGAAGCCGTATCTTCAGTGTGGACTTCTCGGGCCCATTGGCACTGGAAGCCGGAAAGACTCGCTGCTATTACGTTGTCTTTCGCGGGAACTCGGCCAAGCCGATCCCGAATGAATGGTTCAACGCCCAGTTCGGCGTGGATGGTGTGGCGCCGGTCGAGATCTTTGTCACAGCCGACCGACTGACCACGGGAAGCACGCTGGTGATCAAGGACCTGCTCGATCCGGCCCAGAAGGAAGCTTCTCCGATCCACCCCGAATCCTTCGACGTGGTCCGGCTCTGGCGAGCGTTCGACTCAACGATCGCGAAGGATCAGTTGGTGGATCGCTTCCGGCTTCCCTTCGATAACGCGGCGAATGCCGGGGGTCTCGATCAGAAGTGGAACCGCTTGCCAGCGGTCCCGAACCTCATCACCGGCGTGGACGACGCGACGAATACCGAGGGGCTGTCGATCACGCTGGGCACCGCCTACCGCCGCCCGAAGGATCCGAACGGGGCGATCACCAAGCTTGAGAGCGGCGCTCCAGCGTTCATGGTTGAGCGCAAGTTCAAGGTGCAATCGCTGAACCTCTCCAAAGCCGCACGTGGGGAATTGGGCACGGTGGCCGATCTGGACCTCGGAGAGTTCATCGACAGTTCGTACGGCGCGGATTCATTGGAAACGCTGTATTCCAAGCAGGGCACGGACTCGATCTTCGCGGACGAGACGTACCGTTGGGTCAGCCAGACTCCATCTTTGTGGGTCGGCGGCACGATCGACACTCTACTCGCGCAGAACAACAACGCGAGCTTCAACGATGTTCGCACGGAGATCGTGCGTTGGTCAAGCCTGCCCAAGGAAACGAAAGTGCTCGACGTGGTGCGCGCTGGCGACATGCTGTTGCCGCTGGCGGTCGGGCCTTCGTTCACGCCGTCGAATATCGCTATTCCGACGGGCGATAATTTCGAGATGCAGTACACGACGCTGAGCGAGGCGTTGGCGCTGGCGCTGGGGTATGACGCGCCGTCGGCGAGCGGCGCGACCGAGGCCGAGAAGAACGCGAAGATTCTGTTCACTAATGCCTTCGGCGGTAACCCCAATCCGGCTTCGGGAGCTGCTGGTGCCAACGCTCAGGCCTTGGTCGATCGCGGGCACCTGCGGCTTGATGCGTTCACGCCGTTCATCGATTCGAACACCAACGGCACGTTCGAGGCCTTGATCGACTTCCGGCGCGGTGACGGCATCCCGCTGGCGCTCAACGTGCTCAACGTCTTCACCGCGTACGACGCGCAGCTCGACCGCTCGATCGCCGGTCAAGTGAACCTCAACACGGCCTCGCTGCCGGTGATGCGCGCGTTGCCCATGCTCACCCCGCCCACGACCGCCAGCCTGCCAACGCTCTCGCCGTGGTGGTTCGGCAGCCACGGCAACAGCGGTGCAGCGAATTCCGATATCGCCGCGACGGTGGTGGCGTACCGGGACAAGTCGGTCGTGAACCCAAGGAACAATCTCCCGGAGATCAGGTTCGACAACAACGCGGGCACGCCCGTTCAGTTCACGCTCTTAAACGGGCGTTCGCGCGGCAACGACCTCGGCGGGGTGCGCGAGGCGCCGGGCTTGGCCTCCACCGGCGAACTCATGACGATGTACGTCGCCGCGACCGATCCCAGCAGCATCGATTACCTCGCTAACAAGCTGGGCGTCACCATCCCCGACAACGGCGTGCGCAGCGGCGACACGACCAAGGAGATGAAGAACTCCTACGCCGACAAGCTGCTGATCGCCAACGCGGTTTCGAACATCGCGTCGGTGCGGAGCGACGTGTTCGCGGTGTGGTTCATGGTGGCGGGGTACTCCAAGACGGACGTGGTGCGCGGCGACGGCACGCCGCTGCTGCCCACCGACCCGATGGTGCCCAGCGTGCAGCGTCGGTTCCTGATGGTGGTGGACCGGTCCAACGTGACCCAGCTCGGGCAGAAGCCGCGGATCGTGCTGTTCAAAGAAGTGCCGCTGTAAACGGCGGTTGAATAGGCGGCGTGGTGTGAGTGAATTTATCGGCCGGGCGATGGGCGCGAGCGCCCTAGGCCCGGCCGAATTTTCTTCACAGATTCTCTGAGGTTCGTGAGTTTCGCTGTGATCGACCCGAGCCTTGGCAGAGCCTCAGTGCTGGCGTTTCTGATTGCACGAAGGCACCGGAATCTGGATGGGGCTGAGTTCGCGAGAGAAAACTTGGGTGGTTGGTTGGGCGGGTTCAGGGAAGATATCTGGAGTGGGCGCGGGTCTACAGTTGATCGAGCAGGGTGTAGCTCAGCTTGGTAGAGCGCCTGGTTTGGGTCCAGGAGGCCGCAGGTTCGAATCCTGTCACCCTGATTTACAAGATCTCAATCGAGGTGCGTGTACGCAGAAGCCTTCATTCGTAATAGATGAAGGCAACTTTTCGGCGCCTGAGAGATTCTACAACGAGGTTGAGCGAGCGCTGACTCCGGGTGAAGCTTGAGCCTCGCGCCAGGCTTTGAGAGCGAACGCGCTGGGCGACGCGCTGAATCGTTGCTTGAAGCAGCGTGAGAAGTCTGACGAGAAAGAGAAGCCGCAGGCGAGGGCGATCGCGGTGAGCGAAGCGCGGCGCGGCTGGGACATGAGGTACAAGGCCTTGTCTAGCCGCTGTCGCTTCACGAAGTCGGCGAGAGTCTCGCCGACGATCATCTGAAAGACGCGGTGAAAGTGGAACGGCGAAAGCCGCGCTGCGCGAGCGGTGTCGGTACGCCGTAGCGGCGAATCGAGGTGGGCCACGACGTGGTCGATGGCGAGATTCACGCGTTCGAGGTAAGTCGCGAGGGCTGAGGCACGAGTTTTTCTGCGAGTTCGCAAGATTTGACAAGTCCTCCGCGGTTCGGCCAGTATCATGCGGCGAAACGCTCGACCTCTCGCGAGAAACAAGATCGCGAGAAAGTCGGGCGAAATAGGCCTTACTTGGAGTAGACCATGAGAAGATTGATTTTAGTCGTGCTCGCCTTTTTGCTCGCCGCCGCGTGGGTGGCGGGTGTATTGGGCGGGTGCGCTTCTCTCGCACCGGGGCGAGACGTTGATGCGTCTCTGGCGCGGCCGTCCGTTTCCTCGACCGTTCGCACATCAGGAGATGCTCCCATGAAGCTCGGCAATTTCTCGGTCAGCCTCGCCGTCAAAGATATCGCAGCGTCCAGAGCGTTTTACGAGAAGCTTGGCTTTTGGGTAACCCACGATATGCAGGCTAAGAACTGGCTGGTCCTGCAGAACGAGACGACCACCATCGGCCTCTTCCAAGGCATGTTCGAGCGGAACGTGCTGACGTTCAACCCGGGCTGGGACAGCAGCAAGGCCACGCTGCCGGAGTTTGAGGACGTGCGCGAGATTCAGCGGACGCTCAAAGGCCGCCGCCTCGTGCCGACGCTCGCGGCCGACGAATCCACCACGGGGCCCGCCTTCCTTATGCTCACAGACCCCGACGGCAACCCGGTCCTGATCGACCAGCACGTACCGAGAGCGGCGAAATAGCGATCGGGTTGTCCTCGCGTGCCGAGCGATCAGCCTCGGGTACGGCGCTGGTCTGCGAACTTCTCCATCGCGAGTCTCTTGCGGCGGACGGTCCTCGGGCCAAGGATGCTGGCGGTCCGGCGCTCGACCGATCGCGGAACTCTGATGGAGCTGTTGGTGATCAACTTGAAAAGCCTGCTCTCTTTGGCCGAGGGAAATCTGAGCGGCAGCGGCCTGGTGACGATCAGCCCGCCCGTGCTGTTCTTCTTCCTCGGTGTGATCGCGGTGCTGGTCCATTCGAAGATCGCGATTCCCAAGCCCGCGACCAAGCTGCTGTCGCTGTATCTTCTGTGGGCGATCGGGTTCAAGGGCGGGGTTGAGCTGGTCGGCAGCGGGTTCACGTCCGACACGTTCAAGGCCGTGGGCCTCGCGCTGGCGCTCTCGGCGGTCGTCCCCTGCTGGGCGTACCTGGTCTTGCGCCGCATCGTGCCCGCTCGCGACGCCGCGGCGATCGCGGCCTGCTTCGGGTCGGTGAGCGTGGTGACGTACCTCACCGCGTGCGCTTCACTGGATCAGAGCGGCACGCCCTACAGCGGGCACATGGTGGCCGTCATGGCGATCATGGAGTCGCCCGCGATCGTGCTGTCGCTCATCATGCTAAATCTTGATCTCGCCAAGCGGGCTCGAAGCCCTCTCAAGAGTCTCTCGGACGCCAGCATCGCCCCCGCGGACGATCGTGACGCCGCTCCGGGCTTGCGATTGGCGACGCTCCTGCACGAGGCGCTGCTCAACGGCCCGGTGCTGTTGCTGCTGGGGAGCATCGTCGTTGGGATCCTGACCGGCCAGCGAGGCTACGCGGCCTTCAAGCCGTTGTGTACCGACGCGTTCCCCGGCGCGCTGGCGTTCTTTCTGCTGGACCTCGGGATCTTGGCCGCGCGGCGGGCACGCAATGTTCTTCGAGCGCCGAGATCGTTGCTGGTCTTCGCGCTGGTCGCACCGCTCGTCAACGCGGGTCTCGCGATCGCGGCGTCCAAGATGCTCGGGCTGAGCGAAGGCGACGCGGTCCTGATGGCTGTGCTGGCGGCGTCAGCCTCGTACATCGCCGCGCCAGCCGCGCTCCGTCTGGCGATACCCAAGGCCGACCCGGCGCTGTACGTTTCTTTGGCGCTCGGGGTCACGTTCCCGTTCAACATCATTCTGGGCATCCCGCTGTACACGGCGGTGGTTCGTGGTTGGTGGTGACGTGATCTAGGCTTGCGTGGCGCGAAACCGGTGGTTCGACCGCGACGTGCTGCCGATGCTGTGAGAGCGGGTGAAGGAAATACTCGGGCGTGCTTTACGTTGATTCGGACATCGATTCGGACATCGATTCGGCCATCGATTCGATTGAGGCCACCGTCACGTCATCGGACAACGCGATGTCGTCCACGGTTCTGGTCTTGCCACCCGGCACGGGCGGGGCGGCGAACATGGCTAGCGACGCGAAAAGCGACGCCACGTCGGTGGTGGGCGCGGTTGTCTGGGTGAACGCGGCGATAGCGCGGCTCAGCCCGAAGCAATCCCCCTCGGGCGATTGCTGCTCGACCAGCCCGTCGCTGTAGAGCACCAGCCGCGAGCCCGGCGGGAAGGCGATGGTGTCGTTGACGTAGAGCGTGCCCGCTTCGATGCCGATGGGGAAGCCGCCGGTGGATTCGATGCGGGCCGGGGGCATGCCTGCGGGCTTGACGAGCCAGTGCCCGTGCCCCGCGTCGACGAACGTGAGCGAGCCCGGGCGCGGGTCGATGATCCCAAGCCAAAGCGAGATGAAGCGCCCGTCCTTGATGTGCGACGCCATGTGGCGGTTCACCTCGGTGAGCGCCGCGGCCGGGTCGGGGTTGTGCTTGAGCGAGGCGTTGAGGTGGGCCTGGGCCGTGGCCATGAGGATCGCCGCGTCGATGCCCTTGCCCGAAACGTCGCCCAAAAACACCGCGACCTTGCCGTCGGCCAACTGGAAAATATCGATCAGATCGCCAGCGACAAATCGGCCCGGCTTGGACCGCAGCGCGTAACGCACCGTCCCGAAGCTGCCCTCCGCGGCGGGCATGATGAGCCGCTGGACCTCACGCGCCGCGTCGAGGTCGGCCTCCAACTGGTGCTGACGCCGACCAAGCTCAATTCGCTGCAGGTTCGACAATGCCAGACCACAGATGCGCGCCACCGCCTGACAGAACGCGGGCGCGTCAGCCTGGATGCTCCACGCCGAAGGCTTCGTGAACCCGAAGCCGGGCTTGGTCGGGGCTCGACGCGCATCAAGATAGAGATACGCGATGGGCACGTTGTCGAGCATCACCGGCGCACAGATCGCGGCCTGGATGCCCAGCTGCACCACGCTCTGCCCGTAATCCTGCACACCCGCCTCGTCCAGACGCACCACCTGCCCGTGCGACGCAGATTCGATCAGCGAACGGCTAAAGGAAAGCTGCTCTGCCGGAATCGCGGCCGGAACTCCAACCTGATTCCCGGCCTGATTTCCCGCCAGATTCCCGTGCTGGCTCCCCGGATTGCTTCCCGGATTGCTCCCCGGTTGGCTTCCACGCATGGACCCCGCCTGAGCGCTCATCGGCGAGGTGAACGACGGCGGCGCGGCGCCGTAGTTTGGCGTCGGCGTCTGACCACCAGCCTGGCCGCCCACCTGGACCTGATCGACCGAGCGCGAGGGAACCCCCACCACCGCCGGGCTGGACGTCGCCGAGCGCAGGCCGCTGGCACGAGACACCGCAGAAGAGTTTGACAGCGGACCGCCGCCGGGCATCGAGGGCTGTGCCAGTTGGCCGCCCGGGACAGGGCTGCGTGAGGCGAGCACTTCGATCTGGGCCGTGCCCTCGCCGGTGCCGATGCGGCGGATGAACGCCGCGTGCGGGAAGCCGGTTCCGGCGATCAGCGCGTCGAGCACCGCGTCGGCCATCTGCGGCTCGGAAGTCGCGGCCGTGATCGACGCGGCACAGTCGATGAGCAGCTCCAGCCGGTGCTGAGCACGCAACGAGAGCTCGTTGCTGGGCACGCGGTGGACGCGGTTCATGGTCGAGGCCGAGTCGTCTCGCGTCGTGTGCAGCAACGTGTGCAGCAAGGGCGCACCAACCCGCAACGTCCAAGGCCCGATGCGAACCTGGTCGCCGTTGGACACCGGCGAGGACGACCCCGGCTCGAGGCGGATGCCGTTGAGGTACGTGCCGTGCCTGCTGTCGAGGTCGGTCAGCAGCCACGTCCCGGCCTTGTGGGTGAACTGGCAGTGCCGCCGCGACACCGCCGCGTCGCTCAGCACGCCTTCGCACACCGACTGCCGCCCGATAACAAACGGCTTGTCTGCGGCCACCTCTAGGGCGGCCAAGTTCGGGCCAGCGACGGGTTCAAGGTGCAGGTTCTTCGAGATGGACGTGCTGTTCATGGTTGACGCGGCGAACGCGGTGCGCGGACCGATCCAAGGGAAGAATCGCGAGATTGTGAGGCTGAAGCATACTCGATTCGAGCGGCGATAGACGAAGTAGAGCAACCTGCTTGGTAGTTCGTGCCACCTCGCCGTTCTTTGTCGGCACACCAGCCATGACGCTACAACTTCTTCAGCGCAGCGACCAACTCATCAATATGCCTCGTTGTGTGGGCCGCCGAGATCTGGCACCGCAGCCGTGCGTGGCCTTCCGCAACAACCGGGTACCCGAAGCCGATCACAAACACGCCCAGTTCCAGCAGCCGCTTGCTCATGGCGATCGCCTTGGCCGTGTCGCCGACGATGATCGGGCAGATGGCGGTGGGTGATTTGAGCACGTCGAACCCGGCCGCGCCGATCTTCTCACGCGCGTACGCCACGTTGTCGCGCAGCTTCGCGACCCGCTGCGGCTCGCGAAGCACGATCTCGATGGCTTTGCGAGCCGAGCAGGCGATGGTGACAGGGAGCGCGTTGGAGAACAGCGTCGGTCGGCCGCGCTGGATCAGCAGTTCGATCACGCGCGAGGAGGCCGCCACGAACCCGCCCGCGCCGCCGCCGAGAGCCTTGCCGAGCGTGCCGGTGAAAATATCGACGCGGTGCTTGGGAGGTTGGCTCTCCGAGCCGACACCTTGCTGGACCGCGCCCGAAACTGCGGCCGGAGAAGAGTCGGCCCGGAGGTCCGACCTACCCGCTGAGCGACCGAAGCCATCGATCATCCCCCAATG
>Ga0163146_10006266_pt1 | contig 13559 bp, 4 predicted proteins | sample OliLakLV19MP7G1_FD_148648 | JGI IMG/M metagenome (GOLD analysis project Ga0163146, IMG submission 148648) | Freshwater microbial mat bacterial communities from Lake Vanda, McMurdo Dry Valleys, Antarctica - Oligotrophic Lake LV.19.MP7.G1 | ecosystem: Environmental > Aquatic > Freshwater > Lake >... | reverse complement strand
TGGCCGAACGTGCCCACGTCGCCAAAGCCGGCGGCTAAGGCGGTGAAATCGTTGAGGTTCACGTTGCGGTCGTGGTCGGCGTCGCCGGCGAAGTGGAAGAAATCGACCAGCGCATCGGCGAGCATGGCGTTGCCGGCGGAATCCTGCACGCCGGCGGCGATCACACGCACGCGGTAGTTGCCGTCAATCACCGTGCCGCCGAAGTTCAGCGTGGCGATGTTGGTGGCGACGTTGTACGTCATCGTTGCGACAACGTTTGCATTCGTGTCGAGGTTTTTCACTTCGAAGTCGGCGGCACCCAGACTCGCGCTCACGTTTTCGCTGAAATTGACGTTCACGCGATGCGGCACGGTTTGATAGAGGAATTCGCCGTCGGTCACGCCGGGCGGCGTTGTGTCGGGCGCGCCCACCGTGCCGGTGATGGCGAAGTTAAACGGGTTGGCGGTGGTGTCGTTGGTGCCGAATGAAATCTGCCCACTCTTGACCCCCGCCGCTACCGAATCGAGCCGCACGGTGAACGTGTCCATCGCGCCGGCCAGCAGGCTGGTGGAAAATGACGGCCAGCAGGCTGGTGGAAAGCCCTTCGGTGATGGTGTAGCCGGCGGGAATGCTCACGGCGCCGAGCGTGAGTTTCTGCTGGCCGTCATTGCGAGCCGTAAACGTGATGCTGGATGTCGCACCGCCGGGCGTCACGGTGCCGAAATCAATCGGCGTGGCCGCGCCGTCGTTGATCGCCACGGCATTCCGCAGCACGGTGATATCCGGCGCTTTGATGACAAAGTTGCTGGTGAACGCGGCAAGGTCACCGTTGTACACGTCGAAGTCGACGTTGCCGCTGATGCCCGGCACGGCTCCGCTGGCGGTGTATTGCCAAATGTTCCACGTCGGCCACGGCGTGGTGCTGCCGGGAACATCGGTCTGCGGGTTGACCGTTCCGCCGGGGTAGCGGGCGATCCAAAGCGGCCATTGGGTCACGCTGCTGTTGAAATTGCTCGAAGCGAAAAACTGTCCGGTGTAAACCAACGGCGTGATGCCAGTAACGGTTTTCACGCGGTTGCAAAAGTCGTTCACCCAGGTGGACATGAAGGCGACGGTGCCCGCATCGGTTTCGATATCGAGCACGGGCCGCACATAGCCGGCGGTCAGGTATGGGTTGATGACGCTGATAAAGTGGTCGGCCTCGGCAACGGCGGGGTTGTTGTCGGGCCGGCCGTAGTGATAGGCGCCGATCAGCACGCCCGCCGTTTTGGCGCGGGTGATGTTGGCGGTGAAGGTGCCGGCATCAAAGGTGACGCCTTCGGTGGCCTTGCTGAAAGCGAAATCTTTCCCCGAAGCCTTGATCTGCTGCCATTCGGCGACGGTGATATCGCCCTGAAAATCGCTGATATCGATGCCGAGCGATCGCACGAACAAAAGCCGGCGATCGAGCGCTTCAATGAACCCGAAAGGCGGGCGAGATGAGAATTTACGGCGGTACATCGGTGTGCGTTCTCCGGGCCTGCGGGCCAATGGGTGCGGGACGTACGTTTTCAAGCGACTAGACTAAGTGTGGTGCAGGATTGATCGGATGGCAACGAAATAATCGAGCCGCAACGTAATACGCGTCGCCGCGCCACGGTTTTGTGACCGACTTCACCATTTTCTCCAAGCGACTTGACCCTCACAGGCCGTTCCACCGCCGTCCGTCACGCAGAGGGCGACCGCATTTGACCCGAATAACGAGCGGCGAGCGTAAGCGACCCAATTTCAGCAGCACTGCGACCGATTCCCGCAAAAATACATCCGGTCGCTGACGCTCGCGGCTCGTAAATTGGGGCACATGCCATTGCCCTGAAATTTTACGAGAAATTAGCGCTTCTTTGTACTCAAGGTATACAGACTGTGTTACAGTACACGTCCGGCAAGTTGGCAAATACCCGTTTGGCCAGCAGCCTACTGGAAGGGAGCTGAGAGTGCATCGGGACAACGTGCGCCCGTCTCTGGCCCCGCCATGCTCTGAACGCCCTAATTTGTTGGAGAGAGAATATGAATCGGAACATCCGTCTCGGTCGTCGTACGTCTATGCTCGTCGCCGTTCGCACTGCCGTCGAAACGCTGGAAAACCGGCGGATGATGGATGCGACGTATCAAACCATTTCGCCCACCGCGTTTACGCAGGATTGGACGAACACCGCTGCGGCGCTGGCAGTGAATGACGACTGGTCGGGCGTGGCCGGCATCATTGGCTACCGGGGCGATGACATTGTCGGAGCGAGTCCTATAGGGGTTGACCCGCAAACCGTCCTCACCCCTCGAATCGATGCCGGCGACACGCCTGCCGGCGTCGTTGATTTGATCGTCGATCCGGCGACCCCAAACAACCCCAACACGTTTATCAGCGGCGGCGTTGCCGAATTTTCGTCGCTCACCGATCCGGTCGTCGGATTCCAGGGTTCGGGCACCGCCGACGCGCCGTTTCTGCTTTTCCATATTAATTCCACCGGCGTGCCGGTGGTTCGTGTGCAGTACAGGCTTCGCGACATCGACGGCTCGGCAGACAACGCCATTCAGGCCGTCGCCCTGCAGTACCGGGTGGGCAACACCGGCGATTTCACCAACGTGGCGAGCGCCTTCGTGGCAGATGCCTCGACCGGGCCGACCTTGGCCGACGCCGTGTTCAACGTCAACGCCGTGCTACCGGCCAACGCCGGCAACCAGGCGCAGTTGCAAATTCGCGTGATCACCACCAACGCCGGGGGCAGTGACGAATGGATCGGTGTTGACAACATCAACGTCAGCGCCGGCAGCACCGCCGGCACGTTTAACTTTGCCAGCAACGGCTTGTTCACCACGCTCGAAAGCGCCGGCAGCCGCACGATCACCATCAACCGAGACGACGGCTCCACCGGCGCGGCAAGCGTTCGCGCTCGCACCATTCTCGGCGGCAGCGCCACCGCCGACAGCGACTACACCGTCGTCGATACCATCGTGCCGTTCATTAACGGCCAGACTTCGGCCACGTTCGACATCCCGATCCTGCAGGACACCGAAGTTGAAGGCGCCGAAAGCGTCTTCCTCTCGCTGTCTGATCCGACCGGCGGCGCTCAGCTCGGCGGGCTTTCCAGCGCTACGCTGCTCATTGGCGACGATGACAGCACCGCACCCGCAGGCGTGCTGGTGAACGAACTGAACATCAATCCCCCCACCGCTGCCGACGCCCCATTCGAATACGCCGAAATCCGCGGCGGCAACGCGCAGCAGCTTCGCAGCGTGTACTTCGTGAGCATCGAAGGCGAAGCCGACCTGGGCGCTAACCCCGGCAACGTCAGCTTCATTCAGGATCTATCGAGCTTCGCGCTGGGCAGCAACGGCCTGCTGGTCATCAAAGCCCAGACCGGCGGCCACGCGATTCCGGCGGCGACGACGCTTGTCACCAGCGCCACGCTCAGCACAATCTCGGCGTTGCAGAACGGGTCAAACACGTACGCCATCATTTTCAGCCCCCTTCCGATCGTTATCGGCAGCGACCTTGACAGCAACAACGACGGCACGCTCGACCTCGGCCCCGGAGCCAGCGTGCTCGACGGCATCGGCTGGATCGATGGAACCAATCTGGACGACTTAAACCCCGACCGCGTTTATGCCCCGCGGCTTACGCTTAACACCGTCGGCCTTCCCACGCTCCCGTTCGCGCGGGATGAGGCCCCGGACATCGCCACCCGCTTCCCCGATGCCCTGGCCGCCAACAACGCCGATGCCTGGTATTACGGCGAGCCGAATCAGGCCACCGGCACGAATGCCGACATTACCTATGTGGTCACGCAGACCACCAACCCCGCCGGCATCCCCGCCGGCACGCCGGTGTTGACGCCGGGCGCGCCCAACTACCCGCAGCCGGTCGATACGATCGCCCCGACGCTGGACGTTCGCACCTTTGTTTTTGATGCCGCGCCCACGCCGCAAACCGTGCAGTTGACGTTCAGCGAGAACGTGGCCGCCAGCCTCTCGGTGAGCGACCTCACGCTCAACAACCTCACCACGGCGAGTACGATTGCTCCGGCGAACATCGCGTTGAGCTACAACGCCGGCACGAACGTGGCGAGCATTACGTTCCCGGGTTTTGCAAACGGCATTCTTCCGGACGGCATCTATGAACTGACCATCACCGGTGTGGTTGAAGATGCCGCCGGAAATGATGTGGTCGCGGCGACGCCGTTCAACTTCTTCGCGCTGGGCGGCGATGCCAATCGCGATCGCACCGTCAACCTTGATGATTTCACGGCGCTGGCATCCAGCTTCGGCACCGGTGGCCGCACGGTGTCGACGGGCGACTTCACCTACGACGGTACCGTCAACCTCGACGACTTCACGATTCTCGCCGCCAATTTCGGCACCACCCTGCCGCCGACGCCAGCAAGTCTTCCGCGCGTCTCGACGACGGCGTTGGCCAGCCCGTTCTCGGCGAGCCGCATTGAGAAAGATTTTGAATTCGAACCGATCCGCAACGACATCATGGCCTGAGCGGGCAACTGTTGTCGGTCTGAGGTTCGAATAACATCTGGTTCTTGAGCATCGACCGGTTGTTCGGCGGGTTTCCGCTGGCGACCGGTCGATTTTTCTTTCGGGTTTTCGAAACGATCGCGCGGCGGGCGCCTGGCAAATCTTGTATGTGCCGCCGACGATGAGCTGATCGCCTGATTCCATCGGAACGCGTCACGACCAACCGCACAAGATGGGCCACTTGTGCGTCTTGTGCGGTTTAATGGTTGTTCGGTCTCGCACGTCGGTTGGCGGAGATTTTTCTGTGTTGCGAAACGGGAAAATTCGGTAACATTGCCGGGCTATGCACGTCGCCCGTCGCGGTTTTCTTTGGATCAACGGCTTAGCAACGTCACGCGCTGCCGGATCGCAGTCGTCGTTGCGCTGTTGAACCGCCGTTGCGGTGGGAACCTGTGCGGTTTTAGAAAGTGCAGTCGGGCCGTCGTACACGGCGGGTCGATTCGTCGTGGCCGCCGGCCGGTTCTTCGAACAACGAAGCCGACGGCAGCCGCGAAGTGTCTTTCGGTCGGGAGAAGCATCGTGAGCAAAAAGAATCGGTCTGCCGGCGTTATCCATCGTTACACTTTCAAACAACTTGAACCCCTCGAACAGCGCCGCCTGCTGGCCGCCGCCGCCGCAGCGGTGGAGTTGCTTCACGATGATCACGGTCACGAAGAAGAGTTGAGTGTCGGTTTTCTGCCCGACGCAGTGGTGCTCAAGGCCGACGGGGGCTTTCTCACCGGGCGGCAATCCGGCCGGCGCGCCGACCTGGCGCGCCGTTATATCACCGACCACGCCGCCGAATTGGGTTTGCGCGCTCAAGACGCGCAGTCGGCGATCATCACCAATCAGTACACCGATGCCGACACGGGCGCCACGCATGTATACATGCAGCAGACGCTCAACGGTTTGCCGATTCAGAACACGTCGCTGGGCATCCACTTCACGCGCGACGGTCGGGTGATCGCCGTCAACAGCGGCTTTGTGGCCAACCTGGCCGGGCAGCAAAATGCCGCCCGCGCTGATATCACCGGCATGATTCATCCGGCCAACGCCCTGCGCCTCGCAGCGGCCGCACTGGAAGTCGAATTCCCATCCGCCGCGCCGCAGTTCACTTACATCGGTGGCGAGCAACTGAAATTTGAGGCGGCGTCGAAGTCGCTTTCGCTCGACACCATTCCGATCGCGGCGCAAAACTGAAATTTGAGGCAGCGTCGAAGTCGCTTTCGCTCGACACCATTCCGATCGCGGCGCAATACGTCGCCACCGCAACCGGGGTCGAGTTGGCCTGGAAAATGGTGTTGCGTCTGCCCGGCGGCAGCGGCGACTGGTACGATATTTCTGTTAACGCGCGCACCGGCCAGATTATTTTCGCCGACAACTGGACGGACGATCTCGCCTCCTACAACGTCTACCCGATGCCGGCCGAATCGCCCGCCGACGGACCTCGGCAAGTGGTGACCGACCCGCACGATCTCACCGCGTCGCCGTTCGGCTGGCACGATACCAACGGCGCCGCCGGTGCTGAATTCACCGACACCCGCGGCAATAACGTCAGCGCACAGGAAGACGCCGACAACAACAACACCGGCGGCGTCCGCGGCGACGGCGGGGCCGCGCTCAACTTCGACTTCCCCCTCGACCTCACGCAAGCCCCCAGCGCCTACCGGCCGGCGGCCATCACCAATTTGTTCTACTGGAACAACATACTCCACGACGTTCTTTACCAGTACGGCTTCACCGAAGCCGCCGGCAATTTTCAAACCAACACTTATACCAACGGGTTCAGGCCGACGCGCAGGATGGCAGCGGCACCTCCAACGCCAACTTCTCCACCCCGCCCGATGGGTCGCCCGGGCGCATGCAGATGTTTATCTTTACCGCGCCCAACCCCGATCGCGACGGCGATCTGGACGCCGGCATTATCGCCCACGAATACGGCCACGGCGTTTCGAACCGCCTCACCGGCGGGCCGGCTAACTCCAGCGCGCTCACCAGCCTGCAATCGGGGGGCATGGGTGAAGGGTGGAGCGATTTCTACTCGCTGATGTTCACCCAAACGGCATCCGATACGCGCGATCAGGCCTATCCCGTGGGTACCTACGTGCTCGCGCAATCACCCACCGGCAATGGCATTCGCCGCAAGCCGTATAGCTTCGACAAGTCGATCAACCCGCTCACGTTCGAAGCCTTCGGCACGAGCGGTACGACCTCCTACGGCGTCGGCCGAAGCACCCAAGTGCATAACGTCGGCGAGTTGTGGGCCAGCGCGCTGTGGGATTTGAACTGGCTGTTGATCGGGAAAACCGGCTTCGATGCCAACCTGCACAGCGGCTACAACGCTTCGGGCACGACCGCCCAGCGGGCCGGCAATAAGCTCGCAATGAAGCTGGTGATGGACGGTATGAAACTGCAGCCGGTCAACCCGTCGTTCGTCCAGGCGCGCGACGCGATTATGCTGGCCGACCAGAACCTGACCGGCGGCGCGAACGCGCGCGACATCTGGCTATCCTTCGCCCGCCGCGGGCTGGGGACAGGCGCTGCGACCGCCAGCGCCGGTTCTTCAACCCTAACAACATCGTTCGATGTGCCGGCGGCGCTGTTTGATCCGCTCGTCACCGCATCAACGCCGGCGGGTGGAACCCTGCTAAGCCCGCTCAACAATTTCAGCTTCACGTTTGACGAAGCGTTGAACACCGGTAGCTTTTCGGTGGCGGACGATATCACGAGCTTCACCGGCCCCGGCGGCAGCGACCTGAAAGCCAACATCACCAGCGCCGCATTCAGCAACAGCAACAAAACCATCACCGTCAACTTCACGGTGCCTGCCATCATCGGCGTGTACTCGATGACCATTGGCCCGAACATCACCGCCGCCGACAACGGCAAGCGTTGAACACCGGTAGCTTTTCGGTGGCGGACGATATCACGAGCTTCAACGGCCCCGGCGGCAGCGACCTGAGAGCCAGCATCACCATCGCCGCATTCAGCAACAGCAACAAAACCATCACCGTCAACTTCACGGTGCCTGCCATCATCGGCGTGTACTCGATGACCATTGGCCCCAACATCACCGCCGCCGACAACGGCGCGCCGATGGATCAGAACCTTAACGGCATTCCCGGCGAAGCCGATGACGCTTTCACCACCGGTTATTCGCTTCAGCGCACCATCGGCCCCGACGCCGTCGGCTACACGGCGGCGGAATATCCGTATCAGGATCTCAATCTCGTCATCGGTGCGCCGGGCGTTACCACATTGCTCAACGGCACCGACGACGGCAACGCCCTGCTCACCCTGGCGGCGGGCAAAACGTTCAATTTCTACGGAACCCACTACTCAAGCATGAGCGTGAGCGCCAACGGGTTAATCAGCTTCGGCGGCACGGTGACGACGGCTGCTGGAAATGGCAGTTTCACGTCGTCACCGGTGCTGGCTTCGATCGGCGTTTTGTATGACGATTGGCGCACCGACACCAGCAACGGCCCGAACGACAGCGTGGTGCTTTATTTGATCGATTCGGCGCGCAACTCGCTCACGATCGAATGGAGCGACGTCACCCATTTCAACGTCAGCGGCGGTTCCACCGCCACCTTCCAGACCATTTTGCAGCTCAACACCGCCGCCGTGCCCGGGCGGATTATTAATAACTATCGCGACTTGGATGTCGGCAACGCCGGCTTCACCGACGGCGCCAGCGCCAGCGTGGGCATCAAAGACGCCGATGCACAAGGCACCCGCCGGCTCTTGGTCAGCCAGAACACCGGCGAGCAGCCTTGGGTGAAGACCGGTAAAGCGAACATCCTTTCGCTGGACGTGATCGCGCCGACCATTACCAATGCGAGTTATGCGTTTGAGTCAGGTCAGTCGGCCCGCTTTGCGTTCGATGAAAGCGTCGCGTCGAGCGCGCAACTCGGCGCGTTTGCCGTGCAGAACCTGACCACCGCGCAGCCCCTTGCGGCGGTGGATGTCGGCTATGACGGCGCGACAAACGCCGCCACGCTGAATCTGCCCACCACGCTCGACGACGGCAACTACCGCGTGACCGTCAACGGCAATCTTGATGGCTCGGGCATTGTCGATGCATTTGGCAACGCACTCGACGGCGACGCCTCGGGCTTGGCCGGCGGCAACTACACTTTCGACTTCTCTTTCTTCCGCGGCGATGCCACCCGCGATCGTGCCGTGGATCTCGACGACTTTACTGTGCTGGCGGCGAACTTCGGGCTGCCAGGGGCCGTATTCAGTAAAGGCGACTTCAACTACGACGGCGAAATCAACTTGAACGACTTCAGCATCCTGGCGAGCAAATTCGGGTCGTCGCTGGCGCCGGCGGCGTTCGGTCGGGCGGCTCCTGTGAATCCAGTGCAATCGACCGATATCGCCTCTGCAGCGCAGCGTCTCACATCGCCGTTTGTCAGTACACGACTAATCGATGCCATTCTCGGACAGCCCGACGGCGACGTGATGATCTAGCGAAAACAGAATTTCCGGTGTTTCGGTTTGCTATTTTGGTCGGAGCGTCGGCAAAGGATCGTCGCCCGGCCGGCCCACTTTGGACAGAGCGAAAGCGTGAACATGAAAACTTTGCACAATAATGGTCGCGGCGCACAAGTTGAAACCCTTGAACTGCGGAGACTGCTCTCGGCGGCGGTTGCGAAAGTAATTGGCGACTCCATTTATGAGAACGACGACCACGACGGCCTGACGGTGGCGTTCCTGCCACGCCTGACCACGCTCGCCGAACCCGGCGGCTTTGTGACCGCCGCACAGAAGGGCCGCCGGGCCGATCTTGCCCGGAAGTTTTTCATCGATCACGCAGAGCAATTCGGCATCAGTGCAGACGACGCCCGAACCGCCGTCATCAGTCGGCAATATTCTGACGCGCACAACGGCGTGACACACGTTTACATGCAGCAGTCTGTGAACGGTGTGCCGGTGCAGAACGCCGTCGGCTCGATCAACTTCACTTCCGACGGCCGGGTGATCAATGCTTCCAGCCGGTTTGTGGCCGGCATCGGCAACATCGCCGCCGAGCAGACCGCCGACGCGGCGCGCGGCGGCGGCGATCCACTTAACATCAGCGCCATGATTCATCCGACCAACGCGCTGCGCGTGGCGGCGTCGGCGCTGAGCGTGGCCTATCCCGGCGCGGTCGACAAAATCAGCTATATCGGCGGCGCCCGTCGGGCGTATGAGGTTCTGGAGCCTAAGCTTTCACTCGATCCTATTCCCGTTTCAGCCCAATACGTCGTCACCGAAGAAGGCCTTCGGCTGGCCTGGCAAACGGTGCTGCGCCTCCCCGGCGGCAGCGGCGACTGGTACGACATCTCGGTCGATGCGACACGCGGCGAAGTCGTGTTCAGCGACAACTGGACCGACCATCTCGCATCCTACAACGTCTTTGATCGCCCGACCGAAGCGCCCAACGACGGCGCGCGCACGATCGTCGCCGATCCGTGGGACCTCACCGCCTCACCGTTCGGCTGGCACGATACCGACGGCGACATCGACCCGGATTTTACGGATACACGCGGCAACAACGTCAATGCGCAGGAGGACGCCGATAACAACAACTCCGGCGGCGCAAGGCCCAGCGGCGGCGCGGGGCTGAACTTCAACTTCGCCTACAACGGCACCCAGGCGCCGGCCACTAATCTAAGCGCCGCCACGACCAATCTGTTTTACTGGAACAATGTCATTCATGATGTGACCTACCGGTACGGTTTCAACGAAATCTCCGGTAACTTCCAGATCAATAACTACGGCCGCGGCGGCGCGGGCAACGATGCCGTGGAAGCCGATTCGCAGGACGGCAGCGGCACCAACAACGCCAACTTCGGCACCCCGCCCGACGGTTTCTCGCCGCGCATGCAGATGTTCATCTGGACCGCGCCGACCCCCGACGCCGATTCATCGTTCGATAACGGCATTATTACCCACGAGTACGCCCACGGCATCAGTAATCGCCTGACCGGCGGCCCCGCCGACGCCAGCGCGCTCAACGCATTGCAATCGGGCGGCATGGGCGAAGGTTGGAGCGACTTTCTCGGACTCATGCTCACCCAGAAAGCCACCGATACGCAAAACGCCGGCTACGGCATCGGCACTTACGTCCGCGGGCAGCCCAACACCGGCGCGGGCATTCGTCGGAAACCCTACAGCTTCGATAAGGCGATCGATCCTTTGACGACCGAACTCTTCGGCGTCGGCGGGTCGGTCACCTACCCGGGCCACGCGGCCATCGATCGAAGTACACAAGTCCACCGCACCGGCGAAATCTGGGCCAGCGCGCTGTGGGATATGAACTGGCTGCTGGTCAACAAACACGGCTTCGATGGAAACCTGCTCACCGGCTATAACGCCGCGGGCACGATCGCCCAGCAGGCAGGCAACAAACTGGCGCTGCAGCTCGTGCTCGATGGCATGAAGCTTCAGCCCGCCAACCCAACCTTTGCCGATGCCCGCGACGCCATTCTGCAGGCCGACCTCGTACTCACCGGCGGTGCCAATCAGGGCGAGATCTGGCAGGCCTTCGCCCGCCGCGGGATGGGCTTCAGTTTCTTTTCCGGTCGGTCGGCGGTGTTTAGCGAAGTCACGCCGGCGTTCGATCTCCCCTCGCCCGACCCCATCGTCCTCACACAATTGACGCAGGACACCTACGTCGCCGACCCCGCATCCATCGCGCTGAAGTTCAGCGAGACAATGAACACCGCGAGCTTTTCCGTCGCGGACGACGTGCTGAGCTTCACCGGTCCCGCCGGGGCGAATCTGCTTTCGGCCATCACCGGATCGTCGTGGAGCGCCGATTCGCGCACGCTCACGATCGCGTTTACCCCGCAAACCGCGTTGGGTGCGTACAGTCTTAACGTCGGCCCGGACGTGCACGCCAGCGACAACGGCGCGTCGATGGATCAGGATCGCAACGGCACCGCCGGCCAGCCTACCGACAGCTACACCGCCAATTTCAATTACGTCAGCCTGCTCGGGCCGGATAACACCGGTTACCAGGCCGGCCAGTGGGCGTTCGAAAACCTTAACCTCGCGCCCGGCCAGACGGGGGTGACGTCGGTGCTCGGCAATAACGACGACAGCGCCGCCAACATCAGCCTCGGCGACAACACCTTTTCGTTCTACGAAACAATCTACAGCAACGTCGCCAACGCGGTAAACGCCTCCACCAACGGTTTTGTTTCATTCGGCGCCGCCTCCACCGTGGCGCTCAACACCGACCTCACCAGCCCCAGCGCCGCCCGCGTGGCCGGGCTGTGGGATGACTGGGCCAGCACACGCGACGCCGACGACCAGGTGCTCTACACGTTCCAAGACCTGAACAATGACGGCACGCAGGACCGGCTCGTCGTCGAATGGAACGAAATCGGCCACTTCGATAACCCCGCCAACGGCGTTACCTTTCAGATTATTTTGCAACTGAACAGCAATGCACTGGGAACGGTCATCGTCAATTACGTCGACCTTGACGCCGGTGACGTGCGCTTTACCAACGGCGCCAGCGCCACGGTGGGCCTGAAAGCCATCGGCACCCCGCCGGCGGATCGCCTGCTGATCAGCGCCGAAGACGCAACGTTCCCGTGGATCGGCAGCGGCAAGGCGATCCGTTTCAGCACCGACTGGATCGCGCCGACCGCAACCAGCGCGTTCAACGTCAACGCCGCCGCGCCGAACCTCAGGTACCAGTTCAGCGAATCCGTCCGTGACAGCTTTCGCGTCAGCGACCTGACGGTTATTAATACGACTACATCGCAGACGGTATCCGGCGCGAACCTTTTGTTGAGTTACGATCTACCGCTCAACACCGCCACGATCACCTTCCCCGGCCTCGCCGCCCCCGGCCTGCCCGACGGCAATTACACTGCAACGCTCGCCGCGAAAGGCGTAACCGATCCGAGCTGGATGCCGCTGGCACAAGATAACGTGCTGAACTTTTTCTCCCTCGCCGGCGACGCCACGCAAGACCGCGCCGTAAATCTAGACGACTTCACCGCGCTGGCCGCCAGCTTCGGCCAGACCGGGCGCACGTTCACGCAAGGCGATTTCAACTATGACGGCAGCGTAACCCTGGACGACTTCACCGTCCTGGCCAGTCAGTTCGGCAAAACCCTGCCCGCCCCCGGCGATCTCCCGCGCGGCACCGGCGCTTCCACGCCGCTGGCGGTGCAACCGGCTTCTTCGTTGGGTGTAAACCAAGCGGCGTTGCCAAACGCGACCAAACGCCTCGCGTTCTCGACCACCCGAATCATCGACGATGTGCTCTTATCCTGACCCATGACCGCTGATCCCTCATCTCGGTCGAAGCGGGCCGTTGGAAACGTTGTGCATTGGAAACTTTTTCGTGTTAGTGGGACATGCTGGGCCGTTTCTGAATATCGCAACCCCGGTCGCATGTGCTCGAATTGCATGTAACCTATCTGCGCAATCTGCGGTTACTCCCCGATCGGCTGTGATGCCGGCGCAAGGTTCGCGGCGGGCCGGAGCGATTTTTCCATCGCCTGATACTTCTCGGCCAACTCCGGCTTTTGCCACTGCTGATACAGCGTAACCAGATACCCGGCGTTGTCGGCGGCGGCGGGTTTGTTGCCGGTGGTTTCGCTCGCTTCCAGCGCTTTGACCAACTCCACTTCGGCGTCGGCGTAGCGATGGAGTTTCAGCAATGTGCGGCCGAGGTTGCGGTGATAGCCGGGCAATATCATAGGCAGCGGTTTCTTCTCCAACGCCGCGCCGAGTTCCTGCAGCATGTTGAGCGCTTCATCGGTTCGCCCCATTTCCATCAGCACGTTGGCCCGGTTGTTACGCTGGATGAGGGCGCGGGGGTGGTTGATGTCGCCGTATTTCTTCTGGTACTGTTCGATCACCTGCCGCAGCACAACCTCCGCCTCGTCGTATTTTTTCAGACCGGCCAGCGACAGGCCGAGGTCCTGCCGGGCGATGATCCGCAGCGCGTTGTCGACGGCGGTGAACTGATCAACTTGGGCAATGAGCTGGCGGCTCAATGACTCGGCATCGGCGAACATTTTCACGCC
>Ga0163146_10006257_pt1 | contig 13576 bp, 12 predicted proteins | sample OliLakLV19MP7G1_FD_148648 | JGI IMG/M metagenome (GOLD analysis project Ga0163146, IMG submission 148648) | Freshwater microbial mat bacterial communities from Lake Vanda, McMurdo Dry Valleys, Antarctica - Oligotrophic Lake LV.19.MP7.G1 | ecosystem: Environmental > Aquatic > Freshwater > Lake >... | reverse complement strand
TTGGACACGAACTGCGCATGCGCCTGCGACTGGTTCCATCCCCCCATGATCCCGAAGCCGATGCGCGTGCCGTCTTTCTCCATGAAGGCGGGAATGATGGTGTGCAGAGGGCGCTTGTGGCCCGCCAACACGTTCACGGCTGTGGTATCGAGGGAGAAGAGAGAGCCGCGATTGTGCAGGAGAACGCCCGTGCCCGGCGCAGTGAGCCCTGAACCAAACTCGGAATAGATGCTCTGGATGAGGGAGACAATGTTACCATCCCGGTCGACGACCGTGAGGTAGATGGTCTCGCTTCCCGGGTTACCGGCGACCGCGTCGTATGTGGCTGGCGTCACGGCGCAGGACGCCTTGGTGGCGTCGATGCTGCGCCCGCGCTCGGCTGCTTTCAGTTTGTCGAGCATCTGGGCTGTGGGCACCTTCACGAAGTTCGGGTCGGCCGTGTACTTGAGCATATCGGCGTAGGCGAGCTTCTTGGACTCGATCATGGTGTGCATGGCCTGCACACTGTGAAAGCCCCACTCCTTGAACGGGTAGCGCTCCATGATGTTGAGCATCATGAGGGCGGCGATGCCCTGGGTGGGGGCGGGGAGTTCGCTCACCGTCCAGCCGCGGTAGGTGGTGCTGATGGGGGCGATCCACTGCGGTTGCAGCTCGCGGAGGTCGTCAAGCGTCATCAGGCCTCCTTCTTCCTTCGACAGTCGAACGATGGCCTGAGCCACCGGTCCGGTGTAGAAGCCGTCGCGTCCCCGCCCAGCGATGGCGCGCAGCGTTGTGCCTAAGTCCGGATTGCGAAAGACATCCCCTTCACGCGGCGCGCGCGTACCGTTCAGCAGAAAGGTGGCCTTGGTATAGGGGTTGGCCGAGAGCTTGCTCACCGCGCGACCCCACATGCCCGCGACCTGCTCAGTAACCGGGAATCCCTGCTCGGCGTAGTAGATGGCCGGAGCGAGCAGCGTTTCGAAACCGAGCGTGCCGAACTTGTCGTGCAGCGCCTGCCATCCGGCTACGGCGCCCGGCACGGTGACCGTGTGGATGCCGCGCGGCATGGTGCGGTTGCCCTGGTCTATAAGGAGCTTGGCCGAGAGCGCTTTGGGCGCCCATCCGGCGGCATTGAGGCCGTGGAGCTTTCCGCCTTTTGCCTCGTACACGATGGCGAAGAGATCGCCGCCGATACCATCTCCCGACGGTTCGGTGAGGGCGATGACGGCGTTGGCCGCGATGGCAGCGTCGATCGCGTTGCCTCCCATCTCAAGCATCTGAGTCCCGGCCCTGGCGGCGAGGGGAGAGCTGGAGGCCACGATGCCGAGCGTCGTGGTGACCATCGAGCGGCCGACCGTTGGGAAGGGAGCACCCTGGGCGTGGGCGATGGTGGGCATGGCGAGGCTCGTGATAGCGGAGCAGGAGAGCACGGCGCGGTCGAACTTCACGGTGGTCGGGGGCGAGGGATGAGGGAAGCGCGAGGGCTTGTTAGTACGACTTGGTCCAGATGGCAATAACCGCGCAAGCATCATCGAGGAACTCTCCCGGAATGCGCGCAACGCCGCTGTAGATCTCGATGGCCTGAATCTGACTGGGGTGTACTTGCTAAAGCACCTCCCGCTGTTCATCAGGGTCGGGTCTGTTGCGCAAGAGCCGCCCGGTCATGCGATTGCCGACAATCCAGATCTGCACTCCGGGCGAGCCGCCCAATCCGGAACCCCCTGTGGCGGCAGCGCCATTGCATCGCGCGAAGGTGATGCCACTACGATTCACGTGCACCGTCGGGGCCTGCATCAACAGCGACTGAACATCCAGCGGGTTGAAACGGTCTATGTCCTCGCGCGTGAAGAACTTGCCGCTGGCGACCTTCATGCGGCGGTACACGTCTTCGTAGCGAGGGGGTACCCGTCGGCGCTGACCCTCAATTCGAACTTCCGTCAATGCGTTCGGAAATCGGTCCAGGCTGATATCGAGTTGACTGAGCCGCCCCTGTTGCAGATTCACCTGCAACGTTTTTTTCAGGTCTCCCATTAACCGCACCTGCAGCACGTGAGGCCCCGGCACCAGACCAACCAGCCGATAGCGCCCCACTCGATTCGCCATGCTCCTGATGCCCTGGCCCACCACCTCGACTAGCGCACCGGGGAGTCCAATGGAGTCGCCGACCTGGAAGACTCGGCCTACCGCATCCGCGCCCACCCGTGGCGTTTGCGCGTGGAGCATTGACCCCAACCCGCTCGTCGAAACCAACAGCGCGGCCAGCAACTTGGCGAAGCGCACCAGCGAGAGTCTGGGGGATGAGGACGCCCGTATTGGCAATAGGCGCATGGCGAGCCTCTCGAGTAGGCGATCGGTGATCGACCATCGTGTGTGAGGTCGAATATCGACCCGCGAGTGCTGCGGCGCCAGCGCGTCGCGCTCGCCCGCGCGTTACCCGCCCGCGCACTGCACGCCAGTGCGTCGCCCACTAGCGCGTCGCCGCGCCGCCAAACCACCGCACCCCAGCGCCGTTCCTTCCTGAGCCGTATGCAGAGACGCACATTGACCGCGCAGCAGGTTCGCCCGCGCCCAGTCGACGTCATCCGCCTCAGACCCACGCCAAACCAAGCATGCGCATCGTGTCCCCACGCCCCAACTCTCTCGTACTATTCGCTGCCGTAACCGCCTTCTTGGCATGGTCGCCAGCCCAGGCGCAGCGCGGCGGCCCCCCCGACCCGAACGCGCCGGTCAACGCGCAACCGTACCGGTTCGAGTTTCTTGGGCCCGCCACTGGTGGACGTTTCGCGTCGATCGCCGGCATCCAGGGCGACACCTCGACCTGGTACATCGGCTCGGCGTCGGGTGGCGTGTGGAAGACGACCGATGGCGGGACCACCTTTCGCCCCATCTTCGACAACCAGCCCGTGCAGGCCATTGGTGCGCTGGCGGTGGCACAGAGCAATACGAAGGTGGTGTGGGCCGGAACGGGTGAGGGGTGGGCGGTGCGCGAGTCGGACATCATGGGTGATGGGGTGTACAAATCCACCGATGCCGGCGCTACCTGGCAGAACATGGGGCTCAAGGAAAGTGGGCGCATCTCGCGCATCATCGTACACCCGCTCAACGCCCAGGTGGTCTTCGTCTGCGCGTTAGGCAGGGCCACCGGGCCGCAGGAGGAACGGGGCGTCTTCAAGACCACCGACGGTGGCGCGACGTGGAAGCGCATCGCCTTTGTCGACGTGAACACCGGGTGTTCGAGCCTTTCAATAGACGCCAAGAATCCCGACGTGCTCATGGCGGGGATGTGGGAAGTGATCATCAAGCCGTGGGGGATGACGAGCGGCGGGAGTGCCGGTGGCATCTGGATGACGCGCGACGGTGGCGCCAACTGGAAGCGTATCGAACATGCCGCGCTCCCCAAGGCGCCGTTCGGCAAGATCGGCGTGGCCATTGCGCCCACCAACTCCAACCGGATCTACGCGCTCATCCAGACCCTTGACCAGGGTTCGCTCTGGCGCTCCGACGATGCGGGGAGCACCTGGAAGAGCGTGAGTTGGCAGCGGTCGCTAATCGGGCGGGCCGGCTACTACATGCATTTGATGGTTGGGTCTGGCAGCCCGGACGAAGTACTGGTCGCCAACTCCTCTTTCTGGCGTTCGACCGACGGTGGCAAAACGTTCGTCGAGGCGCCGTGGGGTGGTGACACGCACGACATCTGGATCGACAACACGGATCCGAACCACATCGGCGTGTCGGATGACCTGGGCGTGACTCTCATTGGCGGGGCCAAGCGGACCACCAAGCGGATCGCTTTGCCTAACGGCCAGATGTACCATGTAGCCGTGGACCGGCAGATTCCGTATTGGGTGTACAGCAACCGGCAGGACAACGGGACCATGCGTGGTCCCTCGGACGGTATCGAGCAGGGGACGCCGGGTATTGGTGGGCGTTTCAATTTCGGCCCGCCTTCGGACACGACACCGCCGCCCCCACCATTCTTCGGCGGCCCTACCACCCCGCAGCGTACCTGGGACCACGGCATCGGCGGCTGCGAGTCGGGCTTTACCCTGCCCGACCCTAACGAGCCGGACATCATCTGGGCCACCTGCTACGGCAACAAGGTCACCCGCTACAACCACAAGACCCAAACGGCGCGCTCCATCGCTCCCTGGCGCATCACGCTCGACTCGCCCCCTGACGACCTCAAGTATCGCTGCCACTGGACGGCCCCCATGGCGGTGGACCCGTTCGACACCAAGACGGTCTACTATGGATGCCAGGTGGTGTTCAAGACCTCGAACGGCGGGCAGAGTTGGACCGAGATATCCCCAGACCTCTCCACGAAGGACTCGTCGAGGATCAAACCATCGGGTGGCGTGATCGGCGACAATCTCGGACAGTTCTATGGGGCAGTGGTCTTCGCGATCGCGCCATCGACGTTGCAGCGCGGACTCATCTGGGTGGGGACCAACGACGGACTGGTCTGGGTCACGCAGGACGCCGGTGCCACATGGAGTAATGTGACGGCCAACATACCCGGCATGCCGGCGTGGTCCACCGTACGCAAGATCCAGCCTTCGCACTTCGACGCCGGCACGGCCTACATAGCAGCTGACGGCCACACCAACAACGATCGGCAGCCATACGCCTTCAAGACGACCGACTTCGGAAAGAGCTGGACCAGCGTGCGGGGCGACCTGCCCAGCAACCACCCGCTCGACTACGTGCTGGCGGTCACCGAGAATCCCAATCGCAAGGGAATGCTGCTGGCCGGTACCGGACATGCCTTCCACTATTCGCTGGACGATGGCAAGCACTGGACGCACTTTCAGACCGGACTCCCGGCTGCGCCGGTGACTTGGATTGAAGTGCCGAAGGGGTGGAATGATGCGGTCGTGTCGACGTACGGCCGAGGCCTCTGGATTCTGCGCGATCTCAAGGCGCTCGAGGAGGGCGGCGCTGTTGCGGCTGGCGAGGCGGCACTCTTTGCTCCGCACGCCGGAATACGAAAGGCGCGCGAGGGGCGGGCCGACATCACCTTCCGCTCAGACTCGGCGCGACGAGTGCAACTCGAAGTTGCGGACGCCAGCGGAGCGACAATCAAGAAGATGGCGGTGAATGCGAAGGCCGGACTCAACCGCATCGTCTGGAACCTGCGCTACGACCTGGCGGTGCCGGTGGCGCTGCGTACCGTGACGCCCGACAACCCTTTCATATGGGACGAGCCGCGATTCAAGGGAAAGGAGACGCGCCCAATCGCTCACTGGGGCATCCAGCAGCCGCAGTCGGAAGGACCGATCGCGGCCCCGGGGCAGTACACCGTGCGTTTGATCGTCGCCGGCAAGACGACTGCGCAGCCGCTGACGATTCTCAAGTCGACCACTGTTCCGACATCGGAAGAAGATCTCGTTGCGTCCACGGCAACGCAGGTGCGCGTGCGCGACAAACTCACCGAAACGGCCAACGTGGTGAACCGCATAGAAGTGCTGCGAAAGAACATCGAGGACCAGGTCAAGACCAACGCGAGCAACCCCGAGGCGGTGAAGGCGCTCAGGGAGATGGATCAGAAAATGCTTGACGTGGAACTGATTCTGCTGTCGCGGCACGACCTGCATAGCGACGACAAGTGGTTCGTGGAGACGTACAAGACGTACCTCTCGCTGTTGTGGCTGGCGGGTGAAGTCGGTACTGGCGCGGGTGACGTGGCGGGTGGGGCCGACTATAGACCGACCGATACTTCGCTGCAGACGCTTAAGGAGCTTGAGGCGGATCTGGAGCGGGCGAAGGCGGCGTTCACGCGGTTGGTGGAGGTGGAGGTGCCGGCGTTCAATCAGCGAATGAGCGCGCTGCTCAAGCCGATTGCGGAGGAGTAGGCGGCCACCGGGAGCGCAACGCCACCGGCAGGTCTTCCATCGAGAATTCTAGTCCCGCTGCAAGATCCATCCGGCCGATACCGAGCGCACCCGCCGTGTTGTTTCCCCGGCAATACGCGACCGACGTTTGCGTCAGCGCGCACGTTTGTTCGCCGCCGCCAGCGGTAATGGACGAAAAGGACTCGTCCGACCGAACCCTCACAGGTGCAAGGTGGATGAGGTCCGTCAAGCGGGGATCGGGGAACGCGAACGGTCCGTCACCAAGCTGGCCGAAAGCGCCTTCTCCCCAGCACCAGACGGCGCCGCGTTCGTCGACCGCACAGCTATGGTACCAACCGGGGGAAACGGTGACGAGTATAAACGGAGAATGTCGACCTGGTTCTCTTTTTCGGTATTCCTGCGCTGAAATCAAGCGGGAACCTCGGACTTGGCACGACGAGCATGACGCTGAAATGCGGTACCCTAACGGACTCGGACGTGGTCGCGCCAGTCTGAAACATTCCGACAAACGCGCGTACGTCCACACGCCGCGACGAAGCTCGTGTCCGTCCTGAAGCGGCAGCGTGGCGGAGTGGCGGCGTGGCGTAGGTGATTTCTGCCCTCGAAGGTGGTTGACACGAGGCGCCTTGGCGAAGTGTCGCGAGAGGCGGGACGCCTTGAGCGGTTTGGTGTCGCCGTGCGACGTTGGCGGCGACCCGCGAGGACTGAAGTGCGCAGGTAGGCGCGAAAGCCGGTGTCGCCTTTTCGCACCCGGCGCGCGAGGCCAAAGACCCGCGTCAACAGCGAGATCTCGGCCTCGATCCCGGCCCGGAAGCGTCGTAGCGTGTCATAGACCCACCGGCTCGCACCATGTCGAAGACGGCCAGTCCGGCCTTCTTGGCAAAGCAGACGTCGGCGACGCCCATGGCTCTGGTGTCCGCGAGGTTCGCTTAGGATGCGAAGGCACCGTTCAACGTCGCCTGCTGCGGCGCGCGTCTGAGGAGCCGATGCTCGCGGCGCGGAGTTCGGCCGTTCCATACTTCGACGACCCCAATTGAATTTCCTTCTGTCCGACCTCGTGCGAGCGCGCAGTCACGCACCGCACGCGCCCCGAGACTCAGCCCAAGTTGGCCAGTGCGCGAAGTTGCGCGGCGTGATGCGCGGTGTGCACTGTGACGAGTCGGGCGGCTTGCGGCGGACGAAGCGCGCCGAAGACGTGGTGTGTCATCAAGCAGGTCGCGTCGGTCCACCGCTCGACGAACTGCTGCTCGGTGGCCAATGCTGCGGCTTCGAGCGCGGTAAGCAGCAGCTCGCGATCATAGGGGCCATCGTCAGGACGAATTTCGCCTGGCGCACGGGCCGACGACGGAAACTTGCCGCTCTCGAGAATCGCTGGGAGAAATTTCCACCTGAGAATCGGGCGCAGCCATCGTGACGTACGCACCCGAATTCCGGGTCCACCGCTGAACTGCGCGGCAACCACTTCGTACGTAAGTCGCACATGCTGCGTGATCTGCGCGGGCGACCAGCGCTTTTTATCGGGTGCACGCTCCCACCGTTCGGGCGCGACGGCGCGTGCCGCCGAGAGCAGTTCGTGCACGGCGCGCTGATGATCGGCGCGGGCGACAGCGGGATCGAGGGTGATGCGCATGCGTCTCCGTGCGACGGGATGGTGGAAGGCTACACCAGTGCCGTCGCGCTGGCGCCGCCAGACCGAAAGATTCTTGGCGATGACTCGATATGCTGCACCGCTCGAGTCATCGCCCACGTCATTCGACTGGCGTTACTGGCCGACTCCACCCACAACACGCTTCATCACGGTGCCGCGCGCTAAGCTCGTCGTCGCGTCAATTTCGTTCATGATGTAGACGAGATTTGAGGCGATTGTGCTCGGATATCTCTGCACAAAGCTTGCGCCGCTCATCGCTTCGGTCAGCGTCACGAGCTGAATGATCGCCGGCTGGACGTTGATGAGCGATGCATCGGGGAGTGCGCGGAAGGAGCGGATTGCCCCATCGATCTCGCTGCTGCGCTGTGCCGGTGCGTTGGCCGCCATGAGTCCGATCAGCATATACGTCGTTCCCGAGTACTGAATCGCCGCCGCTTCACCACGCAGCTTGCTGCCATCACTGTTCTGCGCCGTGAAGATGGCAAGCGCGCCGGGATTGCCATTGATCGTGATGTTTCTCGATTGCTGGACGGTGACCCCCTGCTGAAAGCCGCCGGGATGCTCACGTGGCCGCACTCGGGGTTCCACGTGCATACGGCCGTCTGGGTGTCGGAGGACGACCGCGCCTTTGCCACCCGGCTCGCGCGCTACTGCGCGCGGAATCCCGTCGCCCTGGAGCGACTCACGTACGACCGGACCACGAAGGCCGTGACCTATCGGTCGGACAAGTCCGACGGCGGGCACCGAGACGGTGGACCCGCTCGAGTTCCTCGCCCGCGTGCTGGTCCACATTCCGGACAAGGGGCACGTGACCACGCGGTACTACGGCTGGTATGCCAACCGCCCCTGCGGCATGCGGGGCAAGGCGGCGACCGCGGCGGCGGCGGTGCCGCCCGCGATCGTCCCCGCGCCACGACTGGCGCCGACCGAGGCCAGCCGCCGATGGGCGGCGTTGCTCCAGCAGATCTTCGAGGTCGACCCGCTCGCGTGCCCGGCCTGCCACGGCGCCATGCGGATCGTGGCGTTCATCACGCAACCGTCGGTGATCGACCAGATCCTCGCGCACCTCCGCACCCGCGCCGCGACGGCGGCCCACGCCGACGCGCGGAGTCCGCCCTCGACCCGGGGACCGTCTGGACCGGGCGCCACGCGACGACCCGCCGCGGCCCACCAGGCCCGCTGAGCCTCACCCCGACGCCCCGATCACGCGCGGGGACGTTCGGTGTGCGCGTCAGTCCCACCGGGGCGTCCGATCGGTCCCCGCAGCGACCGGGCGCCCACGGGCAACGCCGTCCGGACGGCCATCGAGGCGCGGCGGCGGGCGGAGGTCAGGCCGCCGCGCGCCCGTCGGCCCTCGCGTGGTCGGCGATCGCGCCGTACGTTCGCCGGATACTCGACCGAGCCCAATTGAATTTCCTATCCCGCGAATCCGATCGGGCACAGGAACAGTTCGTGGTCCGTCTGTTCTTTCATCACTTTCTCGGGCCGGACGATCTCGTGTGGTTGGGCCGATTCAAGGCGCTGCAGCTGTCCGACGGCGAGGCTCGCGCGTTGGTGGTCACTCGCGAAGTCGGGGCGATCGACAACGCCACCTGGCGGGAGATCAACAAGGTGGACACGCTGTCGGCTAGCCAAGGGCTCAAGAAGCTGCGCGACGCCGGCCTGCTGCAGCAGCACGGCCGCTGCTCGGCCACCTGGTACGAGCCGACCATCGAGATGTTGGGGGATACGGACGGCTGCGTCGGTCATCATGAGGCGCTATCCAGCAACCCCGACCGCTTATCTAGTAACCTCTCCGGCTTAACCAGTAACCTCGATGGCTTATCCAGTAACCCCACCGGCTTAACCAGTGACTCTGACGCTGCCGCAGAAGCCACTCGGCGCGCCTCGCTGAACGAGTTGCCCGGCGAACTGGCCGCCGAGGTTGGCAGCACCGGACAGCGCCACCCGCCGGACGCTGTGCGCGAAGTCGTCGTGGCGCTGTGCCGGCACCGGGACTACCGCGCTGAGGAGCTCGCCCAATTGCTGAGTCGCAACGTGGAAACCGTGCGCCAGAACTATCTGCGCCCGCTGCTGCGTGTCGGGCGTATCACCATGACCCGGCCCGACAAGCCGAACGATCCCAAGCAGGAGTACCGGGCGGTGACGCAATGAAGTGGGATCAGGCGCGGTGCACGAAGAGCAGGTGTCGTTGTCGCGTCTGATCGACATCATCAACGAGCGCTTCGGTGGTGAGCTCAACGAAGCGGACCAACTGTTCTTCGACCAGATTGCTGAAGCCGCGAGTCAAAATGAAACGTTGCAGAAAGCAGCCGAGGTCAACTCCCTCGACAAATTCCAGCTGGTCTTCCGGCAGGTGCTCGAAACCTTGTTCATCGAGCGCATGGAGCTGAACGAGGAGTTGTTCACCAACTACATGGGCAAGATGGACATGCAGGAACTCGTATCGAAATGGCTCGGCAGCCAAGTGTACGATCGACTTTCAGCAAAGAAGAAAGTCGGCGAGTAAAGTGCGCGCCGCCCCGGCCATACGCGCTACAACACCTTCCACCACGGCGCAGCGATAATCCCCCGTCCAAGCACGATCACGTCATCACCGCCGTGCAGCAGCAGCCCACCCACGGCCATATCGCGGTATTCATCGAGAAACGCTCGAAGTCCGATCGCATCACCGACACCGGGCGCAGTCGTCGCCTTCACTTCGATGGGCAGCACGGAACCGTTCGGCATCTCCACCACGAAGTCCACTTTGCGCTGTGTCGCTGTGCGCCAGTGATGCACCACCGGTCGTTGCGATCGACTGCCGCACCATGCCTGCAGATCGTTGAGCACCAGGTTCTCGAGGTGCGCACCAGTAGGAGCGGGGTTGCCGGCGAGCTGCAGAGCCATGGCCGTGTCCGACCAGTACTGCTTGGGTTTTTTCGTGAGACGGCTGGTGCGATTCACGCTGTACGCCGGTACGCGCACGAGCTGATACGTGACTTCCAACAGATCCGTCCATCGGGATACGGTCGATGCAGACAGTCCGGTGGTCTGTGCCCACGCCGCCTGATGTTCCGGCTGACCGAGCGCGGTGCAGGCGGCGCGCATGAGGCGTAACAGATCAAGCGGCTTCGCGATCGCCGACAGCTCCGCCACATCGCGAGCGAGAAACGTGTCGAGATAGCCTTGCAGCCAATCGGCCTGTTGGTCGGCGCTGAAGCAGCCAACCACGACCGGTGGATAGTGACTCTGGCGTACGGCGTGCTGCCACGACTCACGCGGCACGTGTTGCGAGGCGATGAGGTCACGCCACTGCGCCTGCGGCGTATCGAAAAATGCTTGCCATACGCCGGCGACACCCAGCCCGAGCCGTTCGCGTCGTGTGAGCGGCCACAGCGGCACGTACGAGGCCCGACCCGCCAGCGACTCGTGCACGGGCTTCATGGCCAGCAAGTTGGCCGAGCCGGTGAGCACGAATCGTCCGGGTCGTCGATCGAGGTCGACGGTCCGCTTGATGGCGATCAGCAGCTCCGGTGCGCGCTGCACTTCGTCGATCGCCATGCGCTCTGCGCGCGACACCAATCCCTCGGGATCGCTCAGCGCCTGCGTGCGCGTGTCGAGATCGTCGAGCGTGAGGCGTAGCATGCCCGCCGTGGACTCGGCGTGCGCGACCAGCGTGCTCTTGCCGGTCTGCCGGGCTCCCATCACCATGGCCACTGGTTGTGCGGTCATGACGGCGTGCAGATGCGACTCGGCGAGCCGTCTGAGGTAGGGTGGTCTATCGTCCCATGGCATGGGATTAATTATGCCACGCCGTGGGACGATTTACAAGGCCATATTTCACATATGCTTACGAGGATGGCTCGCCGTCACTCACCGCCTGCGAGCATCCGCCGCCACCAATCGCTCGATGCGCGCGCGCACCTCGGCCACCTGAGGGTGCAACTCCGGGTCGGCGTCCTTCCATAGCTTCACGAAGGCGCGATAGCGTTCCAGTGCCTTGGCCGCGTCACCACGCGCTGCGTACAGCTCGCCCAGTCGGCGATAGGCGACTGGCAATGCGCGCGGCGCCTCCTGGAACGACGAGAGATTGCGCTCGTTGACGACCCGCTCGTACCAAACGGTCGCACTGTCGGTCTCGCCCGCCTTGTCGAAGCTGCGGGCATACTGCACCGCCGTCCGCCCGGTTTGCACCGACTCGAGCACGCCGCTGTCCCCCTGCGCCGCGTTTCGGAATTCCGACAGCGCCTCCGCTGCGCGCCCCTCGGCTAGCGCAACTTCACCACGGGTCGGGCGAAGTCGTCATGACCTTCGCCCCCGAGTCACCCTTGCCGCCGCGCGCGAGATCTACGGTGGTGTAACCTTGTCGACGATCGCGATCGGCATGTTTGGGCTCACCGGTCCGAATCCACCGATCAGGTATGCCGCTCCGTTCAGCACGGCCGCGCTGACGAGGTTTCGTTGTCTCGGAATCTGCGTGGCGATCGACCAACTGTTTGCCGCCGGGTCGTAGACGTAGGCGTCAAGCGGGCTGACTCCTTCACCGGCGCGCGTCAAGGTAGTTGTCGCCTCCGTCATCCTGCCACCGGCTGATCAATTGCAGTGCGTGCCACCTGCGCGGTGACCACGGCGTCGCGTTCGGGATTGAGCGCCACGACCCCGATGGGAGTCCAGTTGCGGGGACGTGCGGGGACGTTCGTCGTGCGCGTCAGACCCACCGGGGCGTCCGATCGGTCCCGCAGCGACCGGGCGCCCACGGGCAACGCCGTCCGGACGGCCATCGAGGCGCGGCGGCGGGCGGAGGTCAGGCCGCCGCGCGCCCGCCGGCCCTCGCGTGGTCGGCGATCGCGCCGTACGTTCGCCGGATACTCGACCGAGCCCGATTGAATTTCCTATCCCGAATTTCCTATCCCGCGTAATACCACCAGTTGGTACGCTTCCGCGCGCAGCGATCATCCGTTTGAGTCGGGGTCGCTCTTCATCAACGTGCGCTGCGCTGCGATCTCGATACGGTGCCTGGTGACTTTCGGAGGCGTGCCCGCTGACAAACAACGCGGGGCCGGCAACATGGCCAGCCCCGCGTTGTTTCGCCCGCCGACGCTCGGCACGATGATCGCGCGAGCGCGACCGACGCTAGCGTCCGTTGTTGAAAAACGAGACGCAGTCACCCTGATTCTTGAACGGCGACCCGTCGGAGCGCGTGACCGTCAGCCAGCCGCCGTTCTTGCAGCTTTCCTTCGAAGACGGCGTGACATACGGATCGAAGTCATACGTCACACTGCCGCCACCATATTCGATCGAGAGCGCATCCGTGGACGCATCGAGACCTGCGTTGCCGCTCCCCGCGTTGATGCCGAAGCCGCCGAGGATAGTGGCACCGGGATAGCTCGCCACGAGCGCCGTCCACGTGCACGGTGCGCCCTGCGGACACGATGTGGCGCCAGTCGACCACCATAAGCCTACACCACCGTTGTACGCATCCCAACTCCGCCAGATACCCGGCGTGTTCACGAACGACGGAGCCTGCTGATACGGCTCATACACGAGCGTGCGGAACTCGCCCGGCACGAATGTGCCACCGTTCACATCGATCTGGATGTTGATGGACGGCAGGGCAACCACCGCCGCGTTGTTGTTGTATGTCGCGTACGACAGGCCGGTGATGCTCGAGAGTGCGGTGCCGACGTGATCGTAGTTAAAGAGCCACGCCTTCTCGGCGTTGCTTGCAAGCTGCGACTGATAGCTGCCAACGCCGAGTGGTGGCGTATCGGGGCCGATGATGAACTGCGCCGCTGACGCGGCTGTGCCGACGCGTGTGTAGAGCACCCAGTTGTTGGTGGGCACGGTGTTTTCGGCCTGACGCACGACCGACCCTTCCGCGACGACGATCGTCGTGTTTCCCGTGAGCGACGCCGACAGCTCGGCGCGCCGGGTCAATTCCGGTGAAACTGGACCAATCGAACCATCGGCACAGGCACACAATGCGGCGACAACAACGGGCAACAACTTCGAGGTGCTCTTCATGGCGCACACTCCGAGGCGGGGGAAGCGAAGCGCACGTCCCAATTCTGACGTGTGCCACAATGTGCGGCCCCCTCCGGAACCTGTCAACGAG
>Ga0163146_10006245_pt1 | contig 13594 bp, 10 predicted proteins | sample OliLakLV19MP7G1_FD_148648 | JGI IMG/M metagenome (GOLD analysis project Ga0163146, IMG submission 148648) | Freshwater microbial mat bacterial communities from Lake Vanda, McMurdo Dry Valleys, Antarctica - Oligotrophic Lake LV.19.MP7.G1 | ecosystem: Environmental > Aquatic > Freshwater > Lake >... | reverse complement strand
TCACGTGTTCCGCTTCGCGGTGCGTGGGCGCGATGATGGCCACCTTCTCTTTGCTCTTCACCCGTTTGACATACTCCTCGGCGGCGGCACGTTGGCACTGGCCCGAGGGGAGCTCTGTCAGGTTACTGTCATTCTTTAACGCCGCGAGCCCCTGAGCGACATTGCCCTGAATGAAGGTGTTCACGATCTCTTTCATGCGTCCCTTCTGACGGACCACCTCTTCCATGTGCGGCGATTGAACTCCGGCATGTTCTACAAGAACGTCCAGGATGCTGCCCCGGGCGACCGAGCGGTTCTGCTGGCGATCTCCGGAAAACACGACGCGGGCGTCAAGGTCGGTGGCCAGTTTGACCAGCGCGAGGGAATCTTTCGTCCCCAATTGTCCCGCTTCATCGACCCAAAGCCAACCGCCCCGTGCCTTGGACTGGAGTTTCTGGTCGGTCAAGAACCGAGCGACCGTGTCTGCATCCTTGAATCCCTCTTCGCGAAGCACAACGCGAGAGGCCACTGTGGTCGGGGCGATGAAGACGACTTTGTCGCCCAGAAGAGGACTGAGGATCTCTCTGAGCCCGCCGTTGATTGACTGACGAGCGCTCCGGGCGAGGCTTGTTTTGCCCGTGCCGGGCCGACCCTGCACGACTGAGAAGCGGTCCCGGGAAGCCATGAGGTGCTTGTACGCCTTGGCCTGGCCTCGGGTGAGCCCGGTCGGGGGCGTCGCGGTCGGATCGAGCGGCTTGCACCGTCCCTTTCCATCTTTCACGGTCTTCACGATCTCACGCTCTTCGCGATAGATGGCGGGGTCGGTCACGCGGCGCGTGCCGTTGTGGTCCCGAACTTGGAGGCCGCTGTCAGCGATGGCCGCTCGAAGTTCGACCGGATCGAACTGCCCCGGAGCCGCTCGAAGGCACTTCTCAACAAGGGAACGCTCCACTACCGTCGAGCTGCGTTCGAAGAGCCCCGCAGAAACGGAGCGAACCAAACGTACCGCGTTGGCATGAGTTACCTCCGGTGAGAGCGGACGCGGTCCGTGTGCTTTCGGCCTGACGGCACGCAGACGCTTGGCCACGTCCTTGGGCAACTGGGACCACCATCCAGATTGCAGTTCCGAAAGGGTGTGCTCGGGAGCTTTGCCGCCCCTTGTCTTCGCTGCAAGCCCCGCTTTCTCCTTTGGATCGTCAATGTTTCGAGCCGCGGCCTCAGCATTCACGCGTGCCGATCGTTTCGACAGCACCTCGATGGCCTCGGCAGGGACACGCTTGATCTCCCAGTACTGGCCCTTCCTCTCGACCTCGTACCCGATGTCCATGACTCGCCGAGCCAGGTCGCTCATGCAGACCGCATCGAGGTACTGCGCGTTGCTCTTGACCAGGACCGCTTCGAGGGCTTTCCAGCAATGCTCTTCCACGTCGAAGGTGGCGTTGATGGCGTACGCGTGGAGGTGAACCAAAGGGTCGGGGAGTTGCCCCCGCTCCGGCCGAGCCGTGAGGTGCGGGAACATGGCCACGGTGAGGTTGTTGGTGAATCGCGAATCGACCGCCCCGTCTTTCCGCACCCGCGTTTGCACGAGGCGCTCGGCTTCTTCCAGCATCACCTGGACCGATGCTCGCACCGCATCGATCAGCCGTTCGTCGCCGTTGAGGAGGGCCACCAGGGAGAGGCTCTTGCAAGGGCAGAAGGTGAGGTCGTACCCGGCCCGCCGGTCGGCGTCGTTCCGCAGTGTGAGGCGATCTCTCGTGGCCGGGTGCTCATTGTCGACCAAGCGACAGAAATCGCGGGTCTTCACAGAACCGCTCAGGCCCAGGATGTCGGCTCCCTTGCCCCACCATTGGCCAACACGTTCCTGCCCCTCGGCGTAGTAATCCCCGTGCATCAGCCCTGAGAAGAAGTACGCCTTCGCCGCGTCTCCTCCAGTACTCGAATACACTGACAGCATGACGTTCTCCATGGAGCAAAGCTGAAGCTTGTGGACGCCGCATTGGGCAATACGCGCTTCCCTTATCGATGGTTTCATCGTGTTTTTGATTTTGTGTAGCAGACATCTCCTCTTCCAGCGATCTGAAGGAGTCCGTTAGGGTATTGTGCCGAGGCCTGATCCTTTAGCGAAACTCGGCCCGAGTTCTCCAGCCCAGCCGCCTTCGGGTGCGTGGATGTTGGACGCACCGTTGCTCCGGTTGACCGACACCGAGCGAGGTTCCTTTCACGACTGGACCCTTCGAGACGCGTTCGAAGGAGTTCAGATTTTCGGGGCCACCGGCTCCGGCAAAACGAGCGGCAGCGGACAGGCGCTCGCACTCGCCCTTCTCCGGTCCGGGTTCGGCGGACTGGTCCTGACCGCAAAGCCGACGGACGCCGAAGATTGGGCCGGTCCAAACGGGTACATGCGGCGTGCAGAGAGGGCGGACCGCCCGATCGTTGTTGGCCCACCGGCACGCTGGGACGCGTACCGGAAGTGGGGAGTCGAGGTGCCGCCCGATGGGCACCAGTTGGACTTCCTCGATTTCGAGTTTCAGCGACTGCGGCAGGTCGGCATCAATCCGAGTTTCAATCTCGTGTCGTTGTTTGAGACCGCACTCGAAATCGGTCGGCACCAGGAGCCCGCCGCTGCGAGCGAGCCGTTCTGGCGTGACACCTTCCGGCAGATCGTGCAGAACGCGATTGATTTGGCCATCATGGCCGACGATTCTGTAAGCCTCGCGCGTGTCAAGGACATCGTGATGAGCGCCCCTGAGTCGCAGGATGAGGCGCGTTCCGAAGAATGGCGAAAGTCCGCCCCGGTTTGCTGGCAGTGCATCGAGCGTGCCCAGGCTCGGTTCGACAGCGGTGACGTCCCACGGTTCTACGACGAGGAGGACCTCAGGCAAACGGCGACGTATTGGCTGATCGACCTGGCTGGGCTTGCTTGGAAGACCAAGAGCACGATCCGGACGATGTTCACCGCCAAGGTTGACGCGTTGCTGCGGTCACCCCTGAGGCAGATGTTCAGCCCAGGCCGTGACGCCGGCCCGAACGGCAAGGGGCCGACCTTCGCTCCGCCGCTGACGCACGAAGGTCGTGTCATCATCCTTGACTTTCCGGTCAAGTCGTTCGGGGAGATTGGCCGGTTCGTTCAAATTCTCTACAAGACGCTGTGGCAGATGGCGACCGAGGACCGCGCGGTCGTCATCGACAACGCGGCTGGGCTTCTCCGATCGCAGGCTCCGGTCTTCCTGTGGGCCGACGAAGCCCAGTACTTTGTCAGTTCGCGGGATCTCGCGTTCCAGTTGACCGCTCGCAGCAAGGGTGTCTCGACGGTTTACTTGACGCAGAACCTCCCGAACTACTACGCCATGATTGCGGGTGCCGATGGTCGAAGTTCGGCCGACAGCCTCGTCGGGAATCTTCAGACGAAGATCTTCCACGCGAATGGCGATTCGACCACGAACGAGTGGGGAGAGCGGCTGTTCGGACAGGCTCTGGCCGGAATGCGGAACCGAAGCGTGAGCATTTCGGGAGACCGCACGTATGGCAGATCGGACTCGCTGCAGCCTGTGATGCTTGCCCGTGAGTTCGCGACGTTGCGAAAGGGCGGCCCGGCGTCCGGCCACATGGTGGACGCCGTGATGTTTCAGGCTGGCCGACTCTGGGACGCCGACGATACCGATAGGGGCCACCTCTTGCGGACGACTTTTTCGCAGCTGGACGTCGCCGCCAGTGGGCCCGACCGAAAAAGGATTGGCCGAACATGACACGGATGAAGGAACGAATCGTGAGGTGGGCAGCCAGGGAAGCTCAGTATGCTCCCCTGTACGCGCTTTTGATCCTTCACTTTCCAGCGAGACGTTGGTACTGGTCGCTGCTGGATGCGCAGGCAGACCGAATCCACTGGTCTCCCGAGGCCGCGGTGGAACTGTTTCGTGGTCTTCCATCGAAGTGGTGGGTTCGCAAGGCGTTGCACACGTGGCTCGCGTTTCAGCGAGGCCGTGCCTACGCCGCACTGAATCGCTTTGGTGAGGCCACGGCAGATTTTAAGCGATTGCCTTACTGGCATGGCGATGCCGCGATGCGTGTCGACCGTATCCGAAAGGCGATCGCCCTCTTGGAGAATGACCCCAGTCGAGTTGGCTGGTTCGAGATGCGTGCGATTCTCGGCATGGAATCAATCGACTTAGTACCCGAACGGGTGGAGTTGATCGTCGAATGCGCCCAACGCCGGGAGCAGGAAGCCGCCGCTCAAGAGGGCGACGTGAGGATTTGGATGTTGAGGAAGGCCTATGCCAGCTTCCATTCTGTGCGATCGATCGCGGAAGCTCCAATCGAGTGGCGACATGCCGCTCTTCGTGGCGAGGTGTCGAGTGCTCTCGCGTTAGGAGACTGGAAAACGGCCTATCAAGTGTGTCATTACCACGACACGGTTCTGCCGGATCTATGGCGGAGCACGCTCGCGATGCACACAAGGTTCTTTCCCAGAGAAGTCGTGCCGTATTACACCCAATTCGCCAGAAATGTGCTACTGAAACACGAGTACGCGCCACTGCGGCCCGAGGCAACACCTGTCGACCTGTTCTGCTGGCTTGTGAACATGTCTCGGTCATTCTGCGAGTGCGGACGGCCAACCGCAGCAGAGGCCGCCCTTACGCTGGCGTCGGTGCACAAGGCCGCTTTCATGGCCGCACCTCCGGCGAGCCGCTGGAATGTCCTGGAGCCAGAACGCGTCGAGTTGGCGAGTCCCAGTCAGTCGATCGGGGCAGCGAAGCGTCTTGAGTCGATTGTCGAGAGTATCGCTCCTGCACACGTGCCGCCCGAGAAACTCGATCAACTCGACATCCTTCTCCTTGGCACCGACACCTCCGGCGAGCGCTCTGCACCGACCATCCTCGACGCGGTGGAGATGCTCTGCGAGGCAGGCCTGTCGAGAACCAACGCGATTGCAGTGTGCGAGAAAATCGTTGCCCCTCTCGGGCGCGCCCCCGAGATCGAAGCGTTGCGTGAAGAGATGAAAAGTGAGCTCAGGGTTGAAGGTGCACAGAGGTCGGTCCCGTCCGGGTACAGCGTTGAGACAACAGTCAAAATCGCCGAGCTCCTGCTTGCGCTGAATCAGCCGGGAAAGAAGCGGAGCGCGATCCGAGAAGTGTTGGAGGAAATCGGCGAGTACGTCATGGATGTTGCGCCGGTGGAAAACCGAATCCAGCACCTCGTGTGGCTCGCTTCGATCTCCGCTTCTTATGACTGTGGGACAAATGCGGAGTCGTGCCTGCACGCCGCTCGCTCAGCGTGCATGCAGTACGAAAATCCTTCCGTCCGCTTGCCCCTGATGCTGTCGCTCTGTCACTACATCCGAGGATCTGGGCTTACCGGCAGCTTTGGTGCCTTCTATAAATCCGTCGCGATGGAGGGGCGGGTTCTCGCGTCCACGACATGGATCAACGCTTCGGGCTACTACGAGAAGGAACGAGACAAGTTCAAAGACCTTCAGAGACAGTTTGAAGATATTGTCTGAGTCTGCACCATAAAGGACGTTATGGTGCATCCGTTAGTTTCTGCGCCGCCGACCGCGGTTGCCTCTTGACGCAGCCCGGCGATCGTGCATGGTGTCGCGAACGGCTATCCGTTGACCGACCGCTCCATCTCGGTCAGGAGCGAGACCACGACCTCGAACGTCGGTGGCTCTCCGAAGAGCATCTCCTGCCGCATCAACTCGTAGTCGCGGCGGAGGGCGTCGATGCGATCGGGCTTGGGCAGTAACCGCAGGGTTCCGGGCTTGGCCGTGTCGTAGCTCGCCCACCCGGATTGGAAGAAGACCGATTTGTGCTTAGCGACCTGGACGAGCAGGTCCTTTGATGCGAACGCCCGCGTTCCGATGTCGTGCTTGGCGAGCATCGCTAGGTCGTAGTAGTGGCGGGACTGCCGGTCTCGGAACTGCTTGTCCTGTGGGGCGTAGTGCCACATGTGGAGGATGGTGGCTTTCTCCCAGAAGGTCCGCTCCGCCGAGAGGACTCGCACGTTGACTGTGGCGTCACCGAACTGACGTGGCAGTGCTTCCGCCGCGTACGGCGTTACGGTTCGATCCTCGACCGGCCAGTGGTCCGAGCGTGCGCCAAACTCCAGTCGCACGGCGTCCACCACGTAGGACGGGGATGGTCCTCGCCCCTTTTCGACCGCCGCGGGATAGCGGAACAACAGCGTCTGCCCGTCCTGCTCGTCATCGCTCACGCTCAGCTCCCAATCCGTGGAACCGCCACGGAGCGCCGCGTTGAATGACTCACGGAGCTGGCGGAGGTACTCGCCACGGACCAGTTCGCGGCACCGTGCGGTGAGTTCATCGAGCGTGGTGTCCCTCTTCTTCCGCGAGAGTTGGAGCAGTTCGTCAACGCCGGGAAACCCCAGGTCCGCTCGGTTGAACGACAGGTCCACGTCTTCCGAGAATCGGTTGATGGCCTTGTAGACCTTGGAGAGCGACGTGCCGCCCTTGAACAGCAGGCCCGCCGGGGGTTGCTTCAGTGTGAAGAGACGCCGGAGCACCCAGCAGACCCAGAAGTCTTTTTCCACCACGCGGGCGGTGATGCCGAGCTGGCTGGCGGCGGTGGTGATGATGTCGCCGCGGTCCTTCGGGTTGAGTCGAGCAACGTCATCCATGCGGGTCACCGGGGTCGCTGATCTGGTCGCTCGCGGCGATGCGGCGGGCGATGGTTGCCATCCAATCGGACGCGTACCTCGCGTCCCGGAGCAGCGTGTGCCGCTGCGCGGGCGTGAGTCTATCGCGGAGCAGCGCGACAATATGATCATCGACAGCATCGCGGCCGAGGAACTGCAACGCCTGGAACACGGCGGTGCTGACCGGCGACCCTGGGGGCAGTTGCTTTGGGGCGACGTGCTTGAGCTGAATCTGGAGCTTGCCGACTCGGACCTTCCGGCTTCGCCCGTCGGTCAGGTACACGGGCACCGCCGGGATCTGGGTTGAGAGGCCCAAACGGTTCGCGGCGACGGCGCCCGACGGTGCTACACGGCTGCCCACCTGACGGCCGAGCGCATCGGCCATGTCGTCGAGGTCGGGCGGGACCGTGATGCCAAGGCGGCCGTTGACGCGGGGGAAGTGGTAGAGGCCGCGGCCGACGCGGACAAGGGTGCCAGAACGCACTAGGCGGTGCAGGGCCTGGTCGGTGGCGTCTCGGCTTCCGAGATCGAGGAAGTCCTTGGGAGTGACCACCTTGCCGCGTCCGAGCCGCTGCAGCCTGGTCACCACCTTGTCTTGAATGGAGTTCATGGTCAATCCTTGTCAGGAAAGTATAGACGTATATCTGACAATCGGCAAGGCGGATCACCGGGTTGAATGTCAGAAAAACAGCCACGTTTATCTGACATCTTTGCCACCCGTTATCGGCCATCCTGTGCCCCGAGTCGCGAGCCGCTGAATCCCCTCCGCGACGCAGCGGACGGGAAACATTTGTTCGGTTTATACACGGTTTTAAGCTTGCGATTCACGCCAAAGTCCGTCACTGATCGGGAATGCTCCCAGACCCGTTTATCCACCGTCCGACATCCTCCACGCATCCCCGAGCACTCTCCCCGCTCATCGCCGCGGCGGGCCCGCAAGCCGTCAAACGGTTCATCGAGTTCTTCGTGGCAACGATCCGCAATCCGAATACCCGCTGGGCCTACGCCAAGGCGGTGCATGACTTCATGGCGTGGTGCGAGCAGCACGGCCTCACGGACATCCGGCAGGTCGAGCCGGTGGTCGTGGCTGGCTACATCGAGGACCTCGGCAGGACGTTCGCGAAGGCGACGGTGAAGCAGCGGCTTGCTGCCGTGCGACGCCTCTTTGACTGGCTTGTGACCGGCCAGGTCGTCCCGCACAACCCGGCTGCGGCGGTGAGGGGTCCGACGCTGATTGTTGCCCGGGGAAAGACGCCTGTGCTCACAGCGGACCAGACCCGCACACTGCTTGACTCCATCCCGAAGGACGACGCGTGCGGCCTGCGTGACCGAGCGTTGATCGCCGTGATGGTGTTCAGTTTCGCCCGGGTGTCGGCCGCGATCGGACTGCGTCTCAACGACTACTTCCCCGAGGGAAAGCGGTGGAAGCTGCGTCTCCACGAGAAGGGCGGCAAAGAGCACGTCGTCCCATGCCACCACGTCGCCGAGGCGTACCTGGATGAGTACATCGAGGCGGGCCGGATCGCGACGGATTCAAACGGGCCGCTGTTCCGCACGATCGACCGTCGGGGCGGGCTGACCGGAAACCCGCTCACGCGCAACGACGCCTTCCGGATGGTCAAACGCCGGGCCCGGTCCGCGGGACTGCCCGCCAACGCGGGGTGCCACACCTTTCGGGCCACCGGCATCACGGCGTACCTGACCAATGGGGGGACCATCGAGAACGCTCAGGCGATCGCGGCCCATGAGTCGCCCCGTACCACCAAGCTCTATGACAGACGGAACGACGCCATTTCCCTGGACGAGATCGAACGCATCGTGATCTGACCGGAAAAAAGAACCCCTCGGGCTCGAACCGATCCGGCACGGGGGGTGGAGGGGGTGATCCCGATTCGGGGGCAGTCTGGGCGTGCACGGCCATCCCCCTCGGGGGCCCTGCCGGCGAACCCCAAGGGCGATGTCCGAATCCGGCACAAGAAAACTTGAACACCAGCGGAACCTGCGTACGCTTCAGTGCGTACTGTACGCTTGGAGGCTTACTTCTTGGCCAAACGCAAACCCATCCAGAGCATGCCGATCGCCGAGCGACTCCGGCACCAACGCATCGAGGTGCTCGGCAAGAGCGTCCGCGATGTCGCCAAGCTCCTCGACACGTCTCCCATCCACGTCTCCGACATCGAGACGGGCAAGCGGACGCCGTCCGAGGAACTCTTGATCAAGATCATGAGCGTGTACGGGATCCCGGAGGCTGAACTGCGGGCCGGCTTCACACGCCCGGAGGCGATTGTCGCCGAGGTCGCGTCCGAGAGCACGGTCGCCGCGGAGAAGGTGCCCGAGTTCCTCCGCACCGCCCGTGGCCTGTCCTCCGACCAATGGGACAAGCTGATCAAGCAGGCCAAGAAGCTCAACGAGGAGAAAGGTTCCTGACCCATGAGCGCTACCGCCCTCCAGTTCTGGCCCCGCATGCGACGTGTCGAGCGTGCCGCGTGGACCGCAATCACGCGGTGCGTGCGTGCCCGCAAGCTGGAGAGCATGCCCCTGCCGATCCCCATCGAGGAATGGATCGAAGGACCGCTGGGCATCCGCTTCAGCATCGCCGACCTCTCGCACCTGGGCCCGCACACGCTCGGCCGCGCCCGCCCGCAGGACCGGGAGATCGAAGTCAGCGACACGCTCGTGAACGATGAGGCCCGCTTCCGGTTCACGGCCGCCCACGAGCTGGGGCACGTGGTGCTGCACGCCAAGGTCTCGGCGGAGTTCCGCGAGGAAGCCGACCGCGACTTCTACGAGAAGGCCATCGAACGCGAGGCCGACCGGTTCGCCGCCGCGTTCCTCATGCCGATCCCGTCTCTGTGCGTCGAACTCGCCGCCGCGGCATCCACCGCCGGCGTGGAGGTGCACGACCTGCTCCGCGGCGTGCGGGTCGGGGACACGCCGCACCGCGAGGCGTTCCGCAAGCAGATCCTCCCTTCGCTCGCACGCCGGTTCGGAGTGTCCATCACCGCGACCGCACACCGATTCTCGGACATCGAGCTGGCCACCGGCGAAGTCGCCGTTCCGTACGAAGCGGTCCTCAACGTGCTCGCGGGTGCTCCCGCCCGGGACGTTCGGAACAAGAAGTAACGGGGTTTCCTGCGCTCACAATGTACTCAGTAGAGCGTACTGGCGTACAGGCCGCCGCTGAATGAAAGAGTCCCAGCCATGAACGACGCCGCAAGCCCGAACCAGAACGCACCCCAAGCCGCTTGGTGCCTCACGTCCGACCCGCTCCCATCCGCTCGTTCGGATGAGCCGTCGCCCGAGCCGCCACGGCCGCCCGACGCTCACGGGCAATGCCTGTTGTTCTGCCCACGGTGCGGTTTGTCGTCGGACGGACGGAGCGAGAATTGCCGTCTTTGCGGAGCCCGACGGTGCGTGGGCTGTGGTGAATGAGGAGTTCAAGCATGATTCGCAACTCTCAAGAACTCGTCTTCACGCAGCACGAAGTTGCCGCGATGATTCGGGCCGCGCCGTGCCTGTGGTGGAAGGCGTTCATCGAGCTTGCCGTCTCCACTGGTCTGCGCACAGTCGAGATTCTCAGGCTGCACGCCTCCGACCTGGATGCGAAGACACTCTCGGTGCGGGTCACCTCCGACCCGACGGGCCTGGCTGCCGACCCCGAGCAGGTAACACTCCGATGCTCGATGCCTCTTCATCGAGAACGGACTGTCTCAATCGATGCCGCGGTGATGCGGACCCTCTCCCGTCTGCGGTCCGAGCGCTCGACCGATTCCCATATCTTCGTCCCGGACTGGAAGCTCGACCAGCTCTGGCCGCGGATCGTGACTGGCGAGCCGCTGACCTCTGAGCTGCTAAGCCCAGACCTTGGCAAGTGGTTCCAGATGACGCAGCGTCGAGCCCGGCTGGTGCTCGCCAAGGACGCCGGGGTGCCCGTGTCGCAAACTCGGTGGCGGCACCGGAGCCTGCGAGCACTTCGCGCTACCGCGATCAGGCGACTTGCGGTTGGGCTACCACCCAGTTCGCTGGCCGAGCACTTGGGCTACGCCGCGGCTCAATCCGTTCTCCGGTTCTACGGCTGCGCCGTGGCGGGTTCGGCGGGAGGTGTCGCATGACGGCACACGCCATCACACCCGGCAACCCCGCCAGCAATCCACCCCTCGCCGAAACAGCCAGCACCTTCGAGCGGCTGGCCTTGTCCGCGGAGGAGGTCGCGGACGTGCTGGGCATCAGCCGTGCTCACGTGTTCAGGCTCGCCAGTTCAGGCCGCTTGCCGCGTTCGGTACGGCTTGGCCGGGCCGTCAGGTGGGACCGAACGACGCTGGAGGCATGGCTCGCCGCGGGGGCTCCGACCCGCGACCGCTGGGAAGAAATGCAGAACGACTCCCGACACACCCGTCCCAGCAGGACGCGTCGGTGAGCATCACGAATACCTCGACAGTCCCAACGGCCGCCGACTGATTGACCTCGCCCGTGCCTTTCCAACTGTTCCCATTGCCGGGCGCTTGACAACCCACGGATCGGTGCTTCGATCCGGAAAGGAGCCTTTCGTGCGAGTCTTCAAATCTTCGTACAGGAACCGCAACGGCAAGACGACCAACACCCGCAACTGGTACGTCGAGTTCCGCGACCACAACCACGACACCCGCCGCCTTCCCGCGTTCACCAGCAAGGGTGCCAGCGAGGAACTGGGGCGTAACCTGGACAAGCTCGTCTCGTTCCACCGGGCCACCGGTGGGCAGATCGACCCAACGCTCCAGAAGTGGCTGGAGCAGATCCCGCCCGCGGTGCTCGACAAACTCGTCGCCATCGGGCTGGTGGACACGGAACGCGTGGCGGTCAAGAAGCCCCTGTCCACGCACCTGGACGATTACGCCACGACGCTGCGCTCTAAAGACAACAGTGAGAAGTACGTCAGGCTCGCCCGAGCCCGCATCGAACGGGTGTTCGAAGGGTGCGGCTTCCGGTACTGGGGGGACCTCTCCGCCAGCAAAATCCTGAGCTTCCTCGGCGACCTTCGCAAGCCAAAGACAGAGGGCAAGGTGGAGGTGCCCGGCATCAGCGCCGCGACGTTCAACTACCACCTCGGTGCTCTGAAATCCTTCTGCCGATGGATGGTCAAAGACCGGCGTGCGACAGCGTCGCCGGTGTCGCACCTGGGGATCATCAACGTCCGCACCGACCGACGGCACGACCGCCGCGCCCTCAGCGAGAACGAGCTTCGTCGGCTCATCGACGCCGCGAAGGGCGGCGCTCACCTGCTCGGACGTGTTCGGAAAGGGGACATCACCTGGAGCATGACGGGGAACGACCGGGCGATGCTGTACCGTCTGGCGGTTGAGTCGGGCCTCCGTGCCGGCGAACTCCGAAGCCTGACGCCCACTTCGTTCGGGCTTGACTCCGAGCTGCCGACGGTCAGCGTTCTCGCGGCGTACTCCAAGCGCCGTCGCGACGACATCCTGCCCTTGCTGGATTCAACGACGAAGCAACTCCGCGAGTACTTGAAGAAGATGGAGCCGAACGAACGCGTCTTCAAGCTGCCACCACGGCAAGGCCTGGCGGAGATGCTCCGGACTGACTTGGAGGCCGCGGGCATCCCGTACCGCGACGCTTCGAACCGGGTGGTGGACTTCCACGCACTACGTCACACCTTCATCAGCAACCTGGCCGCGGGTGGTGTGCATCCCAAGACGGCTCAGGTGCTCGCCCGCCATTCGACCATCACGCTCACTATGGACCGGTACTCTCACACCGGCCGGGCGGGTGATGCGGCGGCGCTGGGAGCCCTGCCGGACCTTGACGCCGCCGAGCGCACCAACCAGTCGCATGGCAAAGCAGAGAAGCCCGCGAACGATGATTCTGTCTTTCCGTCCTGCTTGGCGCGAACCGGACGATTTCGTGAGTCCGAGGGCGACTCCGGGAGACTGAACACCGCATCATCGAGTCATTCGCCGAACATCAAAACACACGGGAAAAACCTAGAAAACAGCGAGATCCAAGTGGGCCCGGTGGGATTCGAACCCACACAGAGGTTTAAGCCTCTCACGGATTTTAAGTCCGCTGCGTCTGCCGTTCCGCCACGGGCCCGAAGAGGCTGATTCTAAGGGAGATACGGCCATCCTGGAGGCCATCAGCACAGAGAAATTGGAAGTAACCCGGCGTCCTGCTCGGCGTCCACGACCAAGAGTTGGGAATCCTCATCGCGGCGGGGCCTTCTTTGACGCCACGCCAGCGCGCGGCCATCGGCGCTTTGGCCGGCGGCTAGCGGTTAAGCCGCGCTTCGATGTCTTACCCGCTCGCGTCGAGCAAGCGGTGGATCTGGATGATCGACGATTGCGGCGCGCAGCGCGGTGTTGTCGCGCGTGCGGAGATCGCGACGGAACCAGCCAGTGTTCGGGTCACGCTGTCACGCCCGAAGTCCTAAATGTGTAGTGCGACACGATCCACTCGGCTCCCCGGTTCATTCCCCAGAGTTCTTCGCATGCGATGAAGAACACCCGCCAGCGGTGGAGCCACGCGTTCGCGGCGTCGCCGTAGTTGTCCTTAAGGACTCGAAGCGCCTCCGTTCGGTTCCCATCGAGGTTTTCAAGCCACGCCCTCGCCGTGCGTCCGTAGTTGGTTCCATCAATCCTCCAATGGTCTCGCACGCACACGTCCTCGGCAAAGTGCAGCAGCAGATCGTCGGAGGGCATGATGCCACCTGTGAAAAAGTATCGCCCGATCCAGTCGTCCGTCTCGAACGGGTATGCCACTCGGCAATGAGAGAAGATGTGGACAAACAGACTGCCGCCCGGCATCAGCCAGCCGCGGATTCGGGAAAGAAGGGCCCGGTGGTTGCGGATGTGCTCGAACATCTCGACGGAGACAATGCGGTCGAAGCGGTCGTCTGTGGAAAACACGTTGATGTCGGCGGTAATCACGGTCGGTGGACGCACGCCGCGCCGGGCGGCCTCGGAGAGTATGAACT
>Ga0163146_10006244_pt1 | contig 13596 bp, 8 predicted proteins | sample OliLakLV19MP7G1_FD_148648 | JGI IMG/M metagenome (GOLD analysis project Ga0163146, IMG submission 148648) | Freshwater microbial mat bacterial communities from Lake Vanda, McMurdo Dry Valleys, Antarctica - Oligotrophic Lake LV.19.MP7.G1 | ecosystem: Environmental > Aquatic > Freshwater > Lake >... | reverse complement strand
CGTCTGGCCGGCCACCAGATGGCCGTCCAGACGGTCGCCCAAGCGCAAGGCGCGCTCCAAATTGACCCTCTTTCCAGGGGCGAGCGCGCGAAACCACGTCCGCTCCAACGTCTCTTCCGAAAGTTCGAAAACGAGCGGCGCCCCTGCCGTCTCGCTCCCGACGTGGGTCAGGCAAGCGCCACTGACCGCAATACTCTGCCCTTTCGCCGCCGCAAATAGGCCTTCCGGCGCGCGAAGCGTGACCCTCAGGCCCGTCCCCAGCGGCTCGATTGCCGTCACCGGCACACAGGCTTCGATCAGTCCAGTGAACAAGCGCTCTCCCCTCGTGCTTGACGCTCCCGTAGGTCGCGAATACCCTGCTGAGCCTTTTCCACCGCCTCACGGCGGGGAATACGGAGAGGGAACGTGACGCTCTTTGCCATCCTGACCTTGTTCCCGGAGGCCGTCGAGGCCTACGCGCGGTCCTCTATTCTGGGGATCGCCCAAGCGAACGGGAAGGTTCGGATCCAACTCGTTGATTTTCGCGACTTCACCCGCGACCGACATCGGACCGTCGACGATCGACCTTTCGGTGGCGGTCCAGGCATGGTCTTGAAGCCCGAACCCATCGTCGATTGCATCGAGTGGCTCGAGCGCGAGCACGGGATCTTCGAGAAGATCGCCTTGTGCCCGGCCGGAACACCTTTTCGGCAGGCGCACGCGGAACGACTCTCGAGTGCCGAGCGCATTTTGTTGCTCTGCGGCCGCTACGAAGGTTTCGACGCGCGCATCTTCTCGCAGCTCGAGTTCCAAGAGTTCTCGGTCGGCGATTTCGTGCTGGCTGGCGGCGAACTGCCGGCCTTGGCCATCACGGAAGCGGTCGCGCGGCTCATCCCTGGAGTGCTCGGCGACGAACGCTCGGCGCTGGAGGACTCCTTTGGCGCGAGCGGCGGCCTCGACCACGCGCACTACACCCGCCCGCGCGTCTACCGCGGCGAAGCGGTGCCCGAAGTGCTGCTGTCCGGCGATCACGCCGCCATCGCGCGCCACCGAGCCGCTGAAGCCGCTCATCGAACACGCACGCGCCGACCCGAGTTGGATCCGTCCACTCGAGAACGGCCGCGCAGCGCTCCCCCCGAACACCCACCTACGAATGAACGAAGCGCCTGAATTCCTGGCGTTTCGACCCCTTGTGTGCGCCCCGACGGTGCACGGAGATCGACATGGACCTCATCGGAAAACTGGAACGAGAAAACGGCAAGAAGCAGCTCCCCACCGTGCACGTGGGTGACAACGTCGAGGTCCACTACCTCATCAAGGAAGGCGACAAAGAGCGCGTTCAGCTCTTCGTCGGCACCGTGATCGCACTGAAGGGTCGCGGCATCCGTCGCAACATCATCGTGCGCCGCATCGTGCAGGGCGAAGGCGTCGAGCGCATTTTCCCGATGCACAGTCCGCGTGTGAAGGACATCGTCATCACGCGCCGCGGCGAAGTGCGTCGTGCCAAGCTCTACTTCTTGCGCGATCGCATCGGCAAGCAGACGAAGGTCAAAGAATTGCTCGGCGAGAAAGTGCGTCGCGAGCGCGAGTTCGACAAGGCGATGCGCGCATCGGCATCGACCGACGAAGGCGCCGCGACCGAGTCGGCGCCAGGGAAGCCTGAGAAGCAAGTCCCGGTTCACGCCTAGCAGCACGTTCCGCGCGGACTCGATCGGGTCCGCGCGCGCTGCGCTGTCTCTTCCGGAACGCTTCGGTGTTCGTCGATCGCAAGCACATCCCGCTCTCGCCAATCCAACGCGCCCCCCCTACGTCGGGCTCTTCCAGTTCTAGCTACGCGGAATCCACATGACTGAGAACCTGGGTCGCAAGACCACGCTCGTCGTCGTCGTCACGCTGATTTTCGTCGCGATCCTCGCGTACTTTCCGCTGACGGGACAGAAAATGTTCCGCCTCGGTCTGGACCTGCAGGGCGGAACGAGACTCGTCTACAAATTCGACTTCGAGCAAGCAGCTCGAGACGGGGTCATCACGCAGCAGGACCTCGCTCGCAAGCAAGAGCTCCTCCAAGAGACTGCGACGATCATCCGCGGTCGCGTCGATCCGAAGGGCGTGATGGAGTTGAGCCTTCGACCTGAAGGCGAAAACAACATCGTCATCGAGCTGCCGGGAGCGGCGGAGACCGTCGGCACCGCGACCTTCGGGAAGCTGACGAAGCCGATCGCTGCCGACCCGACTGCGCCTGAAGGTCGCGCGCTCGAGATCGAAACGACGGATCCGCGCATCGTGAACTCGTTCGGCATGCTCGGCGGCACCGTGCGCATCGACGGCGAGAAAATCCTCTACAAGAACCGCTCGGGCGGCGTACTCAACGTCGAAGACAACGGGCGCGGATTCGAATCGACCGTCATCTCTGCCCACGAAGCCGGCGCGACAGTCGAGTTGATCTCGAACGACCTGATCCAGCGTCAGATCGAGAACGTCGGTGACATGCAGTTCTACCTGCAAGCCGAACCGAACGATTTCGTCTCCCTCGGAACGGACCAAGCGACAGAGCAGAAGAAGGTCGACGACTGGCGGCGGACCAATCCGACGCTTCCCGTCGACGACTTCAACCGCACCGCGCTTCCGAACGGAGGTCCTGCGGCAGGACTGAAATGGTTCCCTGAGCGCCAGCGAGCGGACCAAGTTTCGATGGCCGAGAATCAGCGGCGGGTCGTGCCGCTCGTCCTGCCGCGACCGAAGACTCCCGGCACTGTCGGTAACGAATGGGTGTTCACGGGCAACGATATCGGACTGGTCGGCTCGGATGCTGACGAACTCGGTTATCCCGCAGTTGCGTTCGAGATGAAGACCGAGAAGCAGAACGCGTTCGGCGACTTCACTGCGGCGAACATCAATCGCCTGATGGCGGTCGTGATGAACGGCGAGATCGTCACCCTGGCCACGATCAACGGACGTTTGCAGGGTCGGAGCCAGATCACGGGCGGACGCGGCGGCTTCACGAACAAAGAAGTCTCGGACATGGTGACGGTCCTGCGCGCGGGTTCGCTGCGCATCAAACCCAAACTGCTCGACAAGGCGCGAGTCGGAGCCAGCCTCGGCGAAGAGTACGTGAAGACGGCTTTCTACAGCACGCTCGCGGCGTTCGCGTTGATCGTCTTCTTCATGCTGTTCTTCTACCGTCGCCTCGGTGTTTTCTCCGTCATCGGACTGGTGGTCAACATCCTGATCTTGATGGGTGCGCTCGCATTTTTGCGTGCGACGCTCACGCTTCCCGGCATCGCGGGCATCATCCTGACTCTGGGTATGGCCGTGGACGGCAACATCCTGATCTACGAGCGCTTGCGCGAGGAAATGTCGCGCGGCGTCAAGCTCGTGCAGGCGGTGAAGGCTTCGTTCGACAAGGCTGCGGTCACGATCATCGACGCCAACCTGACGACGTTGATCTCGGGCATCATCCTGTATTTCGTCGGTACCGGCCCGATCCGCGGCTTCGCGACGACGCTCAACATCGGCATCCTCTCGACCCTCTTCACGGTCATCGTGGTGACAGAAGCGCTGGTCATGCGCGACGTCAAGGCCGGCGCGAAGCCGTACTCGATGATCAAGGTGCTGGCCCACACGCAGTACAAGTTCATGGATTGGGCGCGGATCTGCATCCCGATCTCGATGAGCATCATGGTCGCCGGCTTGATCCTCTTCGCAGTGCTGCCGAATGAGAAAAAGCTCGGCATCGATTTCCTCGGCGGCTACACGGTCACTGCGCGTACGCAGGATCCGCAGTCCGAAAGCAAGATCCGCGAGCTCGTTTCGAGCATCCCCGGCGAGATCGGCAGGTCGGCGCAGGTCACCTCGATCACGGATTCCGGTTCCAAAGCGACCGGGTACAAATCGTTCCGGATCACTTTCAAGCTCGGCGGCGCGGACACGGTTGCGGCAACGACGCAGAACGAGGGTGAAAACGGGCTCGTCGAAATCAAGCGCGCGCTCGAACCTGTGCTGCAGAGCGGTCCGATCGTCGTCAACGCGGTACCGGTCGAGGGCGTGAACAAGGCGTCGGGCGAGGTCTATTTCGAGGATGGGCATGCCGAAGACGACGTCGTCGCGGCGCTCACTCGCGCTGGCATCGACAACGCGACCGTGGCACCGTTCGCGGGCCACCTGAACGCCTACACATTCCAAGGCAACGTACGCGGCGACAAGTCGGTGGGAGAATTGTCCAACTCGATCTCAGGCAACTTCACCGGGACGAAGGACAAGAACGGACTCCCCTACCGCCTCAGCTCACCTCTACCCGAGTCAGCGTTCGTCGGCGCTCAGGTCGGCGGGGAACTGCGTGACAAGGCCGCGTTGGCCGTGCTCCTGAGCCTTCTCGGAACGATCCTCTACTTGCGTGTGCGCTTCGCCGAGTACTCCTACGGCATCGCCGTCGTGGTCTCGCTGGCCCACGACGTCTTGATCGCGCTCGGCGCACTCGCTTTCGCGGCGTGGACGGGAATCCTGCAGGCTGAGCTGGACCTGGCCATGATCGCTGCGTTCCTCACGATCATCGGTTATTCGCAGAACGACACGATCGTCATCTTCGACCGCGTGCGAGAGAACATCCCGAAGTCGAAGAAGCCGCTGCGGGAAGTCTTGAACGATTCGATCAACGAAACGCTCGGACGCACGATTCTGACGACGTCGACCGTCGTGTTGACGTTGCTCGTGCTCTTCCTCTTCAACGTGGGTTCGCGCAACGTGCTCGAAGGCTTCTCGTACTGCATGCTCGTCGGAGTCATCTCCGGTGCCTATTCGACCGTGTACGTCGCGAGTCCGGTGCTCATGTGGCTCGAAAATCGCGCCAAGAAGAAAGCCGGCTCGAACAGTGACGACACGAAGAAGGCCGAAGTGGTGAGCGCAGCCCGCTGAGCTGCATGGTCCACAGGTAGATCGCCATGCGCATTCTCCTGTGGATCCTGCTGCTTTTGTGCGTGTTCGGCGCGGTGTCGCTGTACCACGCGCGTTTCACGGACGCTGCGCGTGACGAGCGCGCTCTGGCGCATGCAGCAGCCGTTTCCGGCCGCTCTCTGCCCGATGGATTCGGTGCGCGTGTGATCGTCGGAGAGAAGAGCGGCGCTTCGATCGTCGAGGGGCTACGGCCCGTCGAAGCCCCGTCGAAAGCGAACCCTGCTCCAACGAGTTCTCCGCAAGCGAAGCCGACTCCGCCAGCCGCGAAACCGACGCAACCCGCGGCCCCCGCTGCCGTGACGACGCACACGGTGAAGCGCGGTGAGTCGCTCTCGACGATCGCCGACAAGTACTACGGCACGTCGAAGAAAGACGTCGTCGACGCGCTCGCCAAGTTCAACAAGTTGAAGAGCGTGAATGCGCTCGCCGAAGGTCAGGAGCTCACGATTCCGCCGCTCCAAAAACTCGGCGTCGCAGCCAAGTGACTGCGACGCCGACTGCGCTGCAGCGGCCGAGTCCTACGGAACCCAGACCAACGAGATCCCGTTCGTCAGATTGAAGTTCGACGGGCCGCACTGCGCCGGAATCGTGCGGTACCAGCACTGGTAGTGCTTTGTCTGTCCCGCCGAGACAGGCGCGCCTGCGATGTGGATCGGATTGGGCGTCAGGCCGCCCGGATACGACGCCGAGCCGCTCGTCGGGAACACGACGCCCATGCGCAAGATGCCGACTGCTGCGCACAAGTGGCCGTCACCGAAGTTGATGGGACTCCCCGACAATCCGTTGGATTGGAAGAAGAGACCCGGACCGGGGACGTTCACAGCCGTCAGCACGAGCGTGTCCGTTCCCGCCGAGGCTCCGGCGATGCCGGAACTCGTCAGGTTCGCACCCGCGGGGAAAGCGATGCTCGCACAGCCGTTGCCGGCAGTGCCGTTGTTTCCGCACGGGCAGGGTGAACCGCTCCCGTCGCCCAAGCAGAAGGCCGTCGAAGGCGTGGCGCACGCGCTGCCCACCTCGGACAGGTTGAAGCTGCCGACGAGCGACGCGGTCGGGCTGAAGCCGCCGATTTGGATCGTGTAGTCATTACCGCATATCACAGGCCAGGAGAGTGTCGTCTCGAGGTTCGATTGGGCGCAGCTCGCGCCGTCGTCGTCCCAGCAAGCGATCGATGAGTTCGTCGGACAGCCGAGGCCGTCGTAGATCGAGATCTTGCTGTCGAACGTCGCCGAAGTGAGCAGCCCGCAGGTCGAGATCGTCGCGGTGCCGTTCTTCGAAGCCGTGAACGTGTACCACAGGTCTTTCTCGATATCCGTCGCGCCTGCGAACAAGCACAAGCTCTCGAATTGGCCTTGGATGCCGGTCGTCGCGCCGCTCGTGTCGAACGAGTACCCCCCGACCGAAGGCAAGTGAGTCGGCGTCGCGCACTCGTCGTTGTCGAACAGCATCGACGTGTGCAACGTGAACAGCGCTCCGATGCCGATGCCCTTGTCGCCGATGCGGAGGCGCACGCTTTGGCCGGGATTGAGCGGGTAGGTCACGCACGAAGCGCTCGGTCCGCACGGTCCGGTTCCGCAATCGTCGTTGCACGTGAGCTCACTCCCACCGCACGCGCTGAACACCGACAGCACGGTGTCCGCAGCGCTGCCGCACGTGTCCGCGTGAAGCGTGCGCACAGAGGCGCTCGGGTTCGTGATGCGATACCAGACGTCGCGTGAGAACGCTCCACCCGTGTCGCAGCTCGACAAACCGTCGTTGGTCGCGTTCAAGAAACTGCCCGTCTTCGTGCCGCCGAGCCCGACGTCGATGGCGTTCGCGCACGCGTCGTTCGGCGTCACGACGGGCGGCGCGCCGTTCACGACGGTGATGCGCCACCACGTGACCTCGTACGGCGAGAAGGGCGGGATCAAATTGGGCTGCGTGTGCAAACCGTTGGCGGCTTGGACCGAGAAGGTCCAATCCTGCGCGCCCGTCGGGAAATTGATGCTGCGCACGAGCACGTTCGGAAAGTCCATGAGCGCGCCGTTCGCGTAGCCATCGTCCGCGGGCGCCGGCTGATTCCAGGCCGTGTTGTTGCGCGACATCGCGATGTAGTAGATGCCCGCGGTCAGCGTGCGCGTGATCTCGCAGTTGACGCCGTTCGGGGGATAGACGTCGTCGTTGGAACCGCCGGGCAGAGCGTCGAGGTTCGCGTCGTACAAATGGACGTGCGTGTCATTCGCGGTCAGCCCGACGGTCGAAATCGTGAGCGAGCCCGCCTCGAACGTCGGCGTGATGTTCGTCGGCGTCACCGCGAGTGTCGTGAACGTCATCTGGTAGGGCGAGGTGGTGCTCGCGGCCCCGAAGATGCGCCAGTACACCTCCTCTTCCTTGCCGAAGCCGTACCACTGATTGAAGAGCAGCGGACTCGTGATCGTCGCGGTCTGCGCTGTGACGTCCGCCACGCCCGCGGTCCCGCCGATTCCTGGCGCTCCGGTCTGGTCCAGCCCCCGAATCGTCGTGACGTACGGCAGTTGCGGCTGCGACAGACGATGCTTGTAGATGCCGAGCGGCAGCGCCGCGGTCTTGACGCGGTAGTAGTCCGCGGTCGTGACCAGCGTCGAGCCGACCGTGATGTCCACTCCCGTCGTGACGCCTCCGATGGTGTTGCCGTTCACGATGCCGAGAATCGGCGTGGCCTCCGACTTCTGACTGTTGGGTTCGACCTCGAGAAAGGTCTGCGCGCCGACAGCAGACACGAGAGAGGTGGCCGTGATCATCGAGATCACGAACGAGTTGCGAATCATGGGGGGATCCTCGGATCGGGACGAACTTCGAAAGAGAGGCGAGGTCGATGACCCCGCTATCTCACGAGCATACCCCTATTCTTGGATGCGTGGGTCCGCAGCCGGCGTGGCTTGAGCGAGTCGATGCGCTCGAAACGAATGGCTGACTTGGAGTTCCTGCGGGGGCGGGCTCGATGGACTCGAGCACTCCGCATATCGGCGAGCGGCGAGGAGAATGCGCGTTCATCGCACGGGACGCGTTCGGCCAAGACCTAGGGAGGACTACTCCGTTCGACGGACCTGGATGGGATGAGTTTCGACCGACGTGTCTTCGGTCACGATCGACTCGGTCGGAGGTAGGACGACGTCGAAATGAGCGTCTTTTCCCGCGTGCCTGCGCAGATTGCCGAGCGCGCCCTCGGTCAGCCGAACGCGCAAACGATGCTCGCCGTCGTCGCTGACTTCGTCTTCGAGCGGCGTGCACAACTTGCGCACGGCGGAATCGAGGCGACCGTCGGCGATCGGCATCCTGATGTCGACCAAGTACGAGCGCGCATCGAGTTTGCGGCGCACGGCCTCGTCCAGCCGCGCGATCCCCTCGCCTGTCCGGGCCGAAACGAAGACGACCTCGTCTTTGCACGTGCTCGCCAAATTGTGGAGCACGATCGGCTCCTCCACGGCGTCCGTCTTGTTGAATACGACGATCCCACCGCGTGTGTGGAACGAGAGCGAGCGCAAAACGTCGTCGACCGCGGCCATTTGATCGGATGCGTGCACGTGTGAACCGTCGACCACGTGCAGCAACAAGTCGGCGTGCAACGTCTCTTCGAGCGTCGCATGAAACGACGCAACCAGGTGGTGCGGCAGACGCTGCAGGAAGCCGACCGTGTCGGAGAGCAGCACCGTGCGACCGTCCGACAATTTCCACTGCCGCGTGCGCGTGTCGAGCGTGGCGAACAGAAGGTCGGCGACGAATTCGTCCGAGCCGGTCAAGCGATTGAGCAAGGTCGACTTACCTGCGTTCGTGTAACCGACGAGCCCGATCGTGAAGAGATCGCTGCGCGAGGACACCTCGCGGCGTTTGCGTTCTTCGATCTCGGCGAGCTCTTCTTTCAGATCTTGGATCCGCTTGCGCAACAAACGTTTGTCCGTCTCGAGCTGCGTTTCACCGGGACCGCGCGTGCCGATCGCGCCGTCGTGACGCTCGAGGTGCGTCCACATGCGACGCAGGCGCGGCGCGATGTACTCGTTCTGCGCCAGTTCGACTTGCAGTCGCGCCTGACGCGTGCGCGCACGGCGCGCGAAGATGTCGAGGATCAACTCCGAGCGATCGATGATGCGCACGCCCCAGGCCTTTTCGAGGTTGCGTCCCTGTGCCGGCGTCAAATCGTTGTCGACGACGACCGCATCGGGCTGCAAACGCTCGATTTCAGCCGCGATTTCGGCCACTTTTCCGCTGCCGAACAGCGTCGCGGCATCGGGCTTGGGCTTCTTCTGCATGATCAATTCACCGACGACGTCCGCTTCAGCCGCCGCGACGAGACCGCAGGCTTCGGACAGATCCTCGTGCGGTGAAGCGCCCTCGAAATCAGTGAAACGAACGCCCGTCACGATCACGCGTTCACGGGGCGGACGCGTGTGCTGGGGCGGACGAGTCATGCAACCGCGCTCGGCGTGTGGACGGGTTCGTGAGTCATCGTCACGCGCGTGATGCGCGAGCCTTCGAGCGTGGGAGTGAGAACGGTGTGCTTACGCCACGCGTCGCACGCCTCGGGAAATTCGGAACGGTAGTGCGTGCCGCGCGATTCCTCGCGCGCGAGGGCCCCGAGTGTCGCCAAGTACGCGACGGTGAGCATGTTCACGAGCTCGAACGATCTGGGTTCGCTGACGCCAAGGTCGGAGACCGCTCGACCCCAGAAGCGGATTTTCTGCAACGCGTCTTCGAGTCCGGCGCGGTCGCGCTCGACGCCCATTTGTCGCCACATCAGCGACTTCAACGAGTAGATGATGTCCTGGACGTTGACGCGCACCCCCGCCGGCGGCTTCGGCGCGTCGCCGCCGTTGCGAGTCGCCATGACTTCGAATTCGGGCGCGGTGCGTGCTCGTCCCGCGGCTTGGCCCGCGCGCAATCCCAGCACCATGCCCTCGAGCAGCGAATTCGATCCCATGCGGTTCGCACCGTGCAGACCGCTGCTCGCGCATTCGCCGACGGCCCATAATCCAGGCACATTCGTGCGTCCGTCGAGATCGACCGCCAGACCACCGACCATGTAGTGAGCACCGGGGCGAACCGGCACCGGATCGCGCGCGATGTCGATGCCGAAGAAGTGGCAAATACGGCTGATTCCAGGGAAGAGCACATGCGGATCTTCGGGAATGCCGGACAGATCGAGGTAGACGCTCGTGTCCTTCGTCTGCAGCATGCGCGCGGAGACGGCGCGAGAAACGACGTCGCGCGGCGCGAGTTCGGCCGCAGGATGGAAGTCGGGCATGAAGCGTTGGCCGTTGCGATCCCGCAACACCCCGCCGTGTCCGCGCACGATCTCGCTGATCAACACACGCGCGGCGCCTGCAATGTAGAGGCACGTCGGATGGAACTGCACGAATTCGAGATCGCGCACGATCGCTCCCGCGCGAAAACCGATCGCGACACCATCGCCCGTGGCGATGACGGGATTGGTCGTCTCGCGGTAGATCTGTCCTCCCCCCCCTGTTGCGAGGATCACATGACTGGCCGCATAGGCGACGAGATCACCGCGCGCGTTTTGCGTCAGAATTCCGCAAGTGCGACCATCGGGTCCCGTGAGCAAGTCGAGCGCGAATACGTTCATGAACGTGGTGATCGAAGGATGCGTCGTGATCGCGCCAACCATAGCGCGCTGGATCTCGAGCCCGGTCGCGTCACCTTGCGCGTGGACGATGCGCGCGTGCGTATGACCACCTTCGCGCGAGACGACGAGCTCACCGTCGGGCCGTCGATCGAATTCAGCGCCGTAAGCGAGCAGCCGGCGAACGGCGTCGGGTCCGCCGCGCACGACTGTCTCGACGGCGTCGAGTTCGGAAAGGCCGCAACCGACTTTCAGCGTGTCGGAGACGTGCGCTTCGAAGCTGTCGGGGCGCTCGAGGACGGCCGCCATGCCGCCTTGCGCCCACAGGGTGTTGCTCTCGCGCAGATCGGCCTTGGCGACGACCGCGACACTGGCTCCCCCATCGGCCGCAGCCAGGGCCGCGGCACTTCCTGCGATACCGCTGCCCACGACGACGACGTCGAAGCGAAAGCAGGGCACCTGGCGCAGCGAGAACGGGACGAGGAAACGATCGAGGGTCAGGGTTTCAACGTGCACTTGGGGAGGGTTCTCGGGCCCGGAGAGGAGAGCTCGGATTGTAGTCGGCGGATCCGGCGTCCGGGTCGCAATCCGGCCTCGGAAAAGGACTTCGGGAGAGTTCCTGGTTAGGGCCTTGTTCGGGTCGGTAGCCGCGAGTAGATTCGGGTTTCGTTAGGGCCACAACGGACTACCGCGGATCCCATCCCAACTCAACTTTCCTGGAGACGACCATGAACGCACTCACTCATCTCGGCGCCGAACGCCTCTCCTTCCTCTTCTTCGCACTCGTGATCGTCAGTACCTTCATCCTGTGAGCGCACGCAGCAAACACGAGATCGGCACGCGGACCGCATCCGCATCCGTGTCGTTGACACGCCGGCAACGCGACATCCTCGAGTTCTTCGCGGCCTACCGGCGCGATCAAGGCATTTCACCGACGTTGGAGGAGATCGCGGTCTCGCTCGGCGTCAACAAGGTCACCATCTTCGGGCACGTCGCGGAGTTGGAGCGCAAAGGAGTGCTCGTTCGCGCAGCCCGAGGAATCAGTCGCGGCCTGCAGCTCGCCGCAAGCGAACCGGAGCCCGCCGGCTCTAGATCGTCCACGACGATCGCGGTCTTGGGCCGCATCGCCGCCGGCCGTCCTATCGAGGCGATAGAGGATGCCGAAGAACTCGATCTCGCCGATCTACTACCGCCTGGCCGTGAGTGCTACGCGCTGCGCGTGAAGGGCGACTCGATGATCGAGGATGGCATCCGTGACGGGGACGTGGTGTTGATCGAGCGTCGAGTCGAAGCCAAGAACGGCGAAACCGTCGTGGCCGTACTCGCCGATGAGGAGTGCACGCTCAAGCGCTTCTACCGCGAAAAGAATCGCATTCGCTTGCAACCGAGCAACGCGGCTTTGAAGCCCATGTACGTGACGTCCGTCGAAATCCGTGGCGTGGTCGTCGGAGTCATTCGGCGCTACTGACCCGAACGACTGGTGCGCGCGAGCTGACTCGTGATCCTGCAGGATGCCCACCGAGTCGGCATCCATTTTTGTGTCGCGCATTCCTCTGCTCCTTATTTCGCAGCAGCAGCTGCAATCTTGCCAAACATACCGAGAGCCTGGGCAGCCTTGCCGTCCAAGATCCGCTCGGGATCTTTTCGCTGGAAGAAATCCAGGGAGCTCGAGCTCACGCCATAGTCGGCATCCTTAGGAGAGGCGATCGGCCTTGGCTCTGAGCTGTGCACAGGGCTAAAGCCGATTCAGAGACCCACCGAGTTCTGTTCACGTTGGCAATAACAAAAAGACTCAGGGCATCCACGCGTGACCGCATGGATGCCCTGAGTTAGAAAAAACCCGGCGATTACCTACTTTCTCGCGTTAGCAATATCATCGGCGGTGCTCGCTTGACGACCGTGTTCGGAATGGGAACGGGTATGGCCAAGCACCTATCATCACCGGGAATGCGAGGCCTCGGCGGCCGCGAAAAGCGGCGCCAAGGTTCGTTAGAGACAGGTGAATTGCTGGAACATGGGGTCGATGCAGAAAGTCGCAATGCGACCCGACTTTCAAGGACGCACACCCAGAGGCATGTGCCATTGAAAGAAGGTGGTCAAGCCGATCGTCCGATTAGTACTGGTAAGCTCAACATGTTGCCATGCTTACACCGCCAGCCTATCAACCTGGTAGTCTTCCAGGGGACTGTTTGGGATGACTAGTTTTGGAGAGGGCTTCGCGCTTAGATGCATTCAGCACTTATCCGTTCCGGTCATAGCTACCCAGCGCTGCCACTAGCGTGACAACTGGAACACCAGAGGACCGTCCACCCCAATCCTCTCGTACTAGGGGTAAACCTCCGCAATCATCCTACACCCACGTCAGATAGGGACCGACCTGTCTCACGACGGTCTAAACCCAGCTCGCGTACCGCTTTAATTGGCGAACAGCCAAACCCTTGGGACCTCCTTCAGCCCCAGGATGCGATGAGCCGACATCGAGGTGCCAAACCTCCCCGTCGATATGAACTCTTGGGGGAGATCAGCCTGTTATCCCCGGAGTACCTTTTATCTGATGAGCGACGGCCCTTCCACTCGGAATCCGCCGGATCACTAGGACCTACTTTCGTACCTGCTTGAGCTATATCTCTTGCAGTCAGGCGCACTTATACCCTTACGCTCTTCGTGCGATTGCTAACCGCACTGAGTGCACCATCGTGCTCCTCCGTTACTCTTTTGGAGGAGACCGCCCCAGCCAAACTACCCACCTGACACTGTCTACGACCCGGATTCACGGTGTCGTGTTAGGGACCTATCAAGCAGAGAGTGGTATTTCACTGATGACTCCACCCGACCCGAAAGCCAGGTTTCGACGTCTCCCACCTATGCTACGCACTACATAACAAGCCTCAATATCAGGCTATAGTAAAGGTTCACGGGGTCTTTCCGTCTTGACGCGGGAACGTGGCATCTTCACCACAGCTACAAGTTCGCCGAGCATGCTGTTGAGACAGAGCCCATATCATTACGCCTTTCGTGCGGGTCGGAACTTACCCGACAAGGAATTTCGCTACCTTAGGACCGTCATAGTTACGGCC
>Ga0163146_10006225_pt1 | contig 13622 bp, 16 predicted proteins | sample OliLakLV19MP7G1_FD_148648 | JGI IMG/M metagenome (GOLD analysis project Ga0163146, IMG submission 148648) | Freshwater microbial mat bacterial communities from Lake Vanda, McMurdo Dry Valleys, Antarctica - Oligotrophic Lake LV.19.MP7.G1 | ecosystem: Environmental > Aquatic > Freshwater > Lake >... | reverse complement strand
AGAAGACAACATGGATACAAAGGGAGCTTTTGATAAGGAAATAAAAGAACTTTTCAAACTTATTGACGAAAACGACATTGATGCAGCACGAAATTTAAAAAATAAATTAGAACGGAAAATTGAAGGAGAAAGACCAGAAATCATAAAAGCAAGTGCACTTATTCAAAGAAAAGAATTGATCGGAAAATGAAATTCATTCTAAAGCAAACTGAACCTCAAAATTTTCTGGATTGGAAGAATCAAGAACGTCAGACACTTGAAAATTATTACCAAAATAATGCAACAGGTAGTCAAATATGGGATTTTTTCCCTAATTCACCTCCAATACAGCCTGAAGAACCCATTCTTTATTATTCAAAAGCAGAATTGAAGGAGGAATTACTCAAAGAGCAAGGAAGTATATGTTGCTATTGTAACCAAACAATCAGCAATGATAGTCAAACGGTTATTGAACATTTGAATAGCAAAGAACAATTCCCTGAGCAGACCTTATTGTACAATAATCTGATAACATCTTGTAATGGTAATCAGAAAGAACCTCGGCCCAGAGAATTACATTGTGATGCAAATAAAAGTAATCGTTCCATCAGCACCAATCCTTTAGACAGTAACTGCGAAGTACAATTATATTTTATACCTGATGGGCAGATTCAATCTCATTGTGATGAAGGTCGGCAAACTATTGAAATTTTAAACCTGAATATTAACAAACTCAGAAGAAATCGAGGTGCTGCAATTGAAGGGTTTATTTATCTGGATTCGGAGAGTGCTGCGCTGATAGATGAAACAACTGCCTCAACACTTTTAGAACGATTGGTCGAAAGAAATACCAATGGCGCTTTTACTGAATTTTGTAGCGCCATCACTAGTGTTATCAGCAGAGAAATTTTGAACCAAAAAATCGAACAATGACCCACCTCTTCCTCTTCACCCTCGGTCCCGTCCAATCCTTCATTGCGCAAGCGCGCAAAACCCAGGACTTGTATGCGGGTAGTCAGATTTTGAGTGACCTAACCCGCGTTGCTGTTGATGTGGTAGAAAAAGACCATAAGGTCATTTTTCCGAAACCAGATATTGTTTCTATGCCTAATCGCTTTATTGCAGAAGTAACCCTATCCGATAAGGAAACGCCACAGGACTTCGGCAAACAAGTAGAAAAAGCTGTGCGCGATGAATGGATACGAATGGCGATGAATGGTTTGCTTGAACAAGGTTTAAAAGCTAAAAAATTCGCTATGCCGGACGGCTTTAAGGAGCAAATCCGACAACACCTGGAAATACATTGGGTATTTGTACCCATTGATAATAAAGCTTATGAAACAGTATTTGAAGAATTAGGAGCGCAACTAAGTGCAGTCAAGCGAACTGCTGCTTTTAAGCAATATCAATATAATGGCTATGGAGAAACCGGGCGCAAATGTAGTGTGGATGGACAACGCAATATCAAGTTTTATCGGCATTCAAAAAAGCAACAGGAAGATGATCGCAACGATAATCGTAACGATAATCGCAACGATAATCGCATTCGGGATGGCTATTTATTTGCAGAAGATAATGTAATTATTGATTTTGATGATGATGGAATACCACTTTCTATTTTAAAACCTGGTGAAGGATTGAGTGCCGTTAGTTTTGTGAAACGCGGTTATCATCCGAATGGAAAGAAGGAAGAGTTTCCTTCTACGGCGGATATTGCTTTGCTGAAAACACTCGCATCTTTAAAAAAGAAAGACTTAGACGAATTTTTTCGTCCTTTTCCGGAACGAAATATGCAACTGCTTTATGAAGAAAATTTGAATGAAAAATATTTTAGAAAGCAAGGATACAATCAAGCAGCTATCAATGACTTACAAAAGCTACAGAATCAACAGCAGGAATTAAAAAAGCAAGCAAAAGATGCTGGCTGCAAATTTACCAAATACTACGCCATTCTCCTTTTCGATGGGGACGGCATGGGCAAACTGCTAAATGGCGAGTATCTGAAGGATGTGGACAAATTGCAGGTGTTTCATAGCGAATTTTCTACAAAATTAGGTGCTTTTGCAGAGGCTGCAAAAAGTTACCTCAATAGTGGTACGCGTGGCTGCACCGTATATGCCGGTGGCGATGATTTTCTGGGATTTGTCAATCTGGAAAGTCTGTTTGACGTATTGATTGAATTACATCGGCTCTATCAGAAAATGGTATATAAAGAGTTGCAAGATAAGGATCAGGACTGGTTTAAAGAAGAAACCCCCATCACGTTCTCCGCCGGAATTTGCATTGCCCACTACAAAGAACCACTCAGCCTGGTACTTGCCAAAGCGCGGAAGATGGAACAAAAAGCGAAGGATTTCCGGGAAGCCAAAAATGCTTTTGCCATATCCGTTATGAAAGGCTCTGGCGAAGACCACGAAACGGTATGGGGTTTTGAAAATAATAATATTGTCAAGTTGGAATCTTTAGTTAATTTACTACACAAAGAGAATTTCTCAAACACCTTTATCAAAAACTTCCAGCGGGAATTTGCACCCATCTTAAAAGAAAAGGACCAAGTACCAGTAACGATGCAAGCGATGCTCCAAACCGAATTTACCCGGCTGGCAGAGCGGAATTGCGATTTACCCAATAAGAGAGAGGAAGCCTCAAAACTCTGCAAAATGCTTTGGACAGATTTTTTCTTGTCTCAACAAAAGGAATCAGATAAAGTAACCCTCCATAATTTCTTTGAAATGCTCAATATCTGTGACTTTCTACATCGCACCTTAAATCCACCACCAAAAAAGCAAAAAGAGAAAGCCCATGCCGAACTTACAAATTAGTGCTGCCGATACCCTGTTTTTTCGCGACGGTCGTCCATTCACCATGGGCGAGGATACCTACGCGCAAAGCATTTTTCCGCCACCGCCGAGTGTGGTGTATGGGGCGTTGCGTACGGCTTATATTTCCTCCAAAATTGCGACAGGAAAATTAAACGATCTGATCACAGAAACCGAAAAACTGCGCATACACAACCTGTTTTTGCAAACATCCGATGATAAGATTTATGCGCCGATGCCTGCCGATTTATGGGTGCAAAAAGGGCAGGATAAGGCAACGTTGCTGACTTTGGAAACCAAACCAGCCGCTTCCAGTTTACCGGAAACACTTACCAAAGCATTGCGATACGACAAAAAAGAAAAACCGGATGAAAAGCCCCGCCTCTTAACAGTAGCGGAATTGGAGAAGTATCTTCGGAAAGAATCAACCGCTTTTGAAAGCGTAGCACTTGATCATTTTATAGAAACCGAAACCAAAATCGGCATTCGCAGAAATAACGGCATCCGTACCTCCGAAGAAGGAATGCTTTATCGCCTCGGCATGGTACGCCCGGCTAAATGGGAAAATGAAGAAACCATATCCCTACGGGTAGAATATAGCGGTCTTGATGAATTTCCTACCGATACCTGGCTGCAAATCGGTGGCGAGAAAAAAGCAACCCGCCTTACCGGAGCAGCAGAACGAACCGAGATAGAATGCCCTACGCTGGACGAACCTCAATTCAAAATATATCTGGCAATACCCGCCCTTTTCAAAAATGGCTGGTATCCCGAAGCACTTTTCGCGAAGCATGGACTTACTTTGATCGCTGCCGCCATTGGAAAGCCGCTGCATTTAGGTGGTTTTGATATGGCAGCCAGAAATGGAAGGGGTGCGCCTAAACCGATGCTCAAAGCGGTACCCGCTGGGTCGGTCTATTATGTGCAAGCTACTGATGAAGCTGCTGCGAACCAAGCGGTGCAAGCAATTCACGGACAAACTATTTCTGAATTTGATATGTCACAGCAGGGCTTCGGCGCTGCCTTTATTGGTAAAATTTAAAAACACGAAATCCTTATGTTTCAAAAATCTAAAACCCTATTTCTCATCTGCGAAACGCCACTTCATGCCGGTAGCGGCGATGCCCTTGGCGTGGTGGATTTGCCCATTCAGCGCGAGCGGCATACTTCTTTTCCTAAGATTGAAGCCTCCAGCCTGAAAGGAGCTTTGCGGGAAGCTTTTGAAGAAAAAGTTGTGTCGCAATTGAAAGAAGACAAGTCGAATTTGGGAGATGTAAAACCACTTCTTAAAAACCTCAATATCGTCTTTGGTTTTGATGATGGTGAATTGAAGCATTTCTCCAAAGATGATTTACGAGGTCTTTTTACAGAATCCGGTAAAGAATCTAAACCCGATTTCGCCGGAGCCATTGGCTTCACCGATGCCCGATTGTTGCTCTTTCCGGTGAAAAGCATGAAAGGCGTGTTCGCGTGGATTACCTGCCCGCGCGTGTTGAAGCAATTTGCAAAGGATATGCAATTGGTGGATTCTACTTTTGCCATGTCCGCCATTCCTGCTAACTCAGCTAATAATGCTTGCTACATTTTAAGTGAGGAAAGTGATTTGAAAATCAGTGGAAATAATATTGTATTAGAAGAATTTGCGTTCACTGCCTCTATTCAAGCAATAAATATTGGAGATAGACCTTTGCAAAACTGGATTGCCGATTATCTGTTTGACGAAACATCTTATTGGTATGACAAAGCCCAAAAGAGCATTGTCATTCTAAGCGACGACGACTTCAAAGATTTTGTCAATCTCTCTACCGAGGTTATTACTCGTATCAAGATTGATAACGCAACCGGCACCGTAGCAAATGGACAACTTTTTACCGAAGAGTACCTGCCCGCAGAAAGTGTGCTTTACACCATTGTACTTGCCAGTCCAGAGTTTTCAGATAAGACAGATAAAATGAATGAAGGAGCAGTAATGAAATTTTTTGGGGACACTTTACCGCCCGTCGTACAAATTGGCGGTAATGCTACGCTGGGCAAAGGTATTGTAAGAACGATATTTTAAAAACCCTTAAAAAATGAATAAATCATGTCAAGACAAGGAATAGAACAAGGGCGGGCAACTTTTGCTTTTAATTGTGCAAATAGTGCTTTAAAAACTCAAAAGAGAAATAGAATTTCTGAAGAAAATAATGCGGAATATTATGAAAGCACTAATTATAAGTCTTATGTAAAAAAGCTACCTATGCTAATTAAGACTAATGGTTTTGGCGCTGCACTTGCGTTTGTATTTGCAAAACGAGCTAAGATGAAAAAGGGGATAAATCCTGGTCAAAAGGAAAATCCCAAAAATGCTTATGATCTCATTTATGAACAGCTTACTCAGTGGCTTATGAAAGAAAGTCAAGTAACCCAATCTTTGTTTAAAGGAAAATCTACCGAATTGTCAGAAGCTGTTATTCAATTATTATCGCCAGAATATCGCACAGTAGCAGTCGAAACGTTAGCGCTTGTAGCATGGATGAGTCGCTTTGCTGAAGGATTGATTAAAGAAGAAACAGAAGAAAACGATTAATTAAAAGCTCATTATGGCAAAAGGAATCCTACATATTAAACGAAAGCCACGTCACATTATTAGTGATGGCAAACAAATACCTATTAGGAAAGAAGTACCTGAAATAGGCAAAGAGTATGATAAATTAGAATGTGAATTTGAAGGAAATCCAGCCTTCATAATTATTGTCGGAGATACTGAATTTTCAGCAGATGTCGAGGCATTAAACGCTAAAAAAGCAAAACGCGAACAAGAAGAAGCCAAAAGAAAAGAGGAAGAACAAAAACAGCGTGAACGAGATAAACAACGAAACTCAAATAACTCATCAAATAGTAGCAAGTTTGATGTTCAATATGCGCAGGTTCCAAAGGAAGTAAGAGATATGTTAAAAAATCAGGAAATTGATAATTTTAATTTAAAACTTAATCGGTTGGCTCGATTTGAGCCAAATCATAAGGGTGAATGGAAATTTACGCTTTATCGAAAAAACTCGGTTGAAGTTACAGCTAAATTTAATGAGCCTCATATTAAAGAAATAGCTGAAAAACACAAAAAACAAGCTAAAATATTAATTGGACAAAACTTAATAGTTTCAAAATTCACCCCCAACTGGCGGCTCATCGTGGGCTTAGGCGGTGCTTCCGTGTATGAGACGAGCATGACCTTACATCATATTTATGGCTTTCCGTACATCCCGGCGAGCAGTATTAAAGGGGTGCTACGGAGTTTTATCATAGCGGAAAAGTTTAATAATAAGGAAGAGGAAGCTCTAAAAGATGATGACTTTGTAAAAATATTTGGCTCACCTGATAATCAAGGCAAAGCCCTTTTCTTCGATGCCTTCCCGACTAAAGCACCCCAAATCAAGCCCGATGTGATGAACCCGCATTACCCGGAATGGTACGGCAAAGGGAAACCGCCCACCGATACCCAGTCACCCATTCCCGTCTTTTTTCTCACGGTAGTGGGCACGCCCTTTCAGTTTCTATTCGGGTCGAAAAAAATGCCAGACATCAAAACTAAAATATTTTGGGATAAAACGCTGGCGCAGTGGCTCAACGATGCGCTCACGCAGCACGGCATCGGCGCGAAAACTGCGGTGGGATATGGAATGATGAAACAGGAGTAAGCTGTACCGGCGAGCTTCAGCCGCCGTAGTAATAAGTATGTTGGTGACTGAAACTCGCCGGTACGGAACAAGTTACAGTAAAGCAAAATTTCAATCAGCAAAAATCCCTTGTTATGAAAAATTTATTAATTGTATTTTTTTTACTTTCAATATCTTATCCTGTTTTTGCAGACAAAACAGATTCTATTGTTAATGAACTGCAAAAGCAACAGATATTTGAAAAAGTAGAAAACCATGATAAGCTAGTAGAGAAATTAGGATGGTTAATGCCTGGATTGTTGACACTAAGCGGTGTAGCAATAATTGCACTCATTATAACCATTATCAGAATAACTTACTTACACAATAAAGGTATTCAAAACAAAGTAAATGAAACTGTTGCAAACGAAAATTCTAAACAAATTATTAAAAACCAGATTGATCAATATTTTAAAGAAAAGGTAGAAGAAGAAGAAAAGAAACGACTTGCTGAAGAATTATATATTAAAAGTAAAACTATTTACTTAATTTTTCCTCCTGAGATTGACCAGAAACTCTTAACGGAATATTTAAAGAAGCAACACCAATTTACGGGTTTGAAATGCGCCACTATAAATGAAACTATTCTACCTGACACAGGTGATGTTCTCCTGTTTGTAAATGAAAAAGGAGAACTAGCCCCCGATGATATTACTAAATTTGGTAAACCTTTTGCTAATAGAGCTAAATTCTTTTACTATAATACAAACAAGACTAGGTGGGAAGGGGAACTTAATATGGCATTTGCAAATAACAAAGAGACCTTAATTCCTAGATTGTTAGAATTTCTCAAATAAAAATTCCAAATCTCCTCAACACCCTCAAATACCAAGATAAACTTCAACAGCAAAGAAACTAAACCGCAAAATGTAAAACTGCGAAATGTAAAATGTAAAACCTAACAACCATGTCCACCCTCGACCGCCTCAAACTCGATCTCAAAAAAATGATTGCCGATAACCTGGGCAACGTGTTAAAAAAATTGGATCAGGTGCTGGATGATAAGCGTACAGATTGTTATAATAACTTCATTATGCTTACCGCAGCATTCAAACAATGGGACACTCGGCAAATTCAATCTATCCATCCTACTGAAATCAACAATGTAGAACTTAGCAATCTTACGCATCGCTTGCTCCGTTTTATTGATGGCTTAGAAGAAGGCGATATTCGTCAAACCTTTTACTTGCAAGAAGAAATCTACGAGAAAATACTGGTGGTGTGCAAACTGCCGGAGCGTGTGGCTTATATGCGGAAATTTTTTCCCGACACATTTTTCAAAAATGTAGTATATGCCGAGCCAGTGGGCGTACCACACACTGCGGATGAATACGATATTGTACTTTTTGATAATAAACCAACGGATTCGGATGGCGGCGAACACGCCCTGCTGAAGCACTATTTGCAGCAAGAAACGGTCGTGCTGTATTTTGGTGCCAATTTACCGCTGTTGTATGATGAAAAGTATGCGGAAAAGGTGTATTCAACCAATTTTGTTTTTTCCCTTCACGCCCGTATTTTTGAACTCATCAACTACCTCAAATACACCCGTGCCAATGAAGATAGGAAGATTGGTGGATAGGAGGGGAATAGGGGAGGATAGGAAGATTGGAGGATAGGAAAATCAATACACCGGCGCCCCCAAACCGTCAACATCCAGTGTGTAACCCCAAACAAAAAACCGTCAACGCTTAGTGTATAACCCCAAACCCCCAAACAAAAAACCGTCAACATCTAGCCGTGTAACCCCAACCCGTAAACCGTTAAACCGTAAACCGTTAAACCCTTTCCATCATGACAATAAGAACCCTCTCCCTCCACTTCGACCTCCCCATTGCCCACCGCCAAGTCCCGCAGTGGCGGGGTGCTTTCGCAGAATTTGCCGGAGTGGAAAATGACCTTTTTCACAATCATAAAAATGAATTAGAAAACGAGGAATTGATCTTAAAAGAAGAGATGTTCCATTATAGATACCCCTTGATTCAATATCGAATACACAAGGGGCAGGCAAGTGTTTTCGCCCTCAATGACGGTATTGAATCCCTGCAAAGTGTGCTGTCAAACAACGCCTGGCGTATCCACTGGGAGGGCGAGCCACGCCCGCTGCAAATCACCGGTATGCAAATGCAGGAATATACCCTGCGGATGCTCCCGCGCCCCAAGACCTATCGCCTCTTCAAGTGGCTGGCGCTCAACGCCGAGAACTACGAAAAGTGGCAGCAGTGCAACAGCTTGGTGGAGCGTATCACGCTACTGGAGCGCATTCTTACGGCACACATCATCGCCTTTGCGGGTGGCGTAGGCTGGCATATACCGGAGCGCCTGGAGATACACTTGCAAGACATCCAAGGTACAGACACCGTGCGTTGTCACGGCATTCCCCTCCTTGCTTTTAACCTCACTTACACTGCCAATGTACTGCTGCCACCACACATTGCACTGGGCAAAGGAGTGAGCCACGCTTACGGCTGGCAAGTGCCGCACAGGGCAGCGATGCCGAATAGGGGTGCCAAAACTGGACTGGTACGTAGAACGGAAGAATTTTAGCAGGAAGCAGCATCAAGAGAAGTTCTTTGACTAAGAGAGGTACGATGGGGAGCTAGGGAGTTCCACCCTACAGGAGGGAGGGGCTGGGAGAAGAATGAGGAAATTGGAAAATGGACAAATCAGTCCGCGTGCGTATTCCAGCCCGCGGGGTTGTATGCTCAGCAGTGCCTGCGCTTTCTGTATCTGGCTGGTACTGGTAGGCGTGTGCGGCGTAAACCGCCCTACCGGAAAGCCATGCCGGTCTGTAACCAGCAAGGATACGCCGTGTTCCATTGCCAGTAGTATCGCATCGGTGGATACCGAAGTGCCTTTGCGCATAAAAATCGTATCCACTTCCGATGCGGCAAAATATTGTTGCTTGACGACCCCTTCTTCGGCATAGTGTACCTGTAGTACCCCATCCTTTACCCGCAGCCGGGCGCCGTAGCTATCCAGATGCAACTGCATAAATCCCTCCTTTTTTTTAGAAAAGTGAAACCATCGGTTTAAAATAGGGCGCTCGGTGTAGGTGTTCAACGATTAGTATGGATGGACAAGCCGAATGACCGGTTGCCCACCGTATTGTTTTTTGGGGAGCAAAAATTGGTGTGGGTAGAAGTTGGTGACAGGGAGTCGGTATTGTTTGTAGTGTAAATTAGGTTTTTTCTAAGCTTTTGTTTTCCCTGTTGCTATTTATACAATATAACTGTACGCGTTTTAAAAAAGTTTCAATATTTTATACTTTTTTTGATTTTCCTACAATACTGCCTAACCCCTGTAAAACGCTACCTACCTAAATATACCAAATCGTTTTTGTTTTAACCAATTGATAGTCAATAAATTAGAACTGGACAAAAAAGGAGCGAATACCTAACATTAGGTAGATAAAAGTGCTTTTTAGCCGCTTTTTTAACATTTTTTTAACATCTTCCGCGCTCCATTTTTCGGCAAAAAGACCCATTTTTGCTATCGTATTAATTTCTTTTGCCCTTTGGCAAGTAGTCCATTACAATGAGGACTGAAACAGGGTTTCCTCATTTTTTCAATGTTGCGGATTAGTACTTTGGCAAGTAGTCCATTACAATGAGGACTGAAACAATCCCTCACTTCCTCTAATGCGTCCACCTCCGGCGCTTTGGCAAGTAGTCCATTACAATGAGGACTGAAACGCCTAGGCCGATCTTGTCCCAGTCCCAGCTGTGGAGCTTTGGCAAGTAGTCCATTACAATGAGGACTGAAACAGCTTAGGGTTTGGGGTTTACTTTTAAACTAGCAGCCTTTGGCAAGTAGTCCATTACAATGAGGACTGAAACAGGATGGCGATTCGTTCGTCGCCGTTCATTCCCGCTTTGGCAAGTAGTCCATTACAATGAGGACTGAAACTTCAGCAGCCACTCTTCATACCTCTGGAGTGGGGCTTTGGCAAGTAGTCCATTACAATGAGGACTGAAACAGCCAACAGTCCGTTCACGACCGTCGCTGATAAAGCACTTTGGCAAGTAGTCCATTACAATGAGGACTGAAACATTCGGAGGGTACAATGTACCCTCCGAGTTTTTTGCTTTGGCAAGTAGTCCATTACAATGAGGACTGAAACTTCACAAGCAGCTATGACTTCGGTATTCACCGTCTCCTTTGGCAAGTAGTCCATTACAATGAGGACTGAAACTATTCTAATTAATCTTGTCATAATTTAAAAAAAAAAACTTTGGCAAGTAGTCCATTACAATGAGGACTGAAACTTTCAAACAGATTCTTCATGGAGAAGAGTTTTGTATCTTTGGCAAGTAGTCCATTACAATGAGGACTGAAACATGTACGGGAACGATTTACCCACCACGCTACCGGGCACTTTGGCAAGTAGTCCATTACAATGAGGACTGAAACGACACCTCCGGAGAGGTACACATCTGCTGGCATGCATCTTTGGCAAGTAGTCCATTACAATGAGGACTGAAACGGTGTTGATGTTCTGCTGAAGGCTGCCCCAGTTCACGTTCTTTGGCAAGTAGTCCATTACAATGAGGACTGAAACACTTACCGATCCTTTTTTAAAGATAAAATCAACACTTTGGCAAGTAGTCCATTACAATGAGGACTGAAACGCTGTTTGGCTTTCGAAAGTAAAAGTATGTAGTGGCCTTTGGCAAGTAGTCCATTACAATGAGGACTGAAACGCTTCGCCTTTTCTTTTTGCGAAGTTGGTTTTTCTCTTTGGCAAGTAGTCCATTACAATGAGGACTGAAACGTGGGGGTGGGGGTCCAAAGAACCCCGTGTACCACTTTGGCAAGTAGTCCATTACAATGAGGACTGAAACGTTACGGTAGTGGGCGTAGCTGGTATGGCATAGCCTTTGGCAAGTAGTCCATTACAATGAGGACTGCGACAACCGGATGAAATAGGTGACTAGCGCATAGTTGTAAAGTAGCCGTATGGAGCGTCACTTACGAACCCTTCGCGCATTATACAACGCCGCAATCACTCGGAATCTAATTCTGCATGAAAATTATCCTTTCAAAAATATAAAATCAAAAAGAAGCCACGCGTAAACGCGCCATTACTCAAGAGGATATTGCCAAACTCAAAGCTACCGAACCACAAACCGACCGTCAGCGTCGAGCCAAAGACCATTTTCTAGTGAGTTTTTATTTGATGGGCACTTCTTTCATAGATTTGTCTTTTCTAAAAGTTAATGATATTAAAAATGGGAGAGTTGAATACAAATGGAAAAAAACCGGAAGGCTGCATAGCATCAAAATTACCCCTCCCTTACTGGAAATTCTGAATCGTTATACTAAAGAAAAATCTGCTGATGATTTTATACTCAACATTATCCAGAAAGAACAAGTGTTTAAAAAACAATACGCCGCTGCTCGGGACGAAATGCGCAGGTACAACAAAGCATTGAAAGGATTGGCTACTTTAGCCGGAATTGAGGATACCATTACAAGTTATACGGCTCGACATACTTTTGCCACGACTGCTAAATTCAAGGGTGTTCCAGTCGCTGCTATTTCCGATGCGCTTGGGCATTCTGATGTAAAAACGACGCAAATTTATTTAGACCAATTTGATAATGATACAATGGATGCTTATAATGCGTTTATTATTGGTGAAGATTAGGATTTTAGTTTGTTGCCCGTGTACCTGAAAAGAACTATTTTGTGTAGAAATTCGTTTTTTATAATGTCAAAATACAGTCGTGGCAAAGGATATTTATCACAATATAGTAAGGAAAGCCTTAGAAAATGAAGGCTGGACTATTACGCACGACCCATATTATCTGAGCATTGGATTAGGGCGCAAGAAAGTAGCAGCAGATTTTGGAGCAGAGAAATTTATAGTGGCAGAACGAGATACACAAAAAATTTTGGTAGAAGTAAAAAGTTTTATTTCTACTTCCAACATTAACGAACTACATCATTCTGTGGGACAATATGATTTTTATGCTTTGCTACTCGAAGAAAAAGAACCGGACCGCAAGCCCTTTTTGGCTATGCCCAAAGATGCTTACGAAGATTTAATCAGAGAACCGATTATTCAAACTTTTTTAGAAAGACATCATGTCAATTTAATTATTTTTGATATTGAAAACCCAATTATTTACGAATGGAAAAGCTAAAAATATATCAGCAAAAAATCAAGGACTTATTGGAAGCATATGTTGCTACTACTCAGTCCGACCCTGAAGAAGAGGTATATCTGGTTGAAGATGATGTAAAGATGCATTATTTGCTATATCACAATGCTTGGCATAACAGTAGTCGTAGTTACGGCTGCATTCTTCATGTGCGCTTAAAAAATGAAAAGGTTTACATCGAATATGATGGCACGGATGTTGGATTTGCAGATTATTTTGTGGAACAAGATATCCCAAAAGAAGATATTGTGTTAGCATTTCATGCGCCCGCTAAACGACCTTATACTGGTTTTGCAGTTGCTTAAATTGTAGTAATTGAAGCTTACATATTACCATTTTCTAAATATGCAACAAGCTGTTGCAGAAATTAATTAAAAATCTATGTTGCCCTATTTTGACCTTCCTAAATATTGCGGACTAAATTTTTTTATTTGAATAGTTTTTAGAATAGTTTCCGCTTCCATTTTATAATGGATATATCCTCTAAATAGCGTCTCATCAATGTTATGGTCACTCCAGTTGAAGCCATGTACTTCCAGGTAAGCATCATCTGCAAATGCTGTTTCAATAACGCCGTACCAAACATTTATAAAGTTTCCATCTTTTGAGAGATATAGGTTGAGCCGCTGCCAATTCTTCTCTTTTGTTTTATCAATACTTTCATGGTCTTTTTCATAAAATAGTACGCCGCCCGGTGTCTGACAATCTTTTCTGGCAAAAAAGCCAAACTCCTCTGGTTGCAAGGGTTCGTTCATATAATTTCATTCTGAACTTTACTTATTAACTGGTCTTTCGCAGGCCAAAAATTTTGAATTTTGAGAAAAAGTAATATAGTCTGAACTTTGGCTGCTAAAAGAGGCAGTTATGAATGATTACGAATTGCTTGATCTGTACACGGATTATCTTGTATCGGCCTTTGGCGCAGTGACCAGTACTGGTTTGTCCAATATGTTGGACGCTGC
>Ga0163146_10006220_pt1 | contig 13639 bp, 10 predicted proteins | sample OliLakLV19MP7G1_FD_148648 | JGI IMG/M metagenome (GOLD analysis project Ga0163146, IMG submission 148648) | Freshwater microbial mat bacterial communities from Lake Vanda, McMurdo Dry Valleys, Antarctica - Oligotrophic Lake LV.19.MP7.G1 | ecosystem: Environmental > Aquatic > Freshwater > Lake >... | reverse complement strand
GATCTGGGCGGCGGTCGCTACCGATGCGCGGAATGCAGCATCCCAGCCAAATAATTATACATGCCGACCATGCTGCAGAGCATCAACTGAGTTCGTTCTTGTAGTAGTGCTTGTTCGTTGCATAGAGTCCGCGCCTGACTTCAACCGGTTTGTCGCCATAGGTGAAGGTGAGGCGCTCGACCGACAGCAGCGGCGTGCCGGCGGCGACACCGAGGATCGAAGCGACCTCCGGATCGGCCGGAACGGCGCGGATCTTCTCGACCGCCCGCACCATCTTGATGCCGAATTCACTTTCAAACATGCTGTATAGCGGCGCCTTGGATTCGGTCAGGCGCTCGGCCGACAAGCCCTTGAAGAAGGTGCCCGGAAGCCACAATTCATCGAGCACACAGGGCGTGCCGGAAAACGCCAGCAGGCGACGAATCGTCAGCACCGGGTCGCCCGCCTTCAGATCGAGCTGGCGCGCGATTTCCGCCAGGGCACGCGTCCGGCGGCATTCCAGTATGCGGCTCTGCGGATAGCCCTGCTCGCCTTCGTCGGGCACCAGGCGCAGGAAGCGGAACTGCGCGCGCGCCTCGGTGTGGGTCGCAACAAACGTGCCCTTGCCCTGGCGCCGCGACAACAGGTTTTCGGACGCCAGTTCGTCGACCGCCTTGCGTACCGTACCCTGGCTCACCTTGTAGCGTGCCGCCAGCTCGATCTCCGATGGAATCATCTCGCCGGGCTTCCATTCGCCCGCCTCGAGGCGCTGCGTGATCAGCGCCTTGATTTGCCGGTACAGCGGGCTGAAGGTGGGCGATACCATCGTTGGACCGGGCGCCCCTGGCGCTGCATCTGGATTCATGCGCCGGATTGAATCACAAACTGCGGGATTGCGTCTATATCTTGTTTTATATCTTATATAAGACATAAGACTATACTTGACTCTGCGCCGGGTTTTTCTCTACACTTCGAAACGTTCGACAAGAGGATCGCCCGGCGCTGTTACCGTTTGTTCGATGCGCGTGGCAAGATGCCGGTGTATCCCCTTCCCGCCAACGCCAAGATCGAGGAGCAACTCCCCCATGGCCAAACCCCCAGTGCGCATCGCGATTACCGGCGCCGCCGGCCAAATCGGTTATTCATTGCTGTTCCGCATCGCCAATGGCGACATGCTCGGCCGCGACCAGCCGGTGATTCTGCAGTTGCTCGAGATTCCCGACGAGAAGGCGCAGAAAGCCCTGAAGGGCGTGATGATGGAAATCGACGACTGCGCCTTTCCGCTCATGGCCGGCATGAGCGCGCATGGCGACCCGATGACCGCGTTCAAGGACATCGATTACGCCTTGCTGGTAGGTGCACGGCCGCGCGGCCCGGGCATGGAGCGCAAGGACCTGCTGGCGGCCAATGCCGCGATTTTCACCGTCCAGGGCCGGGCGCTCGACGCGGTGGCAGCGCGCAATGTGCGCGTGCTGGTGGTCGGCAATCCGGCCAATACAAACGCCTACATCGCGATGAAATCGGCGCCTTCGCTGCCGCAGAAGAATTTCACCGCGATGCTGCGCCTGGATCACAATCGCGCGCTGTCGCAGTTGGCCGCAAAATCCGGCAAGCCGGTGGCGTCGATCCAGAAGCTTGTGGTTTGGGGCAACCACTCGCCCACCATGTACCCCGACTACCGCTTCGCGGTGGCGGACGGCCAGGCCATCAAGGGCCTGATCAACGATGAAGCATGGAACCAGGACACGTTCCTTCCGACGGTCGGCAAGCGCGGTGCGGCCATCATCGAGGCGCGCGGCCTGTCGTCGGCGGCCTCGGCTGCCAATGCGGCGATCGACCATATGCGCGACTGGGCGTTGGGCACCAATGGCCAGTGGGTGACCATGGGCATCGCTTCGGATGGCAGCTACGGCATTCCGCAAGACACCATGTACGGCTTCCCGGTGATCTGCGCCGGCGGCGAATACAGCATGGTCCGCGACCTGGAGATCGACGCCTTTTCACGCGAGCGCATGGACTTCACCTTGAAGGAACTGGGTGAAGAGCGCGACGGCGTCAAGCATTTGCTGCCCTGAAACGAGTACGGGCGCCGCGCAGGTGCCTGTTTTTCATGCCAACTCATCCCCGCGACGTACTTTTTGTTGACGGCATCGCACTGCCGGTAATTCCGGCTTGCGAGCATTTCGCCGGCAATGAAAAGTTCATCCGCCGCGCGTTCGAGCAGCAACGTGCCACCGCCCTGCAAGACACGGCGCTGTTCGACGTGCTGTGCGATCTCGAGGACGGCGCTGCTGCCGGCTGCGAGGCCGAGGCCGCGCAGATGGCGGCAGAACTGATCGCCGGTGCCGACAATCGCTATGGCCGTGCCGGTGTGCGGGTGCACGATGCCGGCCATCCGCACTGCATGAAAGATATCGAAATCGTGGTGCGCGCCGCCGGTTCGCGCCTGGCCTACATCACCCTTCCCAAGTGCGACAGCCGCATGGATGCGCTGAAGATCGCCTCCTGGATCAACCATGTGGCCGAGGACAGTGGCCACCGGCGCATCATCCCGCTGCACGTGATGATCGAAACCCACAATGGCTTGCGCGAAGTGTTCGACATCGTCGACTTGCCGCAGATCCAGGGCGTCAACCTGGGCATCATGGACTTCATCAGCTCGCACCAGGGGGCGATCCCGGCCACGGCCATGTCGTCCCCAGGCCAGTTCGAACACCCGCTGATCCGCCGCGCCAAGCTGGAAATAAGCGCCGCGGCCTTGAGTGCCGGTGCGCTGCCGATCCACGGTATTACGCAGGAATACCGCAACCCCGCCGTGGCCGAGTCCGACGCCCGGCGCGCGCGCACCGAGTTCGGCTATCTGCGACAGTACAGCATCCATCCCGACCAGATCCTGCCGATCTTGCGAGGCATGCGCCCGGATGCCGACGAGATCGAGGACGCGGCGCTTATCCTGCTGGCCGCGCAGACCGCCGATTGGGGCCCGGTCGGGCACAAGGGCAAGCTGCATGATCGCGCCAGTTTCCGCTACTACTGGCAATTGCTCGAACGCGCACAGCGCACAGGTGCCGCAGTGCCGGCCGACGCGCACGCCGCATTTTTCAACTAGGGAAAAAATGATGAGGATGTCAGCTGGAGCCAAGTTCCGCCAGGCCATCAAGACCGAAAACCCGCTGCAGGTAGCCGGCACCATCACCGCTTACGCCGCGCGCATGGCCGAGCGGACCGGTTTCAAGGCGGTCTACCTTTCCGGTGGTGGCGTGGCCGCCAATTCGCTGGGCATGCCCGATCTGGGCATCAGCACCATGGAAGACGTGCTGACCGATGCGCGCCGCATCACTGCGGTGTGCTCACTGCCCCTGCTGGTCGACATCGACACCGGCTGGGGCAGTGCCTTCAACATCGCACGCACCATCAAGACCTTCATCCAGGCAGAAGTCGCCGCGGTGCACATGGAAGACCAGGTCGGCGCCAAGCGCTGCGGGCATCGTCCGGGCAAGGAAGTCGTCAGCGCCGCAGAGATGGTCGACCGCATCAAGGCTGCTGTGGATGCCAAGACCGATGCCGAATTCGTGATCATGGCGCGCACCGACGCTCTCGCGTCCGAAGGCCTGAACGCGGCGATCGATCGCGCCTGTGCCTATGTGGAGGCCGGTGCCGACATGATTTTTCCGGAAGCGATCACCGAACTGTGGCAGTACAAAAAGGTCAAAGACGCAGTGAAGGTGCCGATCCTGGCCAACCTGACCGAGTTCGGATCGACGCCGCTATTCACTTTGGACCAGTTGCGCAGCGTCAACGTCGACATCGCGCTCTACTGTTGCGGTGCTTATCGCGCCATGAACGCGGCGGCGCTCGATTTTTATCAGGTGCTGCGGCGCGAGGGCACGCAAAAGAACGTGGTGCCGTCGATGCAGACGCGCGCCGACCTGTACGACTACCTCGGCTATCACGAGTACGAAAACAAGCTCGACGCCCTGTTTTCCCAGGGCAAGGGCAAATAGTCCAGCTTTCCAAAAGGAGACCCCCCATGAGTGAGCAAACAGCCCCTGCTTCCGGCCCGAAACCGAAAAAATCGGTGGCCTTGTCCGGCGTGGTTGCCGGCAACACGGCGCTCTGCACCGTCGGGCGCAGTGGCAATGACCTGAACTATCGCGGCTACGACATTCTCGACATCGCCAACGCCTGCGCGTTCGAGGAGATCGCCTACCTGCTGGTGCACGGCAAGCTGCCGAACGCCGCCGAACTGGCGGGCTACAAGAAGAAGCTCAAGGCCTTGCGAGGCCTGCCCGCCGCGGTCAAGGCCGCACTCGAGGCGCTGCCTGCGGCATCGCATCCGATGGACGTGATGCGCACCGGTGTCTCCGCGCTGGGCTGCGCAGTGCCGGAAAAGGATGATCACAACCACCCGGGCGCGCGCGACATCGCCGACCGCCTGATGGCCTCGTTGGGATCGATGCTTCTGTATTGGCACCATTACGCCTTCAACGGCAAGCGCATCGAGGTCGAAACCGACGACGACACCATCGGCGGGCATTTCCTCCACTTGCTGCACGGCGTCAAGCCGGCGGACGACTGGGTCGATGCAATGCATACCTCGCTGATCCTGTATGCCGAGCATGAATTCAATGCGTCGACCTTCACCTGCCGCGTCATCGCCGGCACCGGTTCGGACATGCATTCGGCGATTTGCGGCGGCATCGGTGCCTTGCGCGGCCCCAAGCATGGCGGCGCCAACGAAGTGGCCTTCGAGGTGCAGAAGCGCTATGAGTCGGCGAACGAGGCTGAAAGCGACATCCGTGCGCGTGTCGAAAGGAAGGAAGTGGTGATCGGCTTCGGTCACCCGGTCTACACTATCTCCGACCCGCGCAACAAGGTGATCAAGGAAGTCGCGCGCAAGCTGTCTGCGGATGCCGGCGACATGAAGATGTTCGACATCGCCGAGCGGCTCGAGACGGTGATGCTGGACGCCAAGAAGATGTTTCCCAACCTCGACTGGTTTTCGGCAGTCAGCTATCACATGATGGGTGTGCCTACCGCGATGTTCACGCCGATTTTCGTCATCGCCCGCACCGCCGGCTGGGCCGCCCATGTGATCGAGCAGCGCATCGACGGCAAGATCATCCGCCCGACCGCCAATTACACCGGGCCGGACGAGCGCAAGTTCGTGCCCTTGAACCATCGTTGACCTGCCACTCCCGATCCACACCACCGATCCACACCACCGATCCACACCATGAACAGCGCCGATCGCAAGCCCCTGCCAGGTACTTCGCTTGACTACTTCGACGCGCGCGCGGCGGTCGAGCGTATCGCGCCGGGTGCGTATGACAAGCTGCCCTATTGCTCGCGCGTGCTGGCCGAAAACCTGGTGCGGCGCTGCGATCCGGCCCAGCTGACCGCGTCGCTTGTGCAACTGATCGAACGCCGCCGCGATCTCGACTTTCCGTGGTTCCCCACCCGCGTGGTGTGCCACGACATCCTGGGCCAGACCGCGCTGGTGGACTTGGCCGGTCTGCGCGACGCCATCGCCGCCGCCGGCGGCGACCCGGCCAAGGTCAACCCGGTGGTGCCGGTGCAGTTGATCGTCGACCATTCGCTTTCGGTTGAGAGTGGCGGCTTCGACCCGCAGGCGCTCGAGAAGAACCGCGCCATCGAAGACCGGCGCAACGAAGACCGTTTTCATTTCATCGAATGGAGCCGGCTCGCGTTCGAGAATGTCGAAGTGATCCCGGCCGGCAACGGCATCATGCACCAGATCAATCTGGAAAAAATGTCGCCGGTGATCCATGCACAGGGCGGCGTCGCCTTCCCCGATACGTTAGTCGGTACCGATAGCCACACGCCCCATGTGGATGCATTGGGCGTGATCGCCATCGGCGTGGGCGGCCTCGAAGCCGAGAGCGTGATGCTGGGCCGCGCCTCGTGGATGCGCCTGCCCGACATCATCGGCGTCGAACTGTCGGGCCGGCGCCAGCCCGGCATCACCGCCACCGACATCGTGCTGGTACTCACCGAGTTCCTGCGCAAGCAGAAGGTGGTGGGGGCCTACCTCGAGTTCTACGGTGCGGGCGCCTCCCTGCTGACCCTGGGCGATCGCGCCACCATTTCCAACATGGCGCCGGAGTACGGCGCCACCGCGGCGATGTTCTCGATCGACCAGCAGACCATCAGCTACCTGCGCCTCACCGGGCGCAGCGACGAACAGGTGCGACTGGTTGAAACCTACGCCAAGGCGGCGGGCCTGTGGTCCGACACGCTGGGCCAGGTGGAGTACGAGCGCGTTCTCAAGTTCGACCTGTCAAGTGTGGTGCGCACCATGGCCGGCCCGTCGAACCCGCATGCGCGCCTGGCCACCTCGGAGCTGGCGGCCAAGGGCATCGCCAGGCCGTGGCTATCGGAGGCGGGGCAAATGCCCGACGGCGCCGTGATCATCGCTGCCATCACCAGTTGCACCAATACCAGCAACCCGCGCAACGTCATCGCCGCAGGCCTGGTGGCACGCAACGCCAACCGGCTGGGCTTGAAGCGCAAGCCCTGGGTCAAGAGCTCGCTGGCGCCAGGCTCCAAGACGGTCGCCTTGTACCTGGAGGCAGCCGGCCTGCTGCCGGAGCTGGAAAAGCAAGGCTTTGGCATCGTCGGCTTCGCCTGCACCACCTGCAACGGCATGTCCGGCGCGCTCGACCCCGCGATCCAGCGCGAAATCATCGAGCGCGATCTTTACGCCACCGCTGTGCTTTCGGGCAATCGCAATTTCGACGGCCGCATCCACCCTTACGCGAAGCAGGCCTTTCTCGCATCGCCCCCGCTGGTGGTGGCCTACGCGCTGGCCGGCACGATCCGCTTCGACATCGAACGGGATTCATTCGGCAACGACGCCGCCGGCAAGCCGATCACGCTCAAGGACCTGTGGCCCGCGGATGAAGAGATCGATGCCATCGTCGCATCGAGCGTAAAGCCGGAGCAGTTCCGGCAGGTCTATATCCCGATGTTCGAGGCTCGTGCCGCTAGCCACGAAAAGATCAGCCCGCTCTACGCCTGGCGCGCCCAAAGCACCTACATTCGCCGCCCGCCATACTGGGACAGCGAGGGTCAGGGCGCGCTGGCGGCCAGCCCGCGCACCCTGAAGGACATGCGCGCGCTGGCGCTTCTGGGTGACAACATCACCACCGATCACCTGTCGCCATCGAACGCGATCATGCGCGATTCCGCCGCCGGTGAATACCTGGCGAAAATGGGCCTGCCCGAGGAGGACTTCAATTCCTACGCCACGCACCGCGGCGACCACTTGACAGCGCAGCGTGCCACCTTCGCCAACCCCACCCTCAACAACGAAATGGCTGTCGAGAGCGGTCCTGACGGCGCCAAGGCCATGACCGGGTCGCTCGCCCGCCTTGAACCTGAAGGCCGGGTGGTGCGCATGTGGGAAGCCATCGAGACCTACATGGAACGCAGGCAGCCACTGATCATCATCGCCGGCGCCGACTATGGCCAGGGCTCGTCGCGCGACTGGGCCGCCAAGGGCGTGCGCTTAGCCGGCGTCGAGGCGATCGCCGCCGAAGGCTTCGAGCGCATCCACCGCACCAACCTGATCGGCATGGGCGTGTTGCCGCTGGAATTCAAGGCCGGCACCACGCGCCACACGCTCAAGATCGACGGCACGGAGACCTTCGATGTCGAAGGCGAACGCACACCGCGCGCCGACTTGACGCTGGTTGTCAAGCGTCGCAATGGCGCACGCGTCGCCGTGCCGGTCACCTGCCGCCTGGATACCGCCGAAGAGGTGTCGATTTACCAAGCCGGCGGCGTCCTGCAGCGCTTCGCGCAAGACTTTCTGGAAAAGGCCGCCGCATGAAAACCTTTGCAGCGCAGATTCGCGTCCCTGCCACCTACATGCGCGGCGGCACCAGCAAGGGCGTGTTTTTCCATGTGCCGGACATGCCGCCGGCGCTGCAACAGCCGGGCCCGGCGCGCGACGCGTTTTTGCTGCGCCTGATCGGCAGCCCCGACCCCTACGGCAAGCACACCGACGGCATGGGGGGCGCCACCTCGTCGACCAGCAAGGCCGTGCTGCTGTGCAAGAGCACGCAACCCGGCCACGATGTCGACTATTTGTTCGGCCAGGTCGCCATCGACAAGGCCTTTGTCGACTGGGCCGGCAATTGCGGCAACCTTTCTGCGGCGGTTGGCCCGTTTGCCATCAGCAACGGCCTGATCGACCCGGCGCGCGTGCCGCAGAACGGCATCGCGACTGTGCGCATCTGGCAGGCCAACATTCAGAAGACCATCATCTCGCATGTGCAGATGAACCACGGCCTGGTGCAGGAAACCGGCGATTTCGAGCTTGACGGCGTGACCTTCCCTGCCGCCGAAGTGAAGCTTGAATTCCTCGACCCCGCCGCCGAGGAAGAAGGTGCCGGCGGCGCCCTGTTTCCCACCGGCAACCTGATCGATGAACTGGAAGTGCCGGCCGCCGGCAATTTCAAGGGAGGCCGGCTCAAGGCCACCATGCTGACCGCCGGCATTCCGACGATTTTTGTCGAAGCCGCGGCCATCGGCTTTGACGGCACCGAATTGCAGGAAGCCATCAACGGCAGCACGGCCAACCTGGCCAAACTCGAAGCCATCCGCACTGCAGGCGCATTGCGCATGGGGCTCATCAACGCCCCCGAAGAGATGAGCAGGCGCCAGCACATACCCAAGGTGGCCTTCGTGGCGCCACCCGCGAGCTATACCGCATCCAGCGGCAAGAGCATCGGCGTAGCCGATGTCGACATGCTGGTGCGCGCCATGTCAATGGGCAAGCTGCATCACGCCATGATGGGTACCGCTGCGGTGGCCATCGGCGTGGGCGCCTGCGTTCCGGGCACCCTGGTCAACCTGGCCGCAGGTGGCGGCGCGCGCTCGGCAGTGCGTTTCGGCCACCCCTCGGGCACGCTTGTCGTGGGCGCCGAAGCAGTCCAGGCAGGCGGCCAATGGGTGGTCAAGAAGGCGGTGATGAGCCGCAGTGCGCGCGTCTTGATGGAAGGCTTTGTACGCGTGCCGGTTTGATTCCGGCCGCGCGTATCCTATTTCAGTCCGCATCGTTTGCATAGCCAAGGAGCTTCACATGCTAGTTGCATACCGTCAACACGTAGCCGAGCGCGCAGGGCTTGGCATTGCGCCGCTGCCGCTGTCGGCGCAGCAGACCGCCGACGTCATCGAGCTCCTCAAGGCGCCGCCGGCGGGCGAAGAAAAAGTCTTGGTCGAACTCATCACCAATCGCGTGCCCGCCGGGGTGGACGATGCCGCCAAGATCAAGGCCTCCTACCTGGCGGCGGTCGCGCATGGCAACGAGAAATGCCCGCTGATTTCGCGCGAGAAGGCCACCGAGCTCCTGGGCACCATGCTGGGTGGATACAACATTCATCCGCTGATCGAACTGCTCGACGATGCCACCATTGGCGGCATCGCCGCTGGAGCCCTGAAGAAAACCCTGCTGATGTTCGACGCTTTCCATGACGTCAAGGAAAAAGCCGACAAGGGCAATGCCCACGCCAAGGGCGTGATCAGAAGTTGGGCCGAGGCCGAGTGGTTCACCAGCCGCCCCGAGGTACCCGAAAGCCTGACCATCACGGTGCTCAAGGTGACCGGCGAGACCAATACCGACGACCTCTCCCCGGCGCCGGACGCCTGGAGCCGGCCGGACATTCCGCTACACGCGCTGGCCATGCTCAAGAACCCGCGCCCGGGTATCACCCCGGAAGAAGAAGGCAGGCGCGGCCCGATCAAGTTCATGCAGGACCTGCGCGCCAAGGGCAACCTCGTGGCCTACGTGGGCGATGTGGTCGGCACCGGTTCATCACGCAAGTCGGCCACCAACAGCGTGCTGTGGTGGACCGGTGAAGACATTCCGTTCGTGCCCAACAAGCGCTTCGGCGGAGTCTGCCTGGGCAGCAAGATAGCGCCGATTTTCTTCAACACCATGGAAGATGCCGGCGCCCTGCCGATCGAACTCGATGTTTCGAAAATGGAAATGGGCGACACCGTTGAACTGCGCCCCTACGAAGGAAAAGCCCTGAAGAACGGGCAAGTGATCGCCGAGTTCTCCGTGCGCTCCGATGTGATCTTCGACGAAGTGCGTGCCGGTGGCCGCATTCCGTTGATTGTTGGCCGCGGGCTGACCGCCAAGGCACGCGAGGCGCTCGGCATGCCGCCCTCGACCCTGTTTCGCCTGCCGCAAGTGCCGCCGGACACCGGCAAAGGCTTCACGCTGGCGCAAAAAATCGTCGGCCGCGCCTGCGGCCTGCCCGTAGACCGTGGCATGCGTCCGGGCACCTACTGCGAGCCACGCATGGCTTCGGTGGGCTCGCAAGACACCACCGGCCCCATGACCCGCGACGAATTGAAAGACCTGGCCTGTCTGGGCTTCTCCGCCGATCTGGTAATGCAGTCCTTCTGCCACACCGCGCCCTATCCGAAGCCGGTCGACATCAAGACCCACCATGAGCTGCCCGAATTCATGTCCAATCGCGGCGGCATTTCACTGCGCGTGGGCGACGGCATCATCCATTCCTGGTTGAACCGCATGCTGCTGCCCGACACGGTCGGCACCGGCGGCGACTCGCACACACGCTTCCCGATCGGCATCTCGTTCCCTGCGGGCTCAGGGCTGGTCGCTTTTGCGGCGGCCACCGGCGTGATGCCGCTGGACATGCCGGAGTCGGTGCTGGTGCGCTTCAAGGGCACGATGCAGCCCGGCGTCACCCTGCGTGACCTGGTCAACGCGATTCCGCTGGCGGCGATCAAGCGCGGCCTCCTGACGGTGGAGAAAAAAGGCAAGAAAAATGTGTTCTCGGGCCGCGTGGTCGAGATCGAAGGCCTGCCCAGGCTCAAGTGCGAACAGGCGTTCGAACTGGCCGACGCCACCGCCGAGCGTTCCGCCGGCGGCTGCACCGTGCGCCTGGACAAGGAACCGATCATCGAATACATCACCAGCAACATCACCATGCTGAAGTGGATGATCGCCACCGGTTACTCCGACGTGCGCACCATCAAGCGCCGCATCGCCGCGATGGAAGCCTGGATCGCCAATCCGCAACTTCTGGCGCCGGACGCCGACGCCGAATACGCGGAAATCATCGAGATCGACATGAACGAGATCAGCGAGCCGATCGTCGCCTGCCCCAACGACCCGGACGACGTGAAAACCCTGTCGGACGTGGCCGGTGCCAGGATCGACGAAGTGTTCATCGGCTCCTGCATGACCAACATCGGCCATTTCCGCGCCGCCTCCAAGCTGCTCGAAAACAAGCGCGACATCCCGGTCAAGCTGTGGATCGCGCCGCCCACCAAGATGGACCAGAAGCAGCTCACCGAGGAAGGCCACTACGGCGTACTGGGCTCGGCCGGGGCGCGCATGGAAATGCCGGGCTGCAGCCTGTGCATGGGCAACCAGGCACAGGTCAAGGAAGGCGCGACCGTATTCTCCACCTCGACCCGCAATTTCCCCAACCGCCTGGGCAAGAACGCCAATGTCTACCTTGGCTCGGCCGAACTGGCGGCGATCTGCTCCAAGCTCGGCCGCATCCCGACCAGGGAGGAATACATGGCCGACATGGGGGTGATCAATCAGGACGGCTCGAATATCTACAAGTACATGAACTTCGACCAGATCAAGGATTTCTCCGACCAGGCCGACAAGGTTACTTCCTGAATGGTGTGAGCGGAAACAAGGATAGGAATTTCAACGCCACTTTTTGAAGTGTCTCCTCCGTTCCCGTCCGAGTCAATCGTGAAATTCGTGCCCAAGGTTTCCGATCGCCCCTGAAAAACCCGCTCCGGAATTTCCGGTGTCTGTGCCTGTGGCCACCTGGGCGGCGGAAGTTTGCTGCCCAGGTGGCCACAGGCACGAGCCGTCCCCGACGAGCGAGTCTGTTCGTCTTGTGCCCTACCACGCGATACGCTGATCGAACTCGTAGTCGGGTGCGGGTTGCGCTCGCGGATCGATGGTGTCCGATCCCCTGTTCTGCATCTCCCACAGCGGTGGCCCCCGCGCCGGCATCAAACGCGGTGGTGACTTAGGCTCGCCCAGATGACCGAGAATCTCCCGGATTACCGCCCCCTCGGTGATGAAGGCGATGATCTTCATCTCGCCGCCGCACTTCGGGCACAGCAGGGGCAGCACCTCATAGATGCGTGCCAGCAGCAGCGCCCAGACGTAGCGCGCTGCCTGGCGATGTGCCGGCTCAGTCGGCTCAGTCGGCTCAGTCGAGGCCGCTCCCGGCGAGATCGACACGACCGGCGTCGGTGCGACGGCAATCTCGGTCGGCTGTGCCAGCGCCGTGACCGCATAGCGCAGCGGCGAGTTCGGCGCCAGCACGCCGTAGTAACGGTGACGATGTTTGCGCGGTGGCGGAATCAGCGCCGCCAGACGATCGAGCAATTGCATCGGTGTCAGCATCAGGCTGACGCTGCCACCCGGCCCCGGCTTCACGCTCTCATAGACGAGGTGCTCGGGATCGATTTCACGCAGCCGCTCCAGCGCAAAGGCGGGACGGGCGCAGTAGCGCAACAACCGTTCCAGACCGTCGCGCTCGTGCGCCTCGATGCGCACCTTTGCATCGACCGAGAAGCCGCCGCCGTGTTCCCACTCGGCCATCACCTGCGCATCGACGGCCGACAGCAGGCCGCGCCGCTGGGCCGAGCGCAGCAGTCGCCGACGCACGGCGGCCTGAACCTCGCCGATTGCCGACGCATCCAGGTCGGCAGCCGGGTGAAAGCTGACGCCACCCTCCGCATGGTCCAGACCATTCCCTTCGGTCATCGCCTCGAAAACGCCATCCACCACGACGCAGTGGAAGTGCAGATGCGTGTTCAGCAGCGCCCCGAAGCGGTGGATGAAGACCACGGCGCCGAGGCGGGACGCCGCACTGGCGCCGGGGCTGTGTTGGCGCAGCACCGGCTCGATGGCGCTCAGGAATATATGCAGTGCGGCGTTCAGAACCGCCGGATCACGTTCCAGGTGGTAGCGCAGGCGCTTGGGCACGGACAGCACCCACTGGCGCACCGGAAGGCGCGGGATGACATGGTTGGTGAGATGCGCGGCGGTCTCCACCATGCGGCGGGTGGTGCAGGACGGGCAGACCCCGCGACACTTGCAGGAGTAAGCGATCAGGAAATCATGTCCGCAGTCGCCGCAGCGAGCACGGGCAAAACCGTGGGCTACGATGCCGCACTCGAGGTAACGGCGGAATTCCCGCTCGGTGACTGCGGACGCGCTCGCCCCGGCGCCATCATTCTAAAACGCCAGCCAGGTGGCAAGATGGGTCTGCACCGTGCGATAGAGCAGCGTGCGCTCGGGCTGGCGACGGCGGTAGACGGCACTGCGCGGTGGCGCGCAAGCGGCGGCGGCAGGCATGACAGTCCGGATCGGGTGATCGGGACACGTAACTGTAGGCCCATACAGCTATCGGCGCAATCGCGACTGGCACCTCGTAGATGCGCGCAAGCAGCACCCGGACGTACCGGGCTGCCTGGCGATGCGCCCGCTCGTCGCTCGCCTCGGCCGTTACTACTTCTCGCCGATCGCCGCAGCGCTACCGCACGTCCGCGACGGCACATTGTCGGCGCTGGCAGTTTGAAATGGCGCTTCATCGGTGGGCGCGAGCGCATCCGCCGC
>Ga0163146_10006195_pt1 | contig 13669 bp, 20 predicted proteins | sample OliLakLV19MP7G1_FD_148648 | JGI IMG/M metagenome (GOLD analysis project Ga0163146, IMG submission 148648) | Freshwater microbial mat bacterial communities from Lake Vanda, McMurdo Dry Valleys, Antarctica - Oligotrophic Lake LV.19.MP7.G1 | ecosystem: Environmental > Aquatic > Freshwater > Lake >... | reverse complement strand
GGAAATACACCAGGACCGGGACGACAAGAGACCAAGGATGCGATGCTCACCCCGCGTCCCTCGCCCCTCACGGTTTTCCAAGCCCTCCAAACCCACACCCTGCGCGTGTCGTGGAAAAAAGAAGCCTGCGAACCGCTGATGCAGATTTTCGACGGGCGCGCCTTCGATCCCCTGCGTGCCGGGATCAATGCCATCCATAGGGAGATCCTGAAAAGCCGCCTGTTCGTCGCCTTGCACATGCATGCGGGCGACGGCAACGTGCATACCAACATTCCGGTGAATTCCGACAACTACGCGATGTTGCAGGAAGCGAACGTCGCCGTCGCCCGGATCATGAAGCTGGCGCGCGCACTCAACGGTGTGATTTCCGGCGAGCACGGCATTGGCATCACCAAGCTCGACTACCTGGATGAAGTAGATATCCGGGCATTCACCGCGTACAAAAAGCAGGTCGATCCGGAGGGCCGGTTCAACAAGGGCAAGCTCCTGGCCGGAGGCAATCTCGACAAGGCCTATACGCCGAGCTTCAGCCTGCTGGAACTGGAGAGCCTGATCCTCGAGCAAAGCGCGATCGGCGAAATCTCCGATTCAATCAAGGACTGCCTGCGCTGCGGCAAGTGCAAGCCGGTGTGCTCGACGCACGTGCCGCGCGCCAACCTGCTGTACTCGCCGCGCAACAAGATCCTGGCCACGTCGCTGCTGATTGAGGCTTTCCTGTATGAAGAACAGACACGCCGCGGCATTTCTCTGAAGCACTTCGACGAATTTTCCGACGTCGCCGACCACTGCACCGTCTGCCACAAGTGCCTGAACCCCTGTCCGGTGGACATCGATTTCGGCGACGTCTCGATCGCGATGCGCAATTTCCTGCGCAAGCAGGGCAAGAAGAAATTCAATCCGGGGACCGCGGCTTCGATGCTGTTCCTCAACGCGACGGACCCGAACACCATCAAGGTCACCCGCAAGATAATGATCGAGTGGGGCTTCCGCGCGCAGCGCCTGGCGCACAAGGCGGGCAAGGCACTAGGGCTGGTGCAGCCACAGGTCAGGCATCCGCCCGCAACACTCGGCAAGCCGCCGCTCAAAGCCCAGGTCATCCACTTCATCAACAAGCCGATGCCCGGCGGCCTGCCCAAGAAAACTTCCCGGGCCCTGCTGGATATCGAAGACAACCACATGGTGCCGGTGATCCGCGACCCGAAAAGGGCCAACGAGGATTCCGACGCGGTGTTCTATTTCCCCGGCTGCGGCAGCGAGCGCCTGTTCGGCCAGGTGGGGCTCGCGACCCAGGCCATGCTCTACGAAGTGGGCGCGGTAACGGTGCTGCCGCCGGGGTACCTGTGCTGCGGCTATCCGCAGACATCGGCCGGCGAGCAGGACAAGGGCCAGAAGATCAGCACCGACAACCGCGTGCTGTTCCATCGCGTCGCCAATACGCTCAACTACCTCGATATCAAGACCGTCGTGGTGTCCTGCGGCACCTGCATGGACCAGTTGCAGAAGTACGAATTCGACAAGATTTTCCCCGGCTGCCGGCTGCTCGACATTCACGAGTACCTGCTGGAGAAAGGCGTCAGGCTGGAAGGCGTGAATGGGGTTCGCTACATGTACCACGACCCCTGCCACACGCCGATGAAGACCTACGAGCCGCTCAAGGTGGTCAACAAGCTTATGGGGTCCGACGTGAAACTCAACGACCGCTGCTGCGGCGAGTCCGGCACGCTGGCCGTGACCCGTCCAGACATTTCCACGCAGGTGCGCTTCCGCAAGGAAGAGGAAATGCGCAAAGGCGCCGCTGCGATCCGCGCCAACGGGCATGAGGGACCCGTCAAGATCCTGACTTCCTGCCCGTCCTGCCTGCAGGGCCTGTCGCGCTACGACAACGACTCCGGTACCACGGCGGACTACATCGTGGTCGAGATCGCCAGGCACGTGCTCGGCGAAAACTGGATGGCGGACTACGTTGCCAAGGCCAACAACGGCGGAATTGAACGCGTATTGCTCTAGCTTCGTGCGACCCAACGCCGCAGGCGGACGGTCTGAACCAGCGCCGGGTTGGGCATGCGTCGCAACTACAGTGCGAATACTTCTCGGATCACTTCGGGGCGCTTGGCCGCTATGGTAAGTAAGGCTTGGGCGGCTCCAGATGGTTTGCGCCGCCCCTGCTCCCACTCCTGAAGCGTCCTGATTGATACTCCCAGGACTTGAGCAAACGGAGTCTGCGAAAGGCCGAACTTTGCTCTGGCCTGCGTCACGTCAGACAGCGAAACCCGATGAACGCGACCGGACTTTCCGGCCTTCATTTCAAGGACCGACGCAAGTAACTCGCTGACGTAGGTTCGTCAAACATGCCCAACGACAAGCTAAGCGGCGCCGCAAACCAAGTTCGCTCGAAGCGCCGCGCTCCTGGGCGTCCGCTTTAAGCGCCTGGTTAGGCCTTCTTTACTTCAAGGCTTATTGCGCTGCTAAACACGGTCCCTCATCCAAAGAATTTTGAGTGAATTCTTTGCGATATAGGAGGTTCGCCATGCGATGGAACCCAATTTATTGGCGATTTCCTTAGGCGAGAGGATGTGATCCACATGATCAATTTCGATTGCGTTTATCGGCATGGATTCTGAAGCAGCGGTATCAGGTGTCTGGGCGAAGGTTACACCTCCTTTTTCTTTCAGAATCTTAAGACCTTCTGCACCATCGGAACCTTCTCCGGAAAGGATGATTCCTATAGACCCATGGGCTTGATCTTTTGCTAGAGAATACATGAAGTGATCAATGGCGTTGTTCACAGGTTTGTCAGGGCGAGGAATGAGTAAGAGTGAGTGTCCTTCGATTTCCATGAATCTATCCGGAGGTAGAATGTAGATGTGATCAGCAAGTATTTCTTGATGTTCTTTCGCCACTTGGGTAACTGGCATTTTCGTTGAACGGGAAAGAATCTCGGGGAGCAGACTTTTTGATCCGCGCAGAATATGTGATAGCAATACGAACGCCATTCCTGTGTCCGTAGGTAAGTTTTCAATCAACTCCTGAAAGGCCGCTAAGCCTCCAGCTGAGGCACCGATCGCAACAACACTTGGAGAATTTAATTCGCCCATGTTTTACCCTCCTTTGAACCGGACGTATGAGACATTGGGTACTGAGCCTAGAATGATGAACCACGGAATGAAAACCTGCCGTGTTTAAGAAGACAGTCGCATAGGCCCAACGCCCGAATTCAGCCGCGCTGCCAGGCGTCGGCTGGAATGACTGGTTGGACGTCACGTTGCTTTCTGGCGCACCAGCTTGACTTGGAGCTCGCACCCTACAGCGCTTGCATAGCGTTTGAGCGTTGCAAGCGATGGGGCGTGCTTGCCGGCCGACTCAAGGCGGGAGACTGCGCTCTTGGTAGTGCCCATGCGTTCCGCGACGGCATCCTGGGTAAGACCAGCGCGAGAGCGTGCCTTGAGCATTTGACCGGCCACTTGATATTCCAGCGCCAATGCGTCGTAGGCTTCGCGGAAGCCCTTGCGCGCACGAGCCTTTTCAAGGAACGCCTTGTGGACATGGGGCACAGATTTGTACTTAAGCTCAGCTATCTTGTAACTCCTTGAAGCGCTTGCGCGCCAGTTTCAGTTCACGGTCGGGCGTCTGTTAAGTCTTCTTGATGAACGCGTGCAACACCGTGACACGCTTGCCCACCAAGAAGCAGTAGAACGCGCGGCCCATGCCAGCCCGACCACGTGGCCTCAGCTCGAACAATCCGTCGCCAAAGGCGCGGGAGTGCGGCAGGCGAAGACTGGGGCCGTATTCGGCCAGAAGCTCAACAAGGCGCGCATAGTCTGCGAGGACATCAACTGGCCAAGATTCAATCTAGGCAAGCACGTGTTCATGGAATTACGCGATTTCAAACGCCATGAATGCAGGTTATCAAATACGCTAACGAGGCGCAACGGCCACATTTTGTGCCGCCCAATGTCCAAGCTGAGCGGCCCGCCGCCACCGGCCTTCCGCCAGAAAAGAAGCCGCTTGCCGGCGGGTCCGCTCGAGCGTCAGGTTGGGCCTCGGTGTCGCCACCACAAAATGCTGATCCGAAGCCCTGCCACTCGCAACGCGCCAGCGAACAGCCGGCACATTCTCTCGGCGTCGGTGCCGCCGCCGTCCCCAAGCGCCATACCCCTCGTCGCAATCGTGGGCGTCTGACTCATCGACGAGGGCTCAGAGCGAGGCCGAACGTAATAACCGGCGCTGCGCGGCCGTATCGCGCAGCGCCCGTGTTGAGCGCCGGGATGGGCGATACGCTTTTGCAGGACATGGCAAGTCGAGTCCACTGACAGAACTCGGCGCCGATATTACGGCGACTGTGAGCCGATGCGCTGTTCCAATTGATCCACCTGATCGAGCAATTGCGCGAACTCTCGGCCGAAGGCGGTAATGTTGTACTCAACGCGCGGCGGCACCTCCGGGTAGCTGGTCTTTTCCAGGATGCCGAAGCGCACCAGCTTGACTAGGCGCTCGTTGAGCACCTTGGCGCTGAGGCCGTCGACGGCGTGTTCCATGGCACCGGGCCGGTGCACGCCATGGCGCACCAGGTCAATCACGGTCAGCGACCATTTGCAGCCGATTACGCTTTCCACCATCTGATGCACGCTGGATGTTTCCATGAAAAAAATCTCCGCTGCCGATTCAACAAGTTGCACCATTTGGTGCCTACCCCACGCTTTGGTGCCCGCCTTTCGCCGCCGCTTGCGGCCTGTACATTTGCGCTTGCCGCACCGACAAATCTTATTCGAAAGGAGTATTTCATGGGCCACCTTCCTGTATTCATTCTGGCACTCATGAGCACCACGGCGGCCCTTGCCGCGGACACTGAAGCCGTCCCCTATCCACAGAACTACCGTGAGTGGCATCACGTCAAAAGCATGGTCATCAACTCGGGCCACCCGCTGTACGATGCGTTCGGGGGTATCCACCACCTCTACGCCAATGCGGCCGCCGTGAAGGGCTACAAGAGCGGCACTTGGCCCGACGGCGCGGTGATCGTGTTCGATCTGCTGGAGGCGAAATCCGCCGACAACGCCGTCACCGAGGGTGCGCGCAAGGTGGTCGGCGTGATGCACCGAGACGCCAAGAAATTTGCCGCGACCGGCGGCTGGGGTTACGAGGGCTTTAAGGGCGACAGCAAGGCCGAGCGCGCGGTCGGTGCCAATGCGCTGGCCGCCTGCCACACCTGCCACACTGCGCAGAAGGACAGGGGCTTCGTCTTTAGCAAGCTGCGACCGTGAGCGGCGCACAGGACTTTGCACCGATGCCACTGCGCTGGCACTGTAAACCGCTCGGCTTGAGCGCCTTGTGTTGGGTTCACTCAACGATCTTCCAGTAGGAATCTTTGCGTATCACCTTTCCGCCCTGGAACTCGTAGTGATCACTCCCTCGAACCTCTACCTTGCGGCCATCCCTCGTCGTTCCAGTCAGCAACCACTCTGACACGCCCATGCGACCCGACACCCAGTGCCGATCGTCGCCATAGTGCACGTCAGGGGTCGTTTCGAATCTCATCGACAACCCCTTACGCACGGCATCCTTTCCGGTGAAGCGAGTACCCCACCCCACGGCTTGTTGCCCCGGGGCATATCCAGCGAAGAGTCCTCGGCAAAGTGCACCATGATCCTGTCCAGGGCGTGTGCATTGAATGCCGCACCCAACTCGAGAAGCAATTCATAGTTGCCTTGTTCCTCGTCAGTCATGATCGCTCTCCCTGGAGATTCCGCAAAAACGGGCGTCGATACTGAGAGCAGAAAAAGTACAACAACAGCATTCGTGCGACAGATCATGGTTTGCTCCTCTCATCGGTGTGCTTCACCGCGCAATCCCTGGCAGCGGGCAGGCCACCGGGGCTCCAATTCCTTTTCGCGACTGCATGCGAGCCGCCCAACGACCGAATTCAGCCGCGCCGCTAGGCGTCGGCTGGAATGATTGGTTGGGCGGCCTATCTTCCCGGCCGCTCACTCAACGATCTTCCAATAGGCGTCTTTGCGGATCACCTTCCCGCCTCGGAACTCGTAGTGATCCACCCCTCGAACCTCTACCTTGCGGCCCTCCCTGGTCGTTCCAGTCAGCAACCACTCTGATACGCCCAGGCGGCCCGATACCCAGTGCCGAGCCTCGCCATAGTGCACGTCGGGGGTCGTTTCGAATCGCATCGCCAGCCCCTTGCGCACACCATCTTTGCCAATAAAGCGCGTGCCCCACGGCTTACTGCCCCTAGGCATGTCTAACGACGCGTCCTCGGCAAAATGCAACATGATCCTGTCCAAGTCGTGCGCATTGAATGCTGCGGCCAACTCCAGAAGCAGCTCGTAGTTACGCTCTTCCTCTTCTATCATGATCGCTCCAGTATCAATGTTGATGCTCTCGGATTTCGAAGACTGCTGCGCACCAGCGGCAGAGTTTCAATCGGCCAATGAACGGACGGCTTTCATCCAACAATTCGATTTCGTAGCCTCTGGAATGGTTATTCGGACTGCGTGCGAGTATCCGAAATGCACCTCCGAACAGCCATCTGTCCCTTTCATGGTAATAGTCGATCAGCGAGAAAATAAACTGGCGATTAAAGTCGTCACGAGCCCCCGCCAACTATTCCAGCCATTCCATTCATCTCGATCACGCACGAAGACGTCGAGCGGATCATCTTTTCCGTTCCAACACGCGAGATGAAGCTTGTACTGGTCGGCGCTGGTGACCGGATACAACTGCGGAAGGCGGATGTTCATCGCTGCAAAGTGGCCTAACGATTGCCATCAGCGGCGGGAACCAGTAGACGAAGGCCGCTGGTGACTGTCCGCTGCATGGCATGGTTCGGCCTCATGTTCTCATTCTCGGTAAGATCACGCCGCCGGCTTGTGCTTTCTTAACCAATCCTGAAGCGCAGCGTCCACGCGTGTCTGCCAGCCTTCGCCGGTGGCTCGAAAACTCTGAACTACCTCCTGCGATAGCCGAATCGTAATGCGTTCCTTCGTCGGAGACTTCTGCGCTCCACGCACGCCCACTTTGCGTCGAAGCGAACCCGGAAGGGCCTGACGTGCGGGACGAAACTGCTTCAGGTCCTTTGCAGTGATTTCCCTGACCTCGCCCTTGGCGTCAGTCAGTGGCTTGAGCTTTGGCATAGCGTTTCACCTCGCGTGCGTTAGCCTTTCGGAAGCTGATGACGCGAATACCGTCCGCAGTCTCAGCAAAACAAAGAACGTGCAGTCGAACGCCGAGCATGCCTAAAGCTATGTAGCGTGTTTCTCCATAGTCATGTCGTTCGTCAACGGCGTACAGGGCGTTCTCGAAGTCGAACTCGGCGGCAGATTCAAACGAGAACCCACGGATACGGATGTTCCGTTGGTTCTTTGCCGGATCGTAAGAGATTCGCACACCGCATAGTGTACATACAAAAAGATCGATGCGCTACTGAGGCTGGATAGACAATCGACGCGACCTATGAGGCCGAACGTGAAAGCTCAGCGGCCGGCCGCTTGCGGACGGTCCGATACTGGAGCGCTAGGTTAGGCCAGATCATCCTGCTTGCGCGGCGGTATAGGCAAGCCGCGTATTTGTGACCAGTACTCGTCGTGCACATCAGCATCTACTTCGGATGTCACGTTTGTTGCATAAAGATTATCCTGGCCGTCCTTTCGGGGGTCCGCAATCCAGAACCGCTCGTCAGACTCAACGGCAAAATAGTTCGACTTGAAGCCGCTACCCTTCAGGGTTTGGAACGATTGTCCGGCGTAATACAGCGTTGCCCCCGACTTCGAAAACGTAACACGACCGATGCGTGCCGGAGGAGTGGAACCGCCAACCTTTGACTCGATGTACATGATGCGACTCTTCATCGTTGCCTAACGCAAAAGCTGTGCGACCGGACGCCGCAGGCGGACGGTTCGCACCAGCGCCGGGTTAGCCGACGATTCGATCATAGTCTGCATGAGTCCCGATCCAGAACCACTGGACGCCGTCCCCTGCATCGTGACCCAGCGCGCGATGATGCTCGCCAACTCGCACGGACCAGACCTTTCCGATGCGCTTGAAGTGCAGAGATGGATGTTTTGGATCGGACTTGAGAAGCTGGAACTTCTTGTCCACAACATTTCTCCCAGACTTGGGCAGCGCTTCGTAAAGCGCCCAAAAGCGAGAAGACGCGGTGTGATTCAAAGGGGGCGCGTCTTCTGTGCCCTTTGGTCGGCCATCGAGTCTTCGATGAAGCGATCCAGTTTACCCGCTGCCGCGTCAGCTTCAATTTGACGGTCCCAAACCTGGGCGTCGAACTCGGCAAACCACTCCCGGAACTGCGCAAGTTCCACGGGAGAAAGGCTCTTGATGAGGAGTTCAAGCTTTTCGACTGCGCCCACGGGCACCCCTAATTCACAACGCGAAATAATTGTACACCGGTCATTTCTCGTCGGCTAACGCTCGCCATTGAACGGCGCCGACAGGCGTCCGTTCCGATAGCTTGTTATGCGACACGTTCTGATTACACAGGCAGACCAAGGTACTTCTTGATGTGATTTGCCAATACGTTGTCGATCTCGTTGTGGCGCGGAACCGGTTGCTTCTGCCCAGTAGCTGGATTGTGATAAATGTCGTGGCGCCCACCGTGCCGCAGAAGAACACAGCCCTTCTGCTCAATCTGGCGAACCAGCTCGCGACGCTTCACAGAGCAATTTCTTTGATTCTGTAGTCCGACGGTACATCATCAAATGCCATCAGGCGAAAGGCGTCTTTGAGGTTTTCTTCTAACTCTTCGAGGGTCTCACCCTGAGTCATGATTTCTGGGTGTTCAAGTACTTTCCCAAGCCAGAACTGCTCACCTTTCCAGTAAACCATGGTTAATTTTTGCTTCATAGCGCCTCTTCTGAAGAGAATCGTAAACGTAGTCTACTCCGGTGCTATTGGTGTCGCATAACGTCGCGCATGAGCCGCCGAGCAGGCGGGCGAAGCTCGCTTGCGAAGGTCGGTCTCGATGCGTTTGTTAGATCTCACCCGGATAATCCGTTCTTCCGCCATACGCTCGCAAGCCAAGGCTGTCCCTCGAGCGGTAACCCCGGTGGACGGTAGTAGTACTCCAGCTCCACGAACGCAGCCGTTTCAAGAAATACGCGCCATGATTCGAGGTCGTGATACGCCCCATACCGCCCGCGATTCCAGCCCTCCTCGTTATTCCCCCGAGGGTTCGATGTGAATAGCACGCCATGGGGCTTGAGCGCCGCGTGCAACTCGCTCAACACACGCGGCAATTCTTGGCGTGGCACGTGGAACAGCGAGGCGTTGGCGAAGATGCCGTCGAAGCAGCTGGCGGGAAGCTTGAGCGCGAGGAAATCCTGCTCCCAGACTTTGCAGCCGCTGTGTTCGCGTGCCATGGCCGCAAGTGGCGGGGAGCCTTCGAGGCCGATCGGCTCGTGGCCTAGGGCGCGAAACGCCGCCAGGTCACGCCCAGGGCCGCAGCCGAAATCGAGTATGCACAACGGTGGCGTACCGCGAATGTGCCGCAGCAGCGCCGCGATGTTCTGCTTCACATTGTGGTCGCGCGTGCCTGCCCAGAACTCGGCAGCGCGCTCGCTGTAGTGTTCGAGCGTCTTGGCGGTGATGAGTGTCAGGTCGTCGAGGAGCTGTGTCATCGCAATCCTTCGATTCCCTGATGAGATCTAACGTAAAATTGAGGGGCGCCGATACGCGTCCGTCTCGAATGCCGGGTTGGGCGGCATCATCGGCGAGACACTGCCGGAGCGACCACGGCATCCTTGAGCCCCGCGTCATCGAATGCGCGGCGCACTACTCCCGACGCCTTAGCGGTCTCGATGAATTCCGTGACGTACGCAAGTGCGGCCAGTCGATTCTTGGGTACGGCCACCGCAATACCTTCACGGTGAAACGCACCCTCCAGCACGCGTGCACCGGGCAGTTGAGCAGCGAAGGCTGTGAGGGTTGTGCGTCCCGCCGCTGCTGCATCGACTTTTCCAGCCCGCACTTGCTCCAGGATTTCGGCGAGAGTCTTGAAGCGGACCAGGGTTGCATTTTTCAGAGCACGCTCTCTATTGCTAGCGGTCACCGACCCTTCGGCGACGGCGATTCGCACGTTAAGGCGATCGATATCTGACTGCGCACGAATGGGAGAGCCTTCCGGGACGAGATAGGTGAAGTCGAAAAAGAAGTAAGCGGGTCCGTAGTCCATCACTTTAGTTCGCTCTTCGTCGAACGGCAGGAAAGTGACATCCCAGTCGCCACGGACGGCCGCATGAAGCAGGTCCGGATAGTTGGTGTACGTCACCAAGTCAACGGGTGCACCGATTTGCCTGCCGAGCGCATGTGCCAGATCGACGGCCACCCCGCGCGGACGATTCGTCGCTGGATCGAGCGTCGCGCGAAAGCTACTCGCGACCGGCCCGACCACAATCGCAGCCCTCACCTTGCCTGTGGGTGCGAGCTGTTGCCTCGCTGCGGCAGAGTTTCCCTGGTCTTGCAATGACGCGCAGGCAACCAGCGTTACTGTAAGAAGCAAGAGTCCGGTTCTGAGTACGTGCATGGTCATGTTCCTCTCCTCCGAAGTGCTGTCCAACGTAGCGCATCAACCGCGCGGTTTACCGCGTCGGTTGCATGCGTGGGTTAGGCACAGACTCCGGCAGCAGCGCGACAGCACGCCGCGTTCATGTGCGTCAGCTCCCGGGGTTCCACGCTCAGGTTTCCATGACCGCGGCCAGCTCCCCAAAATCACTCACCGCAACATCCCAGTCCTCTTCAGCCTTGAGATCTGAGGTTTGACCTGGACCGTGCTCCGACCGCCGCGGCACAAAGGCCGTGCGCATCCCGTGAGAGCGAGCCGCCCGCAGGTCATAGTTATGTGCTGCCACCATCATGATCTCTTCAGGTTCGAAGTCCAATAGCTCAATGGCGCCACGGTAAACTTCCGGGTCGGGCTTGTAATGGCGGAAGACCTCCGCACAGAGAAGGCAATCCCACGGGAGACCACCAAATTTAGCCATGTTAACCATGCAAGCTACATCGCCATTTGACAATGTCGAGAGCACATATCTTGCTTTGAGTCGGGTTAACCCGGCCACGACGTCCGGCCAGGGTTTACAACGATGCCATGTACGGTTTAAACGGATCGTGTCCGCTTCACTGAGCGCGGTGATCCCACATTCGCGCAGCAACGTGTCGAGCTTCATCCGGTAAATGCCATTCACGTTGGTCCAAGGAAGCCTCCCTTCCCGGACCGCGTCCATGCCAGGACGGTAGCAACTTTTCCAGTCATCTACAAAATCCTCCCAATTCATGGCGATCCCTCGATCTCTTCCGAAGGCCTGAAGTTGTTGGATGATACTGGTTCGCCAGTCGACGACGGTACCGAACACATCAAAGACCAACGCTTTCACAGACATGTGACGTCTCCCATGGCATGCGCGCCATCATATGTTGCAGATGAGTAGCACTTCTACCGACCTTCCCACCAGCGGCCTAACGTTCGAGCTAAGCGGGCGACGACGGCATGGCGCGCTGGACAGCAAGCGCAAAATGGGCCGAAGGCCCAGCGCTTGATGGCCAGTGCGACATGCCGTTGGCGCTCCGCTTGAGCGAGGGGTTAGGCCGCGCTGGTGGCGTGCTCACAGTATTCTTGGTTTATGAAGTTTCATGACTTCGAATACTCTTTGATTCAACGCGTTTGCGTTTCGGCCAAGCGCAACCAGTTTGTCAATGATTTTCGGATAATCTTCTGCTTCAATTCTAACCTCTCGGTAATAGTGAAATCCATCTTTCACGTCGAGCTTTGCGAAGATGAAGGCGTTGTCGACGGGTGATATTGATGCAACGGCGCCATGAATGAGATCGTGTCGCAACGAGCTCAATTCTTCGAAGCGGTCAAAGAGATCATTGGCAACCTCAACCTCTGCTGCAAGAAGGTGTTCCTGCGAGACACATGCTCGGAGAAACTTGATCTTTGGTTCGAGCATGATTGGAATTCTCATGGTGCAACCCTTCCCCCCAAAGGACTGCCAAAGCATGGCCACCAACAGATCCAGTGCCTGCTCGGATTGACCCCACTGCAGAACGATCAAGCCGATGGCCTTCGCAATGGTGTCGAGGTCATCTGCGGCGCTTGGGGCGGAGGAGGGCTTCTGCATTGCGTGGCCTAACGCCTGAATTAAGCCGACTTGCGAAGCAAGTTCGGCTTGAATGAATTGTTAGGCGTCACGCCCTAGATAAGGAAGGCGCCAGTTCGACAGCCCCGACACGCTCTGCGCACGACGCCGACCCTAGCCACGTGTGTGGATTGCCAGCCCAGCACCAACCGAGTTTCGGGCGGCCATCGCTCAGCCAAAGGGCGGGAACACGCTTGTCGCCGCAGCGAGAGGCGAGCAGTGAGAAGCAGTTGTTGGGTTGCAGAAACTCCGGGAACTGCGTCAACAAAGCCACCCCCTCCTCAATGGTGAGCGGCGAGCGACGTTGCTCAAGGATTGACCGGTATGCGTCATCAGGCGTGATGTTCAGTGTTTCCGAACCGCGATCAACCTCCCGGAGCAGATAAGCCTCGCCCTCAGGCAACGAGACGGATTCGATAGGGACGAAATCCTCTGGCTTTTTCGGGCAGAGACGCTCCAAGGCCAGCTTGCCGCGCCGACCGACCAAGGGCAGCGTGCAGGCCACGGGAGCACGCGACGAGTGGACTACCAAAACGAAAGGTAACTTTCCGCTGGTCGGATCAAACGGCGCGTCAAAGGTGGCTGGAGCGCACCGCTCAAGCGGCCGGAGTGATTCTTGAAACTCACTTGTCGTCATCTCGAAAAGGTTTGGGTAGCCAAGTTGAACTAGGGTATTGACCTGCGAATGGAACTGGGTCGACATGGATGCTTCTCCAGAAATATAAGGGGACGCTGTGACGCCGGAAGCTTCCGGAAGTTCGACGTGACACTGACTTTGATGACGCCTAACGCCTGAATTAAGCCGAGCCGCGAAGCGGCTTCGGCTTGAATGAATTGTTAGACCGCGAACTACCTAATCCGGCCATGCGGCACTCCGAGCGACTCAGCTAGCCTTGCAAAGCAACCCTGGTCAAGCCGTTCAATTTGGTCGGACATGGATTTGAACACTTCCGGTCGCCAAAACGACAGTTTGATCATGACTGGATCGGCTTGATCTGCAACGGGTTGTGGGTTGAACGTGGCAAGTACTTGTTGCTCCCTGCGAGTATTGCCAGGGCGATAAAGCATGTAATCGCGCCCCACTGATACATGAGCATGAGCGATCATGTTGCGAACGTGGTAGATCTGATCTATATCGATTAGATCTTGCTCCGTAAGCTGGTCGGAGAAAGCCTCTACAAGCTCTCTCTTTACATCCCCGAACTGGCGTTCCCAGTAGCTGACTCGCAGTTTGCTAAAAATAGGCGGAACTTTGGTTGGGTCGGACACAAAATCAGCTATCAGGTGTGGGTTCGTTTTTAGGATCACGAGGTCCGACATCTGGCCCTGAAGCCAGACCGTAAAAATGAAGATCAGCCCGGCATTTGCCATTGCCTCTTCCGGACGATTCGTAATTTCTTGCATAGCGGTCTAACGCCGCGTTGATCCGCGCGGAGCACGAACACAATAGTAAACGGCGCACTGTCTCACCGCGTCGGCCTCGAACGCGAAGTTAGAACGACTGAATTGAT
>Ga0163146_10006171_pt1 | contig 13706 bp, 17 predicted proteins | sample OliLakLV19MP7G1_FD_148648 | JGI IMG/M metagenome (GOLD analysis project Ga0163146, IMG submission 148648) | Freshwater microbial mat bacterial communities from Lake Vanda, McMurdo Dry Valleys, Antarctica - Oligotrophic Lake LV.19.MP7.G1 | ecosystem: Environmental > Aquatic > Freshwater > Lake >... | reverse complement strand
CCTCGAGCAGCTTGCGCAAGCCCTCGCATTCCGCCGCGGGCGCAAACAGCGCGCGCCGGGCAGTGACACCCGCCTTGAGCTTGGAATAGAACGCGCGGTCGGTGCTCGCGCGATCGATCAGGCGGGCGAGCCTGCACTCGTCGAAGAGCGGAAAGTATCCCGGGTACTTCGCGCCAAGCATGCCGACGTTACCCTCGATGCGCGAAGCAAGCACCGGCACGCCGATGCGCGCGGCCTCGCAGATCACGTTCGCGCCGCCCTCCATGACCGAGCTCACGACGAGCAGGTGGCTTTGCGCAATGTGGCAAAGGGCCTCAGGTGGCTTTGCGCAATGTGGCAAAGGGCCTTGTCATGGCGCAGGCTGCCGACCCACCGATAGCGCGGCTCGTGACGCCCGAGGACACGGGCGGCGGTTGCCATTTCCGGCGTGAGCGCGGCGCCCACCTGCACGACCTCGACCGGGGTTGCATGAGACAAGTGCGCGAGCGCCGCCGCCGCCCGGAATGGATCCTTCTCCTCGCGCAGGTTGCCCACGACCGTGATCCGGAAAACGCCTTTCGGAGGACGATGGGACAACCGGGTCGCCGAAGACTGGAAGATCACGCGCGTCTTTGCGCGCAGCGCGGGCGCAAGCCGCTTGCGGCCCTCGGGCTGCAGCAGCACGAGGCGCGATGCGAGTTCGAGCGCGCGCTGCGCCTCGGCGGATGTTTCGATGTCGCGGTACAGGTCGGTGCCGGTGAGGGCTACAATAAGCGGACGGTCCCCGTGCACATGATGAAATCTCCCGACGGAAGCCGCGCTCTTGCGCGCATGCAGCGCGACCAGCGCATCCACCGCGCTTCCGCCCCAAGCCTCCTCGAGGATGACGCGATGACCGCACTGGCGCAGGAACCCCGCCCAGCGCTGGGCCGTGTGGTGATTGCCGGTGCGCCGCGCGGTGCCGGGCGGCATGACGATTGAAATGCGCATGAGCGCCGATGCTAGCACCCTCGCCCGCGAGCTCGCAGCGAGCCGCGAGCGCTTGCAGCGCATCACCGCGCTCCTCGGCGACGGGCAACTGCTTGGACCGACGCTCCCGATCGTGAACCCGCCGCTCTGGGAGCTCGGCCACCTCGCGTGGTTCCAGGAGTTCTGGTGCCTGCGGCAGCGTGACGACGGCTCAACGCGCGATTCGATCCTGCGCGATGCGGATGCGCTTTACGACTCGGCGAAAGTGGCGCATTCGACACGCTGGAGCCTGCCGCTGCCGACGATCGCGGACACGCGCACCTACCTTGCGGACGTGCTCGGACTGGTGCGGCGCCGCTTGGAAACCGAACCCGAAAACACCCGGCTCCTGTACTTTGCGGACCTCGCGGCTTTTCACGAAGACATGCACGCGGAAGCCTTCCACTACACGCACCAGACGCTCGGGTATCCGGATCCGCTGGGGTCCGGTGATCTTGCGGATTCCCCGATTTCAGAATCCACCGAGGTCGAGCTCGAAGGCGGCAATTTCCTGCTTGGCGCATCGCAGGGGACGGGGTTCGTCTTCGACAACGAGAAGTGGGCGCACGAGGTCCGTGTCGAACCCTTCAAGATCGCGCGCACGGCCCTTCAAGATCGCGCGCACGGCCGTGTCCAACGCGGAGTACGCGGCGTTTGTCGATGCCGGCGGCTATTCGCGGCGCGAATTCTGGAGCGAGGCCGGCTGGGCCTGGCTGGCGGCATCGGGCCTCAGGGCGCCCCGCTACTGGCAGGAGGCAGGCGATGGCTGGCGCGCGCGCAGCTTCGATCGCATGATCCCGCTGCCGCAGTCGCTCCCGGCCATGCACGTGAACTGGCACGAAGCCGAAGCCTATTGCCGCTTCGCGGGCCGCAGGCTGCCGACCGAAGCGGAATGGGAGTTCGCCGCTTCCCGCGGCGCGGGGGGCGGCCCGAAGCAACGCTTTCCCTGGGGCGACACGCCCCCGACACCCCAACACGCAAACCTGCAGGGCGATGCGCCCGCAAGCGTCGAGGCCCACGCCGCGGGCGATTCGACCGACGGCTGCCGGCAGCTCATCGGCAATGTCTGGGAGTGGACCGCGAGCCCGTTCGGCCCCTACCCGGGCTACGTGGTGGATCCCTACAAGGAGTACTCGCAGCCGTGGTTCGGCAACCACATGGTGCTGCGCGGCGGCAGCTTCGCGACCGCGCGGCGCCTCGTGCGCACCACCTGGCGCAACTTCTACACCCCGGACCGCGGCGACATCTTCGCGGGCTTTCGCACCTGCGTATGAAGGGGGGCTCAAGGCCGCCCCCCTCAGACCCCTGGCCGCGCGTCCTTAAAAAGACTGTGTCAGGTCGTTCGCCTACGTCGCCTTCGCGGGCGAAAAACTGACCGGGATGCGCCGCGCGCCGAAAGGCTTGCCGAATTTCTGGTAGCGCCCGGCGACCTGCGTGCCGCAATGCAGGCACGCGCCGGTGTCGCTGAGCTTGTAGTCGCGGATTTCGTACCAGTCGCGCGCGACGACCACGTTCTCGCAGGAGGGGCAGTAGGTGCTGCCGCCGCCTGCATCGTGCACGTTGCCGGTGTACACGTAGTTGAGGCCCGCGAGCCTGCCGATTTCCCTTGCGCGTGTCAGCGTGGCCGGCGGCGTGGCCTGCACGTCCCTCATCTTGTAATCGGGATGGAACGCGGTGAAGTGCAGCGGCACGTCGGGACCGAGATGCTTCCTGATCCAGCGGCATTCGGCCTCGAGCTCCGCGTCCGAGTCGTTCTTGCCGGGAATCAGCAGCGTGGTGATTTCCGTCCAGACATCGGTTTGCCTGGCCAGGTATTCGAGCGTCTCGAGCACCGGCGCGAGGTGCGAGCCGGTCTGCTTGAAATAGAACTCCTCGGTGAAGGCCTTCAGGTCGACGTTGGCCGCATCCATCTTCGAATAGAACTCCTTGCGCGCTTCGGCATGGATATAGCCCGCGGTGACCGCGACCGCCTTGATGTCGCGCGCATGGCAGGCATCGGCCACGTCCATCGCGTACTCGGCGAAGATGACCGGGTCGTTGTAGGTGAAGGCGACGCTCTTGCAGCCGAGCTGCACGGCGGCCTTGGCGATGGTGTCGGGTGTTGCCTGGGCAGCCAGCGTGTCCATCTCGCGCGATTTCGAAATGTCCCAGTTCTGGCAGAACTTGCACGCGAGGTTGCAGCCCGCGGTGCCGAATGAAAGCACGCTCGTGCCCGGGTAGAACTGGTTAAGCGGCTTCTTCTCGATCGGGTCGACGCAAAAGCCCGAAGAGCGGTTGTACGTGGTGAGGACCATGCCATCGCCTTCCCGCATGCGCACGAAGCACGCGCCGCGCTGGCCCTCGTGCAGCTTGCAGTCGCGCGGGCAGAGGTCGCATTGCACCCGGCCGTCTTCGAGGCCGTGCCACCAGCGGGCGGGATGGTTCATGGGGCGCGGCCGTTCAATGGAATGCGCGCATTGCATCCCACTCGGACTGCTTCCACTTGGCGACGCGGTAGCGCAGCACGCGGCAGCGCCCGAGCCGGAAATCGGCGGGCAGCCCGGCCTTGAGCTTGAGCTGGGTGAGGAATTGGTGCTTGTCGGGGAGGGTCTCCCAGACCTGCGGGAGGAAAGTGCCGCGCCTTCCGCCGGCTTCGAGGATCAGTCCGTCCTCACCCGGCACGATGCGCGCGATGAGGTCCTCTTCATCCGCAAAGCGGATCGGGCGCGCGGGCGAGAGCAGCGAAACCTCGGTCTGCGTCTCGGGCCATTCGGCCGATGTCATCGGCGGGAACCTCGGGTCGCCGACCGCCGCGGCCCGCGCATTGGCCATGACGTCTTCGCCGAGCGGCCGGTGCGGCGAGAGGCTGCCGATGCAGCCGCGCAGCCGGCCTTCCCTGGTGAGGGTCACGAACGTCGCGCCGGGCTGGGCCAGCCACGCGGCGCCGCCGGGCTTGGGTGCTTCGCGCGAAACGAGCCTCGCGCCGATTGCCGCGCGCGCCATGCCGATGAGCGTGCGGCCGGCCTCCTCGCGCGAGACCGTGCCGCCTTCGTCGAGCGCGAAGGCGCAGTAGCCCACCACGCGCCCGCGCCCGCCGGCGGTGTCGCCGGAGTTGCAGACCGCGAGGCGCCGGATCGAAAGGCCTCTGTTCTTCGCAAGCGTAAGCAACCCGTTCAGCGGCGTGGCGCCGCAGGCCTGCTGGTGATTGAGGCCGGCCTCCAGCCGCGCAATGCGCATCGCCGTGTCGTTGTCGATCTTCCGCGCGGTTTCGTACTCGTGATAGTGCGAGAGGTCCGTGCTGATCACGATGAGCGTTTTCGGGTCCGCCCCATAGCCTTTCGAGGACTTCGGCGACCTGCGCGCTCGTAGCGTCGCCGACCGCAAGCGGCACCAGCGAAAAATCGCCCAGCACCCGCTGCAGGAAAGGAAGCTGGACCTCGAGGGAGTGCTCCATCGCATGCGCCGGCGCGCTCGTCACGACCTGCGGCAGGTCCTCGAGCAGGCGCACGCCCTCGGCGTCGATCGGGATTGCGCCCAGCGGCGTGGCGAAAATCTCGACGCCCGGCAGCGCGAGGCCGCGTACCGCGACCCTGTGAACAGGCCCGAGAAGAATGACGCGCTTCACTATCCCCCGCGCGGGGATCAGCTCGCTGTAGGCATGCGCGGCCGTGGCGCCCGAATAGATGTAGCCCGCATGCGGAACGATCAGGACCTTGGGGTGGCCGAAGCGCACTTCGAGGTTTTCGACGCCCTCGAGCAGCTCGTCGAGTTCGCCGCGCAGCGCCTGGGCATCGCTCGGATAGAAGGCGCCGGCAACGGCCGGGGGACGGAGTGAGGGCATGGGGTAGTTGCCTAAACGCGGTTCGACAGTTCTAGTCTCAGGATGTTCAGTCGTCAAGCCTGCGAAGACAGGTTGCGCCCTCGGATAGAAGGCGCCGGCAACGGCCGGGGGACGGAGTGAGGGCATGGGGTAGTTGCCTAAACGCGGTTCGACAGTTCTAGTCTCAGGATGTTCAGTCGTCAAGCCTGCGAAGACAGGTTGCGCCAGCGCTCCGCCCCGGTTTTTTGCCGCTGCGCTCGATCGTGAACCTGGAGCTCGCGAGCCTCGCGCTGATGATCCTGTGCGCCGCGCTCATGGCCAAGGGCGTGGGCACCTTCGCCTGGGAACGCGCCTCCGGGCCGCTCAGGAGTAGGTAATGAACTCCGCGCGGTCCGGCCGCTCGAGGTGCGGGATGCAGTTGAAGCTCACCAGCCGCATCGAGCGCGGGCTCATGAAGATTTCGCAGAACGCCGAGTTCCGGTACTGCAGGTTGAGCTCGATCGCGGACTGCGCAGGCGCCTGCAGGATCGTGCAGACCGCCCGCGAGATCGCGCCGCCCGAAGAGGCGGCCAGCACGCACGCCTCCGCGGGCAATCCTTCGCAGGCCGCATGCATCGCGGCGGCGGAGCGCTCGCCGAACTCGCGCCAGGTCTCGGGCAGGTCGCCCTCGAGCTTCTCCTCCGACCAGTCCTTGAGCGCGAGCTTGATGGTGCGGTAGAACTCGCGAACGTCGTTCTTCGCGCGCGCCTTCGCCCACCCTTCGCCGTGGTAGGCCTTGTAGAGCGCATCCCCGGAATACTCGTTCCAGCCGGGATGTTCGATGACCGGGAGCGAGGAGCCCATCGCATCGAGCAGCGTGCGCGCCGTCTGCCGCTGGCGATCCAGCGTGCCGCAGACTGCGTGCGAGAAAACGACGCCGCGCGCCTTGAAATGCTCGCCAAGCCACGCTGCCTGGCGGTGGCCAAGCTCGGAGAGGTTGTCGTAGTTCTCGGCTGCGAAGGAAGCCTGCCCGTGGCGCACGAGGTAGAGGGTGGTCATCTGAATATGTATGCCGTTCTTGGAAAGTGAATTGCCGTTAAAGCCGCTCTGGCGTTGAGGCTACAGCCGCGTCGAAGATCGCGGGCCATTCGCGCTGGAGGAAGGCGAAGTGGGTCATGCCTCGTCCGCCGGTGCGGTGTCATTGAAGAGCGCGATGTAAGGCGCATAGCGAAAACGACGGTTGCGGGAACGACCCGTCATTTCGCTCAGCACTTCAAGCTCTACGAGGCGGGAGACGAGGCCGTTAGCCGCGGGATAGGTGGTTCCCGTCGTTCGGCGAACATCGTTCACGGAAATGATGGGACGATCGAACAGTGACTCGAGCACCTTGTGGCCATTGCCGGCAGCGCGGCCGAGCCGCTCAGTAATCGCGGTCCGATGTTGCTCGCGCAAAAGGAGAATTCGGCGTGCGGTCTCTGACGCTTCTCCCGCGACATTGATAACGCCACGCAGAAAAAAGGTGAGCCACGCTTCCCATGCGCCACGGTCGCGTACCGCCTGCAAGTGTTCGTAGTACTCCTGCCGGTGCTGCCTGAAATAGTGGGACAGGTAGAGCACAGGCTTATGCAGTACACCGCTTTCCGTGAGCAGGAACGTGATCAGGAGACGTCCCACCCGGCCGTTGCCATCGAGGAAGGGGTGAATGGTCTCGAATTGCACATGGGCCAGCGCGATCTTGACCAGTGGAGGCAAGTGATCTTCCGCATGCAGGAAGTGCTCAAGGGCACCCAGTGCACCCGGCACCTCGTGGGGGGGCGGTGGTACGAAACTCGCCGTGTTCAGCGTGCAGCCACCGGGGCCGATCCAGTTCTGGCTGGTGCGCAGTTCGCCCGGTTGCAACCTGCCGCCGCGTACGCCGTGCATCAGTTCCGAATGGATTTCGCGGATCAACCTGACCGACACCGGCAGATCGGGAAGCCTCGCCAACCCGTGGTTCATCGCCCTGACGTAATTGACGACCTCGTCCACGTCGCGCGGCAGATCCTGGTCGAATAACTCGGCCTCAGCGGCCAGCAGATCCTGTAGCGAGCTTTGGGTACCTTCGATCTGGCTGGAGAGCACCGCCTCCTTGCGCACGTACATGAAAACGAAAAGATCGGGGTTGGGCAGAGTAAGCACCGATCCGTCGAGCCGTCCCAGGGCACGATCGGCTGCTGAGAGGAGCCCTTGCAACTCGGCCCCAACGTCGAGCGCTGGCTCGGGGGGCAAGGGGGTGGGGATGAACGCCCTGTAGCCTGTGGGCTGGTTCACATACCGTCCGGCACGCGTGGCAGCTTCCGCACCCGCCATGGGTATGACTCCCTTGCATATGGGCTAGCTATGGGTCCATATGATAGGCAGCCTTTCATATGGAGGCAAGTCGACCGCCTTATTTTAGTTTGGCGGGTGATCCTAAATTAACGGAACCCGTTGTTTTAGGCTTCCTAGGACAAGCCTTATATCTGCGGTACATAAAGTTCAACTTTCCTGTCCACTTCCGTCGTCCAGCATCTCGTTCAGTCCCTGCAGCGCGCGCACCACGGACTGTCTCCGCACGCTCTCGCGGTCACCCGCGAACCGGCGCGTCTCGGACCTCGGCACCGCCTCCCCGCTCCTCGCCCATGCGAAGCACACGGTGCCCACGGGTTTCGCCCGCGAGCCCCCCGTCGGCCCAGCAATCCCGGTGACCGAAACCGACACCGTGCCGGGACTCGCGGCCAGCGCGCCGAGCGCCATCTCGCGCGCCGTTTCTTCGCTGACCGCCCCGTGGCTCGCAAGAGTCGTGGGCGAGACCCTGAGCATCTCGGTCTTGGCTTCGTTCGAGTAGGTGACGAACCCGCGGTCGAACCACTCGGAGCTGCCGGAGATCGCGGTGACTGCCTCCGCGATACCTCCACCGGTGCACGACTCCGCAGTGACGAGCTTCTCGCCCTTGGCCTTGAGGAGCCCGCGAGCAGCGTGTAACCGGCCGCGAGGATGTCGTCGAACATGACGCCGAACCCGCCTTTCATGCGCTTCTCGAGCTCGCGGATCGGCGAGGGCTTCACCACGTCGAAGAGGCGGAAGAGGAAGAACGCGCCGATCTGCCAATACAGCTCGTCCGGCGCCAGCTCGAGGATCAGCAGGAACGCGACGACCTCGTCCCAGCACATGCCGCCGTGGTCCGAGATGCCGAGATGGCGGCCGGTGATGTCGCAGGCCCACACGCCGACCCAGAACAGCATGGCCACGACCGCGAGCATGACCCACGGCGAGGCCACCGGCCCGAGCAGCCAGTAGAGCGGGAAGCCGAGCAGCGTGCCCGCGGTGCCCGGCGCGAAGCGCGAGAGGCCGGCGCCGAAGCCGAAGGCGATGAAATGCGCCGGATGGCTGAAGACGAACCGGAACCCGGGGCGAAGGATCATGGCTCGGCGAAGTGATCGAAACTGCGCGGCGCAGCCACCGGCGTGCCCTCCGTGCCGAGCACCATGAGCCGTGCATCGCCCGATTGCACGAAGCCGACGCGGCTCAAGCTGAGACCCATCTCTTTGCCGAGCGCCTCGATCTCCGCCCGCCGCGCCTGCGGCGCAGTGAACACCAGCTCGTAATCGTCTCCGCCGGCGAGCACGCACCCGCGTTCGAGTTCGGCATCGCCGATCCTCGAAAACACTGCCGGCCGGGGAAGTTCGGCGTAATGGACGAGCGCGCCGACCGAGGAGCGCTCGAGGATATGCGCGAGGTCGCCCGCGAAGCCATCGGACACGTCGATCGCCGAAGTCGCGATCCCGCGGAGGCGCTCGCCCAGAGCGACGCGCGGTTCGGGCTCGTGCAGCCGCGAAAGCATCGCCGGGCGATCGCCCTCCTCGAGCGTCACGCGGCCTGCCTCGTGCTGGAGCGCAAGCGCCGCACCGCCCAGCTCGCCGGACACCCAGATCTCGTCGCCGGGCTGTGCGCCCGCGCGGTACAGCGCAAGGCCGGCCGGCACCTCGCCCATGATGGTGACGCAAATGTTGAGCGGGCCGCGCGTCGTGTCGCCGCCGATCAGCGCCACTTCGAAGCGGTCGGCAAGCGCAAGGAATCCGGCGGAAAACCGCTCGAGCCACGCTTCATCGGCGCTGGGAAGCGCAAGCGCGAGGGTCGCCCAGCGCGGCGCGGCCCCCATCGCCGCGAGGTCCGAGAGATTCACCGCGAGCGCCTTGTGCCCGAGCTTGAACGGGTCGGCACCGGCCGCGAAGTGCCGGCCCTCGACGAGCATGTCGGTCGAGACCGCGACCTGCATCCCGGAAGCCGGGTCGAGCAAGGCGCAGTCGTCCCCGATCCCGAGCTGAACGCCGGAGGGCTCGGCTCGCCGCGCGGTCAGCGCATTCGAATGCGCCGATCGCTCGAAATAGCGCCGGATGAGCTCGAATTCGGACAGCACCGCGCGTGCAAACCGCTTATGGCCGGGGTTCGGCGGGCTGCGGCGTGCCGCCGCGCGCGCGCTCGAACTCCACCGGCCGCTGGGACGCCGCCAGTTTCTCGAGCACGCCATTGACGAATTTGTGCCCGTCGGTGCCGCCGAAGCTCTTGCCCAGCTCGATGGCCTCGTTGACGATGACCTTGAAAGGCGTCTGGTGCTGGGTGCACAGCTCGTAAGTGCCGATGTAGAGGATCGCGCGCTCCACCGGCGAAAGCGAGGCGAAGCTGCGATCGAGGTAAGGCGCAATCAGCGCCTGCAGTTCCTCCGAGCGCTCGACCACGCCGCGCACGATGGTTTCGGCAAGCTCGGCGTTGGCGCGCTCGAAGCCTTCGTAGCCGCGCAGCTGCTCGACCATCTCGCGCGGGCTGCCCTGCGCCATCTGCCACGCATAGAGCGCCTGCAGGGCGAATTCGCGCGAGCGCCGGCGAGCCGTTTTCGCAGTGCCGGTCCTGGGTTTGGGTGCGGCCGGATCCGTGCTCATCTTGCGAGCCCCGCGATGCCGGTGCGCAGCCGCGCCATTTCAACGGCGACGCGGGCGCACTCCTCGGCCTTGCCGATGCGGGCTTCGGCCTGCGCCTCGTTTTCCGTCGTGATGATGCCGTTGGCTATTGGGATGCCCGTCTCCAGTTGCACTTCCATGACGCCGCGCCCGGATTCGTTCGCGACCAGTTCAAAGTGGTACGTCTCGCCGCGGATCACCACGCCGAGCGCAATCAGGGCGTCGAACCTGCGGCTCTGCGCGAGCCATTGCAATGCCATCGGGATCTCGAGCGCCCCGGGCACGCGCACGGTTTCGATGTCGGAGGCCGCAACGCCGAGCTTCACCAGCTCGCCGCTCGCGCCCTCGAGCAGTCGATCGCAGAAACTTTCGTTGAAGCGGCTGGCGACAATGGCCACCCTGAGCCTTGCCCCGCCCGGTTTCGCAGCGGCGGCTCCGGCAGTGCCCATCCTCAGCTCCCGCGCCTGGGGAGGTCGGCGTAGCCGAGCACTTCGAGGCCGAAGCCGGTCATGCTCGGCATCTTGCGCGGCGCGGCCATGACGCGCATGCGCCCGACGCCGAGGTCGCGCAGGATCTGCGCGCCGATGCCGTACGTGCGCAGGTCCGCGCTGCGGTCCGAGCGGCGCGACGCTCGCGCATCGGGCGACTCGTCCGAAAGCCGTGCTTCGAGCGCGTCATCCGACTGCGAACAGTTGAGCAGCACCATCACGCCGCTGCCATTCCGCGCAATCGCGGCCAGTGCTTCGCCCACCCCCCAGGAGTGAACGCCTGTGCCGGTCTCGAGCAAGTCGAGGACAGACAGCGGCTCATGCACGCGCACGAGCGTCTCGGTCTTGGCCTCGACCTCGCCGCGCAGGAGCGCGAGATGGCTCGCGCCCGTGGGCTTGTCGCGATAGGCGATCAGCTTGAAGCGGCCGCCGCGCCCGTGGGCTTGTCGCGATAGGCGATCAGCTTGAAGCGGCCGCTCGCGGTCTCGATTTCGCGCTCGGTGGTGCGGCGCACGAGCGATTCGTTCGCGCTGCGGTAGTGGATCAGGTCGGCGATCGTGCCGATCTTGAGCCCGTGAAGCGCGGCGAACTCGACCAGGTCCGGAAGGCGGGCCATGGTGCCGTCGTCCTTCAGGATCTCGCAGATGACCGAGGCGGGCGTAAGCCCGGCCAGCGCGGGCAGGTCGCATCCGGCTTCGGTGTGCCCGGCGCGCACCAGCACGCCGCCGGGTTGCGCCATGATCGGGAAGATGTGGCCGGGATGGAGGATGTCCGAGGGCTTCGCGTCCCCGGCGACCGCAACCTGCACGGTGCGCGCGCGGTCGTGCGCGGAGATGCCTGTGGTTACCCCTTCCGCGGCTTCGATGGACATCGTGAAGTTGGTGCCCATCGGCGAGCGGTTGTCGCGCGTCATGAGGGCGATGTCGAGCTGGCGGCAGCGCTCTACCGTGAGCGTGAGGCAGATGAGCCCGCGCGCGTGCTTGGCCATGAAGTTGATCGCCTCGGGCGTGACGTGCTCCGCGGCCAGCACGAGGTCGCCTTCGTTCTCGCGGTCTTCCTCGTCGACGAGCACCACCATGCGGCCGGCTTTGATCTCGGCGATGATCTCGGTGACCGGGCTGATGGCTGTGGCTTCGCGCCGCATGGAAAACCCCAAGGAATCGGGCGTCGATTATACCGCCGCGCCACTGCGGCCGAGCCACGCGCAAGCGCTTTGCGAAAGTGGAAATGGAACGGGGCGCGAAGCGCTCCGTCGTGTCCCGAGGCGCGATGCGCCCCGTCGTGTGTCCGAGGCGCCGTGCGCCCCAGCTTGTACAGCAACGGGCCGCCAGGCCCGCCGGTGTTACGCCTTCGGCGCTTCCGCGGCCGCGGGTGCGGCTCCGGCGGCTTCCGGCGCGAGGATCTCGCCCGCGGCCTCGGCCTGCGCGCGCGTGCCGAGCTTTTCCTTGATGCGCGCCGACTTGCCCGAACGCTCGCGCAGGTAGTACAGCTTGGCGCGGCTCACGTCGCCGCGGCGTTTGATCTCGATCGACGCGATGATCGGCGAGTACGTCTGGAACGTGCGCTCCACGCCTTCGCCCGAGGAAATCTTGCGCACGATGAAGGAGGAGTTGATGCCGCGGTTCTTCTTCGCGACCACGACGCCTTCGAAAGCCTGCACGCGCTTTCGCTCGCCCTCGACGACCTTGACGCTGACGATGACCGTGTCGCCGGGGACGAAATCGGGGATCGTCTTGCCGAGCCGCGCGATTTCTTCCTGCTCGAGTTTCTGGATCAGATTCATGTTCAGCTCCGTTGCAACGTTTTCACTGCGTTCTTTACCGCGGTTTCTTTCCAGCTTCCCGTTGGAACTCTTCCAACAGGCCCTGTTCTTCCGCCGTCAGGCTGCGCTGCTTTTTCAGCTGCTCAACCAGGTCGGGCCTTCTCATCCACGTCCGCCCCAGCGACTGTTTCAATCGCCAGCGCCGGATCAATTCATGGTGCCCCGACATCAGCACCTCCGGTATGCCTTCGCCCGACCAGACTTCGGGGCGCGTGTACTGCGGGCAATCCAGCAACCCGGCGGCAAACGATTCCTCCACCGCCGACTGCGCCTCACCCAGCGCCCCGGGCAGCTGCCTCACCACCGCATCGATCAGCACCATCGCGGCAAGCTCGCCGCCCGAGAGCACGTAATCGCCGACCGACACTTCCTCATCGACGCATTTGGCCACCAGCCGCTCGTCGATGCCTTCGTACCTTCCGCAGAGCAGCGTCACCGCCGGCTCTTTCGCGAGGCTCATCACTTTCGCGTGATCGAGCTTCGCGCCCTGCGGCGACAGGTAGACCACCCTGCCGCCTCCCGCCGGGCCCAACAACTCGCGCTGCGCGCTCCGGGCCGCTTGTATCGCCTTCTCCAGCGGCTCGGCCAGCATCACCATGCCGGGCCCGCCGCCGTACGGACGGTCATCGATCGTCCGGTAGTTATCCGTCGTGAAATCGCGTGGATTCCACGTCTGCAACCGCCAGAGACCCGTCTCCAGCGCCCTGCGGGTGATGCCGCTCCCGGTGAGACCCGTCTCCAGCGCCCTGCGGGTGATGCCGCTCCCGGTCACCGCCGAGAACATCTCGGGAAACAGCGTGATCGCGTCGAAACGGATCACCAGTCCTTCTCCCACTCCACCTCGATGCGCCTTGCCTCGAGGTCCACGCCCTTCACCACGGTCCAGGGAATCAGCCGCTGGACATCGCCGGTAACGTCGCTCGCACTTACATCGATCACGTCCTGCGCGCCGTTGGAGAACATCTCCTTCACCACGCCGAGGACCGCGCCGCCGTTTCCAACCACTTCAAGGCCGATCAGGTCCGACCAGTAGAAGCTTCCATCCTCGGGCTGCGGGAGCGAGTCCCGCGGAACCGCCACCTCGCTGCCCTTCAGCTTCAACGCCGCGTCCCGGTCGTCGATGCCTGCGAGTTGCGCCACCACCTGCGTGGTATGCAGCTTCGCTTCGAGCACGGGGTATTCCTTCCACTCCCCTTCGCGGCCGACCAGCCAGGTCTTGTATCCAGTCAGCGTCTCGGGGTCCTCGGAGTACGGATCGATCCGTACGCCGCCGCGCACGCCCCATGAGCCGAAGATCCGGCCCATCGTGACGAGCTTCGAGGTCAGGCTGCTTTCGGTGCCGGGTTGCTCGCAACCCCGCGCGCGAACTGCTTGACCTGCTTGACAAGGCGCGTCACGGTCGGCGAAAGCTGCGCGCCGACGCCTTTCCAGTGCTTGACGCGCTCGACATCGACGCGCAGCGCCTCACGCCCCGCCGGGGCCTTGGGGTCGTAGAAACCCACACGCTCGATGAAGCGGCCATCGCGCGGATCGCGGGAGTTGGCCACCACCATGTTGTAGAAGGGGCGATGCTTGGCGCCGCCTCGGGCCAGACGAATTACAACCATTGGTAACTCCAGGTTCGTCGCAAACGAAAGGCGCGGATTATACGCAGC
>Ga0163146_10006166_pt1 | contig 13711 bp, 14 predicted proteins | sample OliLakLV19MP7G1_FD_148648 | JGI IMG/M metagenome (GOLD analysis project Ga0163146, IMG submission 148648) | Freshwater microbial mat bacterial communities from Lake Vanda, McMurdo Dry Valleys, Antarctica - Oligotrophic Lake LV.19.MP7.G1 | ecosystem: Environmental > Aquatic > Freshwater > Lake >... | reverse complement strand
TAGGCAACACCTCCATGCCGGTGTAGAACAGCGTGCCGTGGGTTACCGGAAACAGCAGGTCTTCGAGCCGCCCGTTGACGCCGCGCTCGGAAAAGTGTGACGTCATGCCGCCGGCGGTGACCGAGAGCAGGGCGCGCTTGCCCTTGAGCTTGCCTTCACCATAGCGGCTGCTATTGCGCGCGCCAGGCGCGGTCAGGCCATAGGCGAAGCCGTTTGAAAGGACCCGATCGAACCAGCCTTTGAGAATGGCCGGCACACCGAACCACCACAGCGGGAACTGCAGAATCACCGCATCGGCGCGCAACAGCTTGGCCTGCTCGGCCACCACATCCGCTGTCAGCGAACCGCCTTCGGTTGCGCGGCGCGAGGCCGCGCGCCGGGCTCCTCGGCCGGAAAGTCGCGGGTGTCGACCACCGCCTGCCACTGCATTGCGTAAAGATCGGATTGCTCCACCTGATGGCCGAGTCGGCCGAACACCTCAAGCGCATGGTCGCGCAGCGCGCCGTTGAGCGAGCGCGGCTCGGGGTGGCAGGTAAGCAACAGGATGTTGCGGGGTGAGGACATATGGTGCTCCGGCATTTGACCTGAAGATTGCCCGCGCGTCGTAGCCAGGCCCAAATGAATTCTAGGGGCGCCGGCATTACGCCGCTTGCGTTGCGCGGCGCGATCGCCGCCGCCGAGCGCTGGCGCGAGCTGGAGTGGTGCCGACCTGCACCGAACCGGGCATCGGCGAGACCCTGCTTGACGCCTTCAGCCCGTGGGCAGCGCCGGGTAGCCCGGCGGCCCTTGTCACTGAACTCGCCGCAGCGGTCCGCGCCGCCTTGGCGGACCGCGTTTTCAGAACGCTGATGGAGGATGCCTCGCGTTCGAGGGTGTCGTTGCCGTCCAGACCGACCAGCCGGCTGGCATTGGCGTCGCCGGTCAGGCGCTCGGCGCACAGGCTGCCCGACAGGCCCTCGAAATTGGAAAGGGTGTAGGTGCCCGCGCCGGTCATCTGTGCCCCGGGGTAGGTGAGGAACACGGTGACGCCGTCGCGGGCTCCCGAGTAGCCGGCCAGGTCGAAGCTGCTGCGGGCGATAGATTCCTCGCTTCGGCTCGCTTGACCGATGTTAGCAATGTTGCTAACATTCCCCAATGACTTATTCGCTTGAATACTTCCACGAACGCGTGCTGGCGGAGATCGAGTCATGGCCAGCAGACTTGGTTGCCGATTACGCACGTATTGTCGAATTGCTGATGCAGAACGGACCAAACTTGACCCTGCCGCATTCGCGCGCGTTCGGCGACGGTCTGTTTGAAATGCGACCACGCGGCAAGTCCGGGATTGGGCGCGCGTTCTATTGCTTTTTCATTGGTCGGCGAGTGATGGTGTTGCATGCTTTCGTCAAAAAAACACAAGAGACCCCGGATCGCGAGATCAAGCTCGCGCGAAAGCGCAAGAAAGGAATCGAAAATGGCTGAACTGAAATACGAACCGGTACGGCACGAGCACAAAGCGTTTCTGGAAAAAGCGTCAAAGCGGCGCGGCTTTCGCAAGGCTTATGACTCTCTGGAGGTGGAATACGCGCTGGCGCGCGAAATGTTGTCGGCGCGATCTCGCGCGGGGCTGACGCAGGAAGCGGTGGCCGTTAGCATGGGCACGACCAAGAGCGCCGTGTCGCGCCTGGAAGCTGCCAACCGTCATGTTCCCTCGGTGGCATCGCTCAAGAAGTACGCCGAAGCGGTCGGCTGCAGGCTCAGGATCGAATTCGTTCCGCGCACTTCCAAGCAGCGCGCGGCTTGAGTGGAAAGGAGTGCAAAGCAGGATGAAATAGGGGCCAATCAATCGTTGATGAAGGCCTGGCCGCAACGTCGTGGTCGACAACGTTTTCGAGGGCGATGCGACTGGGGGTGCGGCTTTTCACCCGGCCAGCGGACTGGCAGCGCCCGCGATTGCGCAGGCTCACACCGCGGTGCGCCGGCGGCTGCTGCGCTCGGCTCCGCGTGCGCATTTCTCGGCCCGCTACTGGCGAAGGGCCTCATGATTCTGTGGGCCAACGAATTCCGCGCCGTGTTCTGGGTCGCAGTCGTGCCTGCCTTTCTCGCGGTGGCCCTGCTCTTGTTCGGCGTGCGGGAACCCGCGCGCGCACCGGGGGCGGTGCGCACCAACCCGATTCGGCGCGACAACCTCGCGCGCCTGCCTGACGCCTGCTGGTGGGTGGTAGGGATTGGCGCGGTCTTCACGCTGGGCAGCTTCAGCGAGGCATTTCTTTTGCTGCGTGCGTCCGCGGGGGGCTCGCTCTTGCACTGTCGGATTCGGCTCGCCAATCCGCGCCACGCCGCAGTTTTGTCAGTGACTGTGCGAATGATGCGCATCAGGCACATGCGCGTGGGCATGGTTCGTGGGCTCGTGCCGGTGCCAATGGCTGTGCGCCTGCATTGGTTGCGGATCATGGTGGTGCAGGTGGTGCCCGTCGTCGTGCGTGTGGGCATGCTCATGTTCCAGCGGCGCGTGCGCGTGCTGGTGCGCATGCCGTTCGGACAAATGTAAAAGCACGCCGGCGAGCATCAGCGTCGCCCCTGCCGCGAGCCACAGCGTGGCGCCGCGCTCCCCCATACCGAAAGCGACGGCGGCGCCGATGAAGGGCGCGAACGCGAATACCGACCCGGTGCGCGCGGCGCCGAACTCGCGTTGCGCGAGCAGGTACAGGCGAAGGCTCAGGCCATAGCCCAGGGCGCCAATCAGGAACAGGGCAAGGAAGGCGCCCGCTGCGGGGGGTGACTGGCCGAATCCCGCCGCCATGGCAAGCGTGGCCGTAGCGCCGAGTATCGATTTGGCCAGTACGACTTGCCCGGGGTCGCGCTCTGCGAGCGCGCGCGAAAGCGTGTTGTCCAGGCCCCAGAGCGCCGTCGCGCCAAGCACGGCGAGCGCACCGTGCCATTGCGCTCCGACACCGGCACGCGCCTGGTCGGCGACCAGCAGTGCGCCGCCGGCGGTCAATAGCGCGAGCGCCGCAAGTACCCGCCCACCCAGATGTTCGGCGTAGAAGGCACGCGCCAACAGCACGGTAAAGCACGCCTCCAGGGCCAGGAGCAGCGAGGCGCCGGTCGCGCTGGTGCGCGCAAGGCCCCAGACCAGCAGTACCGGGGCCAGCGTCGCGCCGCATAGCGCCATCGCCATGAGGCGCGGGGCATCGCCCAGACGTACGCGCGCCTCGCTGGTCGCGGGCCGCCAGGTAAGCGCACCGGCTGCAGCGGCGCCTACGTACAGCAAGGCTGCGACCCAAAAGCTGCCCAAGCCGTCGCCCACGCGCGCAATCAGCGGCGTGCTCGCGCCGAACAGGAGCGCGGCCAGCAATGCCAGAGCACCGCCACGCAGCGCAGGGCGGTCGCGGCGCGAGAAGACGTTCATGGCAGCAATGGTACGCGCTGGCGGCCACAGAATGCGCCAGCGACGTGGGAGTGGATCGGCGCGATCGGCCATGTTCGAAAATTCAATCCTGAAGGCATCATGACAGCATTGAATTTGCTATCATGATGCCATGCGTACCACCGTCACCATCGACCCCGATGTCGAAGCGCTGCTGAGAAAAACGATGCGCGAGCGCGACGAACCGTTCAAGCGGGTTCTGAACCAGGCTATCCGCGATGGGTTGGGCGACCAGCGCACCGGTCGGCGCATGCCGTTCGAGCAGATCACGTTCGACATGGGCAAGCCGTTGGTGGATCTGACCAAGTCACTGTCGTTGGCCGGTGAGTTGGAGGATGCCGAAATCGTCGCCAAAATGCAGCGCCGACATGGTCGGCGTAGCCAACCATGAAATTGCCGGATGTCAACGTCCTGTTGAACGCCGTCAACCGCGGCAGCGAAGAACACGATAGCGCACGCGAATGGCTGGTTACCGCGTTCCAGGCGCAACGCGGTGTCGGATTGGCCTGGATCGCGTTGATTGGGTTCATACGCCTTTCCACCCAGCGCGGCATTCTGGCAAAACCGTTGACCCTGGACGACGCATTTACTGCCGTGGATCACTGCCGTGGATCACTGGATCGCGGACCCGGCAGCCAGAATATTGCACCCTACCGCCCGCCACGGATCGATTCTCCGGCGCCTTCTGGTTGGCGCCGGCAGCGCCGGCAATCTGACCACCGACGCCCACCTCGCAGCACTGGCGATCGAGCATGGCGCTACAGTGGGGTCTTTCGACCGCGACTTCAAACGCTTTCCGGGTCTCGATTTCGAACTAATCCAAGCGTAACTCCGAATCGGCCCCCGCCGGCCTCCGGCGAACATGCGGCAAGAGTTTGGGTGTGAGCGCTCGCTTTTTTCATTGATATTGTGCAACATTGATCTATTGATCTGACCAAGCGTCCGCAAGCAAGTGGCGCTTGATCGAGCAACAAACCCATCGCGTTGATTTTTATGTCTCCATGATTATCGAAACATGGAAGATAGCGATGTGGTGCAAGCCCTCGCCGCCCTCGCCGAACCCCTGGGTGTCCCGGCGTCCACCTTTTCGTTTTACCTGAAGGAACTCGTGCACGCCGGGCTCGTCAGTTGCGAGCGCAGCGGGCGCAACCTCATTTACCGGGCCGACTTTTTCGCAGATGCAGGCCCTGCTGGCTCACCTGACGTCGCATCGTGGCGAAGGCGACACCTGCGACGTCGCCCTGCCTCCCTCTTGTCGATCCGAGGAGGAAACAGCATGAAACGCTTTCACGTGCATACCCATGTTGCCGATCTGCAAAAGAGCATCGCCTTCTCTTCGACGATGTTCGCCGCCGACCAACTCGCGTGGAGAGCGATTACGCGAAGTGGATGATCGAGGACCCGCCGCAGGACATCGATTCAACTTTGTTTCACCCCTTTTCGTGGCGGCGTTCGTTTGCAGGCGTATCTCAACCACGAACAGGAGCATGACCATGTTTCGCAAACACATCCTCGCCGCAGCGCTCACCACCGCAGTCTTGCTGACAAGCCTGGCGTCGCTGCAGGCAGGCGCAGTCGGGAGCCTGGCAGACATTTCCGTGATCGACCGCGCCACCGGCCAGACCCTGCCGATCCACCAGCATCAGGGCCGCTACTGGGTGGCCGGACAACCCGGTAGCCGCTACGCGGTGCGGGTGCACAACAGGAGCGGTGGCCGACTGCTGTCGGTGATTTCGGTCGACGGTGTCAACGTGGTAAGCGGCGAAACCGCCGGCGTCGAGCAGACCGGCTATGTGTTCTCGCCCTGGGAACGGCATGATGTCGCCGGCTGGCGCAAGAGCCAGGAGCAGGTGGCGGCCTTCTTCTTCACGCCGATCGCCAATTCCTACGCGGCGCGCACCGGCCGGCCCGACGATGTGGGTGTGATCGGGGTGGCACTGTTTCGCGAAAAGCCGCCGGCGCTATCGAACATCGCGCCGCCGCGACCTCTACCTCATGGCCGACGTGACAGCAGTGGCACCGGCGCCAGTGCCGAGATGCGCGAACGCGCCGAAGCGCCGGCCGCAGCGTCAGCCCAGGCCGGCCCTTCCGGGAGTCCGGGGGCGGCCGACAAGTCGGCTGCCGAGAGCCGCGCAGCGGCACCGCCGCAAGCGGAGAAGAAGCTCGGCACCGGCCACGGTGCGCGCGAGTCCGCATGGGTCGAGTACACCGCGTTTGCGCGCGCCCGGAACACGCCCGATGAGGTAATCACGATTGCCTACGATTCGCGCGAAAACCTGCTTGCCATGGGCGTGATTGGCGAACCGCGCGTACCGCCGCGGCCGCGGCCGTTTCCGGGGCAGCCGGAAATCGGCTATGTGCCGGACCCGCCGCGCACTTGGTAGGGCCGGCCTGGCCTGCCTGCGTGGCTTGCGCAGGCAGGCGATAATCGCCGCATCAAAACAATGGAGACATTCCGATGCGGTCATTGAAGATTCTCGCGACGTGCCTGTTGACCACGCTTGCCGGCGTGGCGCCGGCGCAGGACTACCCGAACAAACCGATCCGCCTGATCGTGCCCTTCGCCACCGGCGGGGTCACCGACACCACCGCGCGGGTGATGGCCGACAAGCTGTCGCAACGTCTCGGCCAGAACGTGATCGTCGAGAACCGCGCCGGCGGTTCGGGCAATCCCGGTACCCAATATGTCGCCCAGTCGCCGCCCGACGGCTACACGCTGTTGCTGGCCTTCGATGGCACGATGGTGATCAATCCGTTCGTGTTCACGAAAATCCCGTTCGATACGATCAAGGATTTCGTGCCTGTCACCAAACTGGGTGACGCCGCGCTGGTGCTGGTGGCGCACCCCGGTCTCGGGGTGAAGAACTTCGCCGAACTGATGGCCTATTCGAAGGCCAATCCCGGCAAGCTCTCGTTCGGCCACTCCGGCACCGGCGGCACCACGCATGTGGCTGGTGAATTGCTCAAGCAGCGTACCGGCCTTGACATGACGCACATTCCCTACAAGAGCGGTGGCCAGGCGGTGATCGACGCGATCGGCGGCCAGGTGCCGCTGGCCTACTCTGCGGTGGCGGGTGCGCATGCGCATGTGAAGTCCGGCAAGTTGATCGGCGTCGGCGTTTCGATGCCGCGCCGCGTCGGTTCGCTGCCGGATGTGGCGACCTTCATCGAGCAGGGCGTCGCCGGGTTCGATGTTTCCTCCTGGGTTGGCATCATGGCGCCGGCCAAAACCCCGAAGGCGGTGATCGACAAGCTCAACGCCACCATTGCTGCGGTGCTCAAGGAGGCGGATGTGCGCGAGCGCTTTGCCACCCTGGGGGTCGAGCCGGTGGGCAACACCTCCGAGCAGTTCGGCGAGCAGATCAAGGGCGATCTGGCGCGCTGGCAAAAGGTGGTCGAAGCCGCCAAGATCAAGCAGGACTGAGCACATGAGTGATACAAGCGATTTCCCGGATGGCGGCTATCGCTATGTGCCGGGCGTATTCCAGTATTCGGCCGGCGTCGCAGCCCAACCCGGATTCGCGATCGAACGCGCGCGATTTGCAGAGGTCTTGCCGCTGGATCAGGGCTTCCTGCGCATCGAAGCCCACCTGAAAAGCATCGGCCGGCCGCTGAGCGCCTTTTGCGCCTGCGAATTGCGCTCACCGGCGCCGTTCACCGAGCAGGGCTTTGTCGACTTCAACCGGATTTACGTTGGCACCCTTGAGCGCTGGAACGTCATGCGCGATGGTGTCAACCCGGTGGCGCGCAGCAACGTGTGCCCGCAAATCGACCCGCCCGCCGCGCCCGGCTTCTATGCTTTTTCATACACCGTGGCGGCGGCTGGCGGCGGCTTTGTGGTGGCCGGCAGCGGCGAGGCCGCCGAGGGCCACAAGGACTATCGCAGTGTGACGGTGCGCCCGGGCGAAACCACGCCCGATGCCATGCTGGAAAAGGCGCGCTGGGTGCTGGGCGAGCAGGAACGGCGCCTGGCGGCCTTGGGCGCCGGCTGGCGCGACGTCACCGCGACCCAGGTCTACACGGTTTATGACATCCACCCGTTCATGGGTTCCGAACTGGTGCGCCGCGGTGCGGCGGCCGGCGGCATCACCTGGCAATACTGTCGCCCGCCGGTGGCCGGGCTCGACTACGAAATGGATTGCCGAGGCGTCAGCCGCGAGATCGTGGTCTGACAACGCCACTACAAACAGAGGCAACAGCACATGAAACAGGCAAAGACGAAATCCGCCGGGCCGACCTTCACCACGCTCATCTACGCGGTCAACGACCGCATCGCCACCATCACCCTCAACCGGCCCGAGCGCCTGAATGCGATCAACGGCGCCATGCCGGGCGAGATTCGCGGCGCCGTCGAGGCGGCCAACGCCGACGATGCGGTGCATGTGATCGTGTTGCAGGGCGCGGGCAAGGCTTTCTGCGCCGGCTATGATCTGAAGGAATACGCCGAAGGCGACAAGACCAACGTCTACACCCAGGCCATGCCCTGGGACCCGATGGTCGATTACAAGTTCATGAAGAAGAACACCGAAGACTTCATGAGCCTGTGGCACTCCTACAAGCCGACCATTGCCAAGGTGCACGGTTACGCTGCCGCCGGCGGCAGCGACATCGCCACCTGCTGCGACTTTATCGTGATGGAGGACAAAGCGCGCATCGGCTACATGCCGGTGCGGGTATGGGGCTGCCCGACCCCGGCCATGTGGGTCTATCGCATAGGCGCGATGCGCGCCAAGCGCATGATGTTCACCGGCGACCTGATCGACGGCAAAACAGCGCTGGAATGGGGTCTGGCGACCGCGATCGCGCCGCTGGCCAAGCTGGATGCGGCAGTGGCGAAGCTGGCCCAGCGTATGGCGGGCGTGCCGAAAAACCAGCTGATGATGCACAAGCTGGTGATCAACCAGGCGATCGAGCACATGGGGCTTGAGCAAACGCAGATGTTCGCCACCGTGTTCGACGGCATCACCCGCCATTCACCCGAAGGCCTGTGGTTCAAGCGCTATGCCGAGGCCTACGGCTTTCCGGCGGCGGTGGAATGGCGCGACAGCGGGCGCCCTCTGCCGGAACCCGGGCCCGGCAACATGGGTGACGCGTTCATGGCGCCGCCGGCGCGCGGGGCGCGCTCGCAGTGGTCGCGTGATGTCACCGGCAAGCGCGCCCGGGCGGGCGAAAAGTCGCAGGCGTCAGGCAAGACCAAGAAGCCGGTCAAGAAGAAGTAGGCATGCGGCACAGCGAGCAAGTGGCGCTGATCCGGCGCATCCTCGATCACATGCAGGCCGGCACCACCGATCGTGGCGCGGTGGCCAAAAGCCCGGTGGCGCGCTACCTCTCGCCCGAGCGCCTGGCGCGCGAGCAGCAGATGATCCGCAGCATGCCGGTGATGATCGGCGCGTCGTCTTGCGTGGCGCAGCCGGGTGACTGGTTCAGCCATGACCTGTCAGGCGTGCCGATCGTGGTGGCACGCGGGCAGGATGGCGTGCTGCGGGCCTTCATCAATGCCTGCCGCCATCGCGGTGCGCGCCTGGTCGAAGGCAGTGGGACTGCGCGACGCAATTTCATCTGCCCCTATCACTCCTGGACCTATGATCTCGATGGCGCGCTGCGTGGCCTGCCGCATCCGCAGGAGTTTCCCGACCTTGATCGCGCACAGCACAGTCTTGTGGCCTTGCAGGTGGCCGAGGCTTGCGGTCTGGTATGGGTGGTGCCGACCCCCGGTTCGGCCATCGATATCCGTGCCTGGCTGGGCCCGATGGCGGACGATCTGCAGTCCTTCGGCTACGAGCGTTTCATAGCCCACCACACGCGCCGCTTCGATTCGGCACACGACTGGAAGCTGGTGGCCGACGCCAATCTCGAGGCTTATCACTTCAAGTATCTGCACCGCGCGAGCATCGCGCCCTTGTTCCAGGACAACCGCATGGTGGCCGACGCCTTCGGCGACCATTGGCGCATCACCCTGCCGAAAGAATCGATCGGCGAGTTGCAGGCGCAGCCGCCCGCTCAGTGGAACCTGGCGCAACACTGCAACATCATCTATTACTTCTTTCCCAACCTGATGTTTCTTTTCATCGGCGATCACGCCACGGTTTTGAGCGTGTGGCCGCGCGGCGTGGGCGCATCGACCATCGATGCGGTGACCCTGATCCCGGAAGCGCCGGCCACAGACAAGGCACGGCAGTACTGGGACAAGAACGTCAAGATCTTCTGGGACGCGCTGATGGAGGATTTCGGCCTGATGGATTCGATGCAGTCGACGTTCGCCTCGGGTGCCAATACCCATCTGACCTTCGGCCGTTCGGAGTTCTGCGCGGCCGGGTTCGAGGCGAGCGTGGAGCGCTATCTGGCGGCGCAGTCCGTGCCGCGTTAGGCCGTCACGCGATTGAGCACTTCGAGCAAGGCCGCGCCCGCATAGTGAGCAGGTAGCTGTGCAGCCCGTAGCAGCCTGTCGGACTTAGGGCGTTGCAAGCGAAAATCGGTCCCGGCATGGTCAGTTTTGCCGAATTCGAAGGCCCATAGCCCAGCTTTGGGACACGAAGGCGGTGAAGCTTGGACCGCTGCAGCCGCTTTTCTCACCGACAATTCCCAAGTCCGACCGGCTGTTAGAAAAACGCGTCCTGCCCCGGCGTGTAAGCCCCCTGTTGTTGCAGCGGGTTGCGGTTGACCAGCGGCCGTGCGAACAGGGGGTGGGTCAGGCTGCGCACCTCGTGCTCCAGGGTGAACAGGTGCGTGCCGCTGTCGGGATCGACGATCTTCTCGAAGCGGTATTGCCACTGGTCGCTTTCTTCGCTGATCAGCCCGCGTCGCTTGAGTTCTGCATGCGGGCCGGCGAAATCGGCAACGTAGAGGGCGATGTGATGGCCGTCATAGGCGGCGATCTCGGCGTCGGTCTCGCGGTAAATGATTTCCTGGTGGGCACCGGCGCACACATGCGCGCTGGCGAGTCCTGCGGCGGTTTCCAGCCGCACCGGCGCGCGCATGATCTGCTCGTAAAACCTGGCGATGCCGGCGGCCGACCCGCGCGCAACCGGCAGTTCGACATACGGAATGCCGAGCCGCATCGGGCCGAAGCGCGGCTGCGGCGCATGACAACGCACATGATTGCCCCAGGGGCAGGTGGCGTCAATCACATAGCCCTGGTCATGCCAGGCGAAGCGCGTGCCTGCGAGTTTGCTGCCGATAGCGGCAAGGCCCGCACGCGCCACTGCGAGGTCGGGCATGAGCACGCCGATGGTGCCGCGCAGCACCTGCGGCGGGCGCGTCGGCGAATGGATTTGCTGGCGCCCGATGTTGACCCACATGTTGCCGTCCGACACATGCATGTAGGGATCGCGCGTGAAACCCAGGCCCTGCAGCCAGAAGACCGAGGTCACGCGCTGGTCGGTCTGGGTCACGTTGACATGTTCCAAAAGGACGATATTGCCGACGCTCTCGGGCGCGCGATCAAAGCTTGATGGGGTCATGTCAAGGGGCTCCAGGAGAGATCGGCGCAGCGCAATGCTGGTCGGAAAGATCGCTTCGCTGCGGCGCATATTGGATCGGCGCCAATGCAGGCTTGTGCTGCCGAATATTAACCAAATGGCGTGGACGCCGGCGCCGATCCCGGCATGCGGCATGCCGCGCCTGATCGATCGCCTGCGGTCGTGGATTTAGGGCAACACTGAGGAAGTCCGTAAGTCGAGAAAGTCGCTCTTGCAAGAAATTGAATCGAAAAAGTTCTTCGTTCGAGAATCCGCATTCCAGGGACTTGTTCAACGTTTTCTCAGCCAAATCGCTTCAACCCCTCCACGTCTTGCACCCGTACGCCACCATACTCGACCTTGAGCAGCCCGGCTTTTTCGAGCACCTGCAGGGCCCGGTTGGCGCGCTGGCGCGACACGCCGGAAAGCAGGCCGATTTCCTCTTGCGACAACTGCAACTGGCTGGTGGTGCCCGGATAGAGCAATGGGTTGAACAGTTGCGCCAGGGCGCGTGCCACCCGGGCATCAGGCTCCAGCAGGCGGTCGTTCTCGACGATGGCGATGAACTGGCCCAGGCGCTCGTTGAGCTGGTGCAACAGGAAACGGTTGAAGCCGATGCTGCTGTCGAGCAGACCTAGGAAGGCGGCGCGCGGCAGATAGGCGATATGCGAATCGCGCACCGCGACCACGTCGTAGAGCCGGGCCTGCGGGTGCTTGATCAGTGAGCCTTCACCGAACCAGCCCCCGGCAGGCAGGCCGGTAAAGGTGACCGGCTTGCCTTGCGGCGAAAGGCTGCTCATCTTGACCAAGCCATCGATAACGCCGATCCAGGCGTCGACCGGTTCGCCCTTGCGGCACACATAGGCACCCGCACACACCTTTTTCTCTGCAATCGCGTCAGCCGCGGCGGATAGCTCCGTGACGCTCAGGGTTTTCCCCCAGGCGCTGGCTCGCAGGGCTTGCAACAGGCTGGACATGCAGTATGGGCGCAAGGATTTCCGCGGGTGATTGTCTGCCGGATGACAGCCGATCGACACTGGCAGCCCCTATGATACTGGGCTGGCCGCAATACCATGCAGTCGCAGCCTGGCGCGTTTCACTCGGCGCCGGGATCAGGCCGGAAGCGCTGGTATGCCAGTATAGAATGCCGCCCACAAGAGTGGCACAATCGAACGTCCGGACGCGATCTGCAAGCGCACCGGCGATCTGGAGACAAGTAATGAACGGCATGCCCCCGACGACTGCGGATACCTTTCCGCGCCTGCTCGCGCACCACGTCCTGGTGCGCGCGGAGCGGCCGGCCATCCGCGAAAAGGATCTCGGCATCTGGCAAACGTGGAACTGGCGCCAGGTGGCCGGCGAGGTGCGCGCATTGGCCTGCGGGCTCGCCACCCAGGGTCTCAAGCGCGGCGACCATGTAGCGATCATCGGCGCCAACCGGCCCTGGGTGACCTGGGCCACGGCTGCGGCGCAATCGCTGGGCGCGATTCCGGTCGGCCTGTATCAGGATGCGACCGCGCCTGAACTGGTCTACGTGTTTCAGAATGCCGAGATTCGCCACGCCATTGTCGAGGATCAGGAGCAGGTCGACAAGGTGCTGGAAATCAAGGAGCAGGCCGGTCAGATCGCCCATATCTTTTATGACGATCCGCGCGGCCTGCGACACTACACCCAGCCCGAGTTGATGGCGCTTACCCGCCTGAAGGAACTCGGGCGCGATTTCGATGCCGCCAACGCCGGGTTCATCGACGCCGAAGTCGCCAAGGGCAAGCCGGGCGACGCCGCTGCGATGTTCTATACCTCGGGCACCACCGGTAATCCGAAAGGCGTGGTGCATACCTACGCCGCGCTGATCGACCGCGCGCGCGCCGGCTGCGAACTCGAGCGTTTGACCGATGCCGAGGAGGTGCTGGCCTACCTGCCGCCGGCGTGGATCGGGCAGAACATTTTTTCCTACGCACAGGCGCTGGTCGCGGGCTTTTGCGTCAATTGCCCGGAGGCCGCCGGCACGGTCACCGTCGACATGCGCGAAATCGGTCCGACCTATTATTTCGCGCCGCCGCGGGTGTATGAAAACCTGCTGACCTCGGTGACCATCCGCATGGAGGATGCCGGCCAGGTCAAGCGCGGCATGTTCAAGTATTTCATGGGCGTGGCCGGGCGCGTCGGCGGCCGCCTGCTCGACGGGGCGCCGGTATCGCTTACCGATCGCGTGCTGTATGCGCTCGGCGACTTGTGCACCTATGGGCCGCTGCGCAATGCGCTCGGCATGAGTCGGGTGCGCGTGGCCTATACCGCGGGCGAGGCCATCGGGCCCGACCTGTTCCGCGCTGTATGCGCTCGGCGACTTGTGCACCTATGGGCCGCTGCGCAATGCGCTCGGCATGAGTCGGGTGCGCGTGGCCTATACCGCGGGCGAGGCCATCGGGCCCGACCTGTTCCGCTTTTATCGTTCGCTGGGCATCAACCTGAAGCAACTCTACGGCTCCACCGAAACGGCGGTGTTTGTTTGCGTGCAGCCCGACGGCCAGGTCAGCGCCGACACGGTCGGGCCGCCGCTGGTCGGAGTGGAATTGAAGATCGCGGAAAACGGCGAACTGATGATCAAGTCGCCAGGGCTGCTCAAGGAGTATTACAAGAACCCGGGCGCCACCGCCGAAGTGCTGACCAACGATGGGTGGTATCACAGCGGCGACGCCGGTTTTCTGGACGCGCAGGGGCACCTGCGCATCATCGATCGCGCCAAGGATGTGGGCCAGCTCGCCAATGGCGCCATGTTCGCGCCCAAGTACATCGAGAACAAGCTCAAGTTCTTTCCTTTCATCAAGGAAGCGGTGGCGCTGGG
>Ga0163146_10006126_pt1 | contig 13777 bp, 4 predicted proteins | sample OliLakLV19MP7G1_FD_148648 | JGI IMG/M metagenome (GOLD analysis project Ga0163146, IMG submission 148648) | Freshwater microbial mat bacterial communities from Lake Vanda, McMurdo Dry Valleys, Antarctica - Oligotrophic Lake LV.19.MP7.G1 | ecosystem: Environmental > Aquatic > Freshwater > Lake >... | reverse complement strand
CGCGTGGAAGTGGTACTTGGGGTCGAACTCGAACGTCACCGCCTACGACGAGGAACTGGCGTGGGACCGAGCCGACAACGTCATTTGGCGCAAGGATCTCTTCCACACCGGGTTTGACGTCGTCTACGACATCGATGCGCTCAATCGCGTAACGCGCGCTGAAGAGGGCGCGGTCACGGCAGGCGCTATCACCTCGACGAGCCGCGACCAGAGCTGGACGCTCGACCACCTGGGCAACTGGGACCGCAGCCTGCTGGATCTCGACGGGGACGGCATCTTCACGGGATCGGGCGAACTCGACGAAGCGCGCTCCCACAACCCGGTGAACGAATTGCTCGCGCGCGACATCGACAACGACTCCACGGACGACTTCACGCTGACCTACAACGCGGCCGGGAACCTCACCGACGACGGCCAAAACTACATCTACACCTGGGATGCGTTCGGGCGCCTGCGCGAGATCAAGAACCGCTCAACGAGCGACCTGGTGCAGGAACTGCGCTACAACGGCCTCGGGTTCCTAATCGGCGAGCACTACGACGCGGACGAAGACGGCGATGTGGATAGCAGCGACCCTTGGTACCACCACGTGTGGGACGAGCGCTGGCGCCTCATCGCCACCTACCGCGGGGCCGACAGCGACCCGAAGGAGCAGTACGTCCTCCACAATGCAGGCTTCGACGGCCGAGGCGGCTCCAGCTACATCAACGGTGTGGTGCTGCGCGACCGCGACGCCAACACCGATTGGGACAACGCTTCCGACGGCACCCTAGAAGAGCGTTTATTCTACCTGACGAACTGGCGCCACGACGTAGTGGCGCTGCTCGACTCTAGCCGTCGCCAGGTCGAGCACGTCCGCTACTCGGCGTACGGCGTGCCCTTCTCGATGCCCGCAGGCGACACCGATTCGGACGGCGACACCGACGCCGCGGACATCACGCAGATCGACACCTGGATCGCAGGAACGATCTACGCCGTCCGTGGAGACCTGGATCTCGACGGCGACGTGGACGCGGCGGACAAGGCGATCGCGGTCGGCACGTACCAGGGCACGACCCTGGGGCGAGGATCGCTTAGCTCCCACGGCAACCGCCTGCGCTGGGCGGGGATGCAGGATCTCCTCGGCGCCCACACGATCACGCATGTGCGGCACCGGGCGTATAGCGCGGAGCTGGGGCGGTGGATGAGCCGGAATCCGCTGGGGTATGTGGATGGGCCGAGCCCGATCGGGGTACTACGCGGAAATCCGATTGCATTTCACGACCCGCGGGGGACAGAAAGTAAACCCTATCTGCCCTTACACCCTGTCACCTCGAAACCACCATACACGCCCGAGGAGGATCCAATTGACGCGAATGCGGACATCTGTGATGTCCCGGGAAAGGCCGTCGTGATCTCTCAATGGGCGTATGAAGTGTTCGATATATCATCAGAAGTCCCCATTCACAAGAAGTGCTCGGGCTGGAAGCTGAGAATATGCAAGCAATGCGCAACTTTTGACTTAAGTGATGAATACAATGAATGTAAGAAGCAAATTATGGACTTTCCGATGGTGAAGTCAAGCTGTGAAGAGGCAGCCGCGGCCGCGGGGGCGGCGATGGTGAGTTCGTTGTTTACGGGGTATTATCAGGCCCCAACCACTCGGGCGTCGAAAATTTGCAACGCGGCGGAGCTTTTGGCGGTTCAATACTGCAGCGCCTTGCATCCGCCCGCTGTGATCTGGTCTGGAACACCTGTGTGTGGTACTCCGTTCACTGTTATAAAATGCGAGGAACTTTGAAATCTACACATCAAGTCGGCGTGTTCCTCGTCGCGTTAACCTTCAGCCTGTGTTGTTGTCTGTGCGGTCCTGTTGAGGTCGACGGAGGCGGAACACTGCCAAGCAACGACACACTTCCGAAATCTTTATCGGGGGCCGAGTCCGGAGTGGGTGCGCTGGCAAATACAGTTGAGAGTTCAACTGCATCTAGGGCTTTGAGTCGAGCGGTGGTCTCCGAGTTGATGAGGCCCGCCGATGGGAATGCGCATTCAGATGTGACCGAGAGCATGAAGCCGCCTCCCCCCGATGAATTCGCTTCGTCCAATAGATATGACGGAGTTTTAGTTGGGCCTGACGGCAGGCCGCTGGGTGGAGTGCGCGCCACTATCTTTATAATCGCGTTCTATGAATCTGGCGCGCAGAACGCTCTGGTCCGATACTTCAGAACAGGAGTGCGCGGTACCTTCTCGGTAATCGTTCCGCGGAACGATGCTGCAAATACGAGGTCCGCCGTTTTACGAGTAGGTAAGGGCACGTCGCAGCTTGCTAGCGACCCGATTCCTGTTCCGTCCGTCCCGGGTCATTGTCATCTAGGTATGGTTCTGGTTCGCGGCCCGGATTTATTTACACGTGGAAGGGTAACGTACGATGATGGGAGGCCAGTTGCAAATGCAATTATTCGAGTGATGCGAGACTCTAACCTACTTGGGGTCGGCGCTCATCCGGATTTTAATTCGGGGTATCGTGCAAACCGCGACGGGATCTTTGAGATACGGCGCTTCGGTGAGTTGATGGATTGCTCTCCGATCCTGCTGTACGCCGAAGCGGATGGATTTCGTGGATGCGTTCCCTTCGGCCCTTCAGAACGCGAACCCGTTATTGTTATGATTGAGAGCCACCGAGTGATTCGTGGTAGCCTGCGAACTGGCGCTTTGCCCGTGGATGCTAGGCATTTCAGAGTTTCGGCGACGCCTTTGACGGCAGTCGGATGTCGTCCAATCGCGCGCGCGTGGAAGCTTGCATCGGACGGGAGTTTTGCGCTCTATCCGCTCGATTTGGGCGAGTACGAGTTATTCTTAGAATCGGATTTGTTGGCGGTGCCCATAGCGTTGTCACGGGATCCTGTATGGGCAGAAGATCCAAGGCTGACGAATCCGGCCGCTATCGTTTGGGACGTGCCCGAGTTAATAGAGGCCACGCTAGACGTTTACGATTCGTTTGGCACGCGAGCCCCATACTACGTGTTTTCCGCTAGCGGCATGTTCCTGAAATCTTACGCGACACAGCTCCAGTTGTTGGTGCCTAGGGCGGGACAGAAACTCACTATCTCTCCCTTCAACGCTCTTTCGCAAGACGTCTTCGTGTCGCCAGGAGCCAATTCCGTAGTAATACATTAGAGCCGAGGGTGGTCGCTTCATTTTTGCCTAGCCAGCACGCGACCTCGGAGGGTGCCAAGGTGGCACCCGAGGGTCGCCGATCCGGTGGGGATTGACGCGACGGGGGGCCTGGTTCGCGCGTTCGATGGGCGGTTTTTGTCCCCGGAGCGTCCCCGATTTTGGCGTTTTTCGCGAGCCACGAACTGGGCGAAAGCGGCCTTGGAGGGGTCGAGAACGGCGCTCGCTAGGGGATACCCCGTAGACATTCGGTCGTCGCGCCTGCCACGGCGGTGACATCGGCCTCTTTTGTCCCGAGGAGTCTCTGGCGTGTCCGCGCGGCGTTCCGTTTCCGGCGCCTCGGACTCGGCTCCCAGCGGGGGACGTTCGGAGCGGCAGTCATTGCGCGGCGACCCGAACAGTTATCTAATCAGTGACCGCTGACAGCCCGTTTTCCCGCGGTCCTCCCACTCCAGTTTGCTCTCCAAGTCGGGCCGCCCTACCCGCCGCATTGCGGCTGGAGTCCGACTTGGCCACTTCGAAACAGACTGCGTCCCGTTCGCTTGACCGCCGGGGCCTTGCCATCCGGCGGGTGCCGCCCGACTCGCTGCACGTCGTATCGATACAGACTGACCCCGCCAACGCGCGGGCGCACGGCTAGACACATTGAACGCGCTCACCGCTTCGCTCTAGCGCTTTGGCCAGGCCGAGCCGCTGGTGGTGCACAAACCGACCGGCCGCGTGATTGGCGGGAACTACCCGGAGCAGGGGGAACGCGACATCGCGGGCCGCACGAGCGGAGGCGTAAGTGAGCACTTGGCCTCCACTGTTACGCACGGGGGGTGTGGAGAGCGCGCGTAAGTCTAGGTGGGGGCTAGACTTAGGTGGAGCGGGCGAAGGGGCTCGAACCCTCGACATTCAGCTTGGGAAGCTGGCACGGGGGTCGCGACGCCGAGGGACAGGATGTCCTTTTAGGGGACAGGATGTCCTTCCCTGCCCCCCCGGCCACCTGCGTCGAGGGACAGGATGTCCTTTCATGTCCTTTTGTAGCCCCCGCTACCGGGGAGCAAGTGGGGAGTCGGGCTCAACGAAGCGGTCCGCGATCGCCTGGCTGCCGAGGCCCATTTCAGGCGACACGGGCGTCCCGGCGCCGGACGGCCCCCGTCGTCGATCTCGGATCCTGCAGGTCCACGATCCGCCGCATTCCGCGCGGCAGCGCGCAACGCGTCAGGCTACCGCAGGGAACGTGCAGAACGTCGGTCGGCTCGAGTGCCGAATCGAGAGAGATTCCCGAAAACTTGGCAGTTGGTGGTCGCGAACTACGTTTTAGGGCGCCGCCTCGAGACCTGCCTTTGAGTACACCGCGTCCCCGGGCGCGTCGTTGCCGCAAGCTCTTGCCCAGGAGCTACTTAGGAGCGAGCGGTGGGCTTGATGAAAGTTTTGTCGTGGGTTGCCGGGCGCGTCCTTGACGAGGCGCAGACGTTCGGTAACTTCTGCGCCGAAATCAACCGGCGCTCCGATCGGAGCCTCGGCGCGAAACGCATCTTCGACCAGGTCGACCCGCACTCCCCGGATCATCCCTCGACAGGCAAACGATGAGAACTTCCAACTTCGTCTCGTTGATCGCCCGACTCCTCCTCCTCGCCGTGTTGACCACGACCGCGAGCGGACAGTCCCTCCCGGATTGGGAGTCTCCGACCCTCGTTACGACGCCGGCCGAGCCGGAAGTGCGCCTCCGGAACGAGTTGCAACGGGACGTTGAGGCCGAGAACTCGCACCACGTTTCGCTGGCCAACGGTGAGCTGATCTTCTCGCAGGTCGACATGGCCATTCGCGGCCGCGGCATGGACTTCGTCTGGAAGCGGACCTACCGCTCCCGGCACGATGTCGATGGCCCCATGGGCCGCAACTGGACGCACTCCTACGACATACGCGTGCAGACGTCCGGAGCAGACCTCCTGCTTCAAGACGGCACCGGGCGGGTGGATCGCTATCTGCCCAGTGGGACAAACACGTGGGCCGCCGTCGGACATACCCGCACGATCGAACTCGATTCGACGTCGGGGCAGTTCACCGTCACCCACCAGCACGGGGGACGTTGGCTCCTGGCGCCGCTGGGTTCCGCCTGGGGAGGCCGGCTCGAAGCGATCGAGGACAAGAACCTCAATCGGATCGAGTTCCAGTACGACGTCCTTGGCCGCCTCGAAGCGATCGTGGACACGCTCGGTCGAACGATCAACGTGATCTACGGGCCAGGCGGCCGCATCGCCGAACTCGAGGACTTTGCGACCGAGTACGGCGTCAGTGGCCGCGGGCGCGTCGTGACTTACGGCTACTACGCTGACGTGGACTCCGGCGGCAACGAAGGGGATCTGGCTTCGGTGACCTCGCCCGCCGTTGTGGGCACGTCGACCGGTAACGACTTCCCGTCTGGCAAGACGTGGACGTTCGTCTACGACGAATCCTCCGTCGCTGGGCTGCGGCACAACCTGCTTGCCGCATTCGATCCGGCGGCCGAAGGGTACTTCGCGTGCGTATACGGCACGACTACGGGTGCTCTCAACTTCGATGCGGTCGTGAGCCAGGTGTTGCCGAGCGGCCCGAACGGCGCGTCCTCTTACCACTTTGTGTACGTGACGCAGTCCCCGGCGTCTGGGAACAACTACGCCACGAGCAAGACGATCGTCAACGATCGGATGGGCAACGTCCGCGAGCTCTTCTACGACGGCGCGAACCTTTGCCTCTACCGGATGTTCACCGGTCGCGCGGACCCGTCCCAGCCGACGACCGAAACCACCAACCGGCCTGCAAGTCCGCTGCGCCCGGGCGATCCGACGTTCTTCGAGACCCGGTACACGGTCAACTCGCACGGACTGATTACGGCCATCGAGCATCCCAACGGGGCGATGACCGAGTGGCTCTACGACACGGCTTCTTCCGATCCGCGCGGGCGCGCCAACCTTCTGCGTGAAAAGCGCTTCCCCGGTCCGCTCGGGGCCGACCAGTCCGAGCTATGCGAACTGTGGAGCTACAACAGCTACTACCACCTCGTTGGCGAGCACCGTGATGCCAAGGGATTCGAGTCCCAAACTACCTACGACGGGGCTGGCTTCAACGAATCGCTCGGTAGCTGCGAGACTCCGCTGGCGCTCGCCTCATTGCCGACCGCCCCCCTGACCACCTCGACGGGCGGCGGTAATGCGGTGGCGGGCACGTGTCCGGAGGAAAACTTCCTCGCCGCCCTGGTTCAGAGCGGTTGCTGTACGTCCAGCTCCTACAACACCTACGGCCAGCCTCTTCAGGTTGTTGCTTCGACCGGGGCCGTCTACGCGTTCACGTACCACTCAAGCGGCCCCATGGAGGGGTACCTCGCGTCGCTCACCTTCGATGCGAACGGTGCCGCGTTGCTGTTCGAGTACGAGTACGACAGCCTCGGCAACACAACGCTGATCCGCGATCCGTCGGGGAAAGAGGTCACCTTCGAGGTGAACGCGCTGTCCCGGGTGGTGCAGTCCACCTATCAGGCGCCCTATTCGTACGTCCGCCAATACTACTACAACCTGCAAGATCGTCTGGTCCGGATCGAGATCTCGAACGTCGATCACACCGGGATCGCCGATCCACTCAATCCCTGGCTGACGACGGAGCATGAGTTCGACACCCTGGGTAACCTGACCCGGATCGAAGAGGAAGCAAGCGCGACCCAGGTCGTGGTCGCGGAGATGGCCTACGACGCCAACGAGAACCGCACGCTGCTGAGGCGCGGCGAGTCCGTGAACGGCAACCAGGTCGGCAACATCGTGCGCTGGGCCTGGGACGAGCGCGATCGCCTCTTCACACGGACTAGAGGTCTCGGGGCCGCCGAGTCGACGTCGCGGTACGACTACGACCTCGCGGGAAACCTTCAGCTCGTGGCCCATGGCATCGAAATCTCTGCGCCGCGGATCTGGATCCTCGAGCACGACGGTTTCGATCGCCTTCGGCTGACCATCGACCCGATGGGAAACGAGGTCCACTACTCGTACGACCCCAACGGCAATCGTGTTTCCCACAGCGTGTATGGCGAAGTCGTCGATGCGCCGGGCGGTACGGGCAACGTCCTGTTGCGCAACGCTGATTTCACCTACGACGCCCGAGATCGTCGCAAGGGGACTCAGGTGGATCTCTTCAAGGTCAGTCTGGGTGGCGTGAGCACAACCCTGCCCGGCCACCCGGCCGCGTGGGGGTTTGAATACACCGGCGAAGACAAGCTGTTCGCTGTGGTCGATCCCAACGACGGCCGCATCGAATACCGTCGGGATGCGCTCGACCGGCTGATCGAAGTCGAGGATCAGGTCCAGAACCTGTGGCGCGTCGACGTGTTCGATGCGATCGGCAACCCGCAAACGCAGTCGACGATCGATCGATCGACCCTTGGCAGCGGGCTCGACGAGACCTTCGTTAGTCAGATGCTCCACGACTCGCTGAGCCGCGTCGTCGCGCAAGTCGACAACGCGCTGAACGCACACGCGTACTTCTACGATGCGCGCGACAACCTGCGCTTCACGGTTGATCCGGAGGGCCACCAGGTTCGTTACGACTACGACGGTCTGGATCGCATCGTCGCCATCGTTCGCGACATGGACGGGGACGGGCCCGACGAGAACGACGTCGATGACGTGGTCACTCGCAGCGTTTGGGACGACTCGTCGCGGCTGATCGCGAGCATCGACGACAACGGCCGTACAACGCGCTACGCCTGGGATGCGCTGGATCGCATCATCGGGCTGCGAATGGCCGACGGCACCCTGTTGCAGGTGGGCACTGGCATGGTCTGGCCGGATGGAATGGCTCGGCCCAACCTTGCGGGCTTCGTGACAGGCTATGACGTCCACGACAACCCGCTGGTGCTCACCGACGCCAACGGCACCACGATCTACTCGACTTTCGACCTGAACGATCGGGTGGTCTCGAAGACGATTGACCGCGCCGCGGTCACAAGTGGCGATCCGACGAACGTCCTCGGCACGACTTCCGAGTCCTTCCTGTACGACGGCCTCGATCGCGTCGTGCTGGCAGCGAACAACGAAGTCCAGGTTGCGCGGCAGTACGACTCCAACGACAACGTTATCCAAGAGTCGATCCAGGTCCTCACGCTGCCATGGCGGACGACCCTTTTCGAGCACGACGCGAAGGGCAACATCGTCAAGACGACTTATCCCTCGGGAACGGTCGTCGAGTACGAACTCGACGCGCTCGATCGACGTAGCGTCGTCTCCAAGAACGGCAACTTCTGGGCGGGCTACGACTTCGTCGGCGCAAGCCGCGTGTCGCGCCGCGACCTGGCCAACGGCATTCGAACCACCTACGGCTACGACGCCGACCGCAGGCCCGTGAGCCTGTTGAGTCAGCAAGACTTCGGCTTAGGCGCAACGGTCGCGCACCACACCGCCACCTGGACGCCGAGCGATTCGGTGGAGGTCAAGAGTGACGTCCTTCGCTCGCGCGAGGACCGAGCGAGCTACGACCCGCTCGACCGGCTCACGGGGCGCGACCTGTACGAGAGCAACGCGAACACCCAGGTGTGGACGTATCTCTACGACGGGGTGCAAAACCGCCTCAGCACCGAGCAAGGCCCGCCGACCGCGCCGGTTGCTAGCGCCTACTCGATGCAGTCGGGCGCGCCTTACTACGACGCGGAGGTCAACCAGTACACCAGCACGCCCTGGCACACGTTGCGTTGGGACGAGAACGGCAATCTGGCGCAGGAACTTTCCGGTTCCAGCGTGCAGCGCTCGTTCGCCTACGACTACCGCAATCTGCAGGTGCAGGTCACAGACGCCGTCGCTGGCCAGGTCCACATCTACGGTTACGACGCATTCGGCCGCCGTGCGTACAAGGTCTCCGACTTGGGCGGAAGCGCTCAGGACATCCGCCAGTTCAGCTACGGCGGCGAGAGCTTGTGGCAGGTGATCGAGGAGCACAACGTCGCGTCGACGCTGTTGGTGTCGTACGTCCACGGGAACTACGTCGACGAGGTGATCTCCGCCACGCGCACAGCCGCAGCGGGCGCGGCGGGCAGCTACTTCCTTCTGCACGACCACCAGTTCAGCACGGTCGCGCTGACCGACGCGCTTGGCGACCTCGTCGAAAGCTACGCCTACGACGACTTCGGTGGGGTCCAGTTCCGCAACGCCGCGGGTGCAACTATTTCGGCGTCGCTCGTCGACAACGACTATCTGTTCACCGGCCGGGAGTGGGATGCGGCGAGCCGACTCTATCAGTACCGCACGAGGTACATGGATCCGAAGGTCGGCCACTTCACCACTCGCGACACCGTTGGCAACTGGGGAGACGCCGCAAACCTTGGAAACGGCCGAGGCTACGTCGGGAACAATCCATGGTCGCGCGTCGACCCCAGTGGTCAGTTCTTTGAGACCCTGTGGGACGCGGCGAACGTCCTCTACGACGCGGGACGCGCCGTGAAGAACGTCGCGGAGGCGGGTTATGAAGGGGCGCGTTACGGAATCAACAAGCTGACAGGCGACGAAGCCGGGGCGCAAGACGCGGCCGCTGAGCTGAAGAAGGACCTGGGGGAGTTGGGTGAGGCGGGCCTCGACTTGGTGTTGGATGGCATTGCGCTGGCCCTTCCCGTAGTTCCTGCCGGGGGGCAGCGAGCGGTCCGGGCGGCGGCCGGCGCCGCGGACGATCTTGCCGAGGGCGTTGCTAGAGTTTGCCGTGGCCCGGGAGCTGGCAGGGGGGGGGCGTACGATTTTCCAGATCATCCGAGCGTTGGCGACGGGAAGAAACTCACGCAATCCCAGAAGGACAAAGTTCGCGACGAAAACAAAGCTCAAAATGGAGGACAGCTGAAGTCGGACATCAGCGGAACCGATCTCGTGCCGCCGAAGCAGCACGAGAAAGGGGTGACTCCTCCAAGTAACGAAGCCCATGTAGATCACATTAAGCCCCGGTCGCAGGGCGGCTCCAACAGCTTCAGCAACGCCCAGGTCATCTCGCGACAAGAGAATCTGCAAAAGGGGGCCGGAGGGCAATGAGGGGCTGGCCTTTCGCCGATCCGGAGAACACCGCCGTCTTCACGACGAGACAGGTCGTGGAGCGTGGTCTTCCGATTCTCTGGATCTGGCACGATGAGGACGACGGCGCTTGGCAGTTTCTATGCGGGACGACGAGTGAAGATGCCGATTTGCTCATTGTCGGCCTTGCAGAGATCGTGCGGATCGATCCCAGTGTATCGTCGGTAGCCAACCTGCCTCGTGGATGGAAGGCATGGCGATCCTCACAAAGCGATTCCTGGAAGAGATCCGCTCAATCAGCAGGCACCCGGCATCCTGGAGACGAAGCTTCATAGGAGAGTAGGCATCACACCAAGTTAGGGTGCGCTACTTTGAAGCGCCCGAGCGATGTAGATTTCTCACGAGGATCGGAGGGGCATCTCACAGCCGAACCGGCTCAAGGTGACAGGAACTTCGTGAGCAGCACCACCCGACGGTGCGCCGCAGCCTAGCCGCGCTGCACCCCCGAGCCAATGCCGTGAGCCGGACCGAGGCCAGTCTCGAAGCCCAACCCCGAGCTGCTCCGCTGCTACTACAACTTCGCCCGTCCCCACCAGTCCCTGCGCCAAGGCCGCCAGCGCCGCACCCCCGCGATGGCCGCCGGCCTGACCACGCGCCTGCTGACGCTGCGCGAAATCTTCAGCATCGTGATTCCGCTCAAGGAACCGCGCCGCGCCGCCTGTGTCCCGAGGCGACGTTTCAAATCTGAAGGAGTTCGAATGTGCGGACGTGGGGTATGGTGGGTCAGCGGGTCACCCCAAGTGGCGGTGCCACTGGCCGGCATCGGGTCGAGGTGCGGGGACCGAATCGACGTGAAGCGCCTCCCTCCCTAGCCAAGCGACGGGCGCCCTGTGCGTACGTTTTCTGCAAGGGACGTGTTCATGGTGTCTTCCGTCCAACAGCAAGACCCTCCTAGCTAGCTTCGGGAACAGTGCAGTCAAGCCGGGGGGCATCGGCCGGACAGGCTGACCGCCCTGTGGACCCAGTCTCCGGCCGGTTAGGGCCCAGCCATCAGCCTTGAGGTCGCCGAAACCGAAGAAGATGTGGAGAAATGTTTGGCATGACCCAACCTTCACGGACGGTCCCGGAATGAAACTTCCCCGTCTTCTCGTAGCCGTCGCGGCTCTCGCGGTTCTACTCCCGGACGCGCGCGTTGCGGCCGGCCCCTTGGGCAACCTTCAGAGCCCAGCTGTCCACCCTAGGGCGGTGGTTGTCGATGCCGTCACACTAGCCCCTATCGGCGGCGCAACAGTGGCCGTCGATGGGCTGTTGGGGCAAGCGGTAGCCGAGTCTGACACGTCGGGGCGAGTCACGCTCGCTGGCATCGCGCTTCCTCCGCCCCCTAGCGTTGAGGACGATCCGGGAGCCTTGCTACTTTTCAACGCTTATGCCTCGGGCTACGTGCCGCTCGCGAGAAGGCTGGAACTCAACGCCGTGGGGCCAGACGTTGTTCTGCAGATGGTTCCCGAGAACGCGGGCGTGCTCACCCCATTGATTTCGGCGTCTCAGGGGGCCCGCCTACAACTTCCCGGCATCGGATCGCTCAAAGTACCGCCGGGGGCTCTCAGCCAAGATGCACATCTTCGAATCATTGACATGCCGCCCACCACCTGGAGCCCGAGCGCTCTTACGGCAGACACCGTCTATCAAGTGTGGCTGCAAACCGAAGATTCCCTCGGGCATACTGTTCCCGCGCTCGCCCCTGGTTTTTCCGGTGTTGAGCTGACTGTCGAGGTCGTACGCGTTGCACAACTTGCGTCGGGCGAAGAGTATCTGTGGAGGGCGCGGGCGCTCAACGCTTCAGGTGCGGAATCCGGGATTCTGGCAGCGACGGCGCAGCCGGGGACAACCGTTGTGACATTTGGTGTGACCTCAGGTATCACCCAGCTTGACTTTGAGAAAGGGGGGGCGGCGATTGCGGGTGAGTGTAACTGGAGTCCCTGGCGTCTCACGACGACGGCGCTATCCTCTTCGCTAGCTGGCGGAGTTACGGTGAGCGTCAACTGCGGCATCTACGCAAACTACGCAGATGTAACCGTTTCTGCTGGCGAAACCAAGACCACCGAGCACACATTCACCGGATCAGTAACCGGCAGCGTGGGCTGGGACGCGGGAGTCTTGTTCGCGAAGGCGAGCGCGGCGCTATCCGTCACAGTGTCCGGTTCGTTCGCTTCAGGAACCGCCACAACTGTTCAAGTCGCCAGCTCGAAAAGCACCCCGCCGTCGGGCACCGTCAACGGACAGGACCAAAGCACTCTCACAACTCCTTGGTCGTGCATAGCGGGAACAGCCACTTACGGCGTGAAGTTGACGACCTATAGGGTCGGTGCGAGTCGCACATGCACCCTTCCGAACGGCAATATTCAGAGCGAATGGGTGTCCCTCGGAAATCTGACGGTTCCGGGCCAGATCATCATTCAGTGGAATGCCACGATCGACGCGAACTGCGCCCCCGGCTGTGCGACTGCGACACTTCCCCCTATGCCGGAATAAGACGATTTGATGGTCGCCGAAATGGATGCGCGCTGGATTCGGGGGTGTCGAAAAAGCTCCCGCGTCAAGCGAAGCGTCTGTTTCGGCGAGTCGGGCGTCGTGTCTTGGTGGCGGGCGCTTGGGGGGTCAGCAGGGCTCCGTCAGCATGCGACCTCGGAGGGTGCCAAGGTGGCACCCGAGCGTCCCCGGTCCGGTGGGGATTGACGCGCCCGGGGGGCCTGGTTCGCGCGTTCGATGGGCGGTTTTTGTCCCCGGAGCGTCCCCGGAGCGTCCCCGATTTCGGCGTTTTTCGCGGGACAGGACCCGCGCTAAATCGGCCTTGGCGGGGTCGAGAACGGCGCTCGCTAGGGGATACCCCGTAGACATTCGGTCGTCGCGCCTGCCACGGCGGTGACATCGGCCTTTTTTGTCCCGATGAGTCTCTGGCGTGTCCGCGCGGCGTCCCCGCTCCTGAAGCTGGGATTTGGCTCCCAGCGGGGGACGTTCGGAGCGGCAGCCATTGCGCGGCGACCCGAACAGTTATCTAATCAGTGACCGCTGACAACCCGTTTTCCCGCGGTCCTCCCACTCCAGTTTGCTCTCCAAGTCGGGCCGCCCTACCTGCCGCTTTGCGGCTGGATTCCGACTTGGCCACTTCGAAACCAACTGCGTCCCGTTCGCTTGGCCGCCGGGGCCTCGCCATTCGGCGGGTGCCGCCCGACTCGCTGCACGTCGTATCGATACAGACTGCCCCCGCGAACGCGCGGGCGCACGACGAGACAAACCTGAACGCGCTCACCGCTTCGCTCTAGCGCTTTGGCCAGGCCGAGCCGCTGGTCGTGCACAAACCGACCGTCCGCGTGATTGGCGGGAACTACCCGGAGCAGGGGGAACGCGACGTCGCGGGCCGCACGAACGGAGGCGTAAGTGAGCACTTGGCGTCCACTGTTACGCACGGGGGGCGTGGAGAGCGCGCGTAAGTCTAGGTGGGGGCTAGACTTAGGTGGAGCGGGCGAAGGGACTCGAACCCTCGACATTCAGCTTGGGAAGCTGACACTCTACCAACTGAGTTACGCCCGCTCGGGGCACCTGGGTGCCGAGGGGGCGGAGCGTAGCAT
>Ga0163146_10006119_pt1 | contig 13793 bp, 12 predicted proteins | sample OliLakLV19MP7G1_FD_148648 | JGI IMG/M metagenome (GOLD analysis project Ga0163146, IMG submission 148648) | Freshwater microbial mat bacterial communities from Lake Vanda, McMurdo Dry Valleys, Antarctica - Oligotrophic Lake LV.19.MP7.G1 | ecosystem: Environmental > Aquatic > Freshwater > Lake >... | reverse complement strand
CCCTTTGTCGAGCTGGGCTTCATGCCGGAGATGCTGGCTTCGGGGCCCGAAACCGTTTTTCACTATCGGGGGAATATCACGCCGCCCAAGGATTACGACCAGTGGGGCACGCTCATCCGTAAACTGGTGGGCCATTGGGTGGAACGCTACGGCATCGACGAGGTGAGCCAGTGGCTCTTCGAGGTATGGAATGAAGCGAATCTGCCTGCATTCTGGACTGGCACACAAGAGGACTACTTCAAGCTCTACGCGCATACCGCGCAGGCGATCAAGTCCATCGACGGGTCGCTCCGCGTCGGCGGCCCGGCGACCGCCATGACCGCGTGGGTCGAGGAGCTGCGGGATTACGGCGAGAGCAACTGCCTGCCCGTTGACTTCATCAGCACGCACATCTACCCGACCGACCCACTCGGCTTCGAGGGCGCGGACACAGAGGAGCAGCTCGCCAACAGCCCGCGGGACCTCCTGCGTGACCGGGCGAAACTCGTGCGCGAGCAGGCGCGCGGACGCCCCGTCTATTTTACCGAATGGAACATCTCCTCCAATCCGCGCGACCACTACCACGACGAGCCGTTTTCTGCAGCCTACGCGGCCAGGACCGTGTTGGGGACGGACCCCTTCGTGGAGGCTTACAGCTACTGGACTTTCACCGACATCTTCGAGGAGAACTACTTTCCCTCGATCCCGTTCCATGGCGGGTTCGGTTTGCTTAATCTCCATGGCATCCCAAAGCCGGTCTACCGCGCCTTCCAGCTCTTGCACCAGCTCGGCAACGAACTGCTTCCAGTCGTCGGCTTGCACCCGACGGTCGATGTCTGGGTCGTTCGCAAGCCCCGTTCGATCACGGTGTTTCTCACCAACCACGCCCAGCCTCGCCACAACATCCTCATGCAGCGCGTGGAAATCGGTTTGACCGATGCTCCCGCGCCCCGTGCAGCCACCATTGAGCGCATCGACGAGAACCATGCGAACCCGCTCAGGCAGTGGCGGGAGATGGGCGAGCCGGAGTACCTGAGCCGCGCGCAGGTAGAGGAACTCGAAGCCGCCTCCCGGCTCGTGAAGGAGTCGTTAGATGTGACCTGGGCGGATGGCACCATCCGCTTCGAGGTTGATCTTCCGCCGCACGCAATCGCAGCCGTCACGCTGACACTGGCCCCCGAGCCATCCGCCGGAGGTGCCGCGAAGTGACCGTGACCGGCCAGCCAGCAATGACCGAGCAAACGCTCGACCAGCTCCAGCGCGCCGCGTTCAGCTACTTCCTGCAAGCGGTGAATCCGGCCAACGGACTGATCGCCGACACCACGCGCGATAACTCGCCGGCCAGTATCGGGGTGGTTGGATTTGCCTTGTCGGCCTATCCGATCGCGGTGGAGCGAGGCTGGATGACGCGGGTCGACGCGGTCGAACGCAGTCTCACGACGGTACGTTTCTTCCGCGACAGTGATCAAAGCGGCAGTCCGGAGGCAACCGGTCACAAAGGGTTCTACTACCACTTTCTCGACATGCAGAGCGGCATGCGCGTGTGGCGCTCAGAGCTGTCGATGATCGACACCGCGATGCTGATCGCCGGCGCGCTAACGGCAGCCAGCTATTTCAACGCCGAAACGAAGGAGGAGATTGAACTGCGCGAGATCGTCCACGCGCTTTACCGTCGCATCGACTGGTCGTGGACGCTGGACGGCAAGGCGACCATCCGGATGGGCTGGAAACCCGAGTGCGGATTTCTGAACTATGGCTGGGATGGTTACAACGAGTCCATCGTGCTGTATGTGCTCGCGCTGGGCTCGCCGACACACCCGATTGCGGGCGACAGGTTCGAGGCCTGGACCGCGACCTACCAGTGGGAGAATTTGTACGACTACGATTTTCTGTATGCGGGGCCGCTGTTCATTCATCAGTTCTCGCACGCCTGGATTGATTTTCGCGGCATCCGGGATCGTTTTATGCGCGAGAAGCGCTGCGACTATTTCGAGAACAGCCGGCGTGCGACCGAAGTGCAGCGTGAATACGCACGGCGCAACCCGCACGGCTTCGCCGGTTACGACGAATCCTGCTGGGGCCTGACCGCCTGCGATGGCCCGAGCCAGCAGGAGCCCCAGCAGGAAACGGAGTTGGCTGACGAACCACGCCGCATGTTCGGCTACGCTGCGCGCGGCGTGCCCTACGGGCCTGATGACGGAACCTTGAGCGGATGGGCGGCGGTGGCGTCGCTGCCGTTCGCGCCCGACATCGTCCTGCGCACCGCCCGCACCATGCGTGACCGCTATCCCGAGAACCTGTCCGAACTGCAATACGTCAGCAGTTTCAATCCAACCCTCTCCCGCGCCGATCGACGTGCCTGGGTGTCGGCCGGGCTCTTCGGGCTCGATCAGGGGATCGTGCTGTTGATGATCGAAAATCACCGCACCGAACTGATCTGGCGGCTGATGCGGAACTGTCTTCCGGTCCGCACCGGATTGTCCCGCGCGGGATTCCGTGGCGGCTGGCTGTCGCGACGCGAATCAAACACGAACCACGCCAATGCCCACCCGCAATAATTCAAGCTCCACGGCCCCGTTGGACAAAGCCGAGCGCGAGCGGCGGGAGAATGTGCATCCCGACGGATGGCGCAATCCGGTGCCGGCCGCCTGCTACAGCCTGGTGGTCATCGGGGCGGGCACGGCGGGACTGGTGGCGGCTCACGCCGCCGCGGCATTGGGGGCGAAGGTCGCACTGATTGAGCGCCACCTGCTCGGCGGCGACTGCCTGAATGTGGGCTGCGTGCCATCAAAGGCAATCATTCGCACCTCGCGGCTGTATGCCGAGATGCGCCATGCCACGTCGTATGGCGCACAGATCCCGGGCGATATCCGCGTTGATTTTTCCGCCGTGATGCAGCGCATGCGCGGCATTCGCGCCCGCATCAGCCGCGCCGATTCGGTGCGCCGGTTGACTGACGCCGGCGTGGATGTGGTTTTCGGTACGGCCCGCTTTACCGGAAGCGAGACGCTGACGGTGGATGGCACGACCCTGCGCTTCAAAAAGGCCATCATCGCGACCGGTTCGCGTCCCGACATGCCCTCGATTCCCGGGCTCGTCGAAGCCGGCTACCTGACCAACGAAAACGTCTTCGACCTGACCGAACTGCCGCGCCGCCTGCTGGTCATCGGCGGCGGGCCGCTCGGCTGCGAACTGGCGCAGGCGTTCTGCCGCTTCGGATCGAAGACCATCATTGCGCAGAGCTGGCCGCTCTTCCTGCCCCTGGAAGAGCGCGACGCCGCCCAGATCCTGTCTGACGCCTTTGCCCGCGACGGCGTCGAGGTGCGGCTCAACACCCGCGCCGTCAACGTGCGCGTCGAAGCCGGGCAGAAGCTCGTCGATCTGGTCAGCGACGACCATAAAAGCACGGTCGCAGTGGATGCCATCCTCACCGGCACCGGCCGGGTGCCGAATGTCGAAGGGCTGAACCTGGAGGCCGCGGGCGTCCACTACGACGCCGACGATGGCATCTGCGTCAATGACTTCCTGCAGACCAGCAATCGGCGCATTTATGCCGCCGGCGATGCCTGCCTGGAGCACAAGTTCACCCATACCGCCGACGCCTCGGCGCGCATCGTGGTCCGGAACGCGCTGTTCCCCGGTCGTCAGCGGCTGAGTGCGTTGACGATTCCCTGGTGCACCTACACCGATCCGGAGATCGCCCATGTCGGCCTCTACGTACGGCAGGCGCACAATGAGGACATCTCGGTCAAGACGTTCACGATCCCGATGCACGACGTGGATCGCGCGATCGCCGACGGCGAGGAAGCGGGCTTCGTCAAAATCCACGTCAAGGAGGGCACGGACCGGATTCTGGGTGCGACGATCGTCGCCCGTCACGCCGGTGAGATGATTAACGAGATCACTCTGGCGATGGTTGCAGGGATCGGTCTGCGCGCTCTGGCCCGCGTCATCCACGCCTATCCGACCCAGGGCGAAGCGATCAAGAAGGCGGCGGACGCCTACAGCCGCTCGCGTCTGACGCCATTCAGGAAAGGCCTCCTGCGCAGATGGCTGCGGGGATGGGCCTGATCACTCTGTCCGTTGTCTGATCGCCTGTCGGAACATCACGAAAGCGGACGAGCCGTCGCGACGGTGCACTGCGGGCTTGCCACTTCCGCGCGTGGGCTGCCATCGTTCACCTCATGCGTTTGCATAGACTCTGAGACCAGCTGCAACTCGAGAGGATGGCTTCAGCGGTAGTCCAAAGTCGTTGTCATCTACGCCCAGGGCTCCCACGCAGGCAATCAGTTCCTATCAGCGTGTGCTTGGGTTATCGCGGGTTCTCGTCAGGTGCGCCCGCGGTCTCGGCACCAGCGCCGCTAGGCGCGCGATGAAGTCCAGTGGGTCAAAGACCAACTGGGTCGTCCCGCCCCGGTAGGGCGTCTCTAAGTTGTAGCGCACCCGGCCCTGGCCGGCTCAAGACCCTCAACGGCGTCACGCCAGACGAATACATCTGCAAAGTATCGACAACAGAACCGAAGCGATTCAGACTGACGCCTATCCATCATATGCCGGGACTAAACATCTAGGGAACCTCTGATTTACCCCGCATGCTGAGGCATGATTGCTCAACCGTGGGGAGGTCGTGATGAAACAGCAGACGCTGACGAGTTTCGAGAAGTTCGGCAAGACCACCCGCCGAGCGCAGTTCCTGTTGGACCTGGACTGGATCATTCCCTGGCCGGAGCTGGCAGCGGCGGTGCAGACGGTATACCCGAAGAATCTGCAGGATTCTTCACCTACACGGATGATGGCGGCATCGAGTTAGATACCGAAGGGCGGCCAGAAATCCTCAGGCACAAAGAGTGGTTCGAACCGAGGATGGAGCCGTTCCAAGATGCGCGCGACGCCTACAGACCGTTGGTCTGGCAGTGCAGGTACGGCGGCATCGAGGTGCCCGATGAACTGTGGAGTGAGGGCAGGACCGGCGTGAATAGGCATTATTCGGAAAATCAGGCGGAAGGTTTACAGAGTGAAGGAACCTTGCTGCCGACTTTCGACGCGTGGTTCGAACGATTCATTCGTCATGTAGGCCAAAAAGGCGCCGTCGAGCCGGGACGCTGGCGTGCCTATGGCTACAACGCGCCGAAGCACTCGGTCGCTGATCTCAGGCTGAAATGGCGCGAGATGCAAATGTCGGCAGGGGCAGGACCGGCCGGTTCGTCGCCTGCAGAGCAACATGAGTTGGGCCTGAACGACGACGCAACCTTCACGCCCAAGAAGGGCGAAGGCGAAAAGCTGCGCGAGAACAAATAGGACGCCATCAATCCCCTAGAGCGGGATTACTTTGGGCTGAATCGATTTGGGATTCCCATGGAATCGCAAATCTGATTCAACATGCTGGCTGGGACAGGAGTGGCCAGTGAACTCGGCTACTCGACCGAGACCGCATTTCGCCGGGCGTTCAAGCGAGTCAGGCGCGTTGGGCCGGGTTCGGTTCGCCGGCGGGCGAATCTCGCAGGGCAGTGATCAACGGACAGGCGACGCGGCCCGAGCCTCGGTAACCAGTTTATTCAGGGCACGCTCGATTTGCCGGAGATGGGCCAGGTTCTGCCGGACCTCCTCGAGTTTGCTCTCCGCTAGTTCGGCAGCTTCGCTGCAGTGCAGACCGTCGTCGAGCCGCAACAGCCCCACGATGTCATTCAGGCTGAAGCCCAGTCGCTGGGCCGCCTTTATGAATCGCACGCGACCCACGTCGACGGTGCTGTAGCGACGGACGCTGCCGTAGCGCCGCAGAGGCTCGGCCAGCAAGTCCCTGCGCTGGTAGAAGCGGATGGTCTCAACCGTAACGCCGGCGGCCTCGGCCAGGCCCCCTATCGTCAACTTCCCGCGCGGGTCATCCATGGGCTTGAGTCCGTACCTGAGTACGGACCTAAGCTTACCCCCATGCTCAACCGGACGATACCTTCCGAACAACCTCGGCCCGCCGGCCGTGGCGCACTGCTGACTGGGGGCCTCGCAGCCATCCTTGCCTCGACCTGCTGCGCCGGTCCCCTCGTCCTGCTGGCCCTGGGGTTCAGTGGCGCCTGGATCGGCAACCTGACGCTGCTGGAACCTTACCGCCCGGCATTCATCGCCGTGGCCGTGACCGCCCTGTTCTTCGCCGGGCTCCGTATCTTCCGTCCGGCAGCGGAGTGCCCGCCGGGCGACGTCTGCGCCGTACCCCGCGTCCGGACCATCTACCGGATACTGTTCTGGGGCGTCGCCACGCTGCTGCTGATATCCCTCGTGTTCCCCTATCTCGCCCCGCTGTTCTATTGAGGACTTGCAGATGCACAAGCCCGTTTCTCTCGCACTCACCCTGGCATTGCTGGGCGCGCCGGCGTTGGCGGCGCCCCGGACCATCACACTGTCGGTACCCGGCATGACCTGCCCGGTCTGCCCAATAACTGTCCAGAAGTCCCTGAAAAAGGTGAATGGCGTAACCCGCGTCGAGGTGAGTTTCGACGAGCGGACCGCCGTCGTGGTCTACGACGATGCCAGGACCAGCATCGAAGCACTGACGCAGGCCACCGCAAACGCGGGCTACCCGTCGGCGGTAAAGACGAATGACAAGGCCCGCTGAGTGGCCGTCAGATCAACGCGGCGGCGTATCGTCATTATCGGCAGCGGCGGCGCGGCCTTCGCTGCGGCCCTGAAAGCCTCCGAACGGGGCGCGTTGGTTACGATGATCGAACACGGAACACTCGGTGGCACCTGCGTCAATGTCGGCTGCGTGCCATCCAAGATCATGCTCGCCACCGCCCGAGTCGCCCATACGCGCCGCGTGAGCCCCTTTGACGATGGCGTCACGGCGTCGATACCCGTCATCTCGCGCGCGACGTTGCTGGCGCAGCAGCAGCAACGGGTTGATGCCCTCCGCCGTGACAAGTACGAGCGCATCATCGCAACGACACCCGGTATCGAACTGCTGCGGGGTACAGCGCATTTTCTTGATGGCCGCATCCTGATGGTCCGCCAGGCCGACGGCCGCAAGAGCGCCCGTGGCTTCGATGCCTGCCTAATCGCAACCGGCGCCAGACCTGCCCTTCCGGCCATCGACGGTCTCGCCGGAACGCCTTACTGGACCTCTACCGAGGCACTGCAGAGCCCGGATATTCCGGATTGCCTTACCGTGCTCGGCTCCTCCGCAGTGGCGGTGGAACTCGCTCAGGCCTACGCGAGGCTCGGTAGCCGGGTCACACTGGTCGCTCGCCGGGCGCTGCTGTCCCGCGGGGACCCCGCCGTGGGTGAGGCGCTGACGGCGGCCTTCAGGGCGGAACGGATCGAGGTGCTGACGGGCACGCCAGCCCGTGCGGTGGCGTTCGGTGGCGGGACCTTCACGGTGACAACCGACCAGGGTGAGATTCGAGGCGACCGGCTCCTGATCGCCACAGGTCGTTCGCCGAACACCCAGGCACTCGGTCTCGACCGCGCTGGCATCGTCATGAATGCGCAGGGAGCGATCCTGATTGACAAGGGATTGCGCACAAGCGGGGCGGATATCTATGCGGCGGGTGACTGCGCCGATCACCCACAGTTTGTCTACGTGGCGGCTGCCGCCGGCACACGCGCAGCCGTCAATATGACAGGCGGTCAGGCGACACTCGACCTCGACGTCATGCCTGCCGTCGTCTTCACGGACCCTCAGGTCGCCACCGTCGGAATGGACGAAGTGCGTGCCCGGGATGCCGGTATCGCCACAGAGAGTCGAACACTACATCTTGAGCACGTGCCGCGGGCCCTTGTGAACTTCGACACCCGCGGCTTCATCAAGATCGTCGCCGAGCGGGACAACGGCCGGCTGCTGGGTGTCCAGGCGATTGCCGCGGAAGCGGGCGAACTGATCCAGACCGCCGCCGTTGCCCTGCGAGCCCGCTGGACCGTTGACGAACTTGCCGCCCAGCTCTTCCCCTATCTGACGATGGTTGAAGGCCTCAGGCTCTGCGCCCAGACCTTTAGCAGGGATATCGGCACGCTGTCCTGCTGCGCGGGCTAAGCGCGGCGTCTGAATCACCGACAATCCAGCGGTCGCATCACCGCGCAGTCCGGAGTAGCCTGGCAAGGCTTGCGTTTACCGCCACATTGATGGGGATTTGACCATGAACATGTTACTTCGCTGCGCCTGCCTTGCGGCGCTTGTGACGATCTCAGCCTGTGCCAGCACGGGCCATTTATCGCCCAGCCAAGAAGCGACGCTGGACGCCATCGTCCAAGCCTCCGTCGACAGTCCGCTGCGCTCCGACAAGGATCGCGCTGAAGATCAGAAACGCAAGCCTTTCGAGGTGCTGCGGTTTGCGGGCGTCAAGCCGGGTCAACGCGTGATAGATCTCTTCAGCGCCTCGGGCTGGTATGCCGAGCTACTGTCGGGAGTGGTCGGCAGCAATGGCCATGTCCTTGCGCAGAATCCACCGGCTGCGCTCACGCGCTTCGGTGACAAGCCCATCACCGAGCGCCTGGCTAACAATCGCCTGCCGAATGTGGAGCGCCTGGACAAACCTCTGGAGGCTATGGAACTTAAGCGAGCGTCACTCGATGGCGCGATGATCAATCTCGTGTTTCACGATTTCTTCTGGATCACCCCAGACGTTGACGTCGTGCTGAGCAGGCTGCACGAGGCTTTGAAGCCCGGCGCCTGGGTCGCGGTGATTGACCACTCGGCGCCTGCCGGCACGCGCGACTCCTTTGCCAAGGACGCGCGCGGTCAGCACCGCATCGATGAGGATTTCGTCAAGGAACGCTTCGCGAAGGCGGGATTTGTGCTGGAGGCCGAGAGCGATTTGCTGCGCAATCCGGCCGACGCTCGTACTGATGCGTTCTTCGCGCCGTCGATGCAGGGCAAGATCACGGATAAGTTCGTGCTGCGTTTTCGCCGTCCCTAAGGGAATAGACATTTCAAACCCCATGAGCTGAGTCTGCCAGCCCAGGATCCCGGCCGCCACGGCCGTCGGGCGGTCCCTGGCCCGGTACTGCCGCGCCACGGCCTCGCGAATCGTAACGATACCCCCGGATTTGTACCGCGCGGACCGCGACCCGGCGCCCCGATCACCGCCGGGTCCTCGAGGCTGGCGATCACCCGCACTTTCCCCGCGCACGGCTCGCAGGTCTCGATCTCGATGCCGAAGAAGCATCCGCCAGGGCAACAGGGTTGCGGTGGCTGCGAGGAAATGATGGTGGCGAGTCGTCGTGGAGTCGTAGACGAGGCGGGTCGGGTCCACCGCCACCTCCCGGATGATGCCGGCCTTCGAACACTCGTTGAGAGTGTTGTACACCGTGGCCGTGGATGCCCGGCTTCCCGAACGACGCAGGGACTAGAGGAACTCGTCTGCAGAATTTCCTCTGATTGGGACCCCCCGGATTTCCTGGGATGGGAACCACCTGATTTCCTGAGATTGGACCTGATGCTTTTGAGGCTGTTGTCACAACACCCTTTTCAGAACCACTGCAGCGTGTCCTGCACTAGGCTTCGCCTCGGGCCGGATAATCTTTTTCAACGATGAAGTCGATTGCTTTCATCAGGTCACCGATCGCTGGTCGCGCAAACGGCATCGATTGAATGGAGGCTGAGTACAGTGTGACATCGGGTTTAACGAGAAACAGTCCTGGCTCGAAAAAGATCGATGGCTCCTTATCATTGATGCCTCTCGATACGAACAGGCCCCAGGCCCGTGCTGTCTGTTCAGTCAGGTCGTAGCCGATGCGTACGTTGTTGATGCCCCATTGCGCCTTGGACTGACGTGCACGATCTTCGCTATCGCCGCTCATCGCGATCACATCGACGCCTCGTTCCGCGAACGCAGCCAGTTCTTGATCCAGCTCACGTAACGATGCTTTGCAGATGGGGCAATGCAGGCCGCGATACACGACTATCAACGTAAAGTGGACCGGTTGTTGCTCGCTGAGCCGCCACGCGCCGTCGAGCGTTGAAATATCGAGTTCAGGGGCCATCTGGCGCGGTGTTGGTACGGTCATTTTCTTTCTCCTGATGAATGCTTGGAGGCCACCGTTGGCGACTCACAGAGGATCGAGTGCGCCTTGGTCGGCTTTCTGTCGATGCGATTATCGAACGTCTTCTCCAGGCAATGCATAGGCGACCAGTGCATCGCCGATCGGCGTTTGCATGAAATGATGGCCCCCGGCCATGATGACGACAAATTGTCGGCCGTCATGCTCATAAGTCATCGGTGTGGCCTGCCCCCCGGCGGGTAACACATCTTTCCAGATCGTTTCGCCGGTCCTCAGATCAATTGCCCTGATAAGATTATCGGTCGCCGCAGCAATAAAAATGAGGCCACTGGCGGTCACTACAGGGCCGCCGTTGTTCGGCGTTCCAATTTCAAACGGTAAATAGGACGGAATACCGAATGGACCGTTTTGCCTTGCGGTCCCAAATGGTCTGTCCCACAGTGTTTCTCCGCTCGTCAGATCAAAGGCGCGAATTCCGCCGTAAGGTGGTTCCTTGCACAAAAGACCCGTTACTGGCATACGCCAGCCGGCGTTCACGTCAACGGCATAGGGCGCGCCCGCTTGCGGTGCAAGCGTCGCGTGCGAAGAACCGCCCTTTTGTCCCTTGAGTCTTTCATCCGCGAGCTTGCGCGGTACAAGTCGGTTGTAGTTCGGCATGTCGTTATAGTTGGCAACGACAATGCCACGCGCCGTATCAACAGCAATGCCGCCCCAGTCCGACCCGCCGTTATAACCGGGGTATTGGATCCAGCGCCGATCACTCGTGGGTGCTGTATACATGCCGTCATACGCAGCGCGTCGATATTGAATGCGGCAAATCATCTGATCGATTTGAGACATTCCCCACATGTCTCGTTCGCTAAGCGGCGCTTTGGCCAAAGTATGATAGGCAGAGAAAGGCTGTGTCGAGCTTCGTTCATCAGGCTCTACGCCTCCCGCCGGAACCGAACGGGCAATGACTTCGGTTATCGGCTCACCCGTGCGCCGATCGAGCACATAAATATCGCCCTGCTTGGTCGACAGGATCAGCGCCGGGATGGATCCAGCTCCGCTGCGCATCGGGAAGTCGACGAGGGTAGCCTGCGAACCCAGGTCGTAATCCCAGACGTCAATGTTGACCGTGCGAAAGTGCCAGGCAGGCTTGCCGGTGTTGACATCCAGCGCCACCAACGCGGTTGAATAGGCGTCCTCTGCTTCCGATCGGTCTGAGCTGAGATAATCGCCCGCCGAATTGCCCATCGGCATGTACACATACCCGAGCTCTTCGTCGCCGGAGGCTGTCGTCCACATGTTCGGCGTACCTCGCGAGAATTCTCTATCGTCCGGTCGGCCAGTCAGCTCAGGCTGATCCATGTCCCACGCCCAGAGATGCTCGCCTGTTACCGCATCAAACCCTTGCAGAACTCCAGAGGGCGCATCAATGCTGACACCGTCGGTGACCTGATGGCCGGTTACAATCACGCCCTGGATAATGGTTGGCGCCGAGGTCATGGAGACCATGCCGGGCTCGACCTTGCCCATACCGATCACAATGCTCGCTTCGCCGTTTTGCCCGAATCCCGCACAGGGGCGTCCTGTCTGGGCGTCGACTGCGACCAGGCGGCCATCCAGTGTGCCTTCAATAATTCGCGTCGCACAGTCCATCGGTTGACCGCCGTCCTGATCGCTCGCACCGCTCACCTCGTAGTAGGCGACGCCGCGGCAGGCTGCCGTATAGGGAATATAGTCATCGCTCACGTTCGGGTTATAACGCCACTTTTCCTCCCCGGTCCCCGGATTGAGTGCAATGAGGATGTTGGTTGCAGTGCACAGATAGAGGCTCTCGCCGACTTTTAATGGCGTGGTTTCCGCACCGTATTTGCTGTCTGCAGGATCGCCTTCCGGCATGTCGCCGGTATTGAACAGCCACGCTCGTTGGAGACGATCCACATTGTCGGGCGTGATCTGGTTCAGTGGCGAGGCACGCCGGGCCGCGTAACTTCCCCCATAGGCCGGCCAATCCGAACCGGTTGTCAGCGGTGATGGATCGGCGTGCGCTGCGCCCTGTGGTGGAAGCGTCGCAAGCATGCTTTCGTGTTGCGTCGCGCCCCCGTATAGGGCACCGATAGCCCAGCCCGCCAGAATTAGCCCACTGGCGGCGGCATACGCCACAGAGCGGTTAAACAGAGCCTTATCCAGCGTCGGTACCAGCAGGAGAACCGCCACCATGACAATGCTCGACCCAAGCAAGCGAGGCACGAGCGCCCACGCCGATCCGTCGGCCTCGGCGAACGACCAGATTACCGTTAGCAGAAAGACCAGCGCATAAACGCTGGCGCCCAGCGATTTGCCACGAAATATATACAGACCCGCGATGGCAAGTCCGAGACCGTTAAGTGCGTAAAAGAACGACCCGCCCAGACTCAGCAGATAGACGCCACCTACCGCCTGCGGAAGTCCCAGGGCCACGATCAACCCACCTAAGAGTTTCGCCGACAGCTGAGGTGCCATTCCTTGAGGGGTTTCCTTCATCATCGCGTCATCCATCGAATTGCGATTCATAACTCCGGTGGGTTCGGATACGCATCGTCTATACGCCAACGGGGCATCATGAGCGGGTTGACAGAGTGCAGGATGGAATCACGGTTTGATCGAATGATGGCGTCGGGCGGTTCCTGGTTGCAGCAGGCGAAACGGTAATGCGACGATGTGCCGAGGACCAGCACACCGGTGGGACAAATAATGCGGCCAGTCGCACGTCAGAACATCTGTCCTCGCTCCGCCGGATCCGAGCACGTCCAGTGCATCGGTCCCGGCGATTGATGTTCGTGGACCGCGGCAACTAGGCGTGACGTGGCCCCACCACATTGGCGCTGGCGGTATTGATTCGGGTCCCCATGCCGTAAACGGCACCGAGTACCGCGCCGTAGATCCAGTGCAACATGAGCGTGGCGAGAGGCGCCATGATACCCAACCCGAGATTCAGGCCGAACAGCCCCGCGCCGGCCAGCGGCATGATGGCAATCATCATGATCAGCCAGGCGCCGGTCGCAAAGATCACGCCGTTGATCCAGTGCGCATATGACAGCCTGGAGTCAATCCAGGCGAATACCATACCCCAGACGACGACCCCAATTACGAAGTGAGCAAGCCAGCCGACAAGTGGGGTCTGAGCGCCCATCATCTGCGTGAGCATGGCTACGGAATTCAGCTGGGGCATCAGGCCCATCGCCTGCTTCATGATCATCAACAGCGATAGCACCACGGTTGCCGCCAACCCAGCGACGATTCCTCGACCGATCAAGGGTGGATGTGTAGAGTGTTCCATTGTGACTACTCCGGCTAGATTCGGGCTTTCCTGTTGATCACAATAGTTGACGCACCGGGTGCTCGTCGGGGCGCTACCGCACGTTGAATCGGTTCGGTTTGATTGAGGGGCTCAACGGGGGGATGACTTGACGAAAGAACGTCCGCTAAGCCCTCGAACGCCTAAGCCGCCCCGACCCGACCTATCGCGGGCGCCGGGCCGGCCAGCCGGGCAAGAATCGTGCGGAGTCCAGACTGCAGGTGGCCACCGACCACGGCCGGCGGCAGGTCGAGGCGCGATGGAACCTCCCCTGAGCTGCAGCCTTCCGATACGCACTGACGCAGGACCGACTGCCGCACGCCCGTCATCGGGAGGAGCTCCGGTTCTACCGTGCCGACGCGAGTGTCCAGCCCGAAGCGGGGGGAAGGCGAGAAGCTTCGCATTGCCGCTCTATCGGAGTCCTAACCACCCCCCATCTGAGTTCGCTCTCGCAAACCGCCGTCGAGCGGACGCTGGAGGCCGGGCGCTTTTTCCGCTAGTC
>Ga0163146_10006118_pt1 | contig 13794 bp, 15 predicted proteins | sample OliLakLV19MP7G1_FD_148648 | JGI IMG/M metagenome (GOLD analysis project Ga0163146, IMG submission 148648) | Freshwater microbial mat bacterial communities from Lake Vanda, McMurdo Dry Valleys, Antarctica - Oligotrophic Lake LV.19.MP7.G1 | ecosystem: Environmental > Aquatic > Freshwater > Lake >... | reverse complement strand
GAGCCTGACAAGGGCCGGGTGACACGCCACGCCCCGCGAGAGAAGCAAGGAACAAATCCATGGCAAGTCCCGGAGATCCCACGGTCACGCCATCTCGACGCACGAAAGAGCGGTTGCTCAGCGGTCCTCCTTGTTGAACGATGAACGAAGCGCGTGCGCCTGTCAACACGCCCCGTTCACCGATGCACACGGCGCGTTCAACGATGAACGATGACCGTTCACCGATGCGCGCAGCGCGATGATCGATGAACGATCGCCGACAACCGATGTACGCCGCCCGATCACAGGGCCAACTGATCGACACCCTCAGGAGGCAGACTTGGCAAGGGCCTTGTGCAGCGCAACCCATTCCTTCGCTATCTCGGGCAGCCGGTCCAGAACCTCGGTCCCGAACAAGACTTCATCGACGTAGCCCATGTGCAGCATGTCCACGATGCGGCACAGGTAGGAGCGTCCACAGTCCCACCATGTGTAGTGGGCGTCGATCATGAGGTAGTGCTTGCAATCAACCTTCTCGGATTGCCGCAGTTCTTCCAACTCCATTCCGTCAAGGAGCGTTTCGTACACGCCGTCCGCGACACGGCTCCCAAACGTCGTGGTGTGGTAGTACTCCTTGATCTCCCAGACCGCGATAGGGTTCTTGGCGGAGGGGAACGCGCCATCAACGCGGCGGGCGAGCGTCCGCAAGGGGGCGCCCATGTGCGTGAACGTCGTGAGTTCGCGCGGGTCATAATCGCACGGAAGCCCGGCGATACCGGCTTCGATCAACAAGCCCACGATGCCGGTCAAGTAGGCGGGCTTGGCCTTCTCGCCCTTCTGCTTGTTCATCGTGACGGAGCGCTTGGACTTGGTGGACTTCTGCACCTTGGCAAACGCCGCCGCCGCTTGCTCGGCGTTCATCAGGCGCGGCTCAACAAACTTGTTGAGAGCATCGGCCCGGTACGCGAAATATCCGAGCAGTGCCGCACCGATGACCGTTGGCTTACCAGCATCGTCTACAACGTGGCTCGTGGCGAGTTCCAGTTCCTTGAGGCTTTCCACGATGATGCCGAGGTCGGGGACGCGGATTTGGCCTGTGCCCCGAGCCGTGTACCCCGCGTGCTGGCTGATGCTGCGGACGTTCGCCCAGAAGTGCTTGGGCTGGTTGAGAAAGCGGGGATCGGGTTTCAACGGGAGTCTCCCTCCAACTGTTTGATGAAGTCGGCAAGGGAGACGCCCAGCACCCCGCAAATCTGCCGCAGTTCCAGCACGTCCAACCGGCGGTCGCCCGATTCGTACCGGCTCACGAACGACTGTGGCTCCCCGAGCTTCCGGGCCAGGTCCGCTTGGCGCAGCCCCGCGTCAAGGCGCATCTGCCGCACCAGCGACAGAAATCGCTTCTTTTCCGCGAAGTTCGCCCGGGTCGCCATCAAGAAACTCTAAGGCTGCTTGACGCGAATGCAAAAACAGCATATGGTGTCGTCCATGACCCGACTTGCACCCAAGCCACGGACGGCAGTCGATTACCGTATGCAGACGTTGCTCTTTGGAGAAGGCCAGCGCACCGAGGTTGCCCCGTTCAAGACGGGGCTTCTGAAATGGATCGGCAACAAGCAGCGGATGGCGCACGAGATTTGCGCGTACTTCCCCGAGTCGTTCGGCGTGTACCACGAACCTTTCGTGGGCAGCGGTGCGGTTCTGGCAACGCTCCAGCCCGAGCGGGCGTTTGCATCGGACACGTTCGCACCGCTCATCGAGATTTGGGAAACACTGCACGCGGACCCCGTGAAGTTGAAGCGGTGGTACGCCGAGCGCCGGCTCCGCATGATGAGCGGCGACAAGGTTGAAGAATACGAAAAGGTCAAGGCGTCCTACAACCGCAAGCCCAACGGCGCGGATTTCCTGTTCTTGTGCCGGTCGTGCTACGCGGGCGTCGTCCGCTTCCGGCAGGCCGACGGGTACATGTCCACCCCGTGCGGCCCGCACACGCCCATCCCGCCCGAGAGTTTCTCCGCCCGCGTCGATGAGTGGCATCGACGGACCAAGGGGACGGCGTTCGCGCGGCTCGATTACCGCGAAGCGATGGAACGCGCCGAACCGGGCGACCTGGTTTACTGCGATCCGCCCTATACGCACAGCCAAGCCATCCTGTACGGTGCCCAGACGTTCCGCCTCCGGGACTTGTTGAGAATCATCGCCGTCTGCAAAGCTCGCGGCGTGTTCGTCGCCCTAAGCATCGACGGCACCAAGCGGAGCGGGGACAAGGTGTGCGACCTGCCCATCCCCGAAGGGCTGTTCGAGCGGGAGGTTTTGGTGGACTGCGGGCGCTCGATGCTCCGACGCTTGCAGATGGGCGGACAGACCCTTGAGGGTGAAGTCGTGGCCGATAGGCTGTTGCTGACGTACTGACACGGCCCCCGGCCCGCTCCGCCCTCATAGAATCCCCTTTGATCGCTCGCGCGATCGGCTCCACTCGCTCCCCGCCGCACCGGAGACACCGATGCCCATCCGCACCGTCTACAAGGCCCAGATCGACCACCTCCAGATCCTGGACGAGAACGGGAAGCTTGACGACAAGCTGGCCAAGGACACGCTGACCGATGACCAGGTGATTTATCTGTACGAACAGATGACGATCGGGCGGTCGCTCGACGAGATCGCGTTCAAGCTCCAGCGGTCCGGACGCATGGGCACCTTTCCCCAGAACAAGGGGCAGGAGGCCAACGCGGTCGGGGCCGCCTTGGCGCTCGAGAAGGGCGTGGACTGGATCGTGCCGTGCTACCGCGAGAACGCGGCGTTGTTCATGCACGGGCTGCCGATGCACTATGTGCTGCTGCACTGGATGGGCGATGAGCGGGGGAATCAGATTCCGGAGGGGCTGAACATCACGCCGCTGTCGATCCCGATCGGGACGCACATGCTGCACGCGGTGGGGATCGCGTGGGCGATGAAGCTGAGGAAGGAGCGTGGGGTGGCGTGCACGTTCTTTGGGGATGGGGCGACGAGCGAGGGTGATTTTCACGGGGCGATGAACTTCGCGGGTGTGCAGCAGGTGCCGTGCATCTTTTATTGCCAGAACAACCAGTGGGCGATCAGCGTGCCACGGGAGACGCAGACGGCGAGCGAGACGATCGCGCAGAAGGCGCTGGGGTATGGGATGCCGACGATGCAGGTGGATGGCAACGACATTTTCGCGGTGTTCAAGGCGACGCGGGAGGCGTCGGAGCGTGCGAGGAACGGGGGCGGGCCGTCGTTCATCGAGGCGATCACGTATCGGCTGGGGGATCACACGACGGCGGACGATGCCAAGCGGTATCGGGACGCGGCGGAGGTGGATGCGTGGAAGCTCAAGGACCCGCTGATCAGGACGCGGAAGTTTCTTGAGCGCAAGGACCTGTGGAGCGACAAGAAGCAGGCGGAGCTCGATGAGCGTGCCAAGAAGATCACGGCGGAGGTTGTGAAGACGGCCGAGGGGATCGAGAGGCCGCACGCGCGGGACATGTTCAACCACGTGTTCGCGGAGATCCCGGCGGAGTTGAAGCGGCAGCGGGACACGATGCGGACGAGCAGTTTGGGGCAGAACCCGGCGCAGGTTGGGTTGAAGGGCGGCGTCAGCGAGGCCGCCGAGGAGCACGTCTGACCGTGGTGGGGCGTGCCCCGGCGCCACTGGGAGACCACATGCTGGTCAAGTTCACCGATCACTCCGGAGCCGACGTCTGGGTCAACCCGCTGCAGGTGCGGAGCGTCCGCGTCGAGCAGATCGGACGCGCCCCCGGGGGCTACGCCGGCCCGGGCAGCTCCGCGCGGGGCGAGGCACGCACGCTGATCTTGCTGGGTTCCGACCGATCCGCGGAGGTCCGAGTCGAGCTGCCGATCGAAGAGGTGGTCGCGATGCTGGATGCGGGAACGCCTGGGAACCCGTAGAACACTGGGCGAAGCCCTGCGAGGAGGATCACCGTGTCGTACCCGACGTTCATCAAGGTTCCCGTGTTCGATTCCACCTCGCCCGACAAGCCCACCACCGCGTGGATCAACTTCAGCGTGATCATGCACCTGGAAGACCGCGGCGACTACACGGCTGCCCACATGAACAGCCAGGGGGCGTACCACATCCTGATGCCGTTCAAGGAGCTGATGGTGCTGATCGATCCGGAGTGGCGGGATGCGGGTCGATAGCGGAGGGCGCACTCGCGACTGATTTGCTTGTCCGGTTGCCGCCGCCGAAACCGCATCGACCCGGCTCCCAGTACAATGCTTGTTAGAACCCAGTTGCCTTGGAACGGCCGCGTTCGGATGCGCCGATCGTGGATCGCTGACGCCGCGGCTGGCACGTTCGTGCTCACACTGTGGGAGCGGGCGTCCATCTTTCCGGCGCACGCGCATGACCACGCCCAGTTGAGCATCGTGCTCTCGGGCGGGCTGCGGGAAGCGGGCGGAGGATCCTGCGCTGCGCTCAACGCCGGATCGGTCTTGTTCAAGGGCGCGGGCGTCGAGCACGCGGACGAGTACGACGCTGAGGGCGCGATCATTCTGAAGCTGATGCTTCCGGGCTCGGCGGGGCGTGATTTTGCTCGCGCCGCCGGGGCGGCGGGTGCCAGCATCATCGCCCGGCACATGGCGGGCGCGGGCTTTGCGGCCAGAGCCTTGGGCGTGCTGGTGGGCCCCGATCCGCGTCCGAACCACGCCGAGAGCGCCCTCCGCGGGCTCGCCGGAGTTCTCCGCGACGTGGGCGGCGCCCGCCCCGTGCCGCCGGAGTGGATGCGGCCGGCGCTTGAGCTTCTCGAGCGGCGGCTCGTGAGCCCACCGGGCGCGGAGGAACTGGCGGAATCCTGCGGGCGGCACGCCAAGCACGTGGCGAGAGTCTTTCGCGCCTGCTTCGGCCAGACGATCGCGCAGTGGCGCGCCCGCCGCCGCGCACAACTCGCCAGCACGGCGTTGCTCCATCGCGGCCAAGAGCCAAGCCAGGCGGCGCTCAACGTCGGCTTTTCCGACCAGGCGCACATGTGCAGGGCGTTCGCCCAGCACCTGGGCGTGACGCCGGGCGTTCTCACCCGCGTCGTCCGGTGCGCCTGCGAATCGGCCGAGGTTGTGCAGCGTGCGGAAGCGATTGGTCCGGGGCCCGTGTTCCCTTCGTTCAAGACTCGGCACGCGGCCTTCGGCTCGCGTGCGGTCTCACCCGGAGGAAATCCAATGCCATCACTTGTCTCCCGCGTCCCGGTCGCAGCCTGCCTTGCTCTCCTCGCCCACACATGCTCCCTCGCCTTGGCCCAAGCGGGCGGAGATCCGCCCGTCGCGGCGGCGCGGCCTGGGGTCGCGGGCATCCCGCTCGATGCGATGATGGAGCGATGGGGCGACGCTGCGGCGCGGCTGGACGCGCCGGGGTTCTCGGTGGCGATTGTGCGGGATGGGCGGGTGGTTCACGCCGCGGCGTGGGGGCTCGCCGACCCGGTCGCGGGCCGCCCGATGACGACCTCAACCGTCGCGTACATCGCCTCGTCCACCAAGCCCCTGATCGCGATGGTCGTGCTGCTGCTGGCGGGCGAGGGCGTGATCGACCTGGACGCGCCGGTGTCGCGGTACATCCCGGAGTTCACGCTCGCCGACCCCGCGGCCGCGAACCGAGTGACCGTCCGTTTACTCCTGTCGCACACGGCGGGTCTGCGTCCGCCGCCCGCGTTCGTCCTGGGGACGTCCTACACGGGCAACCTCGACATCGAGGGCGTGCTGGCGATGCTGCCGATGACGGACGCCACCTTTGAGTACCACTACGACAACCTCCATTACTTCCTGCTGGGGCGGCTGATCGAGAGCACGACCGGGCACCGCTGGCAGGACGAGGTGCAGCGCCGCATCTTCGAGCCTGCGCGCATGGAACGCGCCTCGACGAGCATCGACGCGATACGTGCCGACGCCGATCACGCCGAGTCCTGGGTCCGCAGGGTCACCGCGTGGCACCCCGCCGAGCCGCGCAAACAAGAAGGCATGATGTCGCCGCCCGGCGGGATCACGGCCTCGGCGAACGACCTGGCCCGGTGGATCATGCTCAATCTGGGACGTGGGCAGATCGACGGGCACGCCGTGCTTCCGCCCGAAGTGGTCACGCTTTCCTGGACGAGGGCGACGCACGAGGACCCGCACGACCGCCTGGGTATCGTCCAAGACGGGTACGCTCTGGGGTGGGAGAGAGCGACGTTCGCCGGGCACGACGTCGTGATGCACACCGGGGACTTTCCCGGATGCCACGCGCATATGTCGTTCATTCCCGATGCCGACCTCGGCGTGGTGATGCTGGTGAACGGTTCGACGCCCGCCCTGGCGTGGGCCATCGCTTCGGATGTGTATCGGGCGGCGCTCGCCCCGGACGAGGCTGACCCGGTGCCCGCCCGCCTGGAGCTGGCTGACGCCAGGCGCGATGAGAATTGCGCGGCGGCCGAACCCACGCCGCGCGACCAGTTGCTCGGGGCGGAGCAACTCTCGCGGCCGATCCAGGACTATGTGGGGACGTACCTCGATCCCATGTTCGGAACGCTTCGTATCAAGGTCGAGAACGGCCGCTTGCTCGCCTTGCTGGGGGGCTTGCCACTCCACCTGCGCCACGAAGGTCAGCCCGATCGCGCCGCGGTCACGATCATCGGCCGCGAGGTCGCGGCGACCTTTGTGGTCGAGGACGGCGGGGTCCGCGCCTTGTTGATGGAGACGGGTCCGGTCCGTTTCAGGTTCGATCGTCAGGATGAGTGAGCGGCGAGGCCGAAGCGGCCCGGCCCGATTGTCGTCGCACGCGCCCGCCTATTCTCCGAGACACGGACCACCGCGAGACCCCCATGCCCGAACTCAACCTCGTCCAGGCCATCAACACCACCCTTGCCCAGGAAATGGAGCGCGACCCGCGCGTCATCATCCTTGGCGAGGATGTGGGCGCCAACGGCGGCGTGTTCCGCGTCACCGAGGGGCTCCAGGCCCGCTTCGGCCCAGACCGCGTCGTGGACTCTCCGCTCGACGAGTCGGGGATCATGGGGGCCGCGGTCGGGCTGGCGATGGGCGGCATGAGGCCCATCCCCGAGATCCAGTTCGAGGGCTTCCTCGGCCCGGCTTACGACCAGCTCGTCAACCACGCCGGGCGGATGCGCAACCGCACCCGCGGGGCGATCACGGTGCCGCTCACCGTCCGCGTCCCGTGGGGCGGCGGGATTCACGCGCCCGAGCTGCACTCGGATTCGCCCGAGACGATTTACTCTCACCATCCTGGGATCAAGGTGGTGATTCCCAGCACGCCGCGCGATGCCAAGGGTCTGCTGCTGTCGGCCATTCGCGACCCCGACCCCGTCATCTTCTTCGAGCCCAAGCGTGTCTATCGGTCGTATAAGGAAGAGGTGCCGGATGAGGATTACACCATCCCCATCGGCCAGGCCAAACTCGTGAACGAGGGCACGGATGTCACGGTCCTGACCTGGGGCTCGATGGTCTTTGAGTGCCTCGCGGCCCTCGACAAACTGCCCGAGGACGTGTCGGTCGAACTGATCGACCTGCGGACGATCAACCCGCTCGACCGCGACGCGATCATCCAGTCGGTCCAGAAGACCGGTCGGTGCGTGATCGTGCATGAGGCGGCCAAAACCGCGGGCATGGGGGCCGAGATCGCGACGATCATCCAGGAGGAGGCGTTCCTGTTCCTGCAGGCGCCGGTGCAGCGGGTGACGGGGTTCGACACGATCATGCCGTACTACAAGCTCGAGAACGACTACCTGCCCAACTCGGCGCGGATCAGGGAGTCGATCGAGCAGGTGCTGGCGTACTGACCCTTCGTCAACCAAGTCGACCGCGCGAGCGGTCGGGCGAGCGTCCACACGCCACCAGCGTGATCGAATCCGACCGGCATCCGGTCGCTTGCCCGATCGCTCGCGCGATCGGCTCCGTTGGCCCGCCGGGCTGCGCCCGCGGCCCCTCTCCCCTACAATCGCTCCAACGCCGCGCTCGCTCTCTCGGGCTCGCCGATCCCTCGCACACAGGACACTTGCCATGGCCGGAAAGCACTCCTCCGACCCCAACGTCTTCCTCCTCCCGGATATCGGCGAGGGCCTGCAGGAGGCCGAGATCATCCGTTGGCTGGTCAAGGTCGGCGACAAGGTGGATGAGAACCAGTCGCTGGCGGAGGTGAACACCGACAAGGCGCTGACTGAGATCCCCAGCCCTCGCCCCGGGGTCATCGCCGTGTTGCATGGGCAGGACGGTGAGATCGTCAAGATCGGCGATCCGTTCGTGACCTACGTCGCCGGCAATGGGGTCGCGGCCGGTTCTGGTGGTGGCATGGGCTTGAAGCCCGTGCCGGGCGGCGCGGTCGCCGACGCGGGCCAGAAGGCCGCGGCGGCCCGCGGCGGCTCCATCCAGCCTCGCACCACCGAGCAGGCCGAGGCCGACGCTGACCACGCGCTGTCCCATGATGTGCCCGATCACACGGAGGACGCCGGCACCGTCGTCGGTAAGGTCGGCTCTGATCTGGCCGGTGTCTCCGCCGACGGCAAGGCGCTGGCGACCCCCGCCGTCCGCCGCCTCGCCCGCGACCTGAACATCGACATCAACACCGTCGCGGGCACAGGCATCGGCGGACGTGTGACCGAGAAGGATGTGCGGGCTTCCGCCGCCGGTGGTGGGCCGGCTCTCCGAGCCGGACCCTCTACCCCCTCAACCCGGGCGCCGAGCGCCAGCGCACCCTTGGCCCCGACCTCAACTTCCAGCCGCCCGGCGTTCCTCTCCGCCTCCTCGACGGCTTCGCCGTCGGACCCGGCTCGGAGAGCCGTGCCCACCTTGCCCCCCACCCAGGACACCCAGCGTATCCCCATCCGCGGCGTCCGCCGCAACATCGCCGCCGCGCTGCGCCACTCGGTCAACAACGCCGTCCACTTCAACGTCATGGACGAGGCCGACGTCTCCGCGCTCGACGACCTCCGCCGCCGCCTGGCCGCGGCCTCCGGCGAAAAGGTCTCGTTCCTCCCGTTTGTGTGCTCGGCCGTCGCCCGCGCGCTGACGAGCGACTTTGGCGCGCTCAACGCGTGGACCGACGACGAAAAGTCTGAGATCGTGCGCCATCGGGGCGTGCACCTGGGCATCGCCACCGACACCGAACAGGGGCTGATGGTGCCGGTGGTGCGCGACGTGGACAAGATGGGCGTCTTGGAGATCGGCCGCTCGGTCAATGCGACGGCCAAGTCCGCCCGCGACAAGACGATCAAGCGAGAGGACCTCTCGGGCTCGACGTTCACGATCAGCAACGTCGGGTCGTATGCGGGCCGCTTCGCCACGCCGATCATCAACTATCCGGAGGTGGGGATTCTGGCGGTGGGCCGCACGCGGGAGGGGATGGTGGTGAAGGATGGGTGGTTCAGGGTGGGCAAGCTGATGCCGCTGAGCCTGGCGTGCGACCATCGGGTTGTGGATGGAGCGACGGCGGCGCTGGCGCTGGCGCGGATTGTGGAGTTGTTGCAGGATCCAGAGCAGTTGATGGGGCCGGCGAGGTAGTCCGGCTCTCCGAGCCGGGCTTCCTACAGCCTCTACTCGGGTTCAGACGCGGGCGAGCGAGCGGAACCACCAGGTGTTGAAGGGGCTGCCCATGGATAATTCTCCCCGCCGATCGCAAGCAGTCGCGTCATCGCTCCAAACTGAGCTGCGTGCGGAGATCGACTCGAGGTATGTCGCCGCCGAACATAGTCGCGGCTGGCGCATGTTCTACTCCGACCCATCGGCCTTTGAGACCGGGTCGGTTCTTCTGGTCGGTTTCAATCCCGGCGGGAATGAGCCGGAGTGGGATCGAGATCGAGATCGAGATCGAGATCGAGACGGGTTCGTGGCACGCCAGTTTGCCTATCGATACGAGTCGTGGGGAGGTCGCGCACCGGGTCGGAGTCAGTTGCAGCAGCAAGTTCTCGCGTTGCTCGAAAGCCTGGGTCTGGAAGACCACGAAGTTCTCGCAGGCAATCTTGTGCCGTTCCGAAGTCCGAGCGCCTCGGACCTGCACGATGCGGCTCGATCGGTCGGATTTGGCCGCGATATCTGGCGCAGAGTGTTGGCGGAGTGGGTGCCTCGTCTCGTCATTGCTCTGGGGGAGCACACGGCCCAAGAGTTCGCCGGGCTGTTGTCGGGAACCAGCGCGACGGAGAGTTATGTTCCCGGAACACCCAACGGCCGATATCGTTGCACTCGGTGGAACTACGCTGGTGGCCGTTTGGTTCACCTCCCGCACCTGTCCAGATGCCGGATCATCCGAGAGGGTGTTGAGCCAGTGGAAGTGAAAGCCTTGTTCTCACGCTGACGCCATGTGCCCCGACTGTCCTGCTCTGAGGATAGTCGGGCTTCCCACGCTCCATCATCGCCCCTCACTCCGTTGTAACAGCCACCCCCTCGACCATCCGCACGCCGTCGGCTGTCCGGCTCCCGATTGATGACGCCGAAGCGAACGACGCCGCAGGCATCCCGGCATGAGGCCGTTCCCGCCGCGCGTACAAAGGCGTCCACGCCGGGAGCTCCCACGACCCTCAAAGGCCACTTCGACGGCAAACAGATCGTCCTCGATGAGCCCCCGCCGCCCGGGTTGCCCCTCAACGCGCGGGTCACAGTGCACATCGAGAACGGCCAACCCGCCAGCAACGGTCAGCACGCCACCGGCCCGACCCTCGCGTTCGATGCCCTTCTCGGAGTGGCCAAAAACTAGGCTTCCCGCCCGACTTCGCCGCGCAGCACGACCACGACGTCAAGCGGGCGCCCGAGCGGTGACCGTTTTCCTCGACACTTGGTATCTCATCGCGCTGCTGCGGACGCGCGACGCGCTGCACGAGGTTGCCAAGCGTCTGAGCCCGGTCTTCGTTGGCTCGCTGGTCACGACGGACGCGGTGCTCATCGAGCTGCTTGACTCGATGACCGACCCGGTCGTCCGACCCCGGGCCGTTGGCGCGTGCCGGTCACTGCGGGCCGAGCCGCGAGTTCGCATCGTGGAAGTGACGCCAGCCCTGCTTGACGACCCGACGAGCCTGTTCGAGCGGCGGGCCGACAAAGGGTGGGGGCTCACCGACTGCGTTTCCTTTGTCGTGATGGAGCGGGCGGGCATCCGGCAGGCGCTGACGGCCGATCATCATTTCGAACAGGCGGGCTTCCTGCCCCTTATGAAATGAGCCGTGGCCCAGGTCGGCGTGGGGACCGGGACCCGGTCGCGAAGGGTGCGATGAGGCGGTTAGGTCGGGTAGGGGTGCCGAGTGGGAGAGCCGGTCCACGTTGGGGGTCCAATGTCACGCCAGCTTCACCAGCTTCGCCACCACATCGCGTCCCACGTTCATGGCCAGGTCCTTCTTCTTGGGGTCGGTCATGGTGCCATCGGGGCCAAAGGCGGTGTCGGCGCCGCTGAGGGCGTACATGTCGGGCAGGACGATGGTGCGGATGTTGCCCAGGACGTAGCGGACCTGTTGGAGGCCGCGGTAGCCGCCCATGGCGCCGCCGGAGGCTGAGAGCAGGCCCGCCACTTTGCCTGCGAACGCGACGAGGGGCTTCTGGTTCGGCTCGGGGCGAGAGGCCCAGTCGATGACGTTTTTGAGCAGGGGGCTGAAGGACGAGTTGTACTCGGGGCTGGCGATCAGGAAGCCGTGGTGCTCGATCATCATGTCCTTGAAGCGTTTTGCGTGCTCGGGGATGCCCGACGCGGCCTCGAGGTCGCCGTCGTAGATGGGCATGGGGTAGTCGCGCAGGTCGGCGAGGGTGACGGCGGCGCCGGCCTCTCGCGCGGCTTGGACGGCGACGGCCAGGAGCCTCTTGTTGAGCGAGTCCTTGCGGCTGCTGCCGGAGAACGCGAGGATTTTGATCGAACTGGCGTCGGCCATGCTGGGTGCTCCTGGGGAGGGAACAGTACCAAGGCTGAGGGAGCCAGACCGCCCCCTCCGGTCGCCTCGCGGCGCCGCGTGACCACCCTCAACCGCACGCGGGCCAGGAGGGGTCAGTGGCCTCCGCCCGCTGGTGCGCCCGAGGGTGGGGTCATGCCGGTGCGGGGTTGGAGAGCCTCGCCGGTGGTGATGACCTCGACGAGTTGGAGTTGCTCGCCCTCGGCGCGGGTGCGGGCGCGGTCGCCCAGGGGCATGCCGTCGCTGCACGCGACGACGCGGAGGTTGTCGGCGGGGACGCCAGCGGCGGTGAGTGCGTCGGCGACGGCGGCGGCCCGCTCGAAGGAGAAGCGGAAGCCCTCGCGTTCGTTGCGGAAGACCTCGAAGGGGCTGGCGTGCCCGCGGATCTCGATGATGTAGGCCAGGTCCTTGATCTCGACGGCGATCTGCTCGATCTGGTCGTGCCCGACGGCGGAGATCTCGGCGGAGCCCAGGGCGAAGTGGACGACGCCGCTGGGGGTGTAATAGTCGGTGGGAGCCTGGGACTGGACCTTGTCGAACTCGCCGTGTGGGCCTTCTTCGGTCGCGCTGCCGGTCTCGCCGCGCTCGCGCATGCGGCGGACGAGGGCCTGCTCATAGGGGTTGGTGGAGTTGGAGTTGACGGGGTTGTTGAAGGCGGAGCGGATGGCGATGGAGAGGTCGAGCGCGGCGGGAGAGGAGGCGGAGGGGTTGGACTCCTTGCCGCCGACGCCGCCGGTGGTGGGCTCCTTCATGTTCATGGCCAGGAGGATGGCGAAGAAGGCCATCATGAGGGTGACGTTGTCGGCGAAGGAGATGAGCCACTCGGGCGCGCCGGCCTCGCCCTCTTCGTGGGGTGCCGAGGGGCCGTGACCACCCCCGTGCCCGCCGCTGCGGCCGCCACCAGAGTGGCCACCCTCGGCGTGTGCGTCGCTCGCGTGTTTGTCTTCGTGGTCGGCCATGGGAGTGACGCAGTGACGGGGGGGGAACTAGAAGTGGCGGAGTGGCCAGTGGCGCAGTGGCAGAGTGGGGAGTGGTGATTGCCTGCCTTACGCGGCGATCTTGAGTTTGGCGCGGGCGCTGCTGGGGATGAAGGCCAGGAGTCGGTCGGTGGTCACGCGGGGGTTGTCGCCGGCCTGGATGGAGAGGATGCCCTGGATCATCATCTCGCGGCGGAGGATCTCCTCGCCGGAGCGGATGGCGAGTTTGTCGCCGATGGGGCCAGCGATGGCGTTGGCGGCGATGGTGCCGTAGAGGGTGGCGACGACGGCCAGGGCGAGCATGCCGCCCATGACCTGGATGGAGCCGCCGAGCTGTCCGAACATGCCGACCTGCCCGATCAGGGTGCCGACCAGGCCCCAGCCGGGCCCGTAAAGCTTGATGAGGTCGAAGAACTTCTTGCCGGCCTTGTGCCGATCCTGCATGGCGAGGATCTCCAGGCGGAGATTGGCCTCGACGGCGCCGGGGTCGACGCCGTCAACGGCGGCCTTGAGTCCTGCGGCGAGGAACTTGTCCTGGAGGGAGGCGATGTCGGACTCGAGTGCGAGGATTCCGTCGCGGCGGGCCTTCTCGGAGAGCTTGGAGAAGAGTTCGACCGTCTGGGCCGCGCTCTGGGCCTTGTGGAACATAAAGGCTTTGAGGTAGCCCGGGACCTTGAGGAGCTTCTCCATGGGCATGGACATGAAGACGACGGAGATGGAGCCGCCGATGACGGTGAAGACGCCCTCCATCGAGAAGAACATCTCGAGGTGGCCGTGGGACGCGTGCATGGCGACGAAGCCAAAGCAGACGAGCCCGATGATGATGCCGATCAGACTGGCCTTGTCCATGGCCGCTCCCTGGGCGTGGTTGGCGGGTCCGCGTGGAGGAACCCGGTGGGATGATCGGCTTATGCGGGCATGGGGTTCGTCCGAGTTGTGCGGGGGGGTGGTGGGGTGTGCGG
>Ga0163146_10006103_pt1 | contig 13809 bp, 10 predicted proteins | sample OliLakLV19MP7G1_FD_148648 | JGI IMG/M metagenome (GOLD analysis project Ga0163146, IMG submission 148648) | Freshwater microbial mat bacterial communities from Lake Vanda, McMurdo Dry Valleys, Antarctica - Oligotrophic Lake LV.19.MP7.G1 | ecosystem: Environmental > Aquatic > Freshwater > Lake >... | reverse complement strand
TGTTGATTGCTTCGATGGTTTTGAGTTGGCCCGATGGCCAGGCATCGAAGCAAACTTTTTCAAAAGGAGAGTCAAATGAAAACGAGGCATCCTAATGGCCGTGTGCTGCACAAACTGGTTTTTAGCGCAGCATTTGCCTTGGCGCTGACGACAGTTGTAAACACAGCTTTGGCAAATGGTCCTGTTAATTGTGTTTTTGGAAACATTTCTTGGGGTTGCGACGTAGACGCGACTTGGGCAGGATGTTGCATCCAGATGGATCAGGGTTCTGAAGGTGGGTTTTGGTACGGATGCACACGGCGCTCAACGGGATATTGCGTCGCCGTTGGGTATAGCGGGGGCGAACCATAAACTCGACTAAGGGCCAGATAAGATTGCAGTATGATCGAATGAGGACATTGAGTAGTTAATTCCGCACTATCGAGTTTGTCACTTTTGTCGCGCCTCTTTCGCTCGGGAATTAGGACAAAGTGTCATATGGGCAAAAAAAAATTGATCGTTGTCGCGGTTTTCATTTTTCTGGCGCTTGTTTTCTCTTCCTATTACTTCACCAGGCGCTCTGCAAACCGGACTGGCAACCCTGAAATCGCGGCTGCGGAAGCGAAGTTTGCAGCGATGGCGAAGGAACCGCGTGACGTGAGTTCCAGCGACTCCGAGAGCGAACGCGCGTTAATCAGTCAAGCAGCAGTCAAAAAGCTCAAAGCAGGCGTTGTGGTGCCGGGGCGAGAACAGCAATTGGCCGATGCGTTCGCGGAATTTCTGACTGCTTATCGTTCAGAAGAACCGGGCCGGTTCGTTGACTATTACCACCATCAAGGCGTTCCACTTGACGCCGCCGGCGTCGGGCGTGTCGAACGGAGCTGGGCGAAGACATCGCTGATGACTGTTGGCAGGAAAGTTGATATCGAATCCATCCGCTTTTCAACCATCCGAAAAAGCGTCGCGAATTCGGTTACCGATTCGGCAGCAAACAGCTTTGTGCAATGGATCAGCTCGGAAAAGGCCAACGTTCGAGGCGTCAACATTTCAGATCAAACTCCAGTCTATTGCGTCACCATCAATGTCGCAAAGCATGAGCTGGGCACTGGCGGTCCCTATTCACTGTCGATCGGATTTGTGCCGCGCGACAACGGTAGATCATGGATTCCCGTAATGAATTGGCTGCAAGGCATCAGCGATCGCCCCGTCGCGCATCCACCATTGTAGCCAGTATAATCCGATTCTGGCGATTAGGCCGACCCGTCCAAGGCGAACTTATGTCACGGCGTGCATTCACCCTTATTGAAATGCTGGTCACTATTGGCATTATTGCCATCGTGATAGCGCTGCTGTTTCCTCTGATCACATCGGCGCGGCGCGGTGCGCAAACGATTAATTGCACATCAAATCTGAGGCAGATCGGAATCGCGATTCATAGCCACGCAAGCGAGCGCGGGGGCTATGCGCCGTTGGGGGGAATGATCATCGTGCCGTCGTCGTTTGTTGGCGCCACTTCGATCAGCGCCGCCTTGGAGGATGGAGCTCGAAACCGCTACGACTACATAAAAAGCGGCTCGCCGCTGGTGCGTGAAGTGATAATGCCGCTGCACGGCGCGCTCGCCGCACAATTGGGAATGAAATACACGCGATTTGATTCATTTGATAGTTTCGAGGTAGAAAAACATTCTACGCTTGCCGATTGGAGCACATTTACCTGTCCTTCGGCTCGACCGCGTGCGCCGTCGGCAACAACATTTGTCATTCAGTTTGAGGGGCAGACGATGCTTAATATTCTCAACGGGTTGCCGTTCGATTTTGCATTGAATGACGCCGTTTTTGGATTTGATTGTAAGCCCAGCCGTCGCCTTGCTGGGAAGCTTTCTAAAGTGCACAACCCGAGCAAAACATTTTTGCTTGCCGATGCTGCACCGCCGTTTGCAAGCATGGCATTTCGGGATGGCGCGCCGCTATTTTGGTCGCCGGAGGCTCCGCCGGGAAGTCCTCTTACGCTTGCTGACGCGTTTGTTGAAAACGGACGTGTCACCAGTCAAGTGAAGCTCTTTGATTTGCAGCGGCATCGCGGCCGCATCAATGTGTTGTACGCCGACGGGCACGTCGGCGAGGAACTTCTCACCGCCCAAGGCCTCTCGGGGACGATTGTCGCCAACTGGTGATTGGACAGAACGGGGCGGCCGGCCGTCGGGCCGCAATGGCGCGGGGTATTGGTTTCTCGGCGAAAAGATAGCGGGCCAGAAAAGATAGCGGGCCAGGTCCGACTTTCCGTGATCCATGCCAATTTACGACTTACAATCGGGAATGGAAACGGGGACGACGCTAGTTGGCATGAAAACGCTACGTAAATGTTTCGTTCAAGCGTTTCTGAAATGTGCTACCGATAATTCCGTTTAGCGAGGCTGCTTGCGGCCCATGTCGGCGCGGCAAACGACCGATGCGCCAGAGGCAACTCGGCACGCAAGTCGGGCGGCACAACAAATCCGGCAGACGAACGGGTAACTCATCGGACACACAGACATGAATGGCTGTGCCACCCTGAATCAGAAATAGGTCTGCACCCCCTCCAAATCACAAAACGCTCGTGCCACTGAACGCATTAGGCCGCCACCGTTTTCAAGTCGCACCAGGATGCCGGCGCTGGGGTGATCGGGGGCGTGCTCGGCCGAAATTGTCCGGGAATTATCTTGACTTCTAATTTATGTTAGGTTAATGTTTGAAGTAGTGGATCAGGTTGATTTCAGGTGTGAAGCCGATCTTTGAAAACTAAATATAGGCAGGTGGAAGGTGGCAGGTGGAAGGTGGAAGGTGGAAGGTTGCAACTTCGTTTCTTCGTTGCTGCTTCGAAAATAGCCGCTGGTTTGGTGTTGTGGTTGGTAGGCGGCGCAGCACGGGCGTCTCGCCCGTGAACGCGGTACGCCGCGTTGACGTTCGTGTCGGGCTCTCCCGAAGCGCGACATCGCCGTTGCGCCCATGCTTGAGTATAAGCATCATCGGCGGGACGCCGATGGTACGGAATTTTCATCCTCTCAGGGTGACGCGTAGCGTCATGTTCAACTTCGTGTTTGATCTGGATGTTGGATTTGTCTCGTAAGTGCCGGTGTTAAGTTGGGACACAGATCGGTGCGACGTGAAAGTGGGTGATTCGATGTACAAAATGTCCCGAGATGTCGCACTAACTCGAAAAACTGAGAGCTGATAGCGGAGAGCGGAAGGGCGTGCGTGCGGTACCGATTTTGGCCGGAAAGGAACTGAAAGGAACCGGTTAGGAACCGGTTAGGAACCGGTTTTTTCGGACGCCTCATGCTGTAAATTGTTGCCCTTCACTGCTTTACATTTTTGGAGGCACCGGATTTCTTTTTTTCAGTTCCATAGCAGCAAAGCGAGTTGTCAATTGCCAGTTGTCGGTTGTCAGTTGTAAGTTGTCGGTTGTCAGGGGTCAGGGGTACGGGCATCGCCATGTTCCAGTTCCATCGCTACATCCACGATCTATGATTAGCTACCGGCTCTCCGCATTCCCCTCTCTGCTATTCTCCTCACAGTCGGCAAGAATTCCCGCTTAAACTGCCTCTGTTAACATTGCCTCGGCGACCATTTGTCAGCTTCCGAAACCGTCGTTTGACAGACCCCCAATGCAGGTCATAATCGACGAGTGGGTGAAGCCGATGCCGTGGCATACCGCGCGCCACGCGATTGTGCTCGCCCGCTGTCAAGGAAGGGATGTAGCATTCATGGCGAAACCTCAGTTTTCCGAGTCGGGCGGCGTGGCCGCGCCGCGCAAGCGTCGAAAGTTTTCACTTCACGAAGCCAATAAGGCGCTGCCGCTGGTGCAGCGAATCGTCCGCGATATCGTCGGTACGCACGGCCAGTGTTCGCACCTGCAAGCCTCCATCGAATCAACCCCGCGGGGCAAGAAGAACGATGAGCTGGAAGGGCAGTTGGAAGGCAAACTGCAGCGGCTGCATGATCTGGTTGAAGAGATCAACCTCGTCGGCTGCGAGCTGAAAGATTGCTCGGTCGGCCTGATCGACTTTCTGGCCCGCCACCAGGGCCGCGACATTTACCTGTGCTGGAAGCTGGGCGAAGAACGCATCAACTACTGGCACGAATTACACAGCGGCTTCACCGGCCGACAGCCGGTGAGTGTGCTGCAGGACTAAAACTTTTTTGAAGGCGTCCCTCGCTTGCGGCTTCGCGGAATCAGCAGTTCGATTCTCACAGCAGTGCGCGAGCCCCGTCGTTAGCCGTTGATTGGCCGATCGCCTCGCGCATCTGTCGACCCTGCAGTTTGCCGAACAGCAGTAGCGATGCGACGGCGCCCAGCAAAGCCATGAGCATGTCTTTCTGCGCGTCCCAGATATCGCCTTGGCTGCCGAGAAAATCATCCGCTTGCTTACCTCCGAACATTGAAGCGTACTGCCATTCGAACAACTCGTAGCCGGCGCTGATGGCCAATGCGATGGATGTGCAGCAGACAAACATCCACTTGCCCGGCCGCAGCGGCGAGGTGCGAATCAACAGTTCGCGCGCGAGAATCGCCGGGATGACGCCTTGGAAGAAATGCCCCAAACGGTCAAAGTGGTTGCGCGAGTGGCCGAAGGTGTCGCGCGCCCAGTTGCCGATTGGAACATTGGCATAGGTGTAGTGCCCGCCGGTCATGAGGATGAGCGCGAAGAGCCAGACCAAAACGTAGCTGACGGTGGTGAAACGAAAGCGACGGTAGGTGAGCACAAGAATAGCGCCGCCGACCATCGCGGGGAGCGTTTCCATCAACCAGTTAAACCGCCCGGCGGGGTTGATCGCCGACCAAACGAGGAACGCCGCCGCAGTAATTATGAGGAATAAATGACTTGGTGCGATGTTCAAAGTGTTGCCGGCGATTTAATTGACGTCGCAGTCAATCCAGCCAATCCTTCTTCTTCAACCGCTCCGGCACGTATTCTTCAGTGACATAACTGATGTCTTTGGTAATGAGCGATTCCACTTCCATCTTAAACCCATTCGACATCATCCGGTCGATTTCCTTTTGCCATCCCTTGTGGCCGGCGAACCACGGATAGGCGGCAATTTCGCGGGCGCGTTTTTTGTCGTTGTCGTTGAGTTCGATCTGCACATCGTCCGATAGTTCGCACTCCGTGTAATCCTTCGATCGCACGCCGAGAAACTTGGCTTCGGGGATGGCGAGGCGTTCGGATTCGAACGCCAGGCTGATCGAACCCTGCTTAATCACGCTGTAGATGTAATGCCCCCACGGATCGCAATCGAGCAGGCAATAGATCGGCAGGCCGAGCTCTTCATTCAGCCGGCGGAGGAGTCGGCGGACGCCTCTGGGCGGTTGGCCGCTGCCTTCGGTGAGGATGCAGTTATGTTTTTCCCAGAACCGGTCTTCGTTGAAGCGGCCCCAAACGGTGTCTTTTTCGACATGCAGCACAAATTTGGCTTCGCACTTTTTGAACTGGATCACATCGGGTTCGGTGATGCTCGGAACGGCATACCCGCCGGAGCCCATTCGGCGGCAGTCGATTTCATCGCCGGTGTCGATGATCGTGATATTGCCGACCATCGTGCCGCGCTTTTTGGCGTACACATGCAACTCTTCGCGGAGGCTGCCCATGGCCACTTCCAGGTCTTCCAGAATTGCATCGCTTTCGTCCTGCGCGCCAAACGTCTTCTCGCCTTTGGTGCCCTGGATGGTGTGCAGGGCCTTGTAAAACATTCCGCGGAGGGAAAGAGTTTTTTCGGCTTCGATCAGTTGCTTGATGCTGTCGCCGTGAAGCACGGTTTGCATGAACTGCTTGGCCTGGCTGAGGTTGAACAGCTCGCGCACGGCTTTGCCGTCGCCCATCTGCAGGATGCCCTTTTTCTTGTTCCAGATGGTATTGGAACGCGTGCGCATCGGGATATCGATGTTGATATCTTTTTTCTTAAACGCCGCGGTGCTCACGCCGTCGGCCAAGTGGATGACCTTGCCAAGCGTGGCCTTGTCTCGCTCGCGAATACGCTTGTTCACGCGGTCCTGGGCGGCGGATGGTTTACTGTTTGCCATGTTGAGTTTCCTTCTCAATCTTGCGCGGCGCGGTTTAGAAGGGGCGCGCCGCAGGTCGTCCATGATCGATCAGCATGCACGCCGCCGCAGCGACTATTGACCGCGCAGGCGCGTGGTGACGTTGTCCAGCACGTTCATAAAGTTAATGTAGCTGTCGTACGGCGATTCATATGGGCTGAAATACTTATGCACGTCGCCGTCGGCCCAGTATTTGGTGCACATGTAATAGAAGTGGTCGCTGGTGGTGAGGCGGCGCCAATCTTCAAGCAATTCCGGATCGGCCTTCTCTTTGAGCGCTCCTTCGATTTTATATAGCTCATGCAGCGCGTTGGATTGCATGGCATTGCCGAGCCATGCGCTTAAGTCGCGCTCGCTGTCGGCCCACGAAACCATGTGCGGCGCATCAATTTCGCCGGCGGGCTGATACTTGTCGATCACCTGGCTGGGGGTGAGGAATTCGTTCTGGTTGGAACTTTTAAGAATCGCTGTGGGCAAGTGCTTGAGAAAATCGAAAATGCCGGTGTCGGCCCACTGGTGTTCGCCAAAGGTTTCGTAATCCATGAACAGATTGCACACCTGCCCGTGACCGTTGATCTGATTCACCCAGCCGGCAAACTTATCGGCATTCAGCGGCCACTGTTCCCACAGACGGTTGCTGAAACGGAACGCGATGTCGTCGCTCAGGCGATAGTTCTTCAGCAGCAATTTAAGTTTCGGCGCGTGCGGCGGACGGTATACGTGATTGGGGCTGCGGCTGCCCAGCACCGCATCGGCCCCTTCTGCCAGGCACCCCTCGTAACCCATGTGGCTGACGAAATGGCCGAGGTCATTATTGTAAATCAACTCGGTATTACGAAAGACGCGGGCGTCCTGCCCAAAGAGTTCTTTGATCTTCGCCCGGTGCAGTTCAACCTGCGCGCGAAACTCTTCACGAGAATAGAGGAACGACAACGAGTGATGATACGTTTCGTTAAGGAATTCGACGCAGCCAGTGCTGTTCAATTCCCTGAAGCTTTCCAGGACTTCGGGCATGTGCCGCTGCGATTGCTCGATCAACATTCCCGAAAGCGAAAACGCCACACGAAACCGGCCCTCATGCCCGCGCAACATCTCAAGCAGCAGTTTGTTGGCCGGCAAGTAGCAGCGATGGGCCACGCGGCGAAGAATTTCGGCGTTCTTGGCATCGTCAAAATACGCTCGATCAGTATCAAAGACGCTATACCGCCGCAGGCGATGCGGCTGATGCACTTGAAAATAGAGGCAGACCGATGGCATGAATGCTTCCCTGCTGATGAACCCGACGATCTATCGATTCGATTGTACGGAAAAGCACAGGGAAGGGAATGCTGGGTGGCCACGAGAGTACCATCCTCAACGGCGTTCGCAGGGGTCTCGCAAATCACGCACGCAGCCGTTTCCGCCAATAGCCCGGCCGGCGGGCGGTGTGGCATACGGCCAGAACCAGCAATTCATCGTCGCCGACATGATACACAAGCATGTAGCTGAATTTGGGCATCAAATACCGCCGGATTGACGCCGGTACCCGTATTCCTGGCGGGCGAGAAAAACGTTCAGGGTGTGATTGAATTTCGAGGAGCGAGGCACGAACTTCCTGAACGAAAGCCCGGCCTAAGCCACGCTGTTGATCATCATACCAGCGTGCGGCCTCCCTGACTTCACGGAGCGCGCCGAGCAGGATGCGGACGGGCTTCATGGTTGCCGGCGATCCAATTCAGTGGCAACGTTCTCAAGTGCTTCAAACGCATCAACGGCCTTTTCTGTTCCGGCATGGTACTCCGCGAGCCGGCGGTCAATCTCTCGCATCTGCGGAGCGCTCAACTCGCCGGGCTGCAACTCGCCATCGATGGGTTCGACGCTGCTGAGCAGTTCTTCTGCAAGCTGCGCCCGCTCATCGTCTGGGAGTTTCATGGCTTGATCGCGAATGGCGGCAAATGGGGGCATCGCAATACCTCGGTGAAGATTCTATCATGTAAGCTGCCGATGTGCAGCATAATCTATCTCTGGGTCGACCATGCCCGAAAAACTCATCCGCGACCCCGTTCATGATGTTATCGCGTTTCAGACCGATCGCGATGAAGACGCGCTGCTGTTCAGCCTGCTCAACGCCAATGAATTCCAGCGGCTGCGCCGGATTCGGCAGTTGGGGATGGCTTCGCTGGCGTATCCGGGCGCCGATCACTCGCGTTACAGCCACAGCCTCGGGGTGATGGAAACCGCCCGGCGCGTGCTGGATCGTCTTGCCGAATCACACCCAATCGATCCGGCCGACCGCCTCGCCTGTGTGGCGGCGGCGCTGCTGCATGATCTGGGACATGGGCCGTTCAGCCATGTTTTTGAACGCGTGAGCGGAGTGAGCCATGAGCTGGTCACGCAGCGCGTGATTCTGGATCCGCAGAGTGACGTGAATCGCATTTTACGCGATCGTGATGCCGCACTGCCCGCTCGTGTCGCCGGACTGCTGCGGCACGACTCGCCGCCGACGTTTATTAATGATGTGCTTTCCAGTCAGCTTGATGCCGACCGGCTCGATTACCTGCTGCGCGACAATCACATGACCGGCAGCCGCTACGGCGATTACGACCTGAGCTGGCTGTTGCAGGCGATGACGATCGCCAAAACGACGAATCGCCTTGCGGTGCAATGGAAGGGCGTGAGCGCCGTTGAGGCGTATCTGCAGGCGCGCTATCACATGTATCGCAATGTGTACTTTCACAAAGTTGTCCGCTCGGCCGAGGGGATGGTCAAACTGGCGCTGCAACGCGCCAGCCGACTGGCGGTGCAGGGGCGGCTAAACTGGCCTTCGCGCGAGCATGGCGTTTGCAAGACGCTGCTCAGTTTGTCGCTGTCGAACGCGGAGTTTGTCGATCTGGATGACATTTCGGTGCTGCACTGCTTCAAGGAGTGGTCGCGCAGCGAAGATGCCGTACTGGCCCGTTTGTGCGGCGGACTGCTCTATCGGCGGTTGTATAAAACGATCGACCTCTCGCGCGTTGAACCCGCGGCGGCAGCGCATGCGGTGAAGCGAGCTTTCGAAGCCGTGACGGCGGTGGGGGGCGATGCGGCGTACGATTTGTTTTTTGATGAAGTGGCCGACACGCCCTATGCCGCATACGACCCGGCCAATGGCGAGGCCGGCAGTGAAATTATGGTGTGCGAACCCGACGGCAAACTAATTGAGTTCGCCGCCATCAGCCCCGCGGCGGCGACGCTCAGCCGGCAACTGGTCTTCCGACGGTTGCATGTGCTGGGGGAGTATCGCGACACGGTGGCGGCGGCGGTGAGTGCGAAAAGTTAACGTGTTGCAGTGGGGCAGAAATTCGTGTCTGTCATCGCGTTCCACGCGATGCTGGCGGAGTGAACGGCATGGAATGCCGTGGCAGACAGGAATGTCTGCCCCACCGGCAATTTTTTCTCGCGTGACAATCGGAGACACAGACAGGAATGTCTGTGCCACCTCATTCGAATAATCGCCGCCCCTTTTCGGTGAACAACGCCTAATCCGCAACCTCTTCCATTTCCCCTTCGACGCACGCAGTGGCGGCCTCCGTTTCCGGCGACTCATCCGCAAACAGCTTCTGTTGTTCCAGTCGGCGGATGCGGTTGTTACCCTCGCCCACCACTTTCACGCTGCCGGGGCCGAGCAATTTGTCGGTCTCTTCCAGCAGGGACTGGCTCGGCCTCACCGAAAAATCCTTGCCGAGTGAAATCACCACGCGGTTGGATTCGCCCGAGGCAATCTGCACAAATGTCCGCAGTTTGCCGCGGTGTTTTCCGAGCAGGGGTTTGAGTTCTTCCAGCGTGGTTGCGCTGTGTCGGCCGCGATCGACTTTGATCGCGATGGCGTTGGCGAACCGCGGGATGGATTGCTCGATCGAGATCACTTCGTTCACCACCAGGCTGGGCGTCTCCCGCCGGCGGTCGACTTTCCCGCGGAGGAAGAGGATCGATTCGTTGGCGAGCAGGCCGGGGTTCTTGTCGGCAACCTCCGCAAAAGTTTCGGAGAAGATCACTCCGTCAATCTGGCCTTCTAAATCTTCCATCGTGATCATCGCCATCTGCTGCCCGGCGCTGCGGCCGGTCTTGGTGACGGCTTTCTTGACCCGCGTAATCATCCCGCCCACCGTCACCTCGCGGCCTTCGGGCAGGTGAAGTATGTCTTTGGTCGTCGCCGTGGTGAACTGCTCAAGCAGCATCTGGTGCTGCATGAGCGGGTGACTGGTGATGTAGAAGCCGAGCAATTCCTTTTCGAACTTCAGCAGTTCGGCGTTGGATAGTTCTTCGACATTGGGCAACCCACCTGCCAGCCCGTTGGTTCGCGAAGCCGCATGCGGGGAGTCGCCGCCACTAACCAGGCCGATCTGGCCCGATCGTTTGTCGTTCTGCTGTTGCTGGCCCATTTCCACGGCCTTGTCCAGCACATGCAGCAGGGGCGCGCGCGTCGGCGAAATACCCACAAACCCGCCGCACTTGATCAGGGCGTCGATCGTACTTTTCTGAACTTTCTGCAGGTCGACGCGTTCGCAAAACTCATAAAGCCCCGTGAACGGCCCGCCTTTGGCGCGATCTTCAATTATCGCCTCGACCGCCCGCTCGCCCACGCCGCGCACGGCCATCATGCCGAAGCGAATCACGCCTGGCATTGTCGACGGCGAGCGTACTGCCGAACCCTTGGCCGAGCTGCGCCGTTTGCGCGACGGCTCGGCGGGAGCCTCGCCCTCCACTTTCGCGGCATACACCGGCGTAAAATCCTTGTCCGACACGTTCACGTCCGGCGGCAGCACCGCCAACTTCATCCGCCGGGCTTCTTCGATGTATTCCACCATCTTCTCGGTGTTGCCCATTTCATACGTGAGCAACGCGGCCATGTATTCCAGCGGGTGATAGGTTTTTAGATACGCCGTCTGGAACGCGATGATGGCGTAACGCGTGGAGTGCGATTTGTTGAACCCGTATCCGCCGAACTTCAGGATCAGGTCGAAGATTTCCTCAGCTTTGCCTTTCGCAACGCCTTTCTCCATCGTGCCTTTGATAAAGTCGGGCTTGAACTTGGCGATGACGTCGCCGGTTTTCTTGCTGATCGCCTTGATGAGTTTGTACGCGTTGCTCAGCTCGATCCCGCCGAGCTGGTTGAAAATCTGCATCACCTGTTCCTGGTAGACCATGATGCCGTAGGTCTCTCTCAGGATTGCATCCATCACCGGATGCACCGCCGGCACGGCTTCTCGCGCGTGTTTGCGGTTGCAGTACGTGGGAATCAGTTCCATCGGGCCGGGACGATACAGTGCGTTGGCGGCGATGAGGTCTTCCAGACGGTCGGGGCACATCTTCATCAAAAGATCCTGCATCCCGCCGGATTCAAATTGAAAGATGCCCTTCGTTTCGCCGCGGCCGAAGAGGTCCAGCACTTTTCTATCGGTGAGATCAAGCTTTTCGACATCGACATCAATATTCTTCGTCTGTTTCACCAGCTTGACGGCGCGCGTGATCACGCTGAGCGTGCGCAGGCCGAGAAAGTCCATTTTCAGCAGCCCGCACTTTTCGCTGATGGGGCCTTCGAACTGCGTTAAGACGTTGTCATCCTTGTCTTTGCAGAGCGGGATGACTTCATCCAGCGGCTGATCGGCAATAATCACCCCCGCCGCGTGCACGCCGGAGTTGCGGCACATGCCTTCCAGTTTTTTGGCGATGTTGATCACCTGCTGGATGGTGGTGTTTTCTTCGTAGAGCCGCTTCAGCTCGGGGGTTTGCGCGATGGCTTTATCAAGCGTCATGCCCGGCGTGCCGGGGATAAGCTTCGTGAGCGCATCGATGTCTTTCAACGGCACACCCATCACCCGGCCGACATCTTTACACGCGGCGCGCGCGGCGAGTGTGCCGAAGGTGATGATCTGCGCGACGTGGCCATATTTCTTCCGCACATAATCGATCACCCCCGCCCGGCCGTCTTGGCAGATATCGATATCAATATCAGGCATCTCGTTACGGCTCGGGTCCATGAATCGTTCGAACAGCAGGCCGTACTTCAGCGGATCGACGTTGCACAACCCGAGCAGGTAACCCACCATCGTGCCGACGCCCGAACCTCTGGCGCCGACGGGAATTCCGTTTTGCGTCGCGTAGTTGCAGAAATCCCACACGATGAGGAAGTACGAACAGAAGCCCTTCATTGCGATGATCTTGAGTTCGTAGTCGAGTCGATCGCGAACTTCCTTGCTTACTTCGCGCGTGCCGTAGCGCCAATCGAGGCCTTCTTCACAGAGATCGCGCAGGTACACCTCGTCGGGGGGAATGGCGTTGGCTGTGGAGGGCGAGGCTACTGCCGAGCCGTTCGCCGAAATGCGCTGTTTCTTTAAAGGCTCGGCAGGAGCCTCGCCCTCCACATTTGTGCGTGCCGGGACTTTGTATACGGGTGCATATCGCTTCGAAAAATCCAGGTCGAGATTGCACATCGCCGCCACGCGCACGGTGTTGTCGATGGCGCCGTCGAAATGGCCGAGCACTTCGTTCATCTCCGCCGGCGACTTCAGATACAGTTCCGTCGGATACTTCAGCCGGTTCTCATCGGTGATCAACTTGCTCATGCTGATGCAACAAAGGACGTCGTGGGCAAAGTGGTCTTCCTTGCCAAGAAAATGCACGTCGTTCGTCGCGACAATGCCCAGGCCGAGCCTCTTGGCGATCTCGGCCAACTCGGGGTTCGCTTCATTCTGCTCCTTCACGTGCTTCTGCACTTCGATGTAGAACCGCTCCGGCCCGAAGATTTCGGCATACGTTTCGGCGAACTCGCGCGCCTTTTTCACATCATGCTTGAGAATAGCAGACGCCACTTCTCCGCCGAGGCAGGCGCTGGTGGCGATCAGGCCCTTGCTGTGAGCGCGCAACACTTCTTTATCGATACGCGGCTTGTAATAAAACCCTTCGCGGTAGGCGATCGAGCTGAGTTTGATCAGGTTCTTGTAGCCGTCAATATTCTCCGCCAGCAGTAGCAGGTGAGACGCCGCTTCGCCGGCGTTGCCACTGGGCGTCGAGCGATCGCGGCGGTCGCCGGGAGCCATGTAGGCCTCCATGCCCAGAATCGGCTTGATGCCTTCCTTCTTACATTCGTTGAAGAACTCAATCACGCCGAACATGCAGCCGTGATCGGTGATGGCGATTGAATCCATCCCCAGCGCCTTGGTGCGCTTAATCAGATCGGGAATCTTGTTAGCGCCGTCGAGCAGCGAGTAATGCGTGTGAACATGAAGATGAACAAACTTTGGCTCCGCCATAGGGATGAAGATACGCGCGACGAAAGAAATGGGAAGACGAACGGAGAAGTAACCGCAGATTACGCAGATTACGCAGATTGGAAGAAGGGCTTAAGAGAGCTTTGGAAGTGACGGCCGAATCTCCGCCTCCCGGAGTACCCGGAGGGGGAAGCCTACGCTTCCGCCCGTAGCAACTCCTCTTCGCGGTCGTGTACGAACTGGTTCGAATACAGATCGAAGTACCGCCCGCGGCGGGCGATCAGTTCTTCGTGGGTGCCTCGTTCCACGATCCGCCCGCCGTCGATGACGACGATCTGGTCGGCGTTGCGGATGGTGCTCAGCCGGTGCGCGATGACGAATGAGATGCGTCCCTGCAGCACCTGTTCCACCGCCGTCTGGATATCGCGTTCGGTTTGTGTATCGACGCTGCTCGTCGCCTCATCCATGACGAAAATCTGCGGGTCGGCCAGCACCGCGCGAGCGAGCGCGATGAGCTGCTTCTGC
>Ga0163146_10006102_pt1 | contig 13810 bp, 12 predicted proteins | sample OliLakLV19MP7G1_FD_148648 | JGI IMG/M metagenome (GOLD analysis project Ga0163146, IMG submission 148648) | Freshwater microbial mat bacterial communities from Lake Vanda, McMurdo Dry Valleys, Antarctica - Oligotrophic Lake LV.19.MP7.G1 | ecosystem: Environmental > Aquatic > Freshwater > Lake >... | reverse complement strand
CGCTCGGATCCCCCTCCGAAAGACGCGCGGCAACGCGAGCGGACCCGGTTCCGTCACCCACGGTCCCCCCTCGCAAACGTTGGACAGGCGTGAGTCCTATTGACGTGGCTCGGAAAGAGTGTCATATGAAAGTTCCCTTTGCCCTGTACCACTCGCTTCGGCTCGACGCGATCAAGAGCGGGTATGTCACCGACACCCTACCTGGCCCAACATGATGACTCGCGAGGGCGCGCGGGGCCAGGAGTACAATGCCTGGAGCGGCGATGGGGGCAACCCGCCAGAACACGAGATCAACCTCTGCTTCACTCGGCTTCGCCTCCTCCTGGCGCCCGGTGGCGGTCAGGCGATCCGCATCCGCCCTGCGAGATGATGACCAACGCCCATGGATGAACTGAAGGCGCTCCGCTCTCTCGCCAAGGCGGTGGGGGTCCTCACTCGCTACACTGACGGCCTGGGCAAGCGCGTTACCGTGGCGCCAGAGACGCTCGTGCGGGTCTGCGCCGCGGTGGGCGCCCCCGTCACCAGTCCGGCCGATGCCACCGAGGCCCTGCGCGCGGTCCGCGTCAGACAGCACGCCGGGCTGGTGCCACCGGTCGTCGTCGCCTGGGATGGCACCTTCGCCCCGGTGCACGTCGCCAGCCGCGGAGCGGTCCACGCCGAATTGCATCTGGGGCAGGGGGGGCAGGCCGGAGTGGAGTACGTCGACCGCACCATCCGCCTGACAGGTTCCCTGCCGCTCGGCTATCATCGGCTGACCGTCCGAGGCCGGGGCCGGCAGGAGTTCGCGACGGTGATGGCGACACCGGCGCATGCGTGGCGCCGGCCGGGCTCGCACCGGAGCTGGGGGGTAGGGACCCATCTCGCCGCGCTGCGTTCAGCGCGCAGCCGCTCCGTCGGGGACCTGCAGGATCTGCGGTCCCTCTGTCGCTGGGTGCAGGACCGGGGCGGCGACCTGGTGACGGTCCTTCCGCTGCTCCCGACGTTCAACACCAAATGGCCGGAGTCCAGTCCGTACTCTCCGGTGAGTCGGCTCTTCTGGTCCGAGCTGGTTCTCGACCTGGGGGAGGCCCATCGGCCGACAGCCGCCCCCCCGACTCTGGATGTGACGCGAGCGGATGCCGAGGTGCGCGCGGCCCTCGCCGGACACCCCGTCCCGCCCGTGGCGGAGCTGGATGAGGAGCTGGTCCGCTACGCCCGCTTCCGCGGCGCACAGGCCCGGCTCGGCAGGAACTGGCGGGATTGGCCACCAGCGGCGCGGGCCGGCACCCTGACTCCCGATCAGGTGGATGCCGAGGAGGAGAACTTCCACCTCGTGGCGCAGACGCTGGTACGCGGCCAGCTCCACGAGCTGAGGCAGCGCCTGGAGCACGACGGTTTTCGTCTCGGCCTGGACCTGGCCGTGGGTGGCCACCCCGACGGCTACGACCCATGGTCTCGCCAGGCCCTCTTCGGGCATGGGATGTCGGTAGGCGCCCCGCCGGATGGCGGGTTCCCCAGCGGCCAGGACTGGGGTTTCAGTCCGTTGCTCCCCGATGCGTCGCGTCACGAGGGGCACCGCTACCTGGCGGCGTCGGTTGCCCACCAGGCGGGGCTCGCCGGCGTGCTACGGGTGGACCACATCATGGCCTGGACCCGGCTCTACTGGATTCCCCACGGCTTCGGGTTGCACGACGGGACTTATGTCTCGTATCCCGCCGAGGAGCTCTTCGCGGTGCTCTCGCTGGAGTCGAACCGCAACCGGTGCGAGGTTGTGGGCGAGAACCTCGGCACCGTGCCGCGCGAGATCTTCGAGGCGCTGCCGCGCCACCGGATCTGGGGAATGTACCTGGCGATGTTCCAGGCCTCGGACGGACCGGAGGTCGCCCCGCCAACCGCTGCGGACATGGCTCTCGTGGGCAGCCACGACACCCCCACCTTCGCCGGGTGGCTCGCCGGCAACGATATTGCCGACCGGATTCGCTACGGGCTCCTCGCCGAGGCGGGAGCGCCGGCGGCCGCGGAGGAGCGGGGGCGGGCCATTCAGTGGCTCGCCGACCAGCTCGGCGTCACCCTGGAGGACCGGCGCGCCTTCCTGATCGCTCTGCTGGAGTGGCTCGGCCGGTCGGACAGTCCGTTGGTGGTCCCCTGGTTCGAAGATCTCTGGCTCGAACCGGTGGCGGTGAACCTTCCCGGGACGCCGTCGACCGTACGCCCCAACTGGCAACGCCCAATGGGGCGACTGCTCGACGAAATCTTCAATGACCCCGAGGTGGACGGGCTGCTGCGCCGGCTCCACCGCGCCCGTAATCCCGAAGTGAGCGTCTTACCTCCCGCCCACTCCTGAGGTCCCGGAACACCATGGCATCAACCGCCGCCACCGCCCCCGCCGTCCGGACCAAGCCCCGGCTCTCGTTCTGGGAAATCTGGAACATGAGCTTCGGCTTCCTCGGCATCCAGATCGGCTTCGCGCTGCAGAACGCCAACGTGAGCCGGATTTTCGAGACCCTTGGCGCCAAGGTGGAGGACATCCCCATTCTGTGGATCGCCGCCCCGGTGACCGGGCTCGTGATCCAGCCCATCATCGGCTACCTGAGTGACCGCACCTGGAACCGTCTCGGCCGTCGCCGACCCTAGTTCCTCGTCGGCGCCATCCTGGCATCCGCGGCACTGCTTGCCATGCCGAACTCCCCGGCACTCTGGGTGGCGGCGGGGATGCTCTGGATCATGGACGCCTCCATCAAAATCTCGTTGGAGCCGTTCCGCGCTTTCGTGGGCGACAACCTGCCCTCGGAGCAACGCACCACCGGCTTCGCGATGCAGAGCTTCCTCATCGGTACCGGCGCGGTCGCGGCCTCCATCCTGCCGTGGGTCCTCACCACCCAGTTCGGGGTGAGCAACGAGGCACCCGAGCACATCATTCCCGATTCGGTGCGCCTGTCGTTCATCTTCGGCGCTGCGGTCTTCTTCGCGGCAGTGCTATGGACGGTGCTAAGGTCAAGAGAATACTCGCCGGAGGAGATGGCCGCCTTCAGTGAGAATCAGACACGGGAGGCCGTCGTTCGTGCGCGGCGGACAGCGGGGAGTATGCGGCACTCGGCGGGCGCCAGATCCGGCTGGGGTGGATCCTCCTGGCGATCGGTGTGCTCCTGAGCGCCTGGCTGGCCCGGGCCGCCATCTACCAGGTCATGGTCCTCTCGGTCGGGGTCGGCGTCATCGGCGGGCTTCTCGTCGTAAGCGGGCTGCTGCAGCGGGGCGGCCGCTACGACAATGGCTTCGTCACCATCCTGAACGACCTCCAGGACATGCCCCACACCATGAAGCATCTGGCATGGGTGCAGTTCTTCTCCTGGTTCGCGCTCTTCTCGATGTGGATCTATACGACCCCGGCGGTGACCAGCCATCTCTATGGCACGACCGATACGACCTCGGCACTCTCCAACGAAGGTGCCAACTGGGTCGGGGTGGGGTTCGGCGCCTACAACGGGGTGGCCGCGCTGGTGGCATTCCTCATTCCTGTGCTGGCACGGCGCACCAGCCGCAAGATCGCCCACGCGATCTGTCTGGTCTGTGGCGCGCTCGGCCTGCGCTCCATTCTCATTCTCGAGGATCCCCGGTTTCTGCTGGGGTCAATGGCGGGAATCGGGATTGCGTGGGCGAGCATCCTCGCCATGCCCTACGCGATCCTGACCGGGTCGCTGCCACCGTCGAAGATGGGCGTCTTCAATTTCTTCATCGTGATCCCGCAGATTGTCGCCGCGGCCCTCCTCGGCTTCGTCGTCAGTCGCTTCTTTGGCGGCGAGTCCATCTACGTCCTCGCCATCGGCGGCGGGTCACTCCTCCTGGCCGCCGCACTGACGCTCCGGGTGGACGACGTGGACGACACCGCGGCTGGTCCCTGGCGCCCGGGGTTCCCGCCTGCGGTCTGATCGGCCCCGGCGCCGAGTCTCCGCGTCGAGGCTGCGTCTGACGGCTCCGACCTCAGGCTGAGGGCGCCGGCCGCGGTGCGATGTCGAGTGGTGGCGGCTCATCTGCCACCAGCGGCTCGAACTGGCGGCAGAACTCCTCCCGGGAGATATGCGCGGCGGCCGCGAACCGCGCGATCTCGTGCGGGTTCTCGAAGTCGTCGCGCCGCAGCCGGATCATGTAGCGGCGCGCAATCGCGTAGCGGGTCGAGTGAGTGTTGACGTAGCGGACACGGGTGCGTCCGGTCACCGGGTCGAGCAGCTCCGCGAAGGGAATCGGCACGAAATCGCCGCCCTGCATCGAGACCATGACGGCCCGGCCCCCCGACAGCAGGTACTTCGCGGCGCAGTACCCCAGGTCCCGGGCGTACTCCATGTCGTACGGGATCGGGTCGGCGCAGCGCAGCTCGTAGCCGATGTCCTTGGCCGCGATGGTCGTCTTGATCCCGAATTCCGCCAGCCGCGCCTGCACCGCCTGCTTGAGAATCTGGCCGAAGGCCACTTCGGCAATGCGGAGGTGGCCGTGCGCGTCCCGTTCCACTCCCTCGATGCCAGACAGATCCCTGGGATCAATCCCCTCGACCACGCCCTCCGCGATGACCGCCACGCCGTACGACCTCCCCTGGGCCAGCCGCTTGATGATGGCTCCCACCAGGGTGTCGGTGATCGTCTTGAATGGGATGCCCGTGTGCCCGAACTCCTCGGGGATGAGCGTGAGCGTGGCACCGACCGCCTTCCCGATTCCCAGAGCGAGATGGCCGGCCTTGCGGCCCATGGCGATGACGAAATACCAGCGCGACGTGGTGTGGGCGTCGACCATCAGGTTCTTGACGATCTCGGTGCCGTGATGGCGAGCCGTCTGGAACCCGAAGGTATCGATCTCCGGCGGCAAGCCGATGTCGTTGTCAATCGTCTTCGGCACGTGCACGACATGAATGCGGTCCGCCGACTGCTGTTCCAGGCGCATTGCCGTGTAGGCGGTATCGTCACCGCCAATGGTGATCAGGTGGGTCACGTCGAGGCGCAGTAGGGAGACGATGGTATTCTCGAGCAGCTGCGGATCGGTGGTCGGATTGGCGCGGGCGATGCCCAGGATCGAGCCGCCGCGGCCGTGGATGCGGCTCACCTTGGCGATATCGAGGGGCGTGACGTGATCGATGTCGCCGCGCATGATCCACTCGAAGCCATCCTTGATGCCCACGACATCCACGCCGTCGAGGACGCAGCGGATTGTGGCGGCGCCGATCACGGCATTGATTCCCGGCGCTGGCCCGCCGCCGACGACGATCGCGACCTTCGTGCGCTCACTCATTATCTGAAGCTGCCTCCATGGGTTCAAGCGCGGCGCCGCCCGGCACGGGGGAGCGCTGGCTTGAAGATGGTGAATGGGTGACGGGCGTATTCTAGTGCCCGCCTCCATTCCGGGGCACTGCCGGTTGGAGCCTGAGCCCAAACGCTGTACAATCAGCCGGACCATCGTGGGAGAGCCCACCGCGTGCCGCGCACCAGCCATATTGCTGCCCTGTCCGTCCTCCTGGATCTTCTGTGGACGCGGCCCACCGCCGGGGAATCCGCGTGCTCATGGACGCGGTCATTAACCACCCGGGGCCGGTGACGCCGATTGATCCCGCCTGGCCCGCCGACTGGGTGCGTACCGAGCCCCAGTGCAAGTTAGCCGACTACGCCTCCACCACGGACTGCACGCTAGTCCCCACTCTCCCCGACGTCCGCACCGACCGGGACGGACCGGTTGAACTCCCACTGGCGCTGATCGAGAAGTGGCAGAGCGAGGGCCGGCTCGATCCCGAACGGGCCTCGCTCGAGGCGTTCTTCGCCCGGACCGGCTATGCCCGCGCCCCGCGATTCTACCTCATCAAATGGCTCACTGATTGGGTGCGGGAATTGGGGTTCGACGGCTACCGGCTCGACACCGCCAAGCACTTCGGCGAGAGTGTGAGCGCGGAACTCAAGGAGGAGGCGGAGCTCGCGTTCGCCGACTGGAAGCGGGCCCACCCCAACCAGGTGCTCGACAGCCTCGGCTTCTACATGGTGGGCGAGGTATACGGCTGCGCGCCGAGCCAGGGGCGGGCGTACGACTTCGGTGACCGGAAGGTGGACTACTTCACCTTCGGTTACGACGCACTGATCAACTTCGGTTTCAAGAGCGACGCCACGGCGCCCCTCGACACCCTCTTCACCCGGTACGCCGCCGCGCTGAACGAGGGGGCGCTCAAGGGCGTCGCGCTGCTCAACTATGTGAGCTCGCACGACGACGGCGGTCCGTACGACCTGGAGCGAAAGGACCCGTTGGGCGCCGGCACCAGGCTCCTCCTCGCTCCGGGCGGGGCCCAGATCTACTACGGCGACGAGCTGGCCCGACCCCTTGTGGTTCCCGGCGCCAACGGCGACGCCAACCTCCGCTCCTCCATGAACTGGGCCGATCTCAAGCACAGCGGCGCTACCACCGCGATCCTGACGCACTGGCGGAAGCTGGGCCGATTCCGCCGGGCTCATCCAGCCGTGGGGGCGGGGGTGCATCGCATGCTGCAGGCGTCGCCATACATCTTCAGCCGCACGCTCGAGGTGGCTGGCACCTCCGACCACGTCCTGATTGCGCTGGACCAGCCCGCGGGTGCCAAGACCATCCCGCTCTTCGGGGTGTTCGCCGACGGCGCCGAACTGGAGGATGCCTATTCGGGGGTGCGGGGCAGGGTGAGAAACGGAAGGCTGATGCTCACGACGCCGTTCAATCTGGTGCTGCTGAGCGAGTCGCGGTGACGGTCCACGTGACCCGCTTCGGCGGGCTGCCTGATGGAAGGCCCGTCCACCTGTTCACGTTGACGAACGCCAACGGCCTCACCGCGAAGATCACCAACTTCGGTACCACCATCACGGAACTCCACGTCCCGGATCGTGCCGGCCGATTCGGCGACGTGGTGCTGGGCTTCGACAATCTCGGGCCGTACCTCGGGGACCATCCCTACTTCGGTTGTACCATCGGCGGGTGGCCAACCGCATTGCGCGCGGCCGGTTCACCCTGGGTGGCGAGGTCTGCACCCTTGCCATCAACAATGGCCCCAATCATCTCCACGGCGGCGTCAAGGGATTCGACAAGATCCTCTGGCAGGCGGAGCCGCTCGCCGGTCCGGTGGCCGGCGTGAAGTTCACTCACATGAGTCCCGACGGGGACGAAGGCTATCCTGGGCGGCTCGACCTCGCGGTCATCATGACGCTAACCGTTGGCAACGAGCTGGTCATCGACTACACGGCCACGACCGACCGAGCCACGCCGGTCAATCTGACCAATCACACCTATTTCAACTTCGGCGGAGAGGGCGACATCCTCGGGCATGAGCTGATGCTCGCGGCCGACCGATACACACCCACAGACGACATCACCATTCCCACGGGAGAGTTACGGCCAGTGTGCGGCACCCCGTTTGACTTCATCGTGCCGCGTCCCTTAGGTGCACGCTTGGGTGAACTCACCGGCCAGCCGCGCGGTTACGACCACAACTTCGTCCTCAACGGCGCCGACGGTGGGCGGGCCCTGGCGGCGCGCGTCTTTGAGCCGGTGACCGGGCGGGCAATGGAAGTCACCACCACGGAACCCGGCGTGCAGCTCTACACCGGCAATTTTCTCGACGGCACCCTCACTGGGAAGCGGGGCGTCACCTACCGTCAGCACGCCGGGTTCACACTGGAAACGCAGCACTTCCCGGACTCGGTCAACCAGCCGTCCTTTCCCAGCACCATCCTGCGCCCGGGCGAAACCTACCGGCAGACGACCGTGTACCAGTTCAGCGCGCGCTGACGAGGACATGCGAGTCAGTCCGGCGACCCTCCGTGCGCGCAGCGCGGCCTCGCGGGGCTCACGAGACTCGCGTTGAAAATGCCCCATCCGCAGCATTTACCACGGAGACACGGAGCACACGGAGGTTGCATGGAGCGAGCTGACTGAAATCCCCTTGCTCTTCGTGCCTCCGTGGTGCGTGGTTGGTGTCAATCGTCACTCCCGAGTCCACACCCGCGCCGTCCGCGCTGGCAGTCCGGCCCGGAGCGTCCCGCCAGTGGCGCTCACGGTATCGCCGGCCGGGTAGATCACACGATACCTGCCATCGGCGGCGACGGCGACCTCGTGCGAAATGTCAGTCGCGTTGAATGCGATAATGGCCCGCTGGTCGCCGAGGGCGCGCTCACAGGCCAGCAGGCCCGTGGCGTCGTCGGTGAGCAACCAGTTGAGGGTCCCGTCCACGAAGAGGCGCAGGTGCTGCTTTCGTAGCGCGATCAGGTCCCGGTAGACCCGGAAGAGCGCGGTATCAGGCGCTACGGCGTTCCGCGGCCGCGGTCGGCCCAGCGGGTGGGCGGTCTCGTCATCGTAGCGGAGGTCGGCCCACACGAGCGGCTTCCGCTCGTCCGGATCGTCGGCGCCCCACATCCCCACCTCATCGCCGTTCCAGATATGCGGCGCCCCGATGAAGGTGAACTGCTGCACCAGGGTCATCTGCTGGGTCCGACGGGTGCGCTCGTCGGGCCGGTCGATCCGGTAACCCGGGTCCTCGCGCGGATTGGCGTGGTACTTGTACCGGCCAGGGTTGTAGACCGAGGTGCTGAATCGCGGCGTATCATGACTCGCCGTCAGGTTCATCATCGCCCGCTGGTTCGCAAGGCTGATGCCGCTGGCGAGCGAGTCGAGGCTGGCGGCGTAGGTCGAAGCGGTCAGGGTGGGCGGTGCGCCCGTGAAGAAACTCCGCGTGGGCGTGTACCACTGGTAGTGCATCACCGCGTCAAAAACGTCGCCCTGGAGCCACGGCACCGGGTCGTACAACTTGTCGGGCCACGTCTCCCACCATACCTCACCGACGAGATAGGCCTCCGGATTCACGCTGCGGACAAAGCGGCGGTAATCGCGCCAGAAGCCGAGCGGCACCATTTCGGCGACGTTGAGGCGGAATCCATCCACGCCGTCCGAAGGATCGCCGTCTCCGTTGGGGTCCAGCCAGCGCCGGCTCACATTGAAGACGAGATCCCGCACCCCGGGGACAAGGTTCCCGTCGATCGCGCCCTTGGTCTGGCCCGCTGGTCGCCCGACCTTCTTCCATTCCGGCAGCGACGGAACGCCGGCCCAGCCTCGATAGGCGAACTCACTGGTATCTGGCGTGATGGGGTCGTCGAATCGCTCGATCTCGTACCAGTCGGCAAATCGCGACTGCTGCTGATTCTTGAGCACATCCTTCCAAGCCGGGAAACTGGTGCCGGTGTGGTTCCAGGAGTAGTCAATGATGATCCGCATTCCGCGCCGGTGCACCTCGCGCACCAGCACGAGGAACAGGCTGTCCGCCGCAGTCCAGGTCCAGGTGGCGGGGTTGGTGAGGTCCTCATCCCCGATGCGCGCTTCGTCGCCCCGCGGGTCGGGGCCGAAGTTGCGGTCGATGTGCTGGTAGTTGCGCGCGTCGTACTTGTGCAGTGAGGGTGTGTCGTTGATCGGATTGAGAAAGAGCGCGGTGACGCCGAGGTCCTGCAGGTAGTCCAGCCGGTCAAGGACACCCTTCAGGTCGCCGCCGTAGCGGCGGAACTGGGCGGTGCCGTAAAAGTCCTTCCCGCTGGCCCTCGCCCACGATTCCCGGCTGTACCAGTCCTGCGACCATGGCGTCGGCTGCCAGCTGTCAGGCGTCGGCTCGGAGGAAAAGCCTTCGATGTCGTGCGCGGTGGGATCGTTGGACGGATCGCCATTGCGGAAGCGTTCGACGAAGATCTGGTACCAGGTCACATCGGCCGACCAGGCGGGGACCGCGAGATTGGGCGCGGCAACGTTGCGGGGCGGGGGCGCGTCCTTGGAGCAGGCGGCGGCGAGGAGCAGGAAAATGATGGTCGCGCTGTCACGGGTCGTGGTGGTCACTGCGGCCTCCGTCCGAACAGGTAGATCAGCGGGTCGTCGAGTCGTGCGCGCCAGGACGCTTCGTTGTGGGTCGCGCCCTCGTAGCGGCGCATCACCAAGTTCTTCCCCTCAGTGCGTCCCTGCGAGAGGAGCCAGGTGCGCACAGCCGTTTGCGTGGGCGCGTAGGTGGAGTCGAGCCCCATGGTGCCGTAGTCGAACCAGTACCGCGTCCCGTTCGGCACCTGCAGGCCGCCCGCGATGTCGCGGAGGATGTAGGGTGTCGTGTCCGGCCTCGCGGATGTCGCCCCGTCGCGGAAGTACTGTGCGACCACCGCCTCCGACAGCGGGAAATGGGAGGAGAGACAGCCACAGGCGCCGAAAACGTCCGGATGATGGGTCACCAGGAAGAACGACAGCAGCCCGCCCATGGAAGAGCCCATGACGGCGGTGTTGGCGCCCCCGGTCCGGGTGCGGAACGCCGCGTTGACCCGCGGCATGAGTTCCTCGAGGAGGAAGCGGGCGTAGTCCGGCGCAGCGTGCCACGGGGAGTACTCCGGTCCCCGCGAGGTGGTGCTCCACACCCCGACCACGATGACCGGCGGGATGATGCCCCGGTCCACCAGCCGAACCACCGCCTCGTCCACGCCCCAGTCCACTCCGGTGTTAGCGATACGGGGGTCGAAGAGGTTCTGCCCGTCGTGCATGTAGAGCACGGGGAAGCGGGTGGATCGGTCGTCGTCGTAGCCCGGCGGAAGCCAGATCTCCACATTCCGTGTCGGGCCCAGAAAGGCCGAGTGGACCTCGGTCCAGTACACCAGCCGGCCCTGGACTCCTGATCCGCGCCAGTCGGCGATGTACTCCCGCACGTCCTTCTTGAAATCGGCGATCTCATGCACCACCACCGTGTCGCGGTCGAGGCGGAGCCGGTAATTCGCCGGGACCACGCCGGCGTAGCCCACCGCCTCGCGGTCCCAGGCGCCGAGCGTGAACTTGTATTCGAATGTCGTGCCGGGCGGGACGGTGATCTGCGTGGTCCGCTCGCGCCCTTCGCCGGTCAGCGCGACTCCGTCTGGGCGCCACGGCCCGAGCTGGGGCAGGCTGCCGGCGAGATAGAGGGTGCCGGTGCCTTCCGGTACTCGCACCCGGATGGTCGCGGTGCAGCAGCGGGCGGCCGACGCATGGAGCGGCGGTGCCGCGCCTGGGCCGGGGGAACTGGCAAGCAGTGCCGCAAGAGCGAGAGCCGATCGCACGGGTGGATTCCCGGGTGGTGGGCGGTGGCGGAACGAAGCGTTACCTGTGGAGCGGCCTCGCGTGCGTGGATAAGCTGCAGGGCAGCATTACCCTCGGCAAGTCGTGGCAGAGTCAGGGGCCCGGCGGCAACGCTTTGAGCGCCGCGAGCCGTTTATGGGCTGCGGCGATCGCTGGTCCCAGGGAACGAGGCGCCATCCGCAGGAACGCGGCGAAGTGTTGGGCCGCCTCTTCGACAAACCCGCTGCCTTCGTATGTTACGCCGAGGGGAAAGTGGGGTAGCGCATAGTAGGGTTCCACCGTTGCGGCCTGCAGTAACACGGATATTCCGCTGTCGGCGCGTCCGGCCGCTATCAGGAGCACCCCCAGGTCGTACAGGTAGCCGGCGTCCTGCGGGGCGAGGTGCGCCGCCTGGCCGTACTCTGCGAGCGCGCCCGCGGTGTCGTGTGCGGCCAGCCGTACCCGGGCAAGCTGGCGGTGCGCCGGATGAAAAGTGACGTCATCCAGCAATGCCCGCTCGTAGGCTGCCGTCGCAGAATCGCGTTGCTCGCTCAAGTCGAAGAGGTATCCCATGCTGTACTCGGCAAAGGCATGAGAGACCCATCCGTACGCGGATTCGTCCTCCGCGCCACGCTCCAGCGCGAGAGCCGTTCTGACGGCCGCGCGTGCACTGTCGAGCTGTCCCATGCCGACAAAGGCCAGAGCGCGCGAGAACAGCAGATCCGGGTCGTAGGGGTGCTTCTTGATCACCTCGGCATACACTGAAGCCGCCATCTTGTGATCCCCACGGGCGTAGGCGGCCCAGGCTGCGAAACGACGGTCATACATGCCGAGATCGCGTAACTCGGCTTGGCCGCCAGTTTCGCGGAATACCCAGGTTGACAGGACCACACCATCAAGACGGCGATCGACCAACGGATTCTTGAGCACCGCCAAGTAACCGAGGGAGTCGATCCGTCGCACCTTCGGATCGCGAAGCGCCCGTTCCTTGCGCGTGAGATACAGCGTGAGGTCGCCAGGAGGCCAGTCCAGGAGCAACGCGGCGTACTGGCCATAGAGCGGCGCTGCCCACGAAGGGTCGAGCCGGGATGCCCAGTAATACGCGGCTGCGGCCTTGTGTGGATCCCGGTCCAGTACCGAGTTGCCGTATAGGTAATAGTCGAGTGCGCTGTTGGTGTCCCGGTCAGCGGCCAGGCGAGGCCGGTTGGGAGGCTTTTCGAAGCCGAGTTGAGCCGCTCCCGGGTTCGCTCCCGCACCGGTCAGCAAGAGGACAGCGAGGACGCGGATGTAGCGCCGGCGGCTTGTCTTCAGCCCCAGGGCGGTACCGGTACGGTGACTCATCGGTGGATTCCTCGTTCCGAGGATTGGATGAGGGAACAGGCAGTGGCGTACCGACCTGGGAGCTGGTCAGGCTCCCGGCTTGTCCCGCTCCTTCTTCCCCTTCTGGCTCACGAACCAGGTGAGGGCGGCAATCACCAGTGCCGTTGCGGTGCCGTACCCCAGCAGGTCCCGGACCCCGTCCCAGGTCGCGACCTGACCGAGAAAAAGCACTGCCAGCACCACGATGATGACGCCGATCAGCTTTTCCTTCAGGTCGTTCAGGTCGTGGATCTCGAGCCAGTTGGGCAAGTCGAGCCGATCGTCGATGAACAGCTCGAACAACCCGATCGCGATTACATACAGTACGGTGGCCAGGAGGAAGAGATCGGTCAGTTCGATGACGGCGAGGATCAGCCCCTTGGCGCCCTTCGACGACCCCGTTGCGGTAATGAGCCCCTGCAGGATGGAGTATGTCTCGACCGTACCGTACACCAGCAGGGCCGTCCCCGCCGCGAGGGTGGAGAGTACGGCGAGGATGATGAGATAGCGGCTGGCGCCCAGCAGTCGGAGGAGGGGCCCGCGCGGGGACGGAGAGCTGGGTGGCGTCATGCCCCAAGATATGGCACGTCGGGCGATGCGGCACGGGGGGTAGGGGCAAATGCCCCTACGGGCCCTTGCTGGCTCGACCCGTCCTCCCGGAGTAATATTCTCCGACCCAACTTCGCGAGCCTCCTCTGTCTCCTGTCGTCCGCCCGCTGGCCGTTGCGGGGCTGCTTCTGTTCGGCTGCACTCCGCTCGGGGCTTGGGTCTACGACGATCCCTCGTTCCACCTGACGCGAGTTGAACCGCGATATCCCGGCTCCTACGGGGCGGAGGCGGACTCGCTGAATCTGGTCTTCCTCGCGTGCAATCGGAATGATTTCGACCTGCAGTTGCAGAGTGTCTCCGCCCAGCTCGCGGTGACGGGCCGAGCGCCCAGTCCTGCGGGTCACGCCGCACACTACACCCTGGCCACCCGCACGATGAGTGAGATTGTCGTCACCGTCTCGCTGGCCGACTCCGCCATAGGCGCCGACCAGGTCCATCGTCGCTTCGAGTTGGTGGGCGAGACGACGGTGAGCACCCCTTCCGGCGATCGGCTGGTCGCGTGGAAACAGCGTGGCTCAGTCTGGAAGAGTGGGGACTCGCTGCATTGGGCTGGAGAACGGGGTCTGGCCTGCCGCCCGGGACTCTCCCAGCTCCCTGCGTATTTCAAGCCGCCGAGACTCGCCCCTCCCGTGATTGACCGGCCGCCCCAGCGCGAGCAGCCGAACTAGTGGACTGTAACTCAAGTTCCGTGGACACGGATGCGGCGGGTGGGATCCGAGTAGCTCCACACGAAGGGATGACACTGCTTGTTGTGCGCGCGGATGTACTGCATGAG
>Ga0163146_10006086_pt1 | contig 13838 bp, 10 predicted proteins | sample OliLakLV19MP7G1_FD_148648 | JGI IMG/M metagenome (GOLD analysis project Ga0163146, IMG submission 148648) | Freshwater microbial mat bacterial communities from Lake Vanda, McMurdo Dry Valleys, Antarctica - Oligotrophic Lake LV.19.MP7.G1 | ecosystem: Environmental > Aquatic > Freshwater > Lake >... | reverse complement strand
GGGTGCCGCGTAGCTCCCCCCACCCTCCCCCAAGGGCCGGGACTCGGCGCCGCCGACGCGGCTCCACCGACGGGTGTGGCGACCCTCGAGCGTCCCGAGTGGCGCGCGGGGGACAGCTTCACGTACCAACGCGGCGGTTCGCGTGAACTGAGCTACCGCGTCGAAGCGGGGGCGGGCGGCGGTTGGCGCGCGATCGACACGGCGAGCGCGCGCGTTTTAGAGCTTGACGCAAACTTCGCGCAGCTCGGCGAGCGCTCCGCGGACGGCGAATGGCTCGTGCGGTTCGACCCGTTCGATCCGATCCTCCACTGGCCCCTGTGGCCGGGCAAGCGTTGGAGCGGGGGGTTCGTACGCCGCGCGCCCGGCGAACCCGACGTGCCCGTGTGGGTGAGCTACCACTGCGGTGAGTTCGAATCGATCGAGGCACCCATCGGCCGCGTGCGTGCGCTGCCGATTTGGCGCACGCTCTACGTCACACACACCGGCGCCGCCGAGGGCACCCGTTCGCTCGCGCGCACCGACCTTTTGTGGTACGCGCCCGAATACGGCCACTGGATTCGACGTCTCGAAAGCGGCCTATTGACCGATTTGACCGCTTTCGAGCGCGCCGTAAATCCCTGATCGGCGCGTCAGTCGTGCTTCGTCACGAACTTCGCCCCGTCGATGAGGAGGCTCTCGACGGCGCCGTCCATGGGCTTGACGGGGGCGTGAACAAACGCTGTGCCCTTGCCGTCCCACGCGTCCTTGAACCAAAAGTGGTAGGCGTCGACGATGAAGAAGTCGCCGACGGACGCGCCGAACGCCGCGAGCGGGATGACCGGCACGAAGTGCAACACGCCGTTGAGCAACGGGTTCTTGACGTAGAGCTGGTGGTCCCAGTCGTCGACCGTGCGCTTGAGTTGGTGCGGGCCAGCGGTGCATGAAACGAGGGCAAGGGCGGCGGCGGCTGCGGCGAAACGGGGGAGATTTTTCATTCGCGATCAGAAAAAGGGGGCCGTGCGCGCGTGGCGTCGGCCCGGGGGGGGGCGCCCGCGCAGGTGGGCGCGGGCCCCGCGCGGGCCGGGGCACCTCGCCCCGGTTCTGCCGGATCGCAACATTTCAGCGCGCAGCAGCGCCGTTGCCAATGGCCCCCGCGCCTGCGGATTGATTAACGAGCCGTCCTAACCGGAGGCCGGTCCCGGATCGCTTTCTCCGGAGTCAGGCTCTGCGACGTCCTTCGCGCGGCGCGCTTTGTCGGAGGCGCGTCGAAACAGTTCGTCCAGATCCCGGTCGCGCCGTTGCTCCCGTTCGAGCGCCCCATCAAAAACCTGTTCACCCCGCTCCGCTCGCCGCTGCACACGCTCAAGGGCGCGGTCGAACTCTTGGGGGTCGACGACGGTGCGGCCGGCGTCGTCCTGCTTTTCCGGCGGAGCGGCGCGGACCACCTGGCGCGTCAACACATCCACCGCGAGCCGCGCCCGGCAGCAGGGGCATTCAATGTCGATCTGCTTCGCGCTCACGTCAACGACCTTCCTCGCGGGCGAGGCGCTCTGAATAGCGCTGGTAGAGCTGCGTTTGGCGGCTCGCGGGCGAAACCGCCCGACCGTCGATCCAAAGCCCTTCCACCCGCGTCGTGGCCTCGAGGATATCCCCGTCCGCGATCACGAGGTTCGCCCGCTTGCCGACCGCCAGGCTCCCGTAATCGCCGTCGATTCCGAGCAGGCGCGCGGGTTCGAGAGTGACCGCGCGCAGGGCCGCAGACGGCGCGAGGCCGTAGGCCACGCACAGGCCCGCGTGGAAACCCAGGTTGCGCGGGTTGTCGTCGTTGCCCGCGCCGATCGCGACCCTGCATCCGGCGCGCAACAGCACGGCGGCGTTGGCGTAGGGGGCGTCGTAGGGGTCGTAGGGCGACGAAGGCAAGCTCGTCACGGGCCCCACGACGATCGGCACGCCGGATTTCGCGAGCGCCTCGGCCACTTTCCAGCCCTCGCCCGCGCCATAGATGACCGCGTCGATCTGCGCGTCCCGCGCGAGCTCGATCGCACGCAGCAACGTCGCGGCGTTTTGGGCGTGGAGCGCGACGGGCTTTTGGCCCAACGCGTAGGGCGCGAGCGCGGCGAGGCGCGGGTCGAACGCCGGGCCCCGTGTGCCCATTTCACCCGCGTCGCTCACCAGGCCGTGGTACTGCCGGGCGGCCTCAAACGCCTGGCGCAGGAGGCGCAGGGATTCGGTGCCATCGTCCGGAGCATCCCCCCCGGCCCCGCGTCGACCGCGCCCGCGCGCCGGCACCGGAGCTACGTTGTTCGCGACGAACGGCACACGCACGTGCAACATGTCGCGGTCGCGCACGAGCAGCTCTTCCCACGTGTCGCCGGCCAGTCCGAGCACCGCCGATTGGCCCAGCAGCGGCCCGCGGCCGCGGGGTGCGCTTTGTGCGAGCAGGATGCCACGCTCGCGGGTGACGCCGATGTGCGCGGAATCCGCGTTGAGCGAAGACGCAACCCGCAGGTCGGGTTGGTCGCCGCCCTCCTCGGACATGTCGAGGGTCGCGCGGATCGAATCGATTTCGCGCAGTCCCAGCGTCGTGTCGAGGGCAATCAAGCCGGGGAACACGTGTTTGCCGCCAAGATCGATGCGCACGGCATCCGCGGGCACGTCGATGTCCGTGCCGAGCGCCACAATGCGGTCGCCCTGGATCAACAGCGTTCCGCGCTCGATCGGTTCACCCGTGACGGTGTGCAACGTCGCGCCGACCAGCGCGGTGACCGGACCCTCTGAGCCGGGGACTTCGCCCGCATCCGATGGCGCACCGGCGTCGGGATACGTCGCGGGTGCGGTGTCGAGGCCGAAAGCATCCCTGCGCTCGAACTCGACTTCGCCGTCGACGAGCGTCATCAGCACTTTAGAGCGCACCGCAAGCGGATCTCCGTCGAGCAGCACCAGGTCCGCATCCTTACCGACCTCGATCGATCCGACGCGGTCCGCAATGCCCAACTGCTTCGCGGGGTTGAGGGTCACGAGGCGCAGCGCGCGCACGCGGTCGAAACCGGTGTAACCCACGGATTTAGCGGCCTCGTGGTAGAGGTGGCGCACGATCTCGTCGCTGTCGGACTTGATTCCCGAGACCACTCCGGCGCGATCGAGCAACTCCGCGTTGCCCGGCACCGCGTCGTAGGCTTCGATCTTGAACGCCCACCAGTCGCTGAACGTGCTGGTGCCGGCGCCATGCTCCGCGATCTCGGCGGCGACCTTGTAACCCTCAAGGACGTGGTGCAGCGTGCCGATCTTGAAGCCAAAGTGCTCCGCTGCACGCAGCAGCATCAGGATCTCGTCCGCGCGGTAACAGTGCGCGTGCACGACGAGATCGCCCGCGAGCACCTGCAGCAGGGCTTCGAGCCGCAGGTCCCTCCGCACGGGCGCAGGATCCTCGCCGCGGGCGCTGGCCGCGCGCCACGCATCGAGTTCCGCGCGGTGCTCCCGGGCGCGCTCGAACGCGCGGTAAAACACCGCTTCCACACCCAGGCGCGACGCGGGGAAGCGCTCGCCGGGTGAACCCCAGTTCGAGCGTTTGGGATTCTCGCCGAGCGCGAACTTGATGCCCTTGGGCGCTCCGCGGAACACCAACCGGTCCACGTCGCCGCCCTGGCGCAACTTGAGCAGTGCCGACTGCCCACCGATCGCGTTGGCCGAGCCGTGCAGCACCTGGATCGTCGTGCAACCACCCGCGAGCGCGCGGTAGAGCGCGGGATCCTCGGCGTCGATGACATCGTCCATGTCGACTTCCGCGGAGACCGTCACCGTGCCTTCGTTGACACCGCCGAAGATCGCCATGTGGGAGTGCGCGTCGACGACCCCGGGGGCCAGGTGGCGTCCGTCGCCCGCGATGCGATGGGTCCCCTCGGGCGCCGTCAGGTCCGGCCCGATCGCCGCAATGCGCCCGTCGACGACGAGAACGTCGGCGCGGCGCGCCGCCACGAGGGCGTCGTGGACCCAAACATCCGCAAACAGGACCGAACCGCCCGTTTGGGTGCGCGGAGCGCGCAGGGCATCGGTTTCGATCGGGTGCGGATAGGGATCAGCGGGCGGCGGCTCGGACGGAGCTTCGGTCGACTCCGCGGTGGGTCCCTCGGCCGACTCCGCGTCCTGTTCGGCAGCGGCGGCCGAGTCCTGTGTGCCGTCCTCGTGTGGCTCTTCCGCGGCATCTTCGGGAGCGCCCGCCGGCCGGTTCTCAGGGTCAGCGGGAGCCGGATCTTGCCGCGGCGCCCAACCCACCAAAACCAGCGCCAGGAAGCCAACGCATGCCAGTACCGTCGAGTGCGTGGTCTTCATCAGCGTGCATCCCCCTTCGATTCGCCGTCCTTCTTGACCGCGTCCTTCGCAGGCGGCGCCTGCCAACCGTGCCCTTCGACGAACATCCACACCACGCGGGCCTTCTTGTCGGTCAACGGGTCGGCGCTCCACAGCGCGAAGCTGGCGGGAGCGCCCGCCGCGAGACTTCCGCGCGGCACATCACCGGGGGCATTCCCCGCGAGGATCCCAGCGGCGCCGCGGGTCAGTGCGGCGAGCGCCGCATCGCGAGGCAGTCCTGCTTCTACGAGCTTGCGCACACGCCCGAGCAACTCGCCGGGTGATTCCGCCGCGCTGCCGAAGGCAAACGGCGCATCGGCGCGCGCGAGCACGAGCGCGGAATCGCGCCGCTGCTCCCATTCGAGCCGCCGATCGAGGCGTACCGCATACGGCTCCGCGTAGGGCGCGAGGCGCGCTTCGGCGGAGTCCTCCGCGGGTGCTGCCGACGTCTGTGCAGCCTGCGCGCCTTCCTCGCCCTCGGGCGTCGCTGCGTCGGAGTCCTCGGCGTCCTCGGCGTCCTCGGAGTCCTCGGATTCCTCGGCGTCCTCGGATTCCTCGGATTCGCCCGGATCCTCGTCGCCCGCGGAATCGTCCGACTTGGCGCTCGCCGACCGCTTGCCCTTGGGCTTGACCTTGCGCGGGTCGTCGGGCTCGTCGCCCCACTCCAGGGTCAGCACGACCGGGACCGAACCGCCCGCAAGGCGCGGCGCGAGCTCGCCGGACTCCGCGCCACCCAGGATCACCACGCGCCAGCCCAGCTCCTGTGCAAAACGAAGCCAACGACGCACGTCGGCGGCGCGGTCCGCCGCGCACAGGACGGACAGTTCGCCGCGCGCGAGCTCCGCGCCGACCACGAGGTCCGGATCGTAGGGCGGCCGCGGTCCGGGGCGGCCCTCTGTCCGACGTTGTTCCAGCTCGGCCCAATGGCCCGCGTCCAGCGCAAACTGGCGCAGGTGGGCAAAACGACCCATCAGCGTGCTTGGGTAACCGCCGCCGGACGAGCTGAACGAGGCATGCATTGCGGCCTCTGCCACCACCACGCGGTCGCGCAGAGCGCCGTCGCGCAGGGACACCAACGCCCCGCGTCCTGAAAGCAGTTCGCCCGCGGGCGACTGGAGCGCGTAACCAAATCCCGCCGCGCGCCACGCGTCGAGGTGCTCGGTGGAGAGCTCCGCGACGTCCACCGCGCGGAACGACGGACGCAATCCACGGCGCAACGCCGGCCGCATGTCCGCCAAGACGTCGGCTCGGGCATCCTGCACGTGGGGGCCGTCCCCGGTGCGGTCCTGCGAGGCGGGTGGCGCGGACACGCCGCGGGTCGTGAACGCGTCGACAAACGCGGGCAGCAGGAGCCGCCCCTCGCCCTCGATCACCGCGTACCCCTTGGGCGTGGGAGCGTCGGCGGCAAGGCGCGCTTCGATGCGCCCACCGGACAGGAGCAACGTGGCGCGCTCCCCGTCATCCCCCGGCGCCAAAAGGACATCCCGCACACACAGGTTCTGCGGCGCGTGCGTCGCAGCCTGGGGGCGCAGGCCGGTCTGGGCCGACGCGGGCAGCACGAGCAGCGCGAACGCGGCCAGCACTCGGGCGAACTCCCGCGCCGAAAGCACGGCGCGCGATGCGTGGGAGGCGGCGGTGCGGAGCGCGGCGAGCGCGCGCGGACGGCGCGGACGGCGCGGACGGCGAATTGAGTTTTGCATGGAGCGGGGTTCGCGGGCCGAGCCCGAGGTGGGCTGCGCATGGTGCCACGTCGACCGGGTACGCGGGAGGGCCCGCGGAAGGACCGAACGGGGTCGAGACATGCGCCCCGGGACCCGGGCGGCGCAAGGCGCACGCCGCTTCCCCGAAAAGGACCTGCGTAGGATGGCGAGCGCCCGCCACCCGATGTCCGCCCCCGATCCCGTTCCCGACCGCGCTCAGCACCCCGCCACCGCCCTGGCGGGGCCGTCTTTGGGCAAGTTCCCCGGCGGCCGCCTGGAGGGTTGCCCAACCTGCGGGCAGGTCCAGATCGTGCCCTTGCTGGGCCCGCGTCAACGGGCCCGGTGCGCGCGCTGCGACCGGCGGCTCGCGGCCCGGGCCAGCGGACGCAACGCCTGGGCCGCCGCGACCGCATTGTCCGCGCTGATCGTGTTCCCCGTCGCGGTCGCGCTGCCGGTCCTTGAGATCTCGCAGTTTGGCGCCAGCCACGCGACCAGCGTGTGGCACGGGTCGGTGGCGCTGCTGACCGAAGGTGCGCTGCTTGCGGGAATCGCGGTGTTCGTGTGCTCGATCCTCGCACCGCCACTCAAGTTGATCGGGCTCCTGCTCCTGTGCCGTCCGCCCGAACGCCTCTCCGCCGCGGCCCGCGCGCGCCTTTTGCGCGCGCTCGAATGGGCTGGCCGCTGGGGCATGCTCGACGTGCTCCTCGTGGCCGTGCTCGTGGCCGGGCTGAAGCTTGGCGACCTGGTCCGCGTTCGCCCCGGCCCGGGCGCCGTCGCATTCACCCTGGTCGTGGTCGCAAGCCTCGTCGCAGCCGCGCTCTTTGACCCGCGAGCGCTCTTCCAACGGGCCCTTCGCGCCGAACCCAAACCATGAATCAACCGCTCCCCACGGCCCGGGTGGAAGCGCCGCCCGCCCGCAGCCTTGCCTGGATCCTGCCGGTGATCACGTTGATCGCCGTGGCACTCCTTGGTTACGAAGCGTGGCGCTCGCCCGGCATCGACGTCCGCGTGCGAGTGGCGCAGGGCCACGGATTGAGCCCCGGCGCCGCGCTGCGTTTCCGCGGCGTCGAAGTGGGACGAGTGGCGGCCATCGAGCTTTCGCGCGACCTGTCGAGTGTCGAGCTCCGCGTGCGTGTGGACGGCGAAGCGGCCGGCCTGGCGCGTGAGGGCGCGCGTTTTTGGGTCGAGCGCGCGCGAATCGCGCCGGGCAGCGTCAGCGGGCTCGAAACGCTGTTTGCCGGTCCGCACCTCGTCGTCGAACCCGGCGCCGCCGGGGCGCGCGCGCAACGCCAGTTCCAAGGTTTGGCCGCGGCGCCGCTGGATGACGCGGGCGGAGCGGGTTTGGAGATCGTCGTCGAGGCTCCGCGCCGCGGCGGTGTTGCGGCGGGTGCCCCCGTCAGCTACCGCCAACTGCCCGTGGGACGTGTGTTATCCGTCGGGCTGTCGAGTGATGCGGGCGCCGTCGAACTGCGACTTTGGATCGAGCGCGAGTACGCCGCACTCGTGCGGGCGCGCACGCGCTTTTGGGAAGCGAGCGGGCTCGATTTGCGCGCGGGCTTGCTCGATGGCTTCAGCCTTTCGATGGACTCCCTCGAATCGCTCCTGTCCGGCGGCATCGCGTTCGCAACACCACCCGATGGGGGCGCTCCCGCGCGCACCGGGCAGCGCTTTGCGCTCGCCGGCGAGCTCGATCCTAAATGGCTCGAATGGCGCCCCCAGGTCGCGGTCGGCAAGGGCGAGTTGCTGCCGGGCGGAGCGCCTGCGCGGCCCATGCGTGCGTCGCTCTCCTTCGAAAGTGGCCGACTGTGGACGTCCACGCGGACGCGCAGCGGATGGGTCCTGCCGATGGACGGCGTCCTGGTCGGACCGGCGGACCTGCTGCTCGCGCCGACCAACGCGCGTGCCCTCGGTGGAACGTTGGAGTTCGAAGGGCGCGCCACGCCGGTGCGCCGCGCCGAGACCGATGGCGAACTCGAAGGGCTCGCCCTCTTGGAAGCGGACGATCTGCCTGCAAGCGGCTGGCCGCGTGAGCGGCGCCGCGCGCTGGAAGCGCCCGAGGACGTGTTGCTATGGGCCGACCCCGCCGCGGAGCCGCTCGCGGTTGCGGCGAGCCGCTGGCGTGCGGAGACGGGCGCCGATGGCGCGGTGGCACACTGGACGGCGGACGACGGCCTCGGCCTCGATCCGGCGGAGTGGCACGGCGCGTTGGTGCTCTCGCGTGCGGACGGCGCGCTGCTCGGTCTTGTGCGCGCCGAGTCCAAAAACTTCGACGTTTGGCCGCTGCCCAAGGGTTCCCCCGAGCCGCGCTGAACACGATGGGACTTCCTAACGCAAGCGCTCCGCGCGAGCCGACGGCGTGTGAGCGACCCTAACGGATCGAGAAGCCCGAAGGGCGGCAGAGGGAGCGCCGATGTCGCGCGCAGAATGTGCGCGCGAGGTCTTGGACGGTGGCGGATCACGGTCCAAGGGCAGTGTTTCGGACTGCCACCCGTGGGTGGTCCAACTTCGTTTGCTTCCCCAACGCGCACTCGATGGGCCGCGCGGGTCGCAACCGAAGCTCTGGAAACCCATCGCACAGACTGGTACAACGCCCCGTCAGTACCCAGGGCGGGGCCTTGGGGACCAGGTTGTTGCGCACCGCCGTGGTGCACCCCGAGGGTCATCCTTGGTGTGTCCCAAAGCAGCGCGGCCACCCGGACCACCCCATCGGACGACCTCGACGTCGCACCCCAAGACCACTTCCCCGATCCTGCTCACCGACACTCATCGTCACCCGTCCCGGAGACACGACCCATGAAGAAGACCATTCTCGCCGCCGGCCTCGCGCTCGGCCTCACCGCCAGCTGCCTCGGCCCCAACAACGCGTTCAACAACCTCAACGATTGGAACCGCGATGTCACTGACTCGAAGTGGCTCAACGAGGGCATTTTCCTCGTCCTTCACATCGTTCCGGTGTACGGCCTGTTCTACCTGGGCGACATCGTGATCTTCAACTCGATCGAGTTCTGGGGCGGTGACAACCCGATCCAGCCCGCATCGAGCATGTGATCCGACACGTCCTTCGGGAACGACAGCGGCCGCGAGCACACGCTCGCGGCCGCTGTCATTTCACGCGCGCTGTTTGCGTCTAAGCGAGATCAGCGCAAGCCTACGGCGCCCGCGGATGCGCGGGTCGCGCTCGCCGCTTGGGGCGCGGCCGCGGCATCCGCGGCGATCCACGTGGCGCGCAAAAGGCCGATCGCTTCGGCTTGGTCGGGGTCGCGCACGAACATGCGGTACTCGAGCTGCTTGCCATCGGCGCTTTGTTGATGCCAGAGCAGCACATCACTGCCGTGGGCCGCGCGCAGCACGTCGAGGACCCGCTGCGCCGCGCCCTCGTCACCCAGGGGCGACAGGCCCGCCGCGGCGCGCAGACGCGCCCACAGCTCGACGTCGCCGTCGGCTCCGTCGTTGCTCTGGCCGATTACACGAATGCCCGGCAGGCTCGCGAGCCGATCCGCGAACGCATCGAGTTCGTCGCGCTCGGCGGGCACGGGACCCGCGGGAAAAAGAGCGATTTCCAGCCCGTCAAAACGCGGCGCAACTTCCGTCGCGACCTCGAACGCGAGCGGGTTGGATCCCGCCTGGTCGAACTCGAACGCGCTCTTGAACTGTCCGCGCTCGACGAGGCCGCGCACCGCGTCCTTTGCGCCGAATGCGGCTTCTTTCGCGCGGCGCTGGAAGATCTTCGCGCGTGCGGTTGCCGAGCTTTCCGCGTTCACCCCGGGTGCGGCGGGCGCGGGGATCTCGCGGGAGCCTCCGAAGCCGCCGTATAACAACAGGCTGAATGCACCCACGGTGAAGAGACCGAGCATTAGCCCTGCGGCGACCAAGACACCGGTCCAACCGCGGCTCTTGGAACGGCGGACCTCCTTGCCCGGCGCGGCGGCCCCAACGGGCGTCGGTTGGCGCGCGGGCGCGAACGGCGGGGGCGGTTCGTGCTTCCACGGAGCGGGTTCGCCGGCGCTGACGGCGCGCTCGACCTCGGCCGCGCGTCCGCCCATGGACGGCAGGTCGGCGGGGCGCAGCGCGAAGGGGTCCTTGCTCGCGAGCACCGCTTCTACGTCGCGCAGCATCTCGCCCGCGGAGCCGTAGCGGCTTTCGAGGCTCGCCATCGCACGCCGCACGATCCAGCGCACGGCTTCGGGGCAACGCTTTGTGATGGCCGACAGGCTGCCGTGGGCGGGGAAGCTGTGTTCGATGAGGAAGTAGAGGACCGCTCCCGCCGAGTACAGGTCGAACTTCACGCCGTCGACTTCGTGCACCTTCACGCCGCGCATCGCGAGGCGGACCATCTCCGGGTCCCGGTAGTATTCGGTGCCGTGCGTGGTCAGGGTCATGGCCGACGCGAGGGGCGTCACCAGCCCTAGGTCGACGAGCTCGACGCGGCCTTCGCCGACGATGATGTTGCTCGGTTTGATGTCCTTGTGCCACAGGCCCGCGGCGTGGAAGCGCGCGAGGATCCCAAGCAAGCTCGCTGCGTAACCCGAAACCGCCCGCAGGCCGTCGTCGTCGAGGCCGCCCGCAGCGGCACGTCCGTGCATGCGGCGCGCAACTTCGCTGAGGTCCGCACCGGCGACGTAGGGCATGACGTAGTGGAAGCGGTCCGCAGCCATGTGGTGCTCGAGCACGAGGCCGAGCTTGCGCGCAGCCTCGAGAGCGCGGTTTTCACGCACGATCTGGGGCAGCGTGGATCCGGCCGAAAGGTCGAAGGCTTTGATGACGACCTCCGCGGGCACGGCAGCGAACTGCGCGGCAAGCTGCGCGTGCTTGGCGGGGGTTGGACGCGCAACCCACAGCTTCGCGCCCGATCCGCCCGCGGGCAGGGATCCGGTCACGACGTAACCGTCGAAAGCTTTTGTGGGCCCGCCGGCGGGCCGGTCAGCGCCGGGCGCGGCGGCCACCACCTCGGGCATTCGGTTTTCGACGCCGTCCAGGAGCGCTCCCAAACCCACCAGCCGCAAGGGGTGCGCCAGGGTGGCGCGGTAGAGCGCGGAGGCGGCGTTGGCGAGCTCGTCGACCAGCGCCTTGCCGTAGTGCTGGCTGGTCCCCCACCGCCCGCGCCCGATGTTGAACATCACCGCGAGCGGAAGGAACACCGCCGCGATCAGAGCGCCCGCGAACCGCAAAAGCTCGACGAGAGTGCCCACGAGGTGGCGCAGGACGTGGCCGATTAAGGCGAACACGCCGCCGAAGATCGCTCCCAATCCCTTAGCGGTGCCGACCGTGATCCGGAAGACGAGCCAAACGAGACCGACACCCAGGCCGAGGGCCAGGGCGGCCAAGAGGAAGAGCGCGAAGATCTGGATCAGGGCCACGGCAGGGGAGGTCATCGGCCTTCAGGGATGTCGGAAGAGCGCGCGGGGGCGCCGTGCCGGGTTAGAGGACACGTCACTCCCGCGAGGCCGAATCGAGCAGGGCGCGCTGCGCCAGATAGCGCCGATGCACCTCACCCACGGCCTCGTCGAAAAGGGCGTCCAACGCCTTGTTGGGAGAGAGGTCGATTCCGTTGCGACCCAAATCCTCTACGTCCTCCTCAGAGAAGCTGTACTGGCCGATCACCTCGGCCAACTGGACGCGCAAAACGTCCCGGACGCGGGCGAGGCGCCGACTGATAGTGGCCTCGCTGGTGCCTAGGGCCGTTGCGACCTCCACTCCGCTTTGCCCTTCGAGCACCCGGCAGCGAAAAACCTCGAAATCGAGGAAGTCGACCTGACGCTCCACCCGCCGCACGGCGGCGTCGACCTTCGCGCCCAAAACGAGCCGGTGGTAATCCTCGTCCGGGCCCGGCGCGTCCGAACCGGGCACCAAAAACTCGTCCAGCTCGACCGGCCGACGGCCCTCGCCGCGCTTTTGGGCGTTGCGGCGGTCGAACTCGTCGGAGAGCGTGTAGCGGGCGATCGCAAGCAGCCAGGTCGAGAACCGCACGCCCCGGCTCGGGTCGTGGCTATCGATCGCCTGCGCGAGGGCCGTCAGGGTCTCCTGGGACAGATCCTGGACGGTTTCCGGACCGATCCGCCCGCGCCCCCAACGCCGCAGTTGGGCGGAGAGCACGGGCCCGAAGGTCTCCCACAGCTCGAACCACGCCTTCGGGTCGCGGGCGCGCAGGCGGCCGATGAAGCTGGTGGAAAGGTCCTGGGGCATGGCGCAAGCGATCCTATCACCGCGGCCCAAAGCGAACCGGCGTAAGGGGGCTGCGCGCGGGCGGCCCTCGGATTCCTGAAAGGACGGACGGGCGGCTCCCAAGAACGGGGTGTGGCCGGGCGCTTCGGTGCTCGGCCCAGCGACTCAAGACCTAGTGACCCCAGACCTCGTGACCCCAGACCCAGCGCCCCGAAGACGCAGGGCCCCCAAGACCACTTTCCCCTACGCCCATGTTTGCCATCCTCAAGGGAGCCACCCGCATCGTCGTCCTCGGCGGCCTCGTGACCACCGCCGTCGTCGGAACCAGCCTCGCTGTCGCCGGTCGTGAACGCACCGCCGCGATCGCCCACCACGCCAAGGACCGCGTCATCTCGGCGATCGATCGCCAAATCGACGACCCGACCGCCCTGCGCGCCCAGTTGCGCGAACTCGAAAAGGAGTACCCCAAGCGTGTCGCCGCGCTCGCGGGTGACCTCGGCGAACTGCGCGAGCAGATGCGCCAACTGGAGCGCGAGCGCGCCATCGCCCAGCGGGTCGTTCAACTCGCCGACGCGGACCTCGGCCCCATGGAAGAGGCGGTTCGCACCGCGATGGCCAACCGCGCGAACGGCATGACGCCGGTGGCGAACGGTGGCGTGAATGGCCGCGAGCCGGGCCTCGTTCAGGCGCAGACGCGCCTCGAGCAGGTGCGCCAGACGCGCTTCGTGTACGCCGGTCGCGCCGCCGACGCGGGCCGCGACCTTGAATACCTCGGCGCCCAGTCGCAGCGCATCGAAGATGCACTCGCCCAAGTCGAAACCGAACGCGCGCAGTTCCAAGCGCAGCTGTGGCAGATCGAACGGCAGGTCGACTCGATTGCGCGCAACGAGCGCTTGATCGACATGATGAGCGATCGCAAAAAGACGCTCGAACAAGCGGGCCGATTCGAAGCAGTGAGCCTCGACCACGTGGTGGGACGTCTTTCAGAGGTCCGCACCCGTCAGGAGGCCGAGCTGCAGGTCCTCGCCAACGACCAAAAGCGTCTCGGCTACGAAGACCAAGCGCGTTATGAGCTCGACGTCCCGGGCAAGACCACCGCGACCAGCTCCGCCGGCACCGCCGAAGCGGCCGCGGCCGCCTACGAAACGCTGGTCCTGCCGCAGCACGGGTTGCGCCAGATGCGCTGAACCGCGCGGACAGTTACCGGAGTGAGCGAAGAGCGCGCTCCGGTACTCGACAACGGACTGAAGGTCCGCAACGGGCGCGCCGGGGGGCGCGCTCTCGGGGCCGCCGCGGGGGAACGCGGCGGCCCCGCTCTCGTTCACGCCTCCGCCGGGCATGGATTCACGGGCGCTATTTGGGTTGACCCTCGGGGTGGGGACCCGTACCTTCGAAATGGAAATGTGGGAGGAGCCCCCCCCTTCCGCGAGCGACTTCATCCCGCGATCTGTCTCGCTTGAGCCGCCCTTTCCCACGCTACGGACCGGGGGGGGCGAACGGGCCGCGTCGGAGTTCGAGCTTGTAGCTCGGGCTCGGGCTCGGGCAGGACAAATCGGCCCTCTGATTCGGAGATTTGTTCCGTGAATCGATTCACTCAACTGGCCTGTTCGACGACCCTGCTGGTGTTGGGCTTGCTCACCGCAGCCTCGC
>Ga0163146_10006084_pt1 | contig 13842 bp, 6 predicted proteins | sample OliLakLV19MP7G1_FD_148648 | JGI IMG/M metagenome (GOLD analysis project Ga0163146, IMG submission 148648) | Freshwater microbial mat bacterial communities from Lake Vanda, McMurdo Dry Valleys, Antarctica - Oligotrophic Lake LV.19.MP7.G1 | ecosystem: Environmental > Aquatic > Freshwater > Lake >... | reverse complement strand
TTCCTCATGATGACGCGTCCACGGATAGCCGCAGCAAGAAAACATCGCTGCGCCGCCTGGACTTTTTAGATCCCAATGGCGAGTCTCTTGGAACACTGTACCTGGATCTAGAAAAACGAGACGGCAAGTATGGTCATGCCGCCCACTTCACGGTCCGATGTGGCTGTATGCAAGAGTTTAACCCCGACGCAGCGACGCCAGAATTTCAAAAACCAATCATCGCATTGGTCTGTAACTTGTCCAATTGCACCAATGGTGGTGACTCCATTTTAACACACAGTGAAGTGGAAACCATCTATCATGAAATGGGTCACTTGTGTCATAGCATGTTGTCGCGAACGAAATATCAACACTTGTCCGGCACACGGGCGTCTATGGACTTTGTCGAAACTCCCAGTCATTGGATGGAAAATTATGTTTGGGATCCAGAGTTTTTGCAAGTTCTCGGTCGTCACCATGACACGGGCGCTGTGATTCCTCCCGATCTAGTGGATCGACTACGGCAGTCACGGTATCAATATCATGCCATTGAACGACAAAATCAGTGTCTGTATGCTGTCTTTGATCAGAAAATCCATGGTGTGCCAATCTTGCCGGCGGGTGCAGCGCCCAATGCACGAGTCAACACTACGGAAATATTTGCAACCTTACAGCGTGAACACGGGGTCCCGTATGCGGAAGGGACCCACTGGCACAGTCGTTTTGGTCATCTGGTGACCTATGGCGCAGGCTACTATGGGTACTTGTACTCGCAAGTGTTTGCGGGTGATATTTGGAGAGAGTGCTTTGAGGGAAACAGTATGAGTCGGGATGCGGGGGATCGAATATGGAAGAAAATGCTCATCCATGGTGGAGCCCACGACCCGCACCTCATGCTGGAAGACCTATTGGGACGTCGTCCTCGCTTTGGTATGTGAGCCAGTGTGTAACTAGTCTTAAATAGTAGATTAACTGTGCTACTCAGCGAGTCTATCTACTCGTGGCCCGCTGGGCCTTCTGACTATGCATCTTAAGTAAGCAAGGTTCATAAGTAATACAGGGCGTGCAAAGGATTCAGATCGGTCGAATCAAAGCAAGTACGGTGTGATTCCATCTAGGGGGAAACATTTCGAGGGACAGAAGAACAGAACGGATACAAGCTGACCTCTTTAGTTGGCACAAGCTTTCTTCGGAAGAGTACGAGTGAAGGGAGATGAGTGGGCCCACTTGTAGTAGCACAAGGCCCAGTGTGGAGAAAGAGATTTCTGTCTCTCTCCAAGTAGCACAGAGTCTCTTCTTCAACAACACAGAGGTGGAACGAAGCAGGGAAGTTCGTTTGCAACCACCGGAGAAGAGCAAGTTGCCCTGGGACAGCGACTTCAATACTATAGTCTTTCGCTGTTCTTCTTGCTTGGCGACGCTCGGCAGCCATTCCACTGAACCAGCACCTCTATGTGAAACAGGATCCTTGCTTCTGCAGAGCAACAAGAGTAAAATGAAGCGATGACGGGTCATTGCCTGTTGTGACGAAACAGACGGAGGATATCATTGTTGCGAGACCGATTGCAGGCTTGGTGACGAGGCCTGGCATGCCTCTGCTGCATCATGACAGCGCTCCAAAATGGTCCCCGCTAGCTAGACCAAGCTAGACTGTGGTTCTGAACAGAGAGTTTTCAGGCCCACTTGTTCCAGGAGGTGTGTAGCCAACTGATGGCTCAGAATGAGCTTTCTCGCAGTAGAGCAGGAACTACATTTCCTCCTAGTACTGATACTTCTTCAACGTACGACTAACGAGAGAACTAGAGTTGGTTTGTGTTCAATTTGTAATTTTATAATTATAGACACTTCACAACCATTATCGTTCATTACACCATTGCGGTGTGTAAGTCGAATCAATCAATCAATATTTCGCCAGAGTAATCTGACAATCACGCGTCTATCGCTGAGTACAGCGATACGTCAAAAATGTAGGCAGTAGCCGGCACCATTAGCCCCTTCGGTTCAGTTCAGCTCCGAACTAAGCATGCCCCCTATGTGCTCGACCTTCTGTTCAAAGCAGGAGGACTTGCCACCGCTTCGTCCTCCGTCATATTTTCAATCATGAGCGACGAAGACGAAGGCAGCCGCCGAATGGATTCCAGCCGTTTCATCTGCATGGACGGGCGACGGGCACCGCTATTGCGTCGAATGACGGGCGAAGCGCAATCCATCACTTTCTTGGTCAAGGAGGAAATGCTGCTTCTGCGAGTAGATTTGGCGGCACTGGTGGGGGTAGTAGAAGTGGAGTCCATGGTTCAGATGTTCGAAAAGAAAAAGAGTTTGTTGAGAAGAGTGTTTTTTTCGTTGAAGTCGGGAAGTGAGAAATGAAAATTGTGAACTCAATGCATATGCCGGAAGGGTAAAAAAAGGGGACTACGAATCGAAGAATTGTTTGATGATAGATTTGAAGAAGATAGTACGCTAAAGCCACTACGTCATACTGGAGTAAATGGTTTGAAGTTCAACGGCAGCTGGTCTAGTTAGCTAATAGTAGCTAGCTAGAGTGGTCTAGTTAGCTTTTATTTGCCGGTTCCAGTCGAAAGCCGTTCGATTGCCGAATGCAGTCGGACTGCATCCTATCCTTTTTCCGGGCATATATATTCTAATCATAATTCTAAAGAATTCTTCTCGCATCATTTTTTCAACAGCACTTCACTACTACTTCTAGCTAGCTAGTACTGTATGTACTAATAGTATCATTTTTCTCGACAGCTGACGACCGTCTTACTCTTACGACTGTTGAACAAATGACGAAAAGTCAGTGGTTGTTTTTTTGTTTTTCACTTACGAACGCAGTCATAAGTCGTGAATTCGTTTTATTCAATATCCGCCTATTTAAGTAAATAGTTGAGAAAGACATTTCGTTAATCGACAAGAATGCTGAAATTACGGACACGTAAAAGACCGGAAACTGTCAGATTTACCGGTAAGAGTCTGTAGGAGACTACTAGGAGTCAGTACGACGTTGTAACTTTTATGACGTGGACGATTGATGATCTGGCCATTGATAATGTACGAACTTCACTGGATGCCTGGAGTTCTTACTGCACTGTTTTTACCGGAGCACTGTCCATCGATAAAGGACTTCCATAAGTTCCATTATTCAAGATGATAGTAGCATTGTACAGTACTTTCTTTGCTAGTAGACCTACTGTACTAGTAGCTACTGTAGCTAGACTGCGTTCCCCACCACTGTTAAAAGAAACTTTGGAGTCAACGAAGCCCTTCCCAGCTTGAAGTTTATATGTAGACTAGCTAGAGTAGTAGTAGACAAATTTACCAGAAGCTACCTACTACTGTAGAGCTTCAGGTAACTAGCTATCTATTACTCTACTAACGGCAGAGTAGTCAGTGGTTGTTGATAGATGATAGACAATGGTTTTTCGGATACCAGCTCGCTAGCCAGACACTATCTAGCCTGACGCCCTTCCCATTCTGTTCAAGAGATGCGGTTCTTCCGTCGGATCATCCACCGAAAGTGCGATCTGTGGATCCGCCTGAGACAATACCATTGCAAGAATGATCACCTGCAGCGTAGCCCATCCGTAGCTGTCGTCCTCTTCGTTTGAATCGAATCTGTGACGACGGATTGCCACCCATTGCCTTTCTGCTACCTAGCTATCTAGCTAGATGTTCCAGGACTAGGAGCGAGTTGTGTCATTAAGCTAAATGTCTTTTTTTACTTCCTTCATTTCTATAATTTAGTCGGGCATGCGCCCCATCATTTCTCTTATAGCTTGAATGTCATTTGGATCTTCGCCATAGTCGGAGAAACACGCCCGGCAAATGACGAACCCTCGCCCCGAGCAACTCGTACATTGGATCGAACGCCCTCCCATGGCCACATACTGACCCATACCATCGCAATTGGGGCAACTCACACAACGCGTGTCGTTGCACACCTTGCAGCCGCCTGGTGCTGGTAGTGCGTCTTTTACTTGGTCGTCGTTTTCGGTCGTTGTCGCCTCGTCCGTAGAAAGTGCATTCCAAAAGCCCCGAGCTAGATTGCCTGCAACGAGAGAAAAAAACGAAAACGTTGTTTAGGGGGGAAGGGGGGAAAACGTGTTGATAATGCCATGTCGTAGCCCATAAAATATCACATCACATCAAAACAAGTGGGAAGCCTAATTATGCATCGCATTGGATTTCCGTGGAGGTGGCCCAGCGTGTCGTGTGCTACCTAACTAGAACTAGAAATCCCTAGCTAGAACGTAATTCACAGAACGTGACAGTATGATACATACAGCAGACGATGACATACCAACCGCAGGACCACCTAGAAAATAGACGGGAAGGATCCAAAGAGGAAAGAATCCCGTTTCTCCTAAATCATTGTAATGGTATCCACCACCGGGTGGCATGAGATGTGCTCTGGACAAGGATAGTAAGCCGATTTCAATCAGGGGTCCACCCAAGGCCGTGGCACAGCTGGTAAGGAATCCGGCCATAGATCCATCCAGCAGTAAAAACGCCACGGCCGCGTAGACCGACATGAGATTGAGAATGCCCGTCCGATCTACCACTTCCGTGGCGACCAAGACAGCACTCAACCAATATTGAAAGGTAAACATGGAAATCCCCACGAGTATTTTGGGCGGTGATGGTTGTTGTTGTTCTGGCAAAATATTTTTGGCAGTGTTGGCATCCATTGTAGTGGTATCCAGGAAGAAGGCGTCCAAGACAATGTAGAGCCATCCAATCAGCCAACCGGCCACACCAAACAATATGGGGACCCACCACACGGTAGTTAAAGCAGGAGGATTAGGAGGCGATTGTTGCCAGAGTGCTGCCGTGAAGGGTTCATCATATGCCAAAACTCCAAAGGCCGAATGGTAAGAATCCAAAAAGGGGCCTAATATCGCTCCACAGAGTGCCATAATGCCAGAAAAGGAAAGTGCTCGTGTAGGATTGTTGGTAAGGAGGGTTGTCACCAAAGAGGAATCTTTTTCATCGTCATTACTGTTGGGTTTCTTCTGTTCATAAAGTATCATCCCTTTTCTTGCAGTTAAAAATTGATTCTGAGAAATACAAGCACGATTCCTCCTCTTCGTAGCAGTAGAACGAGCAGTTGGCGGTGGTGGAAGTCGGCTGTTTTGAAAGGCAGCTACGGATGCAGCTTGACAAAAATCCCCAACAACAGTGACCACCACCATCATCACCAATCCGTTGTTTCGACTTTGCATCATCATCTTTCTGGATATTTTTCGGGAGATACCAAGAGGATACTTGAAGCATACACTCTTGTGAGTACTTAGTAGATCTTTGAGCGACCTGCTTCACTTTCAATCTGCCATATACGTGTACATACAGTACTGCTAGTACTCGTCGATCTACAATGTCATGGCATAATAGAGGTGGCTACGGTACTGAAAGGAGCAACTACCACTAGCTAGTACTGAAAGCAGCAACAACAAATGTTGGAAGAGCGTTGTTTGTTTCCTGGATTGTGACGATGACACCCAAAAAAGATGATCGATGGATACTATATGACACATCGGTACGTACTAGTACCCAATTCATAATCAGGTACTTGAGTTATTAGTCCCGAATGGTATTTACGTGAAGAGACCACCTTGAATCCAGTCCCACGTGGCTATTGCCGTTGTTTCTTTATTTCCGGTACTCTACACACTACTTAACTACTGTAGCAGCTAGCTAGTACTTTTTGTACTTTAGCGTATCCTCGAGGTTCAACATGATCGAATGCCAACTTGGTGAATCTTCGTGATTTATTTTCGAACTGCTGTTCGTTCTCTGATACTAGTAGCTAGCTAGCTAGTAGTACTACTACACGGTAGTGATTATTGGTAGCAGCTGCAACTAACTACTAGAGTAGAACTCGTATCAGTCGCCAACTACTAGCTAGCTAGTCTAGCTACTAGGAGCAGTTCATAGCGAAGCCCTGTCGCTTTCCTCTGTTGTGGCAGTCACCTACAACACTTCTGTTCACTAACGAGTGCGATTACTGTAACTCAGCCATCGACCGTCCGCGAGCTAGTGATACTTGCTGTCTTGCTAAATCCTGCAATTACATACTAGCAGCAGCAGCAGCAGCAGCAGCGAATGGGAAATGTCGGGCGTCACCCGCCACTTGGCCAAGACCTTGAAGCGTTGTGTCCCCTTGCCTACCTTGAAGCAGGGGAGTACCTTGACGGTACAATGCTCCTCCAAGCACCAAAAGGTAGCAGTACGTATTCAATCCGCCTGGAGAGATGATGGTCATGCTACATTCACGCAATACGTGGATGACAAGAACAACCGGATGATGGACATGGTGGTGTCACAAGAACATGACAAAGTAACATCCTTGGGGCGTGCCGAATCTCATGTATCCATTCTTCTGCAAGATGTGCAAGAAGGAGCAACCCAAGCTGCCATCATGGAGGAAGGCACAACGACCGAAGAAGAAAGTGCTGCTGAGACTGTAGCCGACGACAACTATTCGTGTCACGTCACAGTCCAAGTACCGGAAAAGGTCAATCTCATTTGTGAACTGAAGCAGACTGGCGGTTCCATTCACGTGGAAAACAAAATTGAAGGAGATGTCAAATTGTTTACCAATCACGGTTCCATTCGCGCCAAAAAGTTAAGAGGTCACACCGTGGATCTGGAAGTTGCTACGAGCAGTAGCCCCTCATCGGACACAACAACGAATGATGATGACGGACTCATTTATAGCTCGGATCTCTTGGAAGCCGAAAAGTTACGGATCAACTTGCCAAATGGTGGGCGCTTTCGGGCCAAGCGCATTCATGGAGATACAGTTGATATCAAAGTTTCATCGGGACAGCAAACATCGACAACGGAGCAACCAACAACACCAACACCACTGGATGACGATGACGAAGGGTCGTTGGTAGATGTGAGCTCCATGTACGTGTCGGGGAGAGGTGGTGCTCACGTGTCCTTGGATGGTGGATTGCAGCCTCGGAAACGTGCCGTGCGCATCAAGTCCCATCATGGTCCAGTGTTGGTGAATGTGACGGGAGTTCATATACCCACGGAAAGCATGGATACTAGTAGTTCTGGCGATGGTGATAGTAGTGGTGATAGCGGTCCAGTGTATCCCATGGTAGAACTGGGGAGTGTGAATGGGAGCTGTGAAGTGACTGTCCGTAGTATTGCTGTTGGGGATAAAGAAGCAAACCACGACGACCCTGATTGGGTTGCCTGTCAAGTTCACTATGACAGCATCTCGCCAGAGTCGATCAGTCTTTTGAACACGGAACGGGGCAATATTGGACTTACGTTTGATCGCAAGTTAGAAGCTGATCTCCGTCTGTTGTCGTGTTCGGATAAAGCTTTGTTGGAGAAAACGGCGACCATATTGGTAGAGGAAGACGATCCAGAGCAAATCAAAGCGGCAATCTTTGGTAGTAGTCCAGAGGAGTCAACTTCCAATTCACCAGAGGCAGCAGAGTCCCGCATTTCCATCCAAACGAACTCGTTCACAGAAAGCCGGTCTTACAGTTCGCCCGACAACAACATGCAATACACGGAAGGTTGGGTCGAAAACAAAAGTCACGAGCCGGATAGCCGATTTGAAATGAAGACGCGCGGAGATACGGGGCTTGGAAAGATTCGCCTCGACGGTGCCGCAAATCAAGCCTTGAAGCATTTTTCTTCGCCCCAGGCAAGCAGCAGTAGTGGGGAGAAGGAAGAAGTGTCCGTATACGATACAGCTCGGCCACTGATTGTAGCAGCAACAACTGGGAACGTGTCTGTGGACACATTAAGCTGGCTGGGTGCTATTGCCAGAAGATATGGTCTTGACGAGAAGGGGCGCTCTCTGGGAAGACAAGCCACAAGAAGGGGGCGCGTCGTGCTTCCTGTGGATGACGAGTAAATGCGTCTCCTACCTCTTTGTACAAGCTAGCAACTCGACAATCGTCGCAACACGCCCATGGTTTGGCGTTGAACTGCTGTAGGAAGCAACGCGCCGCTGCTGTCTTTGCAGGAAGCGACAAGAGGCACCACCCTCTGCCCCCCTCTATCCAAATCACTTTTTGATTTGGTAGGATCCTTTCGTGTCCTTTGACACTGAAAGAAGGAACAGGTACGTGCGCATGGGATTCGATGGTGTACGTGTATGTCTACGTGACGCAACCTCGACAAGTATATCACAGTAAAAACTTGAGGCTCCTTTCCATGGGGTTTCTCGCTGTTTGTCAGAGGAACATTAACATCCACACCCGCGACCAACAGCTTCTCAGAATGTTTTTTGCCATTCTAGAAGTATAAATGTTCGGGCGTCATCTACGATTCAGTGCGGCAGCTATTGGAGCCCTGTATCTTCGAATAGTTTTTGTGTTGTCGTCGAACATCTCTGGAGGCATTCAACTAACTAACCAACCTTCTTGTTGCATCTACTGATCGATCGACAACCAGGGTTATGCATGGAAACGAAGAAGCGGTGAAAGCTGCAGTTATACGAATCACAACAAAAGACAAGTTACGAAAGATGAACGACAATAGAGGATACAGCAGCAGTAGGTGTGAACCGACACTACAAAGATGGTTACATGTTAACTGTTCTGAAACAGTGTTCTCGGGTCTGAGCCATCGGGGATGATGGCGAGGCGTTGGATTGTCTAAGAGTTCCAAGAATTGCCATGCTAACCACATGGTAAGTAATGCTTCGTCGCCAAGGACTCTGCTGAAGACGCACTTGTTTCTTTGCTGATGGCTTTGCTTGCTTTATATACTTCAGACAGTTGGATCCATTGGCGCGATTCTTGCATGGATGGCATCTTAGTGCAAGATGCGGTAACACTATTGGGCGGTACATGTACTGTGCGGGGGAAGGGGGATTCGTTCAGGACGTACTTCCCGTTGCCTTCCCAGCAGCAGCAGCACTTCGGGTACCGTAGTTCTTCCCCAGACTCTCAGGCGAGGATCCCTCCTCGTTAGCATCTTCTCGATCCAACCACTCTACGTTGCTGATGCCAAAGTCCAGCAAGGCCTGTCTTGCGGCATCAGCGTGGAAAGTCAGTTCTTGAAATTGCACAACAGGATTTTGATCGGTTGGTATCAGATCCATAAAAAATGAAGATCCCATTTCCATTCGCTGGGTCCTTGAATGTATCGACATGAAGAGCTGCTCACACATGGGGATGTGGACACCAACTTCCACACAAGGATCTATGTTACAATACTTGATTTTCACCACAGATAACTCTCTGCTGTAATGACACACGCACAAGTGGTCGAACTCCCCGACCTTTAGTTTCACAAAGCTGCCAATTCTGATTTCACAACTTGGCAGGCTGGAAAGCAAACAGGCCGTGGTGGTCGTCCTGTCCTCCTCCACCTCGGCCACCTCTCTTGTGGCCTTCGCGTCTCCGTCTTCTTTATCTGCAGTGGCAGTGGTGAATGGTACCTCCCACCATTCTCCAGACTGTTCGCTTGGATCATAGCGGCCTTTGGAGAAATCTGTTTGTACATAGACAGGAGATCCTCCTGGGCCCGTAATGGCGATCCTTCGTGCACAGCGGAGTTGTGCCTTTAACTTTTCATTCTCTTGCAGTAGATCGGCAATCACCTTATCTCGCAAATGAGCGGCCACAAAAGGCCCCAAGTCGCTCATTGCTGCACCCACAACAACGACACTATTATTACTAATGCTGCTTATCTTCTGCTATTGTAATGATACCAACGGATATCTTTTGTGCCATGCTTCACGTGACTCTTACACACATGTACCACGCCGATAGTAGCTACAAGACTTTTTGTTGTTGGATACGATGAATCTTGCTGAAAGACCAACAGGTGGCGCCGTGTGATCTATAAACCGCACTAATAGCTACTAGCTAGCTAGCTAGCAGTACTGCTGCTGGTAGTTGCTTGCTAGCTAGTAGCTAGATATCGCCTTGGAGGATCCAGGCGGCCGCCACCTTGTCACCACCAGGCCAGTCAGACTCGACTGCGCTCTTCTCCCCGGTCCAAGTGTTGATTTGGTTGTTACGCACGTGGCGATCATTTGATGGTTGCTCCAACGTAGGAAAAGTACTGGTACAATTGTATCTTTCACTCTGTGGTGGAGACCACACATTTACGATCGGCATTTCCCATTGCTGACGACGACGTGACTGGGTGCTACAGAATCAGTTTGTGACTCAGGATGTGTTCTTCGACTGCCTTCTTCCTTGTTCTGTTGATGTCTGTCCGGGACACCGTCAGGTTTTCTCTCAGTTCATGTTACTGTAGTTAGTCATGTACTAGACCTAGTTAGTGGTAGAGTTGTAGTGGCAACTTCATGGCAACAGCAAAGAAAGGGCTACTGTACAGTCAAAGCAGCTGCAATCCACATTGTTTCAAGCCCAGGCAAGAGCTGTGGCTATTGTTGCTACAGCACTGTGAAAACTAGCACCATGCAACGGAGACATCAATGGCTCAATCAACAAGCTCTCTTTGGGGTTTGATGTTTGGGAAACAAACAAAACATCAAAACAAGGATTGAATGGGCAGCAGAAATGCTAGCTGCAGTAGGACCATTTATCAATGCACTTGTCTTGCACCATGCAATTTATGAGTCATTTCAACATGAGCCAGAACAAGCATCATTGGCTCTAAGAACATGATAAAAGGTCTGACAATCTAATTTGTTCTGATGCATCATGCTGCTGACTTTTGAGTCTCAGCAGGCTGCTGTAATCAGTGTCATGTCGAATAGTAGCAATGCATGTTTGGGATAGATCACAACATGCTGTTTCTTCACTTTTGCTGCCATCAATGTGTGTTCTGTTAAGCAACACCCTTTTTACATCAAATGTCTCCCCACACTTTGAAACCTCATGTAGATGTCATGGTCAGCCTTGTGATGGTCGCCAACTTCATTTTTTGGCATTCATATAGGCAACCCCGCTGATGTCAACTTTGGATGCACCATCACATCAGTGAACCATGACTTACAACACTACTGCACTTTAGTACCAAATGGATGAGCCATTTAGCATGGACACGAATAAGAAAAGGACAATCTACTTGTGCAAAAAAAACCTTTGCATCCATTGAAAGATAATAGAAAAAGAGCTTGTTGCACCTATGATCATTTTTGCAGGTGGCTACTGGTAAATGTAACAAGGTAGATTTTAATTGGCCAGAAGCAAAATTGCAATGGTGCATTTAAACATTGGGGCACCTAATCAAACTACAATAGTAGTAGATTACCTGCTGCTAGCAACCAACCACTTTGCATTTATATCTTTCTACATGTCCGGCAGCGTCAAAGGTTGCTCTAGCTGCCATTCTTCCTCAGCTCTTTTGGAAGCAGCGCCTAATAACTTGGAAGCTCGCTTGGTGGGTAAATCGAAGACTGCGGAGCCATCGTCACAAATAATCACTCTTCCCAGCTTTCCTGATCCCAATTCTTTGCAGCTTTTGATCACCTCAGGAGGTGACACTGGTTCACCGCTCTTCATAAAAAAGCGCAGAGTGCGGTCTGTCTCACTTCCAGAGAGCAAGGACGCGTGTTGTTGAAATGGTGATATAGACGGATCCAAACTCGATAGAAGAGCCATGGATCGAGCAAGGTATTCTACAAGCTCTTCTGGGTTGGAAGTATCGAGACTCTTCTCCGTTTCTAGCACCGTTCGGAAATAGGATATCAAATCACTTTCAGCAGGATGGCCGTCACCCAGTGAAATGGATTGTTTGGTCCTTTCATAGGCTGCTACTGCTACCTCTGCCGCCGAAGGCAAATGCTTGGCTAACAGTGGAACTCCAAGCTGATCTTGAATCTCGGCGGCCAAAGGTGAAATTAATTTTCCTTCACCCAATGCGATATCATACAGCATAACTGCTTTGGGAGATTGCTGCGAAATGCTGTTGGAGCTTGCTCTTGTGCCCGACCGGACTCTTCCAGTTCTCCCAGTTCGGTGTGTGTAGAGATCAGTAGAAAACGTCCCTTCTTTGCCCGCGATTCTTGGTACGCCGAATTGGATGACGAGATCCACCGCTAGATCAATTCCCCGAGAGGCCACATCCGTTGCAACCAAAACTTGGCAGTCCCCTTTGAGTGCCGTTTCTCGGATGTTGGCCATTATTCTGGATCTTGCGCTCTGAGCCATGTCGCCATGCAGCACCCTAACAATCCCGTTGGAGCGTCTTGCGGATAAAATGGAAGCAACACTTTCTGCTTCCGTTTTTGCGGCCACAAAAATGATTGTGAGCGTGGGTGACAAAATGGAAATCAAATCTGCGGCAACAGAAGGTCTGCAACTTGACTTGCATGCCATGTGCCAGTGTTCAACGAGTTTGGATTTTGTAGACACCTGTGATAGTGTTGTCGATTGTTGCTGCTCTGTCCCAGCATTGCTTTCCCCATCTGATGGTTGAGTAGTAGTGTCATCACTGTCACTCTCATCTCGGTTCACACGAATGAGTGCGTCGGGCGGTATTTCCAACTCTTTGGCGAACTCAACAACGTTTTGATTGACCGTGGCTGATACCAGAATCATTTGATAAAGAGCATCCTCCTCCCTGGCACCCACGGCAGTCTCTAAATTTTCTAGAATGGATCGAACATCGGGCGAATCCGCCTTGTCCAACAGAGAATCTGCTTCATCCAATATCAATGTGGAAATTTGAGAAAAATCCACGTGGCCTTCTCGTGTCAACTCTCGGAGACGTCCTGGTGTACTGACTAAAATTTGGGGTTGCATCTTACGCAGCATATCTACGTGTCGTTCAATTGGAACCCCCCCAAAGACGGTAGCACAGGATGCTGCTGTGGTTTTGCCGTTGAATTTTCCAAACTCCCTCCCGACTTGCTGTGCCAACTCTCTGGAAGGAGCAAGAACAAGTACGGATGGCTTGTTGGGCATACTACTCTGTCGCTTTCCTCTTCTTTGTCCTTTTGGTTGCTGTTGTTGTTTGTCAGTTGGATCCTCCTCCAACATCAGTCTGGCAAGGACAGGCAAGACAAATGCCAACGTTTTCCCCTGGCCCGTAGGTGCTTGCAATACCGTGTCGAGTCCCTCATGTATTCGTAAAAAGGATTTCGTCTGAATCGGTAAAAGACTAATGATTTCTTTCTTCATCATTTGGTCCGCCAGTGTACGTGGAATTTTCTCAACAATGTCAGCATCCACGCTTTCATCCAATAATCTACGTAGTTCGACAATGTCATCAATGGTTCGATACAAATCTCGAACAGCAGGTAAGGCCGAGTCGTCGTTGTCCTCTTTTGTAGGATCCTTTCCACTTCCAACTTCCTCAGAATCATCACCATGATCAATTTCTTGCATTGCACCATCATTAGCAGCATCCTCAAGTTCGTGTCGAAGGGTATTGTCATCATCCTTTTGTTCTTTTTCTTCTTCTTGGTCATCACTATGTTGGTGATGGATGCTTGTCTCAAGAATGTAGTCAATGAGATCTTGTTTTCGTTTGAGACGGGACTTTAATCCCTTTTCTAGGACACCATTGGAATCTTGTACAATTTTCCACAAATCTGGAATGGTCTTGTCTTGTAAGGATGATGTCGATGACGGAAGGGCTTCTTGGACAGACGCCAAACACAAGGCAGTAGCACAGCCTTTTCGTCTCGTCTTGTTTTCCAAGCAACCAACGAAATAGAAAGGAAAATTGTTGTTGCCCCCACAACTGTTACGGAATATTATGGGCGTTGGCAGCGGTTGGAAAGAATGAGAATGGTAGAAGCCCTGTACTGTTTTTATTGTGGCTGCCAACCACAAGAGAACCATCCCTGATAATACTGCATGATGTGGTATTATAGAAAGGCAATCATAACGACGACGAGGTTTTCGGCTGTGTATTCCACCGCATGATTTATAATGATGATGGCAAGAAGGACCCTGTTTA
>Ga0163146_10006081_pt1 | contig 13847 bp, 14 predicted proteins | sample OliLakLV19MP7G1_FD_148648 | JGI IMG/M metagenome (GOLD analysis project Ga0163146, IMG submission 148648) | Freshwater microbial mat bacterial communities from Lake Vanda, McMurdo Dry Valleys, Antarctica - Oligotrophic Lake LV.19.MP7.G1 | ecosystem: Environmental > Aquatic > Freshwater > Lake >... | reverse complement strand
AACGCGCACGGTTTAACTGCGAGGCGTATCAGTTCCCCGTTTTGTTCCGTGTGCTGGAATGGCGACGCGGTTGGGATTCCATCGCTCGCCGAGTCCGCGAACACGTCTCTCCACTGTCGCCTGCTCGACCACCGAAGGACATGACGTGGTCTGTCCTCATCAAGGACCGCCTGCGGGTCCATCAGCTCGGACGAAGCTTGATTCGCACGTCGACAGCTGCGCGATGAAGTCGTCGAGTAAGCGGGGATGCGGGAGAACCACCAGTCCGGTTTGATGAGGGGGATGGTCGTGTGAATCACACCCATCCCTACTCTCCCATTGTGCGTTGGCCACTGTGCGTTCCAAAGTACTGCGCTTGAGTGGATGGTGCGAAGGCGGATCAGAATCCGGATCTCCGCTTGCACCGAACGCTCATGCATGAGGCTGACAAACCATCAGCGGAAGGTTTGCAACGTATTGGTTATCGGGTCGGGCGGTGCTGGCATGCGTGCGGCAATAGCTGCAGACGCAGCGGGCTTTGATGTCATAGTGGTCGGCAAGCGCGCCAAGGCAGACGCACACACCGTCTTGGCCGCGGGCGGGATCAATGCCGCGCTCGCCACCGTCGATCCAGAGGACTCGTGGGAGCAGCACTTCACCGACACCATGCGAGAGGGGTACGGACTGGGCGATCCGCGCGCGGTCGAGTTGCTCGCTCGTGAGTCACCGGCGGCGGTCCGTGAACTCGAAAACTGGGGATGCGAGTTCGCTCGATGTCCCGACGGGCGAATCGATCAGCGATATTTTGGTGCCCACACGTATCGGCGGACTTGCTACGCCGGCGACTATACCGGTCGTGCGATCGTGCGGACTCTGGTGAAGCGGCTGGCGCAGACACGATGTGCGGTTGTCGAGAATGTATATATCTCGGATCTCCTCGTGCATGATCAGCGGTGTTTTGGAGCCGTGGGGTTCGATATTGCATCGGGCGCAAAGTTAGTCTTCTTCGCCGATGCGGTCGTGCTCGCCGGCGGCGGACACACGCGGATCTGGCGCCGAAGCTCTTCGCGGCGGAATGAGAATACCGGCGACGGCATGGCCATGGCGCTCCGGGTGGGGTGCACTCTGGGCGATATGGAGCTCGTTCAGTTCCATCCCACGGGGATGGTCGCTCCCGAGGAATGGGCAGGCACACTCGTCACCGAAGCCGTACGAGGCGAGGGTGGGCGGCTGCTGAATTCAGATGGGGAGCGGTTCATGGCCCGCTACGACCCCGAACGACTGGAGCTTTCGACCCGCGACCGCGTAGCGCTGGCTAACTACTCCGAGATCCTTGCGGGTCGGGGCGGGCCAAACGGGGGAGTCTTCCTAGACATCTCCCACCGGACCAAGGAGTTCATCGTTCAAAAGCTTCCCAGGATGTACCGCCAGTTCCTCGAGACTCAGATGCTGGATATCTCCCGAAAGCCGATGGAGGTCGCCCCGACTGCTCACTACTCCATGGGAGGTGTGGTGGTCGAACCCGATTCTCATTCGACCGGAATCGATGGCCTCTTCGCTGCGGGTGAAGTCACCACTGGCGTTCACGGCGCGAACCGTCTCGGGGGCAACTCTCTGGCTGAGACCCTTGTGTTCGGTCGCCGCGCGGGCGAAGCGGCAGCCGAGCTGAGCGCTCGCACTGATGCCCAAGTGCGAGACCGTTCGACTGTGCAGAGCGCGCTGGACCGCCTGGCTGCGATTGTTCGACCGGGATCCGAAATGGCTCGAACCCTGCAGCGGAGGATCCGAGACCTCATGTGGGAGGACTGCGGCGTAGTCCGCTCTGAGGCCTCTCTCCGCGAAGGTCTTCGCAAGCTTGCCGCCGTTGCCGACGCAGTGGACTTGGTCGACGTGCAGCCGTCATCGGAAGGCTTTCAGGATTTGGCCGTGGCACTTGACCTGCGCGGGTCGATTCTCGCGGCAGAAGCGACTCTCCGTTCGGCGCTTGCACGTCGTGAAAGTCGGGGTGCGAACCAGCGTTCAGATTTCCCGCTGCTGGGACAGACGCTCGAGAACACGCGAGTGGATCTCGCCGCCGATGGCACCATGCACGTCCACGCCGTGCCCGTTCCCCGAGCGGCGAGCGACCTGCCGGCATGGGAAACTTCGAAACAACCCCTGTCGCTGAGCGGTCGGCTGCTCGAGTGATTCGGTGCACTCGAAAGAGTGTGGCTACGGTGGCTTTCCTCACCGCGCGGTTCTCTTCCTCTCCCCATCGACGCCTCGTCGATGGGGAGATGTCGCGCAGCGACAGAGGGGCGCGATCGGGAAGGCGAATTGGAGACACACCTTCGGAAGGCGCTCGAGTCGCCCGAACGTGTGTGTCCAGTTGCATTTCTACAGCGCGCCGAAGTCTCCGGCAACAATGGCCGCATGCACTGACTCTCGCACGGATGGCATCGTGTGGTCCAAGCGGCTTCCGCCTAACGCTCCGGTTCAGCGGCGGCGCAAGAGCGCCGTCCGCTGCAACCGGCTGTCATGCGGCACATTATCACTTTCGCGGCTTTGCGTCCAAAAAGTCGTTCACCATCGGGACAATGACGGGTATGCGCATCATCAGCGTCCCGTGTGTTGTGTCGGGCAATATGGCTAATCTCGATGCTGAGCGCGGTCGCATGTCGCCGAAAATCTCCTCGCCTTTCAGGCGGAACATTTCCGAGATGTGCTCGAGCCGTACGCCGTCGGCATCGCCGTGGATGAAAAACATTGGTGCCTTGGTGGCCTTGAGCTTGTCGGCGCCGAAGTCGTACGGCTTCACATCCATCGCGATGACGCGCTTGACGAGATTCGGGAATTCGTCGGGCGTCGGACTCAGTTTCTTGTACTCGGTTTCCATGGGCGAGCCTTTGAGCATTCCCGACGTGAGTTGCGGGAACATGTCGAGCGCTTCCTTGACCCAGCCGTCGTGGCGGAACACGGCCGAAATGCTGACGACCTTCCGCACCTTTTCCGGATGGCGGATCGCACACTGCATCGCGACGCCGCCGCCCATGCTGTAACCGATGAGGTCCGCGCTTGGGATCTTAAGATAGTCGAGCAACGCAGCCACATCGTCGGCGAGGTTTTCATAACTGAAATCGCGGTTGATGTCGGCCGTGCGCCCGTGGCCCTGCATTTCGAGGGCAATCACTTTCCGCGTTTTGGAAAGTTCGCCGATCCACCCGGGCCAGTGCCTTGTGATGGTGCTAAACGAGCCGTGGAGCAGCACCACGGAATCGCCGCTTCCGTAGACCTCGTAGTACATCTTGAGTCCATTGACCGGCGCGTAGCCCGTTGTTGGCTCCTGCTGTGCCGGTACGATCGGCGACGCGAGCGTGGTCAGGGCGAGAACTATGGGCAATACTAGAGCTATTGCCTTCATCTTCTATCTCCGTGAACGTTCCAGTGGGTACGTCGAAAGCGCCGCGCCGCATAACGACCCATGAGCTATGCCGCACGCGTGTGCGGTCGAGGCGGTCGGCCTCGCGAGAATCGTAACCGCACGTGCGCGTCGGCACAAGCGTAGTGTTAGGCAGGCGGTCGTTGAGTCGGATCCGCGATGACTTGTTCGACGCTAATGCCTATGTCACGGGCGAGCTTTCTGAGAAGCGTTGGAGCGATGTCGCGCGCGTGGAACGGGACGGTGGTGCCTCGACCGTCTTGGCGCCGATACTGGCGATGAGATCTCCGCTGCCGAGCTAGCAGCCCGTGGCGAAAGTCATTCGGGCTACGAACGAGGCTGTTAGCCCCCAATATTGAGTGGCTGCGGCGTAGCCGCGACTTGCCGTATCTTGCGGATAAAGCTGCGTCGCGGCTCCTACTCTACAGTTGGGCATCTGGGCCAACATCCTTGTTCTCGCTACCGAAGCACTTTCGCCACGGTGTGCTAGGACAAAGCCGTCTCGAAAAAGCAGCGACTCCACCTCTCCCGGCTTGAGTACAGGTATCGAGCCCATTCAGGCGACTCGCAGCTGCTCGGTGCCGACGAATTGAGCCTCGAGCTTTGGATCGCCGTCCTCGAGGAGCATGGCAACGACTTCGGCGAGGTTGGTGCGTAGCTCCTCGAGTGACTCACCCTGCGAATGGGCTCCTAGCCAGCCAGGAACGTAGCCGACAAACGTGCCGGTCTCCGCATCACGCTCGACGACCGCAGTGAAGGTCTTCGTGATGCGACAATGTATCTGCGGCGCAGGCTGGCACAAAGTGGCCTCCTCCAAGCCAACGACGACCGCACACATGCCGATCTGAAGTCGCATGAGACTCAGCTCGGCCGCGAGTCGAACCGAATTGGCGCGAGCAGGCGTTCGAAGAGCCCTGCCTAACTAGTAATTAACCCGCACCGAGCGGGTACGTGCGCGGAATTAGACTGGTCAGCCTAACACCGCAGCCTATTTCCGTCGGAAACGGCTAACCGCAGGAAGAGTACCGAGCTGTGAGACGTGACGACATTGCCTCGACCCGAAATAGGCTGCGAAACGAGCTGCATAACGTAGATGAGAATGCGCTGACCTCAAGCCGCCGCAATCACGATCGGGGGGGTCTCTTCGGAGGCGTCGGATCCGGCGCTCGCGCCCCCGGAGGGAAGCCCCGAGGGAAGCCAGGGAAGCCAGGGAAGCCAGGGAAGCCACAGCGGCCACACACATTCGGGTGCAGCTCGGCGATCGGCGTCTACTGCTGAACGGTTGAATGAGACGTCAGTCCGAGGGGCGTCGTGCGCCTTGAGGCTGCATCTAGAACTGGCGGGTGGGCGCATGGGTGCTGTCCAGAATGCTGTCCAGAATGATCCCCGCGAGACGCGCGGCTCCTGTCCGCGAGCGCCGACGAGGCGCGAGGCCCCGGCGACGGACGCGGCATGATCGACCACCAGATCCACCAGACGATTGCGTTCGGACACGGCACATGCTTCCTTCCGCGGCATGCCGAAGGATCGGCTGCGGACGTGCGCCTGTCATCGATGTGCCCGGAACATACCGCTGACGTCCCCCCACCACTATCGCGAGGCGCGATGGTCCCCCTCCCCCACAGCGAAGCGCTGTGGGGGAGGATGCAAGCGGCCTAACACACGGGCCGTACGACCCCGCCGCATCCTCCCCCAATTGGCTTTGCATTTGGGGGCCGGGGGACCGCGGCGAAGCGAAGCGCATCGGTGGTGGAGGGGGTGCGCCTGACTGACGTCCCCCCACCACTATCGCGAGGCGCGATGGTCCCCCTCCCCCACAGCGAAGCGCTGTGGGGGAGGATGCAAGCGGCCTAACACACGGACTGTACGACGCCGCCGCATCCTCCCCCAAATGGCTTTGCATTTGGGGGCCGGGGGACCGCGGCGAAGCGAAGCGCATCGGTGGTGGAGGGGGTGCGCCTGACTGACGTCCCCCCAACACCATCGCGAGGCGCGATGGTCCCCCTCCCCCAAGCGAAACCGTTCCGGGAGGATGCAAGCGGCCTAACACACGGGCCGTACGACCCCGCCGCATCCTCCCCCAAATGGCTTTGCATTTGGGGGCCGGGGGACCGCGGCGAAGCGAAGCGCAGCCGTGGTGGAGGGCGTGCGCTCCGAATGTTAGGCTGCTGCATCCTCCCCCACAGCGAAGCGCTGTGGGGGAGGATGCAGCAGCCTAACATTCGGAGCGCACGCCTGTCGCTGAACTTGGCGCGCTCAGCGAGGCCAGCCGCAGCAGATCAGCGCGCTCTCCGGCGTCGCCCCCTACGACCGGCCATCAAGGCCCGTCGAACCGCAAGCGCTCAATCCGCGGAGGCCGCGCGGGCGGGCGCACCGTCGGCTCCATGGCCGCGTTCTCGGCGATGCGTTGCAACCCGGTGATCCGCGCGTTCGCCGAGCGTCTCAAGGCGAAGGGGAAGCCCCACAAGGTCGTCGCGTGCATCCGCAAGCTCGTCACCATCCTCGAGCGCGCTCCTGAAGCGCGGCGAGACGTGGAACCCCGACCGCTTCGCGATTCCAACTGAAGGAGTTGAGAATGGACACAGCCACTGGCCGCTGTGGGTTCTTTGGGAACTGGATGTCGACTCTCTGAAACCCAAGGCCCCAGCGAAGTAGGTCCGGAAAGCGACGTGATGTTTCTTGGGCGACGACGCAGTGTTGCGTCGAGTGATGTCGTTTCGCTAACATTGTCCGTTGCCAGTCCGCACCAACTCGACTCAGGGATAGACCATGCATTTCTGGAGCACCATGATCACGTTGACGACGCTGGCGACGGTCAGCATCGCCAACGGCCAGTCGTTGAACGCCCCCTTCGACGCCAGCTACGCGATTTCTGACTTGGGAACGCCTCCTAGCGTTCCTGGGCCGCTCGGCGGTCTGTTCGTTCGCGCAGAAGATCCCGCCACGCTCCTCATCGGCGGGGCCGCCAACAGCGCGTCCGCGAAGATCTACGCGGTGACGCTCGTGCGCGGCAAGGATGGACACATCATCAGCTTCGCGCCGGAACCGGCGACGATCGTCGCGACCGCGCCGGGCATCGGAGGCGGCGGCATCGATGGGGGTCTCGCGATCGGTCCGGGTGGCGTCCTCTTCTACACGGCGTACAACGGAAACGACGTCGGCCAGATCAAGCCCGGGAGCACAGCACCGGATCTCCTGACCGATCTGACGTCGATCGGAGTCGCGTCGTCGGTCGGAACACTTGCGTTCGTGCCGCCCGGTTTCAACAACGCGGGCAAGCTGAAGCTCGCGTCGTACAACGCCAGTATCTGGTACTCGAGCGCGGTGAGTCCGAATGGTGACGGCACCTTTGCCATAGCGAAACCCACGACACCGATCGCGATCGGCGGTGGGCCGGAAGGGATCCTGTTCGTCGAGGCTGGCAATCCCGAGTTCGCAGTGAACTCGGTGCTGATCTCTCAATACGCAGCGGCGAACGTCGTGGCGTACGACCTCGATGCCAACTCCGACCCGATCGTCGCGACGAAGCGCACGTTCATCAGCGGCGTTGGCGGTGCGGAGGGAGCGGCTCGTGATCCGCTCACCGGCGACTATCTGTTCTCGACGTTCCAGAGCGGCGATCGCGTACTGGTGGTCCGAGGATTTGCCGTTTCGTGTCCGGCGGATCTCAATGGCGACGGCGCCGTCGGTCCCCAGGATCTGGCGCTCCTACTCGGTGATTGGGGCGGTACCTCGTCGCCAGCGGATCTCGACTCTAACGGCGTGGTCGGAGCATCGGACCTAGCGATCATGCTTGGCGCATGGGGCCCTTGCAGCTGAAGTTCATCGTTGTCGCTCTTCGCGCATGGTTCGAAGTCGGCCTGTCGCGGGACTTCTTGAGGATGCGGCAGCCGCCCGAACCACATCGGCACCGTCAGGAAGAACGAGTTTGCGGGTCGTGCTCGGTGAGTGCGAGCACTTCACGTTCGAACACGCTCCAACATGGTTTCGGCACGAGCTTGCGCTTCGCGCAGGGCATCGAGGCTTCCGGGAAGCGACAGCGTCTCAATCTCGCGCCATGCGACTTCGGGCAGATCGTCGCGGAGATATCGCATGCCGAAGTCGAATCGATCACGTCGGCGCGAGGGTCGCTGGTCGGCATGGCGTCGGGCACCCTTTGGCGAAAGTGCTTTTGCAGCGGGCGGTAATCAGCTCTCTTGCCGCAGTCGCATCGGAATCTCTCCGCGTGACGATTGCCTCGCACGACTGCATAGCTACATTTCGGCAATGCGCTTCTCCATTGCCTCCACAATTCTGCTGTTCGTCACTGCCACCGCTCTCGCGATTGCCGCTCCCGTGTCCGCCCAAGGATACATTTGTGCTGAGGGCGGCGGCGGACCCAGTGGCGGATCATGGGCTCCAGCCGTCTTCGGTTGGATGGTGGATCGCGCCGAGGATGGCGGGGGCACATCGAAAGTCATTGTGCTCGGATTGAGCGGAACCGATCCGGCCATTACCACGGCGTTCAATGCGGCTGGTGCCACATCGGTGACCTTCCTTAATGTGACGTCGGCCAACGCCAATTCGGCGGCGACGTTCAATGCGATTACCGCCGCCGACATCGTGTGGATGCGAGGTGGTGACCAGTGGCAATACATCTTGCAGTGGAATAACACTCAGACGGAGGCGGCGATCCGCAACGTCTATCAGGCAGGCGGTGTGGTGGGCGGCACGTCGGCCGGGTGCGCTGTGTTAGGTGAACTCATCTATGACGCGAAGGTAGGATCGGTCACGCCGAAGCAGGCGCTCCAGAACGCCACTCATCCGTTCCTCACCTTTACGGACACCTTTCTTCAGTTGACGCCGGGTGTGCTCTTCGACACGCACTTCACCGAGCGAGGTCGGGTCGGACGGCTCGCCGTGATGCTCGCGAATCGCTGGCAGGTGACTGGGCGTGATGTCCTCGGTGTCGGCGTGGACGATCGCACAGCCCTTTGCGTCTACCCCGATCTGACCGCTGAGGTTCGGGGTGAGGGTGCCGTGACGTTCCTTCATCGCACCAGCAGCTCAGTGAAAAGGGTGGAATCAGGCAAGTCGCCCGTCGTCACACATCTCTCCCTCACGCAACTGACCGAGGGATATGTGTATGACCTCACCACACGGAGCGTCATCGAACGTCCGGCGTCGGCAACTCTTCCTCCACCAAGCACGATCTCGCCGTCGGTGACGGTGCCTGTCACGCTGAACGGGTCGACAGTGTCCTCGCCGCAGCAAGGCGACGTCCGCGTCCTCGACTTCAACAACGATCTCGCGCTCTTCCTTGGCAAGCTTGATGTCGTCGATGGGAACAACACGCTGCAACGAGTTGTACTGAGTGCGCAGACGTGGAACTCGACAGCGTTCGATGAGAATCGCGTCGGCGGTCCTCAATATGCGATCGCCCTCAATCCGCATTACTTTGGCCTGTATCTCGATGGAAACACGCTCGTGAACGCGACGCCGCCGTCACTGCTCACGGCTCAATCACCGGCGAGTGGACTTGAGAGTGCGATCGTCGCCTTTGACAGCCATGGGATGACGAGTCTCGACTTCTCCAACTATGTTTCGGATCCTGGGGACTCCGACGGTCCGCGGCAATCGGTTGCCATCGAAGGCGCGAGGCTCCACCTTTTTCGAAACTCTTGGGGCTATCGACTCGACTTGCACCGGCCCGTCTCGCCGGCTGGAGCGAGCGACATCAATCTGGATGGAACGATTGATGCTGCCGACATGGCGATCCTTCTGGGGCAGTGGGGGCTCAGTGGAACTGCTGACCTAGACGGCAGCGGTACCGTCGACGGTGCTGACCTCTCGCAACTCCTTGGCAGTTGGAGCTAACATCTGCTGAGAAGTTCCGTTCGTGGAAGGAAGATTGGGCACACACGTACCGAGGAGCTTCGGTCGCTCGAACGATTGCGCCCGAATATGTGTGTCCAGTTGCATTCCCCCGCCGCACCTCACTGAGATCGCGAACTCCGACTCAGCTCCAGTTGCCTAGAAGCACTGCGAGATCGGCGGCGTTGACTTGGCCATTGGCGTCGAAGTCCGCAGTGCAGTTCGCTGAGCATCGACCCCAACTGCCGAGGAGAAGCCCAAGATCGCTGGCGTTCACTACGCCGTCGCCATCGACGTCGCCCAAGACGGCTGCGGAGCAGAGATCTAACGAGACGATAGACAATGAGCCTGCGCCGTTGCCTGCGATCGTGTCGAAGTTCGCGCCGATCGCGAACTCCGGCTTGCCGTCGCCGTTCAGATCGCCCAGCGAGCACACCGACGTACCGAACATGTCGTCGACGCCAATGATGGCGCCAAGACCAGGCGTCAGCTTCGAGAGTTTCTTATGCGACTTCACGGTGCCGTCGGCATTGAGGAAGAGCAGCCAGACCGCACCAGCCTGATTGGCGCCGTCGTCGTCGTTGAACGCGCCGACGGCAAGGTCCGGCACGCCGTCCCCATCGAGGTCTCCGGCCGCATTGACACCTATGCCGAAGAAGTCGCTGATGTCGATGTCGCCGTTGAAGTTGCCTTCCGTTGCCGAGATCTTCTGAAAACCCTTAGTAGTTCCGTCTTGGTTGAGGAAGAGAATCCACGCCGCGCCCGACTCAGGTCCGCCGTCGATGTCGCCCCACGCCCCGACTGCAAGATCAATGACGCCGTCTCCGTTCACGTCGCCGACACACGCGACGTCCTTTCCGAAGTTGTCGAAGTCGTTGAGCCCGCCCTGGAAGCCACCTTCCCATTGCGAGATTTTCTGGAATGACTTCACGGTGCCTTCCACTTGCAGGAAGAGAATCCAGGTGGCGCCGCGGTTCGCCCAAGGATTTCCAATCTGACCGTCGTCATCAAGTGGCGCACCTACCGCGAGATCCACGACACCGTCGCCGTCAAGATCGCCGATGGCTGCGACACCGTCGCCGAATGAGTCGCTGATATCAAGTTGCGGTGTAAAGCCGTTCATTTGGCTAGCTAACTTCTTCTTGCTCTTCACCGTGCCGTTCGCGTTCAGGAAGAGCACCCACACCGCACCCTCTCCGATGTTCGTACCGGCGGCGCCGACAGCGATGTCGCGGATTCCGTCGCCATTGAGGTCGCCGAGCGGCGTTACCGCGCTACCGAAGTAGTCTGAATTCTGAAGTCCTGCGCCGAATCCGCCGGTGGTCGAAGAGATCTTCTGAAACGATCCGACTGTTCCGTCGGCCTTCAGGAAAAGGATCCAAATCGCGCCACGCGTAATGCCGCCGTCGGCGTCCCAACTGGCGCCGACCGCCACGTCCTCAATCCCGTCACCATTCAGGTCGCCGATACCGGCCACCGAGTCACCGAAACGGTCGAACGCATCGAGGTTGCCCGTGAACCCCCCCACACCCTCGGTGATCTTCGATGCGTTCAAGACCGCACCTGCCTGGTCACAAGGGTTTCCAGCGAGGGTGACGCAGGTGACCGACGCAGCACACACTGAGGCAAAGCAGCGAAGAAGACGGGTGGACCCGTGATGCATGAGGTGGTGGCCTATGTCGATGGAGTGGAGGGGGAACGAAGGAGAAGTTCGTGGGCGTTCCGCGTTTGATCAGTGCCCAAACGCTTGCGCGACACGCGAACGTAACCCGCTTCACGGCCCATCCCACTCGGTTTTTCAAAAACACCTTTGAAAACTCATTCGCGTGACTGAACCGTGGTCGAGTAGGTTCATGTCATGAAGCCCAAACCGCGGAAGTCGCCCAACGCCGCGCCGCGAGTTTCCGCTCTCGACGCCGAGGCGCGGCAACTCGTCGCACGCGTCTGCACCGCGTTTCACGGCGTGCTGAGCGCACTTGGAGTCTCGACCCTGCGAGCGTGCGATCTTGAGGCGAAGCTTCGACTGCACAAGACGATGGCGTGGAAGATTTTTCGCGTCGCGCACAGCAGTGATCCGCTCGATGAGGCGGGTTGCATTCCCGGGCCTGAAGGCATCGAGATCTTTCTCCGCGCAGCTGCGCGCCATGACGTGCCGGAGCTGCTTCTGCGCGAAGTACGCGAAGCGGTCAAAGGTTTCCGCTCGCTGGCCGAGCTTCATGCGGATGACAGGCCATCGCTCGACGCGATGCTCCGCGGCATGTCCCCGCGCGCCGGCGCGCCGTCCGATCTGCGTTCGGCTCGGCGCGCTGCCTATCGATGTGCGAGCTACACGTGGGGCGAGCAGACTCAGGCCCGCATTCTCAGCGTGATCTACGCTCCAACCGATCCGAGCACGTGTGACGTCGTGACGATTCGCGGAGTGATCGGACTGCGTCGGATGCGCGAGGGCGTGCAACTCGCTCTCACGCGGACCATCGAGCATGACTCGGGTCGGCCGAACGCCTCCAAATCCGGCGCTCAGGCGATCGAGCCTGAAGGTGTCGCAGGAGGCGTGCCGCTTCTTCGAGCGTTCTGCTCGAGCGTCCCTGAAGTCGTTCCGGAAACGCAGCCCGACGGCAGTCTCGTGTATCGCTTCGGCGACGGCCGCGTGGGAAATGCCGCGGCGATTACGGCATTCACCGGCGACATTCGTCGGAACCTCGTCGGCGCCATCCATCGAGACGAAGCGAATGCTATCAATGCAGTGCTCATGCGCGTGCTCAAGCCAACCGCCCTGAGTGTCGTCGAGATGTGGGCACCTCCCGGCCTCTGGCGATGCGCGCCGATCGGGCACCTGCTCTGCGCCCTCGAGCGCAATCCTGTGACGTCGCCACCTGAAACGTGGAGAGAACTCGTGCTGGTGGAGTCTGCGGAGCACCGTGGATGCGGCATCGACGCGGCCGAGTTGCGCGAAGTGCCCGAGTATCCAGCAGTCATCGCACGCGTGTTCTCGAGACTCGGCTGGAACGTCGAAGACTTCGAGTCGCACCGAATGAAGGTCGAGTATCCCGTCGTCGGAACATGTATTGGCCTGACGGTGGAACTGGATCCGGTGCGGAAAGCGAGGTCGCGCGGAGAGACCCGAGCATGAGTTAGCAGCGGGAGGCGGCGTGCTCGCCGAGAGCTCGCCCGATTTCGCTGAGCGACTTCCCCTCATTCCAGCGCCGCCACAGCTCCGCCTATAGACCTCGAGTGTCCCGGTCGTTGCCATTCACACCACATTCCGTTGGTCGAAGTAGAACCGCAGGTGTTGCGATGATCGATTGAACGCACCCTTTTTGATTGCGGCCTTTGCGAGCTACAACTCCTTGTTGATATCCGCGCGAGAATGGAACCTACAGAATTGGTTGACGCGATCCACGAAGGCGACCTCAATTCTGACGCCCGATTGAACGGTGATCGGGCGCGAGGCCGCTGCATTGCGCTCTCGCGTGGCAGAGGCGTACCGCATTCGCGCGGCATCGCTCACGAATTGGCCAATAAAGAGGAGTCGCCATGCATTCACTTCCTACGGATCCCCGCGTCGCACTTCGAGTGTCGTGCTCGCTGCTGCTACTCCTAGCTGTCGCTGCGAGAGCAGGGGCGGATCAAATCCCCGTCGTCAACCCAAGCTTCGAGAGCCCAGCGTATTCACCATGCATCTTCGGCGGCCCGGTTCCGGCGTGGGCAAGCGCCGGTGCGTGGAACCCTGGCTTGGGTACAACCTGCGCGCCGGTCAACGGATTCCCGGCCGGAGTTCCAGATGGCGTTCAGGTCGGCTTCATCAATGCCGTGGGCGTCCCGATCAAGCAAGTGCTCAGCGCCACCCTGCAAGCCAACTCGCCGTACACGCTGCGAGTCGACATCGGTCGTCGCTCCGACGGATTCGCGATGGTGCACTATGCGGTGCGCCTCGTAGCCAACGGCGTCACCCTCGCCGAGGATCCAGGCTTGCTCACGCCGCCGCTTGGAGGGTTTGCAACCTCGACTGTGACGTTCACAGCTCCGACCGGACACCCTCAGCTCGGCAAGCCGCTGGAGATTCAACTTCTTCTCCTGCAAGGCCCGCAAGCCAACTTCGACAACGTGCGCCTCGAGGGGCCGACCGGCACGACGCCGATCACCGGCGACCTCACTAACGATGGCGCCGTCAGCGGCGCCGATCTTGGAGTGTTCCTCGGAAGCTGGGGACCGTGCGCCGCATGCGGCAGCTGTCCCGCTGACTTCAACGGCGACTGCGTCGTAAACGCGACCGATCTTGCGATCCTTTTGGGGGCGTGGACGGGATAATCGCAGCCGCGAAACCAACGACGTGTTAGGTTTCCGCAATCACCTAACACTACAGCGCCCCTTCCGCTCAAGCCGCTGACACCCTCCAGCCGATGAACCTCGCGCCGCACTGCGGCAGGAGGCATCATGAACACAACGGACATCGCGCGAATGTGGCCCGAAATCGAGCGTGATCTGAAGCAGTTCGATCCCTGTTTCTCGCGCGTGGAGCCGCGAGCGCACCTGCGCACCTACGTGCGCGGACAGCTCTCCGACATCCCGCGCAAGTCGATCGAGCCCATCGCACTCA
>Ga0163146_10006080_pt1 | contig 13848 bp, 16 predicted proteins | sample OliLakLV19MP7G1_FD_148648 | JGI IMG/M metagenome (GOLD analysis project Ga0163146, IMG submission 148648) | Freshwater microbial mat bacterial communities from Lake Vanda, McMurdo Dry Valleys, Antarctica - Oligotrophic Lake LV.19.MP7.G1 | ecosystem: Environmental > Aquatic > Freshwater > Lake >... | reverse complement strand
CGGTGCTGTTCCTTTACGAACACGTGCTGGAACAACCGCTGAATCGTATCGAAGGAGTGGTGCGCGCCCGCAGGCCGAAGCGGCTGCCGGTCGTGCTGACGCGCGACGAGGTGGAAGCCGTATTGGCCCAAGTGGATGGTGTTCCACGGTTGGCCTGCACGCTGTTGTACGGTTCGGGGCTAAGACTGCTCGAAGGCCTCCAACTGCGTATCAAGGATCTCGACTTTGGCTGCGGTGAAATCATCATCCGGGATGGTAAGGGCCAAAAGGATCGGGTGACCATGCTGCCGGCTGCGGCGTCCAATGCTCTGCGGAACCACCTGCTGCTCGTACGGAAGCAGCACGAAGCCGATTTGAAGAGTGGGCTGGGGCAGGTCCCTTTGCCGGGTGCCCTGGCCCGAAAGTACCCGAATGCCGACCGCGAGTTTGGCTGGCAGTGGGTCTTCCCCGCTTCCTCCCACTACCTCGACCGCGGGACGGCAATCCAGCATCGTCACCACCTGCACGAATCGGTGATTCAGAAGGCGGTCCACCAGGCGGCGCGCGGGATTGAGCTTACCAAGCCCCTACGCCCGCATGTGTTTCGGCATTCTTTCGCGACCCACTTGTTGGAGGACGGCTACGACATCCGGACGGTGCGGGAGCTCCTGGGTCATCGGGACGTCCGGACCACGATGATTTACACGCACGTGTTGAACAAGGGCGGGCTTGGGGTGTCGAGTCCCCTGGACCGGCTGCGGAAGGTTGTGGCCAAGGAGACGGGGATTAGGTCGGCCAAGCGGGCGGCCTAAGAACCGGGAGGCAGATTGAGAAGTCCAGCAGAAGTTGTTATAACCAAAGCAGTTGCCTGTGGTGCTCGTCAGCGGCAGTTGCGTGTTAGGCCGACCGGGGCCGGTTTTATCCAGGTCGGGTTAAAGAGGAGTTAGACCGACAAGATCATGAGCGAACTTCAGACCTTCTGCCGCCAAGTGCGTGCTCGGTCTTCCGAGCATCGGGAGGCAATAAGTGCACTTCGTGCATTGCCTGGCCAGATGGTCTCGATCCTCCGCCAGGAACTGGACTCGCTCGTGCGAGTCGTCTTCCTGTTGTCTCAGAAGGATCGGCACTATCGTGATCGGCTGATCGATGACGCCTGTAAGGGGAGAAAGTGGACGCGGCCCGACTCGCGCAAACCCATCACGGACCGCGAAATGGTTGACCTTGTAGACACTCTGCACGGATGGACGAAGTCGGTATACGCGTTCGGATGCGCTTTCATCCACCTCTCGAACCTTCACGACTACAAGACACGAGACGCGCTCGAACAGATTTCGGAAACGGAACGGACCGCGATCCTCGGGCACCTTCGCTACTACCACGGTGGACCCAACGGAACTGCGCCGCGGTTTTCAGACGTCGTTCCCATGCTGCCCGCAGTCTTCGCGAAGATCGCGGACAACCTGGAGTGCTATGTGAAGCAGCTTGAGGAGGACGGAGACCTTGAACGTGAGGCGGTCTAACTCCGGTTTACAGCTGACGAAACCCTCGCTGCGCTCGGGCTCTCGCAGCTGAAACCTGATACGTTAGATGGTGCGCAAAGGAAGGAACATATGACACGCGAGGAACAGGTTGCAGCAGTCGAATCGTACCTGAAAGGCCTGGCAAATAAGGACTTTTCGAAGGTGCCTTTTGCTGCTGACGTCACTTTTGAAGGCCCTTTGACTTCAAAGCTGACCGGACGACAGGCGGTGGTGGAGCTTCTAACAGGTTTGTTTCCAGCCATCAAAGGGATCCAGATCAAACAACACATTGTCGAGGGCGAGTACGTGGCGACGGTTTTCGACTTCGAGACGATCTACGGGGTGATCCCAATTTTTGACCGATTTCAAGTCATCTCCGGCCAGCTCAAAGCGATACGCGCTTTCTACGACCCGCGGCCGATTACCGAGGCACCGAAATGATCCAATGCTTCAAGTTTCCTGGCATGCCATCTAACGAGCGGCTGGAGCGGACCGGCGGGGAAGCAGGCTGCGATGTTCAGGCGTGGGTGGCCGCCGGCCGCTCAGCTGCACGGCGTTAGGCTGCGGGTCGGAGGGGGTGCAATGACGGAACGCGAGATGGAAGACCTAGTATGGGAGCATCCAGAAAAGTTCCTAAACGAACCGCTAAAGCAGTTTCAGCGGCAGCCTGCGTCCGGTGTCGGTCGGGCCGACCTAATATTTCTTGATCGCATTGGTCGTCTGCTTATCATCGAACTGAAGCGCGATACCTTGGAACGCGGGGCGGTTCCGCAGCTCGTCGACTACTTTGGAATGCTCAAGTCCCGCTTCCCCGATAAGTCTGTCGAGCTTATGATCATCGCCAACCATATTCCACGGGAGAGACGCCAGGCTTGCGAGCAGTTCCACATTACAGCCGTTGAGATCCCTCAGAAGAAGTTCCGCGATGTCGCCGAGGAGATCGGGTACGTTTTCAGGTCCGAAACAGCAAATGCCACCCCATCTTCACAGGGCGATAGACTTCCGATAGAGTCTGAGCTTCCAGCGGCCAAAACCCCGACAAATCGAGACGATTTCCTCTACGCACCTTCGAAGACCGAGAAAGGATGGTACTACTGGAAGGGCAAAAACGGGCGCGGCTATTTTCTCGCATTCATCAATGCCAAAGGGAGATGCAGCATGAGGCGTTTTGAGGCAGACGGCGGAGCGTTCTTGGAGCGCGAGTATAAGTCTGGCGACTACCAGGCAAGCTTTGCAGAGTATTTGAGATCTGCACTAGCGCTCTACGTCAGCCGTCAACCGAACCTGGAGAGGGACTGCAAGGCCCGCCTGCCAACTTTTGTGCTCTCTGAACTTAGGCTGCAGGGGCTTGGCAAATGACGTGCCGAATGCGCCTGGCCGTCGACGCGGACACTCCAGCAGTGCCATCTCTTCGGAGTTTGTGGTCTTGGTTGGAGTGCTTTACAATGGTCCTCAAGAGGAAATATGGAAGGCAACATACGCTTTGGAGAGATCTTAGAGGAAGCTGACCGCTTGCCCATGGAAGATCAAGAAACGCTGATTGAGGTGCTCCAGCGGCGTATGCGTGATCGTCGTCGAGCGGAATTGGCCAAGGACATTCAAGAAGCTCAAGAGGAATTTCAAAAAAGCAGTTGCCGCCCGGCCACTGCCGATGAACTGATGCGAGATATTCTTTAGTGAAACGCCCGCTCTTGCGCTCCAGTGCATTTGTTCGGGCTGCCCATAAGTTTGTGAAGAAATATCCGCATAATGCAATCGACTTTCAGTCTGCGCTGGAACTTCTCGAGGTTGACGCGTTCCATCCCCGTCTGAGAACTCATAAGTTAAAGGGAGAACTGAAAGACTCTTGGGCCTGCGCCGCAGGGTATGACCTGCGAATCGTCTTTAGATTCGTCCCGTACCAAGGGTCTGAAGCGATTCTGTTGGAATCCGTCGGCACGCATGACGAGGTCTATTGAATGGCCTAACTCGGCGCTGCAGGCGGCGGCCAAAACCAGGCCGCGCCTGAGCCCCAAGCCGTTAACTGGATCCAGAGTTGGCCGCAAGGTCAGACTTCCTGATCTCGACGGAATCGGCTTGGCACTTTACACCAGAGTATAGATCATTTTGGCGCCGGTTGCGGGGTGGCGGAACTCCTGTGGCGGAACTCCTGTTCCGTCAACTCATGCAGAAGCGCGGCGACGCCTTTGTCATGGGCCGGATTGGCCATTCTGTGTATGCGAACCGTCAGTGTGTTCGCGGCGCTGTCCGGCTCAATGTCGCCGGAGGAAACAAGTAACTCGCGCACCAGCGCTCGCGCCTCGTCTTCCTTCCTCAGGTGTCTTCGCAAGATCGTAACCAGAGCCGTTTCGGCTCGATAGGCAATCCTCTTCACGGAATCGGTGAGGATCTTGTTCAGCGGCGCCAATTGGGTTGGCCGCTGGTCTTCGGGCAAGCTGTCGAGAGTTACTTTCCGCGATACAGCCTTGCGTTCGGCCCGTAGCTGGTCAAGGTTGGCCTGCACAGCTTGAAGCGCTTCGACGGCTTCCGCCTTTTTCTGAACTCCGGCGCCGTCTTGCTCGTCCCAGGTTTGTCGGCCCAGTTTGGTCAGGAGCGTCCGCTCGGCTCGATGAGCGGTCTTGACCGCCTTGTCGAGTTCGCGCCATTTGGGGTTCGCGGCCAAGATCATGCCAGGAATGGCTTCCGTACCGTACTCAACAAGTCCATCAATATCAAAGTGTTCCATCATGTAGGCGAAATAGTTCTCCTGGCGCCATCTGGCGAACATCCGGCCGGCGATCAGGACCGTTCCCAACCGCTGCGCACTCGTGATGATGGCCGTCTGATGACCGGTTTGGGTCAGGCGGCGTACCTCAATGACCGGTATTGACTGCTTGCCCGCGCCGATGCTGGTTTCCCGTATCGCCAGCTTCATGCGTGTGGCGCCGCTCCCGGGAGAGGGAACCTCGCGTTCCGCGAACTCATCTTCCGGCCAGACATCTTTGACGTTTTTGCGGTAGGTCAAGGCGCCGATGCGCTGTTTCCATAGTTCCTGGAACAGACTGTAGGTTGCCCCTTCGCGATCAAAGACGACCACAAACCTGTGCAGGAGCGGATCCTGGTCCAATTCGCCGGGTGAAGGTTGCCCGGGGATGCTTGTCAGCAGTTCCGGTACGATGTCTTTGACCAGACTATCGGCCAGTCCTTCGGTGACGGCTTTGGAGACCACGAAGAAGGGCCGGCCAAGCACATCGTTTACCCAATAATCGGTCGTACCGCGCAGACACAGTTTCTCACGCGAGACGAAGCGGCGAGGCAGGTTTGCCGTGCTGCCGCTATAGACCCGGACATGGCCATCGACATTTCACCCACGCATCCGGCGTGCCTGTGCGCGCCATGGGGGCTATCTTTTCCCGTAAGGTTCGCACCTCGGGTACCCGGTCAAGGCCCACGACTTGGCCCAGTTCTCCCGGCGGAACATGGCGCAATCCTTCCGGCCTGCGAATACGGGCAAGGGCCATGAAGCCCAGAACAACGAGGATATGCAGAACGCTGTAAAATCCCTTCGGGAGTTTGAAGAAGCGATCAATCCCACGCAGCAGTCCGTTCGCACACAGGGCGGGCAATCCGGCCAGCAGTCCGGCCATCTGCACGTCGCGCCCGGCCTCAAAATGGGTCGTCGCACACTCCGCCAGCCCCATGGCGGCGGCAACCCGTTCGGTGGCGCGTGTGCAGGCCGTACCGATAGCGTTTGCCGCCGCAGCGTCTAGCCGGCTACGTTCGCCTTTCGTGCTGGCGGCGTCTTTTTTTTTCCTTCCTCGACCGAGGCGCCGGCCAATTGAGGAATGGCCTTGCGCTTGTGCGCCTTGCGCAAAGTAGATTCTTCAATGCCGGCCCGTCGCGCCACCTCGGCGATGGGATAGCCCTCGGCCAACAGGTGAGCGCATTCCAGGCTTTTGTCCTCCGTCATGACTCTGGGCTTGGAACTCGGGGGCGGGCGGTAAAAAGATGCCGGACCTTCGCTCCGGTACTGCTTCATCCAGTTCATCATGGTGCGATGGGGAATAAGCAAATCCTTCTCCCCATCGCGCGCCCTTACATGGCCATTACCGATCAGGCTCGTGAGCGCAAATCTCCGGCTGTTTTCATCCTCTGCCGCATGCGAAAAATAGTTGTCGCCGCCGACAAAGCAATGACTGTCTGAGCATGACCACCTCTGGCGTGTACCCCGATAGTCCATTTTATGCGATGACCACCTGGTTTCCAGAGAAAAACGTGCCACACCGCTTCCTGAAATACCGCTACAGCCCCGCCCGGATCAGGAAGTCTGAAGGTAGACATTAGTGTTCGAGGGGATGAGTTAAAAAAAGAAGACCTGGCAAAGATCAAAAGCCAATTCATTCGGTGGATTGAGGGGCTGGACGAAGCGTTCGATTAAAACTCTCGATATCAACGACACCGAAGCCCAGCCGTAGCGCCTGGCATCTTATTTTACCTGCTCGCAAACTCCCTACAATCAGCACGTGGCCCCGACTGCATATTCAACCAACACAACAGTAGGACACTACCCCGAATTCTGTGTGTTATAATTATTCACAGTAGTGAATAATTAGTCATCCACTTCCTTGAACACGAAATGATCAAAGCCGGTATTGTCGGTTTCCGCGGTTACAGCGGCGCCGAACTCATTCAAATTTTGCATCGGCACAGCGGTGCGTCGGTCTCGCTGATGGAGCACCGCGCCGATGCGGGCGAGCGGCCCGCGCCACGCGGCGCCAGCGGTCCGGCGTGTCTTCCGGCGACTGCCGAGGCCGCGCGGACGGCCGCGTTAGACGTCGTTTTTCTCGCCACACCGCCGGAAGTTTCCATGGAATTGGCTCCTGGCTTCTTGGAATCCGGAGCGAAAGTCATTGACCTGAGCGGCGCTTTCCGTCTGCGCACCGCCGGCAATTACATGCGCTGGTACAAAGAACCGCACACGCAACCCGACCTGCTGGCGAGCGCCGTCTATGGTCTGCCCGAAATGAATCGCGCGCCGATTGCCGCCGCGAAACTTATTTCTAATCCCGGGTGCTATCCGACTGCGGCGACTCTCGCCATTGCCCCGCTGATCGACGCGGGCGTGGTGGACCGGAACGTGGGCATTGTCTGCGACGCCAAAAGCGGCGTCAGCGGAGCGGGCCGCAAGCCGAGTCTGAAAACCAGCTTCTGCGAAGTAACAGAAAATTTCTCGGCATATTCGATCCTGGAGCACCGGCACGTGGCCGAAGTTCTGTTGAACACCGGCATCGACGAGCGGGAATTCAGCTTCACGGCGCAGCTTATCCCCGTTCATCGCGGAATTCTGGAGACCATTTATTTCCGGGCCGTTGGCGTCGCATCGGCGTCCGACCTGGTCGACCTGTACGAGAGACGATACGCGGGTGAGCCATTCGTGCGTATATACGATGCGGGCAAATCGCCGGACCTGCTAACTGTTGCGAGAACGAATTTCTGCGACATTGGCGTCACGCTTGATGCCGCCACGGGCCGCGCGGTGGTGGTGGCGGCTATCGATAACCTGGTAAAAGGCGCGGCCGGGCAGGCGGTGCAGAACATGAATCTGGCTTTCGGGTTGCCCGAGACGCAGGGACTTCTGTGAAACTCCTTATCAAGCTCGGCGGTTCTTTGTTGGACGACGACGCGACGCGCCAAGCCATGGCCGCACAGTTGGCTTCCGCCCAAAAAGTGAATCCGCAAACCGTTGTGGTGCATGGCGGCGGCAAGCAGATGACGCGGTTTCTCATGGAGCGTAACGTGGAATCCAAATTTGTCGATGGGCTGCGCGTGACGACGGCGGAAGTGCTGGACGCGGTGTTGAAAGTGTTCGCCGGCAGCGTAAATCACCAATTGGTAGCATCCCTGGTGGCGGCCGGCGCCACGGCCGTCGGCATTACGGGAATTGACGCCTGCCTCGTGGAAGCCGAACAATTGCGGCCCGATCTGGGCTTTGTCGGCAAACCGGTACGTTCCAACCCTTCGCTCTTGGAAACGCTCATCGGCGGCGGCTTTTTGCCGGTGGTCGCATGCGTCGCCGGCGACCGCCAGGGCCAAATCTATAATGTGAACGCCGACCAGATGGCGGTCTCCTGTGCAATCGGATTCAATGTGGACCGGCTTCTGTTCCTCACCGACGTCGACGGAGTCAAAGACTTGAGCGGTCAGGTAATTCCCGCGCTCTCCCTGGAACAAAGCCGCGTGCTAATCGCCGACGGTGTGGCAACGGGCGGCATGCAAGCCAAGCTCAACGCCGCCGGCGAGGCGCTACTTGGCGGCGCGGGCGAAGTCGTCATCGCGCCCGGCGCCGCTCCCAACGTCGTCGCGAGGCTGCTGGCCGGTGAGGCCATCGGCACGCGTTTTGTTCGCAGCTAGCCTCCCGAAACACCTATAGAAAGGACCTTACGGCCATGGGTACCCTCGTTTCGTTGCAAATTCCCCAAGCACTGCCCCCCACCGCATTCGCGGATGGTCCGCTCGAAGTTCGTAAGGCGAATCTCCGCGACATTCCGAGCCTTCTGGCGCTTATTAACAGTTTCGCCGCCAAAGGAATTATGCTGCCTCGAACGGAATTTGAACTCGCCGAAAATATCCGCGATTTCGTCGTCATTGAACACGATGGGCGGCTGGTGGCCTGTTGCGCTCTTCACATTTACTCACCCACGTCCGCGGAGATCCGTTCGCTGGCGGTCGACCCCGGCTGGCAGTCCCACGGCTTAGGCCGGAAAATGGTGATTGCGCTGGAGGAAGACGCCCGTGAATTCGGAATCATTAGCCTGTTCGCATTCACATATGTCGATGGTTTTTTCCGCAAAATGGGATATGAAACCGTGGAGAGGGGAGAACTCCCCCTAAAGGCGTGGAAAGACTGTCTCCGATGCCCGAAATTTCAAGCGTGCGATGAGATTGCGATGCGAAAGCGCTTCGAGTAGTACTCCGCTCCTGAGGGTGCTGGGTCCCCGCGCTTGCGGGTATCGACGCCATGGGGTACTGTGCTTCAATTGTCTGATAATAGTGCCTAATGGCTAAATCGGTACCACTCACCTGCCAGGCGGCTGGGGGCACCGTATCGGCTGAACTCGAACTCGGATACCCGCAAAATAAAATGAACAAGGACTGAGATTTTATCTCCACGGCGTTGACCAGTTTGTATAATCAACGCAATCAAGTAATTATTGGGTTAGAATTTTCCCGGTCATTACTGGTGTCTCAGGAGATCACAAATGCGAGCGCAGACTGTGGATGTGAAGGCGTCGACCGGCAGAATTCTCTGCTCTACCATCTTTCGGCCGGGTGGTAAGAAGCTCCTCGCGAAGGGCCATACCCTGAACGACGACGACGTCCGCATTCTGGAGACGGAAGGAATGCAGGAGGTTTGGGTGACGCAGCTCGAAGAAGGCGAGATCGGCGAAGACGAAGCGGTTCTCGAGATCGCCACGCGGATCGGGTGCGGTTCGCTGGAATTACGACCGGCCGCGGGAGGCCGCGCAAACCTCTTCGCCACCGAAGACTGCTGCCTGCTGGTGGACGACGAGTTGCTGAAACAGATTAACTGCACCGCCAGCGTCGTCATTGCCACCGGAACGAATTTTTCCTTTGTGCCGGCCGGTCAGCGCGTGGCGACGATCAAGAGCACGCCCTTCGCCGTTTCCTCGAGCGAGGTGGAGGCGATGCGGAATATTCTGACAGAGCGCGGTCCGATCCTGCAGGCTCGCCCGGTCCAGGACCCGCAGGTGGCGGTGCTCTACACGGACCCTGTGCAAGGCGACCGCGCCCGCCAGTTATTCGACAACATTATGCGTCAACGCCTGGAGAGCATGGGGGTGCAGCAAAATTACGTTCTGAGCGCGCTGGAGGAGGAAAACGCAATCTGCCGGGCGCTGGAACATCTGCTGCGCGCCAAGCCGGCGGTTATCGTGATTGCCTCGACAACCGCTCCGCAGGGCCCTGAAGATGTTGTCGGCCGCGCAATGCTGCGGCTAGGCACCCACATCGAGCGGTTCCTGGCCCCGGTGGAGCCGGGGAGCCTGATGCTGCTCGGTTACAAAGACGAAATTCCAATCCTTTCGGCCCCCGGCTGTTACCGTTCCGCCAAGAGGAACGTCCTTGATATTGTGCTGCCTCCTCTTCTGGCCCGCTACCATATGAGCGGGTGGGAAATCGCGAGCTTGGGACATGGCGGCCTGCTGATATAGAATCTAAGGCTCCTCCGAGACCATAGATCCTACCCTCCGAGGGATTTATGGTTCCTATCGATGCCGGGTGTTGCATAGACACCCGGCTTTTTTTTGCCGGAGCTGATCGGCCTGCCGCGGGCAGCATTTACAATGGTAAGTACGCCTAATGCGCAATGTAATCACAACAGGAGATGTACCGTTCGGGGGCGTGCTGGAGGTTTTGCGCGGCACGATTGTGACGCCGTCCGCACGCGAGTTGGCGCGGGACCGGGGCGTGCCTATTGTGGAAGTGGCGCCGGAAGCGTTTGCGCAGGCGAAGGAACCGCACCGGACAGTAGCCGTCGGCAGCGACCATGGCGGATTCCCGATGAAAGAATTCCTGAAGGGCATCGTGGCATCCATGGGATACGTGGTGGAGGACTGCGGGGCGTTTGATGAGCGCGCGGTGGACTACCCGGACTTGGCGGAGAAGGTGGCGCTGTTCGTTAGTTCCGGGCAGGCGTTCGCGGGCGTAATGGTGGATGGGGCGGGTATTGGTTCGGCGATGGTGGCGAACAAAGTTCCGGGGATTCGCGCGGCGCTTTGTTATGACCGGGCGTCGGCGCGTAACAGCCGTGAGCATAATCACGCAAATGTGTTGACGCTGGGCGGGCGGATGTTGACGGAGACGCAGGCCGAGGATGTGGTGCGGACATGGTTTGCGACGCCGTGGGGCGGCGGACGGCACCAGTCGCGGATCGATAAAATCACGGCGGTGGAGTCGAAAAATTTTAAGGGGATTCGAGGGTGACGGACGCGGAACTGGATATTCTGGTGGCGCAGATCGGCGACGAATTCACGGCGCGGCTGGGGCGGCCGGTGGCGGCGTCTCCGGCCGCCATCGGTTATGACGCGCCCGGCGGCGTCACGGCGGCGGCGGCGGGGCCCAGCGATGCGCGATTGGCGGCGGTGATCGACCATACGTTGTTGCGCGCGGACGCGACGAAGGAAGACATCCTGCAGGTTTGCGCGGAGGCGCGGACGCATGGGTTTGCCAGCGTTTGCGTGAATAGCGGTTGGGTGCCGCTGGTGGCGCGCGAGTTGCGGGGGACCGCAGTGAAGACATGCACGGTGATCGGGTTTCCGTTGGGGGCGATGGCGACGGCGGGGAAAGTGTTTGAGGCGGAAGAGGCAATTCGCTGCGGGGCGACGGAAGTGGATATGGTGCTTGCCGTGGGACTCTTGCGCGGGGGAGACGAGTTAGCTGTGGAGAAAGACATACGCGCGGTGGCGGAGGCGTGCCATCGGGGCGGGGCGCTGCTAAAAGTGATATTGGAAACGGCCTTGTTGAACGATGCGCAGAAAGTGGCGGGTTGCCAGCGGTCCGTTGCCGCGGGGGCGGATTTTGTCAAGACATCGACGGGATTTTCCAAGGGCGGGGCGACGGCGAACGACATCGCGCTGATGCGGCGGACGGTGGGGCCGGGAATTGGGGTTAAGGCGTCCGGCGGGATCCGCGGGTTAGCGGACGCGCGGACGATGATCGAAGCGGGGGCGAGCCGGATCGGCGCCAGCGCGAGCGTGCGGATTGTGCAAGAATCGGCGGCCAAATGAGCCAGCCGCGGCGTAAGGCCAGCCGGTTCAAAGACCGGGCTGAATTGCTCGATTACTTGCTGGAAGTGGCGGGCGTTACATCGGAGACGTTGGACCTGGACCGGCTCTTGACCGGCGTGGCAAAAGTGATCACGCGGGTGATTCCGGCGCAGTTATTCGCGATTCTGTTGCATTCGGAGCGGCGGCAGGGGTTACGAATACGCTATTCGATGGGGCACCGGCAGGAACTGGTGACACGGCTGCTGATTCCCTTAGGCGAGGGAATTACGGGACAGGCGGCGGCGACGCGGGAGCCGCTGCTGGTGCGCGATGTGCGGAAAGAAAAATCGTATCTCAACGCCATGGACGCCGTGCGCAGTGAGATGGCGATTCCGATGGTGGCGCGCGACAAGCTAGTAGGCGTGATCGACTTTCAGTCGACGGAAGTTGGCGCCTACACGGTTGACGATGTGGCGCTGATGCGGCTGATTGCGTCGCGGATCGCGAGCGCGATCGATAACGCACGGCTGTACCGGCGCGTGGATTTGCAGCACCGGATGCTGCGGACGCTGGCCAAGACATCGCAAGGGTTCAGTTCGATTTTGGAGCTGGATGAGTTGCTGGGAACGGTCGCGGAGAGCGTGCGCGCGCTGATGGACTACGACTCGTTCATCATCTGGCTGCTAGATGAACAGAAGCAGGTGCTGCGACGGCGGGTGTCGATATCGTTGGACGGCGGGCGGGAGTTGGACGAGATACCGTTGAGCATAGGCGTGACGGGTTCGGCGGCGAGGCTGCGCAAACCGATGCGGGTGGAAGATACATCCACAGACCCGCGCTACATCGCCAGCCATCCGAATTTGCGGAGCGAAGTGGCGGTGCCGTTAATGTTGCGAGACCGGGTAATCGGCGTGATGGACCTGGAAAGCCACCGGTTGAACTACTATTCGATGGACCATATGCGGACGCTGGCGCTGCTGGCGCCGCAGGTGGCGAGCGCGATTGAGAATGCGCGGTTGTACGAAGAAATTGCCGCCCGCGAGCAGCGGATGGACAAGGATTTGCAGGCGGCGCGGAAGCTGCAATCGGTGTTGCTGCCGAGCGAGGCGCCGGAACTTCCGGGTCTCGACATCGCGGTGGGACTGCGGCCGGCGCGGGACATTACGGGCGATTTGTTCGACTTCTTCGAATACGACAACGGGCAGGCGGCGATTGTATTCGGCGATTCGAGCGGGAAGGGCGCGGCGGCGGCGTTGTATGGGGCGCTGGTCAGCGGACTGTTGCGGTCGCTGGGCCGCCGCCCGCGGCAGCCGGCGGATCTGCTACAGGCGTTGAACAATGCGTTAACTGAGCGGCGGGCCGAAGCGCAATATGTGACACTTTTGGCGATGTTCTGGGACGCGCCGACGAGGAAGTTGACCATCGCGAACGCCGGCGGACTGCCGCCGATCATTTGCCGTTGCGATGAACTGTTGGATCTGCACGCGGAAGGTGTGCCAGCCGGTCTGTTGCAGGCCCGTGTTTATGAGGAGATATCGGTAGTTCTCGAGGCCGGCGATGTGGTGGTGTTGACGTCGGATGGAATTCTGGACGCGATGAATGAGGAGGGCGAGGAGTACGGCCGCGAACGGCTGGGGAATTCGATCCGCGCCTGCTGCCAGTTGCCGGTGAAGGATATGGTGAATGCCATTTATGCCGCCGTGGAGCAGTTTAGCGGCAATGCGCCGCAGTTCGACGACCAGACCGTTTTGATCCTTCGAGTATCCTGATGCCTCTTCCCCCGTTTGTTTACCGCGACCGGAATTTGTACGTCGAAGATGTGGATTTGGAAGAAATCGCGCGCTCGGCGGGGACGCCGGTCTATGTTTATTCCGCCACCGCCATCGTCGAGCGATACCGGCGTTACGACGACGCCTTTGGCGAGGCGCCGCATGAAGTGTTTTATGCGGTGAAGGCGAACTCCAACTTGAGCGTGCTGCGGCTGCTGGCGGCGGCGGGCGCGGGGTTCGACATCGTTTCCGGCGGGGAACTATACCGCGTGCTGCGAGCTGGCGGAGCGCCGGAAAGGGTTGTCTTTTCGGGCGTAGGAAAAACGCGCGAAGAGGTGGAATACGCGTTGCTTAGCGGGATACACAGCTTCAATTGCGAGTCCGAAGCGGAACTGGCGCTGATCGATTCGATCGCTTCGCGGATGGGTAAGACGGCGCGGATTGCGATGCGTGTTAATCCGCACGTGGACGCGCAGACGCACCCTTATATTTCGACGGGATTGCGCGATCACAAGTTTGGCATTGACATTTCTTCGGTGGAGAACGTGTACGCGCGGGCGGCGCAGTTTTCGAACATTGCGGCGGAGGGCGTGAGCTGCCACATTGGCTCGCAATTGCTGGATACGGCGCCGTTGAAGGAGGCGCTGGACGCGGTGTTGGCGCTGGTTGACCGGCTGCGTGCAAACGGCCTGCCGATCCGGCACTTGGACCTGGGCGGCGGGCTGGGAGTGCCGTATGAGCCGGGGCATGAAGAGCCGGACGTGGCCGCGCACATTCGTGCGGTTTGCGGGCGGTGCGAAGGGCATGATTTGAAAC